>OLQE01000045.1_pt1 | contig 106686 bp, 113 predicted proteins | sample 1643161 | NCBI WGS metagenome assembly OLQE01 (sample SAMEA3136650, study PRJEB25190) | human gut metagenome
CTTTCTTTCGTCTGGAGGGTTGCCCCTCCGTAAAAGAGGGTAAGCCGCCCGGCTTTGGTTTCCCTGCCAGAATTATAACATATTCTTAACCCGCTCTCAATTACCTTCTGTGTTTTCTCTGCCCCCTGAATCATCAAAACACCGTATCAACGAAAAACTACTAAGCCAATACTTTTAAGATATGGATTAGATTCTAACACCACTTTTATTTTCATTTTGAGCAAATGGTAGAGACAGCTTGATTTTTCATTCTATTCTATGCTATACTATCAACCGCTGAATCCCTTATAAAATAAGGTCTAGACGGGTTTCAGCAAAGTGTGTTCGAGACCTTCCACACGTAAAACAAAACATTGAAATCTATATATTTATTACTGTTTATCTCTATATATTATCCTTAAAAAACATTGATTTTTAAGGATTTTCTTTTTATCTTTCTTTATTGCTCTTTTTGCAATTTTGGACTTTTTTTGGACTAAAAAGGAGTAGGTTTTCCTACTCCTTTAAAATGCGCTTGCTATTTTCTCCATTTCTTCTGCCTTTGTATCCGGCAATACATGACTATATAAATCCATCGTCATGGCTAGGGAACTATGTCCCAATATCGTTTTTAATACTTGCGGTTGCATTCCTTCTTCTATTGCTCTTGTTGCAAAAGTATGGCGAAAGATATGCGGGGTAATTCTTTCAAATTGATAACCCTCTGCCCGGATCCTTCCTATGATTCTTTCTATCTCTGCTTGTACTCGCTCTCGACTCAACGGACCCCCATTTTCATTACAAAATAGGTATCTATCCATTTTTTCAACTTTAAATTCCCAGTAATTTTTTTGATTATCTAGCAGTTGTATCGTGGTCGCGGTCAACGGTATATCCCTTTTGGACGTCCTTGTTTTTGGTGTATCTTCTATATAACCCTGTCCTTCTATGTATTTTAGTGTTCTACATACATGTATAACTTTATTTTTCTTATCAATATCAGTATATTTCAGCCCTCTCATTTCTCCGTTTCTCATTCCAGTTCTCAACATCACAGCAAAAAAATTGTACAAATAACTTTCGTTTGCATGTTTCATAAATAGTTCCTGCTGTTCTCTTGTCATTGCTTGCCTTGTTTTTCTTTCCGTCTGCCGTGGAAGTTCTGCTAGTTTCACCGGATTTCTGTCTATCAATCCATTTCTTAAAGCTTGTTGAAAACATCCGTTCAATACTGCCGATACGATTTTAATACTTGATAGCGCATATCCTTCCTCTGTTAGTTCATTATATAACTTCTGAATGTGTTCCCCTCTGATCTCAAATAATTGACTATTTCCCATTTTATTACGAATGATACTTTCATAATATTTTTGATAGTTATTATATGTTCCTATTTTTACCCTATTTTTTTTATATTCTTCCATCCATGTTTTGAACCATTCCGATAGGGTAATCTTTCTTTTTTCAATAAATATACCGTGTTCAAGTTTATATTTCATTTCTATCATGGCTTTTTGTGTTTCTGTAACTGTTTTGCCATGTACAATATAGTTTTTCCCTTTATACATAAACCTGCCTTCAAATTCATTGTATCGCTGTCTTATCCCTTTCGGTAACTTTCTTCCTCTCTTATCTACTGCCATTTTTTCTCCTTTCCATGCAGCAGCGGTTTTACACATTGTTTACTCCTGCTTTTTCAACTCTTCTACTACATTCTGATATGTTACCGCTGTAAAAAAGCAACTTTTTGTCAAATACATCATTGTTCCGATTTCTCCAATCCCATAACCATTAAAGCCTTTTACGACCGTTTTTTCTGCAAATTCAACAGCCTTTTTGCTTGTCAGTTTTATTGCAATTCTCTCCGGTATCACATTATTTCCCGAAATGAGAACTGCATTTCGATTAAACATTTCTTCCGCGGTTTCCTTGTTCATAACGTCTTCTCCCTTTCTTACCTACATTATTTATTCTTTCTGTAATTCTCCTGCTGCCATTATAAGATTTTGTTGTAAAAAGGCAGCAGGTGTTTTATAATATGTTCAAAACTATTTCGGAATCTTATACTCCTTCCTTTGGTAGAATAATGCCGATTCTATCAAAGAACTTTTATGCAATAGAAAACCTCCGGCTTTCTGTCTGTTTAATGTACTGATCATACATTTTCTTATGATCTTGCTCAAACCGCTTTCCATCAAATCTTTTTGTGATAACTCTTGTAAATCTCACAATAAAGTTATCCGTTCTGATTTCTTCCACTCCTTTACGTTCCATGTCTGCCTTAATCTCTGTTTTCAACTTATCAATTTCATTCTCAATGGCTTTCTTCTGATCTTCTAAAACTTTCAACTTATTGATCCGGTTCTCAATCGCTTTATTTCCCATATCAAAATTCTCCTTTCTTTTCGTCAAGTTCTACAACCCATCAAGAATCTTCTCGGCTATTCTTCGCGCGCGGCTATCGTCACAAGTATATTGCTTAATGTTTTTGAGTGCTTTCGGCTTTCTCGGTTGCTGTTCTCTTAACTTGTAACTATATTATAATACATGGTCGTAGATATTTCTATTGACATAATACACAGTTTTACATGGTCTTATGTACTTTATTTTCGTTTATCTTGTACATGGTCTTATGTATTGACTTATGATATAATATAAATATAATAAAGGAGAGTCTCACACTTTTTTCGATCTATCGAGATTCAGAAAGGAGAAATTCTATGTCGGAAATGAAGAAAAGTTCATACAATGGGTATACTCCTGCAAGAAAAGAAGCTAACGAACGTTACATGAAAAATTTCGTAGAAGTGAAAGTCCGCATGACACCGGAAAAACGCTCTATTGTGCAAGAACATGCTGCCAAAGTCGGGGAAAGCATGACCGCTTTTATTAATCGCGCGATTGATGAAACGATGAAACATGATAAAAATTAGCATTCTTTTCTCTTGTTCTGTAATACCTGATAAAAACCTGCTGCCGTTTTTGAGATGGCAGCTTTTTACTTTATCACGTTACTTCGTTAATTTCCCCCATAATTCCCTTGTTTTTCCCCAATAAGTTTCTTGTATTCTTCATCTATTCTGAATTTTTTTCTTATTCTTTGCAGTAAAAGTCTGATTTTCTCTTTCTTGTTACCCCCCACCCTTACGCACGCAAGAAAAAATATCTTTTGTCAAGAGCACACACCGGTCTCTCTATACAGAATTAAAATCCATTTTTTTCTTGTCCGGGGGGGATGATTATTTTATATTTGCTTTTTTCCTGCTGCTAACAAAAAATTTTCAAACTGTTACTAAGTACTTATCTTTTCTTTTACCATTTTCTTTTTTTATTCGGAGATCTTCGCTCATATTGCTACTCATGCGGTCATTGGGGATTTTCTCAAAACTTTTTTCTACCCCCTATCGCTTCCCTTTCAACTTCACTTGTCCATGTTCTCTTAAAACTTTCTACCCCTATATGATGAATCGGTGCAGCAGAAAGATACTCTTCAAAGTATCTCTTAAATTTCCCACACCCACGCGGCAGCCTTAAAGTTCGCATAGCCTTACTCTCAATAGATCTCACTGTACTTGCACTGATCCCTATACTTTCCCCGGCTTCCTGCATGGTCTTCCGCTCCTTATATCTCTGCCGGATCACTTCCGACTGTTCTTCCGGCAGCAGATCCACCGCTCTCCACAGTTCTTTTGACATGGCAGCAGTATCTAATTTCATAGCAACGTCTTCCTCAATGTTTATGTCCGCTGCTATGGTATCAGCAATAGATAACTCCTCTTCTCCGTCTATTGGCTCGCTGATACTCTTTATTTGAGCCTTTCTGACATTCTCTTTAATCTGTGCAAGTTTTTCCGTGCTGACACCTAGAAAAGCTCGCACTTCGTCCTCTGACGCTTCTCTGCCATAGCATTTACGGTACTCGTTGGAAATTCTTCGGTACTTCTGAATTTCCTCCCTTGCCCCTACCGGGATACGGACCGTGCTGCCGCAGTTGTCAATATACCGTTGCATGATCTGCTTGATCCAAAATCCGGCATAGTTGACGAATGGCACACCTTTTTCTTCGTCATAGTGTTCCACTGCTGCACACAGCCCAATATAAGCCTCCTGCTTTAAATCTTCAACCTCTGCAAATCCCGAGTAACGCACTGCCATTTTATGAACAAAACCTTGATTCTGTTGCCATAAAAAAAGCATGTTCTCAATTACATCCTCTTTACTTTTGATTTTTAGTACAATTTGTTCATTGCTTGCTCCTTTGTCATTTGACATATACAGAACACTTCCTTTATAATTTTTTCTATCAATTCTTGTTCTGTATATGGGATACATTTTTTATTCAACTTCCTTTTTCTTTAATCAACATATAGAATAGAAATTCGTATCCCTCTTCATTGATTCCGTGTCTTACACTTTCTTTATCTAAGTACCACCCCCTAGGGACTTCAATCTCAGTCTTGAAGCGCATTCCTTTCATTATTGTTTTTTTAGGTTCCGGTCTCTTTAAATTCCTGCTGCAATTATATGCTTTCTTTTGTATTTGTTCATCAGTCCCCCTTGTCTTTTGAAAATATTTCACAAAGTATTCCGCAAGCCTTCTATACTGTCCACTATCATCGAGCGGTTTCGCTGCTATCCATCCATATTTCCACAGCTTACTCAATGTGCATGCATTTATTTCATTCACAATCATGTGTATATGTACGGCTCCGCGCTCTCCTATTTCTGCCGTTTCAATATATTTCAATTCCTTATTCTCTTTTCTATATTCTCTCCTCATTTTCTTGAGCAACTCTTTTTTGTGCTTCTTCAATGTTTCTATATCCGGTCTTTGTTCTTTTGTATAGGAAAAAGTAACATAAAGGCATTTATTGTCAAAATTTGCATTTATGATTCTTGTAAGTCTTTTCACAGTCTGTCGATCATTTACTTTTTTTTGACGTTCTGTTGTTTCCTTCTTTCTTTGTTGCCTGCTGCCGCCTTTTGACTGTATCCACCGTGTATAGTATTTTTCTACTTCTTTTGTTTTTCCTGCTATGCAGACACTTTTTATATATGGCATTTGTCTCTCCTAGGTTCTTAAATTAATATACTTATCAAGTCTTAAAGGCTCTAGTTTATTGACTTCCCAAACCGTAAATGCTATCATAAAAATGTAAGTTTAATTTAGCATTTATGATTTGAGCCGGTTTCTCCCCCGGCTCTTTTCTTTATTCCATGTTCTGTTGTCCTTCCGGTAATTCTAAAGCTTTTTTTGCGCTTCTAGTTGCATTGAAGATATTTCGCGCCCTCTTATCCATTGTTCGGCAAAATTCTTCTATCTCTTTTCTATTCTTTGGCAACCAATACCCTTTTGCTGAACTGCTGCATATTATTGCTCCCTCTTTACGCATTTTTGCAATTATTTTTTGTAATTCTCTAACTGATCCGACTTCCGATAATCTTGCAAGCCTTTCGGATGATATTGCATTTTCTTTCCCTTTCGGCAGCAGGTTCAATATTTTCTCTTCTTTTTCTTTCTTCATAATCTACACCGCCTTAATCTGTCTATCTAAATAATGATCTATAACCTTTTTATCATATAGACATCTCTTGCCGACCTTCCTTTCTGCTCCTATTTCCTTTGCAAATTTCAAGCCATTGTTTCTCCCAAGGCTTAAATATTCGCAAGTTTCTTTCGCGTCTAATAATCGTTTTTCAATATTTGCTACTGTCGTTCTTTTATTCATTTTTTACTCTCCTTTTTTGTTAAAGTTTATCTTGCTTTAATTTTAAACTTTAGTTATAATATTTTCAAACAACTGTTTAATTTCAATTTTGTTTAACTTAAAAAAGGAGATAAGTTATGATAAACAAAAAATTAAACCCCGAATGCGGTATTCGTTTAAAACAATGCATTTCACATGCTCGAATGACTCAAAAAGAACTTTCCAATATGTCCGGTTATACGCAACAATATATTAGTAATATCGTTAGAGGTAAAAGAAATCTTTCTTTAGAAGCTGCTAGAATTTTTTCTAAGATTTTGAAAGTTGATGAAAAATTTTTATTATGTGAAACAAATTATAAAAATGATTTTGATTCTTCTATATCGCGTATACGTTCACGCGATCAACTTAGAGCATTATCTCTTCAACTTTTAAATTTATGCGGCTATTCATTAGTATGTGATTTTATAGGAAATTGGGATTTTTTAGGACTAGAAAATTTCATTGTTGATAATGATAGTAGTAAAGCCTTAGCAAAGGCTCCGTCAGAAATTTCAAGACAAGCCGAATACCTTACTGAAATCATTGCACCGAATGGCAAACACTTCTATTGTGACACAGATGATATAGAATTGTTGCATTGCGAATTAATAGAATTTATTCATCTTCGCATGAAACAACTAGAGTCTAAATATGCTCTACGTTTTGATTTTGGTCGTATTTTTCAACGAAAAGAAGGAAGAGAATTAGAATTTTATGACAACCAACTGCCAAAAGATAGCTTTGACAATCCTTCTCACCTTGAAAGATACTGGATCAATCACGATGATGATTTTTTTGCAGATATTACTAATTCAGCTGATTTCTAAATTTGTTCTATTTTCCAATTTTGGACTTTTTTTGGACTTTTTATTGTTTTTCAATTTGCTCTATGCTATACTATCAACCGCTGAATCCCTTATAAAATAAGGTCTAGCCGGGTTTCAGCAAAGTGTGTTCGAGACCTTCCACACGTAAAACAAAACTAAAGGAGATTTGAATTATGAAAAACAAAGGTGTAGTATTTACCACGCAGGCAGCGATGATTGCTGCTATCTATGTCGTATTGACAGTTGTTTTTGCACCATTCAGCTTTGGATCGGTGCAGGTAAGAATTGCGGAAGCACTTACCATTCTGCCGGCATTTACCCCGGCTGCCATTCCGGGACTTTTTGTCGGATGTCTGATTGGAAATATTCTCGGAGGTGCAATGCTTCCGGATATTATCTTCGGAACACTTGCAACTTTAATCGGTGCTGTCTTCACTTATATTCTGCGCAATCAGAATAAATTTTTAGCACCGCTTCCACCAATTGTCGCAAATACAGTCATTATCCCATATGTACTGCGTTTTGCTTACGGGGAAGCAATCCCGATCCCGCTTCTTATGCTGAGCATCGGAATCGGTGAAGTGATTTCCTGCGGTGTACTCGGAATGATCCTTTATTTTACATTAAACAAATACAAACACCGTCTATTTGCTTTATAATATATCCTATAAAACTTTTTAGACACTGAGATTTTAAACGATTAATCTTGTTTGCAAAGAAAAAAACTGAGAATCTGCCTTAAGCGAAAGGCTATTCTCAGTTTTTTCATGTTTTCTTTCCGTTTTTATAATCCTGCTATTCTTTTTGCAGTCAAAACATATTTTCCTGCTAGTTAGTGATGGATACGATTTTGCTTTTACTTTAAATAGCCAAGATATGTGTTCCCGCTGGCCACAGTCAATGCCTCCAGTTCCTCATACGGAACTGAGACCTTCTCTCCGGTATCCGGTTTTACATAAGTGATCATACTATCGTTGTATCCAATCAGCAATACCGCATTATTTAAATCCGTCATAGCGATGATCGGAGTACCTTTTCCGAGGATATAACATAATTCTTCCGGACTGCATCCATGGAGATCAAGTACATTTCCTGGAAACTGTTCTTGGAGAATCTCGATCGGCTTTTTCCCCGCTGCCATTTCTCCGGCGGCATCTACTGTTTTTCCTTCATAAGCGAAAAGACGGTTCAGCGCCGCTGCCAATGTGTTCCCTTCTTGATATGGACTGAAATCCACTCCTGCGATATCATACACAAGACTTCTGTTTCCTCGTTCCCATACATACTTCTGACTTTCTGATACTACAAGCCCTTGATTTTCATTTGCCTGCCGAATCGCATCTGCTGCACTTGCATAGATTCCAAGTAACTTTCCTTTTCCATAGGTATAAAATACTTCGGCCTCTCCTTCTTCCTCAAATGGAATCAGAACCGGATTCTCAAACAACACTTGCTTTGGCTTCAAAAGTTTCGGCTTCTTATCGGAAATTCCTGACTCATATTTAATTCTTACCTGCCGTTCTTTTTCGTCAGAAGTATATGTTTCTACGGAAATATTACTCTTTTCTACTTCTTCATTACTTGTAATATAATCCTTTGCAACAGCTGTATACACAGACTCATTTTTCACAACACGGTCTAATATCAACATTTTCTCTTCTACGGTCACTCCTGTCACATAGACTTGATCCGCCTGATAAATTTTTACAACTTCATTGTCTGTATCACGGATTTCCAGCTTATACATCGGGCAGACATGCTCTCCGGTAACAAAAGCTCCTGCATCTTCCTTGCGCCCAATCCCATAGACGAAGTCCTCAGAAATAAATCCAAGCGGTCGAATAAATTCTCCAGAACTGCAAGTAACCGTCCGCTCTTTTCCAGTGACAAAATCAAGCACTTTAACTTCCTCCGCATTTTCAAGCGAAGAAACAGTCTGATAGGCAAGAAGTCTTCCATCTTTTGAAGATACATACTGGTCTTTTTCAAGATTCTCTACCAAAGCTTCCTTTTTTCCTTTTTCCAGATCAACTTTGTAAAGTGTTCCTTCTTTCATTGCGTAGAGCACTTCTTGCTGCTCGTTATAATAGACAAGCTGCTCCTGTTCTTTTAATAAAATTTCACTGGAAATATGATCGGGAATGAATGCTTTTTCTTCCACAAAATTTTTCTCAATATCAAAAAAGTAGATTGCCGTGCCGACTTCACCTTCATGTTCTCCTCGATTCATATACCCGATTACTTTAAATGTTGTGTCTCCCTGCTCATTGACCGATACAATCTGGATCTCATGTTCCTTGTATAAATTTCGAATGTCATATCCTTCGGAATCTGCAAAGCTAAATACAAGTGACAGTGCATCCTGGCTCTGATTATAATTCCACAATTCGCCTGCCTGTACAAAGGAAACGATCGTCCCTGCCTCATTTGCCATATAGGGAAGTTCTTCTTTCGCAATTCCCAGCAAAATTCCATTATTATCTAACACATTCCCCGACGCATCTAATTCTTGTTCCATCGTCCGCTCATAATCAAGAAGGTATTCGGTTCCTTCTGCATATCTCACTTTCAGATACTCCCGTATCTGATAAACTTCCGTTTCATCCTGCTCTCCGGCACACTCCACTTCATAGTCATAGACAATGGTCATATAATTACCGCTAATTTCCTTAATACTTCTGCTGACTTCTCCTTTGATCTGCGGACGCAATTCCCCCCAGGTCAAATGTTCTGCGTCAGAATGGATTGTAACTTTCTGTAAATTCTCTGTCTCATCATCTTCCGTTCCATTCTCAAGATAGGCTGCAATTGACTCTGCATTTTCTTTTCCAAATGTCATATTGTGGAATCGTTCTGCAAATGCAAGACACGCATCGCTGTCTGTTCCTTCTTTTGTGCAGATCCTCGTGTAATAATAAATATCCTGTTTTTCCGTATGCAATGTCAGCTTTAAAATCGCTTCCCGATCTGCAAGCTCCAACCCTGGAAAAGTCAATGATGGTTCCTCACCGATTTCCTTTCTCTTTTCCTTATAAAGAATTTCTTTTCCATCTGACGAACATACTTCATAAGTCAGCGCTTTTATCGGCAACACTCCTTCTTCTATTCGGAGCGCGATCCCACTCTGAAAATCCACCGGTGTGATCGTGCTTCTCATTTTCCCTACATTCATCTCTGAAACATAACCTGCCAATGGATTGATCTCATATTCTCCCGATACAATCTGTATCCTCGGCAGTGTCGCTCCCCCCATATCTGCTGTCATATCAGCATTTCCCTGATTGGTCAGAAAACTAAAGACGATGACAGCGATCAAAAATACAAACGTCAGAATTCCTGCTCGTTTTACCTTTTCTTTCATGCAAAACTCCCCTTTATTGCAACAGTTCCCCTAATGTCGGGTGAATCTGTAAAAACTCCCGGCATCTTTCTATCTGTTCTTTATTATTCTTTTTCTTTCCTGTTTTTATTGCTCTGATCAAAATATTCTTTGGCGTATGCTCCATATCGATAAACTCTAAGATCTGTGCATCATATCCTTCTCCCTCAAGATACTCCGCCCGCAGCGCGTCTGTAATCAATGCAGACATCCGCTCTTTGATCAGTCCATATTTCAGTACTGGCCTCAGAATCTCATTTTGAATCTGTCCATTGACTTCATGCTGACAGCATGGTACCGATAAAATTACTTTGGCATTCCAGCCTACTGCTTTTGCAAGTGCAAAATCTGTTGCAGTATCGCACGCATGCAATGTCACTACCATATCTACTTCCTCAACCCCGGTATAATCCGCAATATTTCCCTCGAGAAATTTTAACTTCTCATATCCATACTTTTCGCTAAGCTGATTGCAGTTTGCAATCACATCTTTTTTCAGATCCAGTCCGATGATCCGAATATCATAGTGCTTCAGTTCGTGCAGATAATAATACATCGCAAATGTCAGATAAGATTTGCCACATCCAAAATCAAGAATGGTTACCTCCCTGTCTTTTGCAAGTTGGGGCAGAATATCCTCAATAAATTCCAAAAAACGGTTGATCTGTCTGAACTTATCGAACTTACTCCGGACAACCTTCCCATCTGCCGTCATAACTCCTAGATCTTGTAAAAACGGAACCTGAATCCCTTCCTTCAAAATGTAGTTTTTCGTCCGGTTGTGGGATAATTCTGCCTGCCGCTTCTCTCCCTTTGTTCTTTTTTTCTGAACAGTTACCTTCCCCTTTTTGCTCACGAGCACTGTGTATTGAAACTCCTTTGTCTCAATCTGCATCTGACGAAACAGTTCCATATCCTGTGTAAGTATGTGTAGCGCCTGTTCATACTCATAATTCTCATGAAATACTTGACGATTTTTATGTGTCTCACATTGAAAGAAAAGTACATCCTTTATCAGTACAGGACGTACTTTCACTTTTACGATTTCTTCTTTTTTTCTCGGATTACTGAGTGTAGCTCCGATCAGATCTATATTGAGGATTTCTTCCAGTATTTTTTTAATCTCTTCCATCTGCTCTTTACTCCTTTTTTTCTTTCGTAGTTGTATTGTAATGCCTGCCCCCTGCAAATGCAAGAAAGGACAGGGAAATTTCATAATTTCCCCATCCTTTTTAGAGATATCTATCTTCGGGTCTGACCTTTTTCATACTTGATCTTCATCTATTCCCTGCAATAAGCTCTCTTATTTGCTTTCTCCCGGCTGCGGTTGTGGATTTCCTTGTTGCTGATACAGTCTTGGGAATACAATTGTCACCTTAAAAAGATCTCCGTCCAAATACAGTAAGAATTTTCCTCCTTGAAGTTCTGTCAGGTTTTTCGCAATCGACAATCCCAGTCCACTTCCTTCCGTACTTCTTGATACATCTCCGCGGATAAAACGTTCTGTCAATTCATCTGCGGAAATATTTAACGGCTGTTCTGATACATTTTTGAGAGAAAATTGTACATAGCGGTCTGACATTCTCAAATCAGCATAAATTCTTGTACCTTCCATTGCATATTTGGCAGCATTATTATAAATATTTTCAATGACACGCCAAATTCTTCTGCTATCCACACGAATCATTGCCGGTTCCTTCGGCACATTGACAACGATACTTAAATTTCTCTTCTCAAATTTCTCTGCAAATTCCCCTGTCGTCTGGTTGATCAATTCTACCAGATCAATATTCATATAGTGCAATGTAATATTTCCACTGCTGATCTTCGATGCCTCTACCACATCTTCCGTCAGTGTTTTCAGCCGCTGGGATTTTGCATCTAAAATTTCCAGATATCCCTGAATCTTTGGATCTTCAAATTTCTCCTGCTTCAGAAGACCGACATAATTGATAATGGATGTCAAAGGAGTCTTAATATCGTGTGAGACATTTGTGATCAGATCTGTCTTCAGGCGCTCATTTTTCATATTTGCCTCAACCGCATTGTGGATTCCTTCCCCAATGTGATTAATATTTTGTACAATTTCTGTATCCTCTTTCACCATATTTCCAATCGGAATTTTATAATTAACATCTCCAGATGCAATTCTCTGAATTCCAAACTTAATTCTCTGCTTCGCAATCGCGCTCTTTAACAGATATGCAAACACCGCTACGTCACTGGCAAGGACGAACAAGACAAAGACTGGATGACCGGTTGCCAACAATAACTGCAGTAGCATAAATCCCATGTATCCCAACGTGATTTTTGTCGTACTTCTCCGGTTCTCCCAAAATACCCTAAACAAGTGTCCCACCCACCGTAAAACGCTGTTTTTCCAAAGAGTTCTCGCCTTGATCCGTTTGACAAGACTCAAATACCCTAACATTCCTACCGCACAAGTGATAAGAGTCCCAATTCCTCCGATCAATACCATCTCAAAAAAGCGTTCCTCAAATCCATAAGCGGAGGATATATAAAGTCCTTCTTCGGTATAGCCATATGACAGATCTCCCGGAAGACTCAACCCCGAAATCGGTAGCATGATTGCAAGTAGCATTCCTCCAATGATCAATGCCGCTGCGATCTCCGTCTTAATCCGATCAAAAAAGTTCAATGTAATTCCTTCTTTTCCATTTACATGACCTGTCACCGCCGTCAGCCAGATAAAACTTATCAGGAAAAGAATTGCCGAAACCGCACTTCCCACTACAATTACTTTCACCCACGGACTATACTGTTCATACTCTTTATTTTTCATATAAAAACTGTCCTGGATTGGATAATTCGTATCTACGGAAACTGCAAAAAGAAACTCCTCTTTCTGATTTGCACTTCCTGTCACCATGTTCTTCCATTCTTCCGCCGAAACATCCATATTTGACTGAAAATCTGCAAGTTTCGGAGCGACAACTACATATTTTCCCTGTGCAGTCATCTTTTTTATATTTTCTTCTACTTTATTGTAATCTTTGTATGCACTGCGGTTCGTGTATACTTTTTTCGCTTTCTGGTCCACATACATATATGCCAGATTCGTATTTCCTTCTTCCACAGTCTCCAGCCCATCTTTGTACTGGTAATAATAATGAGGAAGGATCACCAGTGTATTGTCAAGTATTATGTAAACTTCCTCAAGTTTTCCATTCCATTCTGCATCTGTATTGACCAGTTCCAGAAGATTCTTAAATCCTTCCGGTGCATACTTTTCATTGATCACGCCGTCTGAAAATTCCCAGCAGTCTACATAGAGTACTTTTCCTTCTTTATCTCTAATCGTTTTCTCTGCCTCATCAGAATAATAGCTGTCATTCATATATTCTTCATATCCCAGTTGTGCCATATATCCTTCCAGGCTCATTTCTTCTGTTTCTATGAACTGCAGCGATTTTTCTTCAATCAACTTCTTAAATTCCGATTTATAATAATAATGGTATGTACCATCTTCCTTTTTGCAGACGATGACTCCTTCTTCCTCCGTGTAGTCTATTCCATTGTAGGATTCTGCCCACTTGATCAGATCTCCAACTTGATATGCCATTCCCGATTCGTTTGTTCCATCTACCGCTCTTGCATTTTCATCAAATTTCTTCAAATCGATCAGTCTGTTTGTATCATATTTTCCTTCAGTCTCAAAAATCGGACGAAGTGTATTGTAGTCTAAAATGTTCGATACCGTTGTCTGTACTGTATCTTCAAACCCCTCACTGTCCTCATATGCAAGTGGTTTATCTTTCTGAAATGCACTCAGATATTCCTGCCCCGGATAAACAAGAATCCACGCAAGGCTGAGAACCATAATCACTGTAAGCACGTGCACCAGAACGAGCAGCAACCCTTTACACAATCTTGATTGATACCATTTATTCATACTTACTCCTTTCCAGAGCCTTACGGTCCGCCATCTTGCTAAATCAAAATGACATTCCCTGCTCTTTAAAGTTTCTCTATCTTATATCCGACCCCCCATACGACTTTCAAGTATCTCGGTTCTTTCGGATTGATTTCAATCTTTTCCCGTATATGGCGGATATGTACCGCGACTGTATTATCCGCGCCGATTGCGTCTTCGTTCCATATACTTTCATAGATTTGATTGATAGAAAAGACTTTTCCTTGATTTTTCACTAACAGTAATAAAATGTTATATTCGATAGGTGTCAGCCTGATAACATCTCCGTCAACTGTCACCTCTTTTAATTCATCATCAATTTTCAGCCCTCCCACAGTAAATACCGAACTTTTCTTCTCAACTACTGTGCTTCCAAGCTGTGTATATCTTCTAAGCTGGGATTTTACTCTTGCCACTAACTCCAGCGGATTAAATGGCTTTGTCAGATAATCATCTGCTCCTACATTCAATCCTAATATTTTGTCTGCATCTTCTGATTTTGCAGAGAGAATAATAATTGGCAGACTGTTTTTCTCTCTGATCTTTAACGTTGCCCTTATGCCGTCCAGTTTTGGCATCATCACATCGATAATAAGAAGGTCTACCTCTGTCGAATCAAGAACCTTGATCGCCTCCTGTCCATCGTAGGCTTTTAATACATTGTAACCTTCCTGTCGTAAATAAATTTCAATCGCTTCTACAATTTCTTTATCATCATCACATACTAATACATTAAACATATTTATCACCTCCTCTGTATTATACAAGGATAACAGTGATTTTTTAAGAGGGGATTACGGAAATTATTAAGAAATGTTTAATTTCATATCACGATTTTAGTGGGTTTTCAAGCATTTTTGTTACTAACGTGTTACTAACGCGTTTAAATTAAGATGATACAATATATGCTTTTTCGCCCTCTCTTTCTGGGAGGGCGATTTTTACGCTTTATCACTCTCTAGTTTTTGTGTCTCTTTTATTACTTCTTTTCTATATTCCTCTCTTCTATCTATATATTTCTGCACATTGCGATTATATCCTCGATTAATATCTGCGGTACATTGTGTTATTTTTCTCTGTTCTTTCCTGCAATATTCAGAGCATGTATTTGTCGGTTTATCACTTGTAAAAATCCGTCCACAATATACGCATATCTTTTTTGCTTGTTCTCGCCTTTCCTGCTGCTTAATATGTTGCCCGGATGTCTTGCTATAACTTTTCTTATGCTCTCTTTGCCACTCGAGGACAGCCTCACGCTGACACTTATCAGAGCAATATTTCTGACGTCCGCAAATGACCGTGTATTCCGCGCCACACCATTGGCATTTATCAGTACTGCCTAACGGTCTGCGCGTACCGTGCATCCTATGCTGCTTAGAGGTTTCTGCTTTCGCTTTGGACGCACAATCAGGACATCTCCTAGCTCTCGGACCGCCAAAAAATTCAACACCACAATCTTGGCACGTTCTTATTCTAACAACTGTTTCTATTTTCTTCTCTCTTGCACATTCCGGGCAGTAAAAGTAATCATTCGGACCGTAAAATGGTTTGCCACACACTTGGCAAGATTTTTTTGTTCTGTTTTTCATGTTTTACATCTCCATTTTTAAGTTATAAGCTATTATCTGTAATTATACAATAGACGCATTAAGCCTATTTATCAACAGTTTTAATGATTTCCGTTTTAAGGCACTTGGAATATAACGTAAAAATTTTTAATTATTTTTCATTATTCTATTGACTTTACGCCAATATTGGCGTATAATAAGACTATAAGATAAAGCAAAGGAGATAACGAAAATGAAAAAATACAACTTATCAAACATTATGAAAAGAGCATGGGAAATGGTTAAGAAAGCAGGTTTCGGAATCTCCGAAGCGCTTAAAAAATCATGGAAGGAAGCGAAAGCAATGAAAGAAGAAATTAAAAATGTAGTAGTAAAACACTTTGAAAGTTACAATCCAAGAAGATATAGTACACCGTGGGTTTGCCTTATGACAGAGACAGGCGCTTATAACTTTTCAGAGAAAATTGGAATGTACACTGGAGACAAAGGCGATGAGGGAGACCTGGTAATTTTCAAACCTTTAAAAGATCAAGTATATGGTTATGGGCAAAAAGATTATAGGGGAAACCACACGGAAAAATGTTGCATTAAATGGGATGGCGAAAAATTTATCGAGTGCGATAAACTCGGAAGATAATGCTATACATTGCTGACCTATCGGCATGACGGGGAGAAAGAGGTAATAATATGAAAACATTATGGAGCGTAGAACTTGAAGGAAATATGTGGAATGACGATACTTTTAACGGCACTTTTGATGAGTGTGTTGAGTATTGCAAAGAATACAACTATTTGATTGACGGAAAAGAAGCAAGGCTTGCAAAGATTCTTGTTGATGAAAATGGTTGCGTTCTGGAAGCTCTTGAAATTGTTAATGAATTATAATTTTATCAGTACATTGATGATTTATGATCTGAAACAATGCAAAAACAAAAAGGACAGATCTCTGTTCTGTCCTTTGCAAATAATATAATATTTGCTTGCATTTCAATCCGTGTCTGCCGGAATTGCTGGCAGAACCGCACATCAAAGCATCCATTGAGTGCGACAACATTATAATAGCACACTCTTAGAAATATGTAAACATTAAAACGAGCTGTCCTATCGACTATACGGGGAGAAGGAGAAGAACTATGGCAGAACTTAAAGAACTTAGAAAATTTATGAACCTCACGCAAAAAGAATTGGCGGAGAAAACCGGAATGAACATCCGACAAATACAGAAACTTGAAAAGGGAGAAATTGATGTTAATAACATTACTGCAAAAAATGCGCAGGCTTTATCCAGTGCTCTTGGATGCAGCGTCGAGGAAATGTTGACATTAGACCTAAATATCTTTACTGAGGATGCGAAACAGTCGTTAAAAGATGGAGAACTAGATTTGCACGATCTCTTGAGAATGGACAAGTATCAGAAAATCAAAAAACTCAGCAAGATTGGAAGTTTTGAAAGTACTTTTTATGAAAATTACAAATGGATTCCAGAATCTCTGTTTGATAAGTTGACGCCGGAGGAACTCGCAAATCTCGTAGATAGTTTTTATGATTGTTATAGCGCAGGAAAAAATGCAAGATAAAAGGATAAGCATTGAGCTTATCCTTATCTATTAGCAATTAAAGCTACTGTTAATATTTCAATCCGTGAAACTGTGATTTGCTCAGTTTCCGCAATACAGAGCATCATCTGTATTGGACACCTTTACCATAGCACATATTCACAGATTACACAAGTCTAAGTTCAATCGCTTCGATTTTCTTATTCATTCCGATTGTGCCGATCATGCCGGACGTCCAACGTGTCCAACCAATATCTTGAATGTGTACTCTAATCTGTAACTTCTTGCCCTTTAATCCCTCGGCGATCAGCTCAATCGCTTCCATCTGCAAGCCTTTCCCGGTTGTACCGATGACTGTATCATGCTTAATATAACCAAAATCCTTAAGCCCAATATTTTGGATATGAGCACGAGCCTTAATCTTAAAATTAAGTTTCCGCATGTCAATTTTGATTGCTTCCAATGCCCGATTCTGCCCAACGGTTCCGGCAGTCCCTCCGTTTACCGCATCCATCCAACCTTTGCCGGACACATGTGCCTGATACCATAGAGGTGTTTTTGGCTTCGGTGGCTCTGATGGCTTCGCTGTCTGTTGTTTGATGTGAGCCTTGATTCGCTCAATAAAATATGCTTTCGCTGACTTCATGCCCCCGTGAATCTCTACTGATCTATGAGGGCAGCTTGTCGCGTAAACTTCTTGATGTAATCTGATTGTGTTCTCGTTCGGCGTAATTCCATACTGGATACATTTGCTTGCAACCAGCTGAAAAGCTTTCTCTTCGTTATGTTTAAATACGTCTAAATCCCCCATGCTCTGACATACTTCTACACTTAAATAGTTTAAATTTCCATCTAAGTTCCCGCAATGCCATGCGCAATTTGAATCATCTTCCGCCTGCAAAATACCATCCTGCGCCACATAATAATGCGCGAAACCATTTTCCAAAGGATGTGTTTGCAGCCAATTCCGATAAAATGCCGCATTCGCATTTTGACTTCCAGCATCGTTGTGGATAAAAATTCCGATTGGATTTCTTCCTCTATTTCCTGCTACTCCATTACAAATACTCATATCGCTTCCTCCTTCGAACACAACAAAAGAGAGTCCGAAGACTCCCCTTGCTTTTTTTGCTATTTTATTCATTTTTCCCGAGCTGTTTAATTGTCTGATTAATATATGTGCTTAACCCTGCTACCAAAATCCCCTGCACAATCGCTGTAAATACTGCCATTGCAATCTCCTGCATTGTTCCTAACGGGCAAGTTGCAATCACATAGATTGTCGCCAAGAAGATTCCTCCTGCCCCTAAAATCGCCGGAATGTACTTATCTTTCACTGCCTGTGACTGCTTCAACCCCATACCGCAAAAATACAACACTACTGCTACTACAATCAACTCTGGTTTGACATAATTCATAATCTGTTCCATTCTTTCTACCTCCTAACCTCTAATCGGCAATTCCTTCACTTCTTCAAGCAACTGCGTAGCCACTCCGTTTCCGCCGAGATCGTGATATGAATCATACATTTCAATAAAATTTTCAAGCCCATGTTTTGTTACATAGCCTCTTGCAATCCACTTCTCGTGGTACTCAATCATCTGAACTCTGAGCAAAAGCATCGTTCCTTTGCTATTTGCATCTCGGTCTTTCTTTTGATTTTTAAGCAGCCATACAACGTACCCTAGAATTATCGGAAGTACAATAGTATATGTCTGCATGATAAAAGTTTCCATAAAATTCTCCTATTTATAATATTGCATAAAAATAAGACCATTACGGTCTTGCTCTAATCTCCATTATTCTCCTCCTACGCCGTCCTTACCCACATGTAGCAAGTTATGTACGGCTGCAAGTTGCTGTGTGCCTTACCGCCACCAGTGGCAGCAGAAACGAAGCCATCGCTTCCGTCCTTTATTGGATTTTTCGTTCTGAGCAATCCGAAACCAGTATCTGACTGTGACGTAGTTCCGTACCACTCTGGCTTTGGAACCTTATGTGTGTGTGACGGAATTTGATCAACTGTAAGTGTTACAGCTTTAGATCCACCTGTCTTCTCTGCCTTGTTAAATTCCGTCTGCGATGTATCTACTCCAACCGGGACGCGCCCTTTCCCCCATTCAGCCCATGCTGTTAGTGGGAAGAGTTCTGATGGATTTATTGGATTTACTGACATATAAATTGACCCAACAGGATAAATAAGATTAAAAAAAGACTGAGGAGGTTCAAAACCATCTGCATCCAAGCTCATTCTTTTTCTTTCTCCAGTCCGATAATCTTCGATATAGCAGTAGATCCCATTTCCTGCCAAAATCTGCGTCAATCTGTGTTCCTGCGGAGTAGACGTCCAACCGCTCCCTTGCTTAAAATACAAGTCATCCGTCGCTACAATAGCTCCCTTACTTATCTTAAGATTTACTTTGTGCTTTGCTTCCACAACGGTGTTATCATCGATGTGGTGCGGCGAAATAAATTCATCGACACTTGTAAAATTCGCTCCAATAAAATCAAAACCTTTGAATGTCTCCGCCTCTATATTGGATGCTGCAAATTTAAACAATTCCCACATTGATCCATTCCAGCGATATACCGCGCCTTGTACCCTGCCTCCGGATGTTCCAGTATTTTTCCAAAGCATTCCAGTATGCGGATTGTCTGGCGGAGAAGCGCTTTCCATCACGCCAGAAGAATCTCCGTCCTCCCCATGCACTCCAATAATAATCGGAATACTATTTGTCGATGTACCGTTTGTATAGGCTGTGTTTTCATAACTCCAAAGATATTTCTTTTCGGGTGTGATCTGCTGCATAGTAGTAGTCCAGCCATAAGTGCTTGTTGTAATGCCGGTATTTTTGTTGGATGCAAGATAATATCTTGTGATTCGGCTAATGCCTACACCGTCTTGACCATCTTGGCCATCTGTGCCATCTTCTCCCTTAATTTTTGACCATTTGTAAGCATATGGGTTCTCGCTATCTCGTTCTGTATAATCTACATATTGCCCCATATATTTCTTTCCGGTGCTGTTTGTAGTGGAAAAATCTGTATACCCATCCGAGCTGTTCGCATAGGCAATGTGCAAGTATGATGTCCGCCCATCCTGCCCATTGGTTCCTGGAATTCCATTTTCCCCCGGATCGCCCTGAAACTGCGACCATGTGTAGTCACTCGGATTAGTGCTATCCTGCATTGTAAAATCCACATAAGTCCCAATGTATTTACTCGGAGTTTCCGTCATTTCCCATGATGATGTTGGATTCTGCACAGCACTATATTTCACGTGGAAATAAGTTGTTTTTCCATCTGCTCCATCAACACCGGGAGTTCCATCATCTCCTCTATATTTAGACCATTGGTAATCTTGTGGATTATTACTCTCGGTTTGCGATTCTTTATTAAAAGCTAACCCGATGTAATATTTCCCATTCGGACTATCAGACATGCCGTTTCCGTATAGATCATCAGCGTATCTTACCCATGTATAGTAAGTTTTTCCATCCGCTCCCGGTTTGCCCGGGATACCCTCGCCAGTAATTCTTGACCACTGGTAATCTGCTGGATCCAATGACTCATCCATACGCTCTTTATTGTTGGCAATACCCATATATTGCTTTCCGTCAGGACTGTCAGATATTCCATTTCCGTATTCATCATCTGCATACTTGATCCATGTGTAATAAGTTGCTCCGTCTTTTCCCGGTGTTCCGTCGGATACGTTTGTCACTGTAACCTCATAATACCCACGCTTTACATTGCTTTCAAACGCTTCGAACGAGTAAATCGCCTTAGTATCCACGGCTTCCGAGTTTACTGTCACACTCCTGCCGGTATAAAGTTCTTGACCGTCTTTCTTCCATTGGATTTTCAGTCTATCGGCAATGTCTACTCCGTTGTCGTAAGCATGAGCTGTCAAAGTAGTACTACCAACACCGTTTTTAAATACAATGCCGTTGTTAGTGGAAATTGAACAGGTATAAACCTTATTTTTCGCAATCAAATCTTTCATTTCTTGTAGCAAATTATCAGAGATTTCTGATGTCAACTCCTTGTAGTTGCTAAACACTGTTTTTGCTACCTTTGGATTAGTTAGGCTCCTCATTTGCTCCGAAACTCTCGCCTGCAGGTAAAGTACTGGTGCCCACTCTTGGTCCTGTATCCTTACAGTGTCCCCGATTGCAGTATCAAAATATCCGTCGATCTCATAGGTCACTATAGGTTCAGAAGCCACTTTCAGATCGGATAAAGCCATGCTATAGAGCTTTTCTCTACTACCTGTATCATACTCTTTCCGCATTAGGATGTAAGCATCTGCCTTGTTAACAATATTGGATGGAAATCGGTCTCTTGCCTGCGGTGCTCGGATTGTCGCGCCATCCGTAAAGTACTCAATATTACCATTCTCATCGTACTCTTTTTTATTTAGTCCGTTGATTGTCAAGCCATCTTTTCCGGTGGGTTGGATACAAGTATAAAGACTCTCTGCATCCGTAGTCTTCCGAATCCCGGTGATTCCTTTTCCGTACCGTAGGACGATATCGTTTCGATATTCTCCGATTCCACTATCAGTGTTGGAATGTTCTCGGTAAACATTTAGAATAATTTCTTTTAATGAATAGTCTCTATTTAAAACTGTTTTAAACTCAATTTCCGCCGAAAAAACATTAGCGAGAGAAAACAATCTTTTTAACACAGATGTCGTACCGGTCCATTCATTTGTGATGCGTTTGTCCGATACCTCATTAACCCCAAGCTTCAGCGTCTTCTCTGCATCAAATACAGAAAGATATTCTGCAAAACTCATCGCTTTTTCGGCTTTGTATTTACCTGCGTCCTCATTAATCAATTCAAAGGATAGTGACCATGCTGTTGCTGTAATTGTCTCTTCTGTCTGGTCGGTATTTATAATATTTAAGTAATATGATTTGCCTTTATAAATAAATGCTACCTTATTCCCTATTGTAACATGTTCTGAGTCTCCATGCTTTGCATTTACCGTAAAACTATAAGTATTGGCTGTGCCTTGCAAATACTCGTGGAGTTCATCGTTCCAGTAGTGCATTGACTTTTTATGTTTATTATCCATAAAGGCGACTGGCATGTTATTCGTGTTTAAAATCGCAATTCTGACATGTTTCATTATAAATATACCTCCCGTATTTTTGCTCTGATCCGTGGCGGTGGAGATGAAAAAGAAGAATAACAGAACTGAATCTCTGTTGTTCCTGGTGGAACTTTAAAATAATCCGTGCCGGTAATTTCATCTCCTCTTGCCGACATCCCATTCACAAGAACCTTCGCACTCTCTCCATCGATTGTAACCACGTCCCCAGCTTTATACCTATTGGGAATATCCCTATATTTTTCTACATTATTTTTAGTAAACGAAAAGTGTTTGATATAATTCCTTGTAACGTATTGATTGCCAAGGTTGCGATTTCCCCATTGTCCAATCCATATCTGTACCTTCTTGCACTCCATATTTTTGATTTCAGGCAAGGTATAAGTGAAATATTGTCCATACCAAAAAATTCTCAGACGTTCTCCTTCTTTAAGGAAATCATTGTGTCCTCCACCCATTTTGAGATTATACGGATTTCCTTCGCCATTTGTTGGAGAAAAATCAATACTTTTGAGTAGCTTATTTTTAGGACCGAACCAGTCCACATGAGCCATGTTACCGACTAAATCACTCTTATTGATCGACATTGCACAGATAACCTGATTATCGCCTGTCAGGAAAGCGATTGTCTGTGCCCCTGTCTGCCCCATTAATCCAGTTTCAAACCAGTGCTGAGTATAGCAGTAGAAGTTCTTTGATCCAGTCGCTCCTTCACTATCCGCCGGAATTGTAATGGTCTTCATCCCACCATTCCACCAATTCGCAGATCCTGACTGCCCTCCTGCGAGAAGAAGACAATCATTTCCAGCTACGTCACGCACTTCAAGGGTCCCGCTTGTCGTATTCGATGGATTCTGTGCAGATGTTCCGTGATCTGTTGCGAATTTCCCGAATCCTTTCGCAAGCACCTCCGATGCTTTATATGTTTCTCCGTCAGCTTCCTCCTCTTTTCCGAGCTGAATAATGCCATACTGGCTAATCAGTCCGATGAATCCGTTTTCGTGATTGTGTGTAATCTCATAGTCCACATCCGCCCATTCTGTGCCATTGTTTTGGACAGTAATTGTCTGGTAGCCATCTTGCTGAACGCCATCGAAATCAAACTCTGCCACAGAGTAAGCTACACCATCTGGAACAATCCATGTGATCGTTCCTTTTCCGAAGATTGAGACCTGCGTTATATCAAGATTACCATTCGGTATTGCGTAGAAATAACGATTCGGGTAATTACCAAACACAAGCTTTTTTGGCTCTGAAACGTTAAGTATCTTCTGAATTTTATTATAGCTTTCTGCGATGTCTCCGATTAATTCGAACGGCATCTCTATGAGTCTTGATTTGTAAGTGGTATATCCAAACTCTTCACCTTTGCACGATTCCGCACCGTCTAAAAGTTCTGTCTCTCTATCTACCCCATTAAATGGAGAAAACCCGGATAGTACATTTAAGTACTTTCCGAGTTCCTGGTCATTGAATTTTACAGATAAACTCAAGTTCTATCTCCTCCTAACATTTTTCTGAATTCTTGATTCTTTTTCATCTGTCTTTGCATTGGCGTAGCAAGCACTCTGGACGTCTCTACAGAGTCAATCTTATTAACGATCTCGACTGGTCTGTTTGCAAGTCTGGATAGCCTATCCACTGCGTAGAGCAGATCATCAATATTCCTAGTCCTTTGGATTCCGACATTTTTTTGATACGCTTGGCTTCCTGCACTTTCAGGAACTGATAATGTTACACCATTTACAGATGCCGACAACTGCTGTACTACCTTTCCGGACACTTTTTTCATTTCGTTATATGGCATATACTTTTCATATCCGATGCCCACTCCCATCGCAAGGTATTTCCCAACTTGATCCCTCATAACTCTAGAAGGTGAATGGATGCCAAAAAAATCTTTGATAGATGAAACTACGCTACTTGCAAAACCTCCAATTTTATCGATGATCCAACCAGTCATGTTAGATATTCCGTTCCACAGTCCCTGAACAATATTACTTCCAATAGAAGCCATCTGCCCTGGAATAGAAGAAATTGTGTTTACAATAGCATTTACAATGCCTGAAGCCGCTCCTTTAATGGCGCCTATAGCTGACGATATAACATTGCCAAGTCCTGACATTGCTGTTCTTCCTATATTCATCAGCGTACTCGGTAAGTTTTGTATAGAAGTCTTAATTCCATTAAGTACACTTTTTCCACATTCTGTTACAAATCCAACCATGGATTTAATTCCATTCCCCAGAAATTGGACTATGTTCTTTCCAAGACTAAGCCATTGAAATGCCATCAGTGTATCGACGATAGCTGATATAATCTGCGGTATATTTGAGATTAATGTAGGTATGGCCTGAATGAGACCGAGTGCTAATTGTCCTAGCAATTCAGCACCTTTCATCAATATAGTTGGGAAGTTGTCGTTGATGATATTTGCGAATGTCGAAATGATTTCCGGAACTCTTGCAATTAAAATCGGGATTGCAGTCACAATCCCCTCGACTAATTTTTGTAATAATTCAAATCCTTTTTGGATCATTACAGGTGCAGCTTCCGCAAGCTTTTCTCCGATTCCCTGTATAAAATCAAGTACTTTCGGCAATGCTTCTGGAATCGCCTGTACAAATCCATCAATCAGATTGCTCAGCAATTCATAGCCTTGCTGTAACAAACCTGGGCCTTGAGAAGTGAGTTGTTCATATAGTGTTGTGATAAGTTGGATTGCAAGTGAACCGACAGACGGTAATATTTGCATCATTCCACTCACTATTGACTGTATAATCTGGATTCCAGATGATAATAGCTGAGGTATACTAGTGCTAATATTTCTCGCGAACGAACTTATAATCTGTGCTGATGCAGTAACAATTCCGGGCAATGCTTGTATGATTCCTGTTGTTATGTTGGAAACGACTTGTCCGCCGATCTGCATCATTTCTCCGAGTTTTCCAGAGTTAAGCGACTGCGAAAGACTTTCCATCAACAGGTTTCCGACTTCCGGAAGTTCTTTTGCTAGTCTCGGAACAATCTGCATCAAATTGTTTGTTATATTTTCAGCTGCAGCCTTTACAGAATCTGCCAACTCCTGTGGAGAACTTGAACCATTTAAAAAGTTATCAAATGCCGCTTTTGCTGATTGAATAGACCCTTCTATGGTAGTCAACGCTTCTGCGCTTGTCGTTCCGGCAATTCCCATATTTTCTTGTATCTTATGGATTGCCTGAATAATCTGATCAAACGACACATTATCGAGATTCTCTATCTTCTCGTTAAGAATTCCACTGTCATTGATCAAACGAATCATTTCAGCCTGTGTTCCGCCGTATCCAAGCTTTAAGTTATCAAGCATTGTATAATTTTGCTTTGCAAACCCCTGATAAGCATTTTGGATATCTGTCATATTAGATCCAAATTTGTTGGCGTTATCAGACATATCCACCATTGCCATATCTGCGATTCTAGCCGCTTCTGCTGTATTATTTCCAAGTCCCTGCAAAAGTGATGCAGAGAAACTCGTCACAGTCTTCATATACTTATTTGCTGATACACCAGCTGTCTTGTAAGCATTATTCGCATTATCAATTACTGTCTGTGCACTGTCTTTGAATAGTGTCTCAACGCCACCTATGTTCTGCTCCAGACTCGCAACCGAATCGAGAGACATTTTAGACACTGCTCCAAACGCTGCGGCTACACCTGCTACTGATCCTGCGATCACTTTCAATCCACCACTAGCAATACCGCCGAGCTTAGATACTCCAGAACTGAATCCGGATTCGTTTATTTCTGTGTTAAATTTTAATGAGCCATCATAACCCATACTATCCCTCCTTTATGGATAGCACAGGCTCATAGGCTCATTTAAGTGCTTTATATTGTAATTTTTACTTCTTTCTTGCACGTCCGGCATTTTATAAACACATTGGAACAGGACGTTGTGTTGTCATAGATCAAAAGCTTGCATCCGCACACCGGACACCTATACCACTTTCTCAAAAGCTGCGGTTTTTTTATTTTATTCATCACTACCACCTCACACAAAAGCATTCCCGATATCGTAATCCGTAAGGCTTTCAGACGGCAATTGAATCGATTTCTGAATCTTTTTAATTCGCTTTTTCTCTTCTTTATCTTTAATTTCCGATAAATCAACACTACGATACATTATTCGCTGCTTAATCTCCGTATCATCAGACAAGCCATCAAAAAGCATCCTGAATTTCCACCAATGCATGTATTTGATATCAATCAAATCAATCCCATAATCTCTGAGAAATCCAGATAATATATAAGGATAATCGATGGAATACGAAAACAAATTTTTCTTCGGCTTTTCCTGCAAGCTTCCGCAACCATCTTTCTCCGCAACTTCTGCGCCATTCAAATTCATTGTTATAAAACCAGATAATGCGCTTACAGCTTCTTCGCCTACGTCTACATCGTCAAGAAAATACTGCCGTATGATCACAAATTTTTGAACAAAATCAAGCTCCTGGTCTTTCAACATATCTAAGAGCCTGATGTATTCTCGAAAATCTGTAATAATCTTAATTCTTTCGCCACCCACATTTACTGTGTCGGGCAATTCCTCATAAAAAAAATTCATATTATTTCTTAGCACGTCTCTGGCTCCTATTCGGAGTGTACTTGCTAACAACAGAATTTCTCCTTTTGTTCACAGCGTTGATTTCTTTTTCACATACAGCAATGAATGAATCATAGCACTCTTCGCAAACTCTCAAATTCATTTTTCCGTCAAAAAGTTTTTCGGAAGTACCTTCTCCAAAAATCCCGTCAAAAATATCGTAAAACAGCAAACAATACTCTCTTGTTATTTCGGAAATTTTTCCAACCTTTTCAAGCTTCTTTTCTCTTGGTTCAATGTTTTCAAATGCTTTTTCGTATCTTTCCAAAAACTCTACATCGTCCATATCGATTTCGAATTCTACATCATTCCATTTCCACTGGCTCATTGGCTCACTCTCCTATTCTTTCTTGTGTTTTTGACCGCCTTAATTACGGCGGTAGCTACTCCACCGCCGTATAGTCTCCCTTGGCGTAAGTAACTGTTTTAGATGTAATGTCAGTTTCTGTAACGTATCCTTCCTCAAGATCAGATACAGCCTTCAGCGATCCGCTGTAAACCAATGCGTCTGTTCCGTCTCCGTCCGAATCCGGGATGACTGCATAAGTTCGCTTTGTGGCAAAACACTTATCGCCTTTCGTATTTTTCTTATAAAAATCCACTGTGACAACCTCCACATGAGCATCATCCGCAACTTTCTCTCCATCATGGATTGCCGCAATGCGCTCATGCACTGGATTTCCCGCGTACATATCGAAAGAGTATTCCGTAGCCGGTGCGTATCCAACTACATCCGATCTTTCCGTACTTTCATCCACGTACTGCCTAGAGTATTCTTTCGGATTCTTCCCATTCGTCATCGATGTGAAATTGGTCATTCTTTCGAATTTTGGCGAACTGCCTGTTGTATCCGTGTTTAAAAACGCTACTCGCAGGTGTCTGCCTACTAATTTTGGTGCTGTTACTGCCATGCTTATACCTCCTGTGAATAAATCAAGCGACACTCGATACGATATTTAGCTTTTTCCTCGTTAATATCGTACAAGTAACCGCTGTTTAAAGTTTCTACCATTATCGGACTCTTCTTTTCTCCAAGCTCCGGCAGGTTATTATTAAAACTCTGTTGCTCCAACCACTCCTCAAAACTTTGGAAGAATCCACTGTTTTCAATGTTAATTCGTGCGTCTTGGTCATATTCTTCTTGGCTTGTAAATGCGAATTGGAACTGCTTCTTTGCCCCACCGTCCATGTATCTCTGTATGATTGGATCGCAAGGGAGAGGGTCAACAGAATACCCCATATCCGTCCCGATGTAGTCCACATTTACACGACCATCACTCAGAAATGGGCATGTGAGGATATACGATCTTACGCTGTCAATGAGATTTGACATACTTCGCCGCTCCTTTCAGAATGGAATCCTTGTGGCGGTTCTTCATGCGCTCGAACCATCGTGATTTTTCCTTGTGCTCGTAATATTGTCTGCGTGCATAAGGCGCAATCTGGTTAATCTCACCACTGCCAATCACGGTGCCAAGTATTGCTGACTTAATCAATACCCCAGTCCGTCTTGGTGTCTCCGGGTTCATCCGTCTGATGCACTCGGAATCAACAAATTCCTGCGCATTTGCAAAGCCAGATTCCATGCTTGGTTTAAATCCGGGATTCCAGTCAAGTCTTGCAATCGTTCTTCCCTTCAAATTTCCTTTAGAAATCGTATATGTCGATATCGTCCCCCTCGGCGTCTCAATCTTGAATTTTTTCTTTCCTTTTGCCACTACACTCCCACCACCTTAATATGCGGATTGCCGCCAAAAGTATTGTAGTTTGCAGATGTAATTCTAGTCTTGTCTAGTCCGTCCAAGTCCTTAATCGTCTGCATGTCAACCTTGCAATCGCCTTTTACAAGGTAATCGTCTTTCTTGATTTCCACGCTCGTGTCCGGGATTCTGACCGTGTAAGTGTCCGCTTGCTTTAATCCATCTGTCGTGATCTGCGACTTTTCATTTTTGTGCCACCATACCTCCGGGATGTAAGTTCGCTCCCACTCATCCAGTCTGGTTTCCGAGTTGTATTTCCGACTGTACAGTGTTGCATCTGTGTTGGTTATCATGATTCTACCCCCATGTACAAAAGTCCGGTCGGCTCAAGATAAAGCAACAATGTGTCAAATATCTTTCTTCCAAGCAGTTCATCTGCCGTTTCTCCGTTTCCCCCACTTTCATAGCTGACAGAGTATCCGTCCGTATTTTCGGATGTGACAGCACGCCCGAAATGCTTGCTTCTGACTTTTTCATCATTGGCAAGCAACTCACAGACAGCGCAGGCGGCAAGCTTTACCTCATCCATTTCCGTGTTGTCATCAGCACGCCCGAAGGTAATCCTCCGGACATAGGCTGATGCTTTTGTGATGGACTTATCAAACTCTTCTTTTGACAGATTCCCTTTGTATGTAGTGGCATAGAACTCATAATCTGCATACAGATTCATTCAATCACTCCTTACGCTACTGTGTGTACATAGATACCATCTTTCTTGTTATCGTAACATTCTGCAATACCGACTGTACGGTATCCAAACTTCCAAGCATCCGCATCCTGGTTCTGATCAGGTGTGATAATCTTAGATACTGTGTGTTTCTGGTACTGGATAGCTGCCTGCTTGTCCACGATCATAAAGTTCACTGCTTTACCGCTACCATTCTTCGCATATCCGCCTGCACCAGAAGCAGTTAGATCGATTTTAGAATAGAATCTTCCCTCTGGCACCTTTACAATTCCTGCAAATCCATCAATAGCTTTCTTTGATGCCGTTGTGTCCAAGTCCTCAATCATCCCAAGGACTGTCGGATTGATAAACAGATAGCAAGTTGCAAGGTTTGCTTCTGCGTTCTCGATTTTGCTTCTAGCTGTTCTGAGCGCTGCAAGAGACGATTTACCATCGTTTAAGGCCGCTGCTACTGTTGTGACACCGGAAACAGATGCGTAACCTGCAAGACGATATGCGTCAAGCTCTGGAATCACTTTGGTACGCAGGAACTCTCCGGACAATCTTCCGAATGCCACACCTGCGGACTCAATATTGTCCATAGCATCGATTGTGAACATTCGTCCACGGTCATAGCTACATTTCTTTGTTTCGTATTCAAGTGTTACATCACCTGCAACATAGCCTGTCTGTTTATTGTAGTTTGCAAGCCCCTGCATAGACATTTTCGGGATCAGAATCTCGTTTGCGTTCGCTCCATCTTTTACAAGTTCATTCGGTCCGTCCAGAACCGCTGTAAGGGATGACAGTTTGTAAACCTCATCCAACATTGTAGAGTACGCTTTTCTTAATGCGATTGTGTTTGCCATAATTATTTACCTCTTCTTTCTCAATTATTTCTCTGCCGGAAGCCCCATGGCTGCTCTGATTGCAGAGAAGTTATCTCCACCTGTACCAGAGCCACCTGTTGCTCCCACTGGGTTTTTAAATGGCTCATCTGAACCAAATAAATAAGCATCAGACTCCTTTACGGTTTCCAATGCTTTCTTGATGTCCTCAGACTGGTTTTTTGATTCTTTCAAAGTGTTCATATCAAGCATAGCCATAACTGCTTTTTCATTGCGCCCCCCGGCTGTCTTGATAGCTTCTTTGATCGTGTCGGAAAAGATGCGATCTGCTTCTTTGGCAGCATACTCAGCGTCTTTGTCCTTCAACTGCTGATTAAGCTTATCAATCTCGCCCTGCATAGCTGCCGGATCCACGTCCTTGAACTTCTCTAAAGATTCTGTTGCGGTCGCAAGCTGATCTCTAAAGTTATCACGCTCTCCCTCGGCTTTTGTGGTCTTCGCCTTTTCAGCTGCAATATCTTTCCCATTCTCAGCCATAATCTTATCGATTACATCCTGCTCCAATCCGAGTCCTTTTAAAAAATCTGTTTTCATGCTTCATTCTCCTTTCGTCTTAGGTTGTTTAAGGTGTGTAACCATCCACCACGAATTGACTGTTTAAGGTCTAATCTACCGACCAAAAGGCATAAAAATAACACATATCTCTATGTGTCAATGTCCTACTTATTCAATTTTCCCGCACTTTACACAACGCCGCACATAACCTTTTGTAGCCTTGTCATAATGCTTGCGGTACTTGTGCTTACAGAATCTCTGTTTCAGCCATTTAAGCATATCTTTCCTCCTAAAGTAACGCCTGCACCTGCTCTTTTAAGCTCTCCGGTACTTCATCAATTCTCAAGTGTCCACCTTTAATTCTATTCGCCAAAAACTGTGCCATAATTTACACCCCCATTTTCATAGTCGCAAGAATTAATTCCTGCACCGCCTGGTCTGTGACTTCCTGCGCTGTCTGTGTTGCTTTTAAGTCCTTTTGCAGTTTGCCATAAGCGCTCATTCCGTCATCCACTGCTTCATACTCTTTGATTACAAATTCTTCTGTTTCGGTATAGCCAACAAAGACTAGATTACTGAATCCCTCCGGCTTTTCTTCCTTAAGTGGCTTGTAGCCTTCTTTCTTGATGGAACTGATTCTTACAGTTCCGTTTTCCGTAATTTTTGCGTAGTTCATATTTATTTCTCCTTTCGATAGGTTAATTTTATTCCACACGGCACTTCCCCGCTATCCACAAATACATATGTCGTGCCGTTCTCACTGTGCAGGGCAGAGAGTTGGTCTTGTACAGATTCTGGGAGAGGTTCGGTTACTGGCTCGGCTAGGACATAGTCTACTGTAAGCGGGTTTTGCGATAGCCATGTTTTAAAGGTTTGCAAGTCGGGTGTTAATGTTTTTGGCATATTCATCCTCAGTATTCTGGCAAACATATCTTGTCCGACTTCATCTCTACCCCATACACCCGATGACCACTTAAGCTTGTCCATCATTGATCGCTGGTGTTCGTTTATTTTAATTGCATCACTAAATTGAGTCGAGACAAAATTTATTACATTCTCTCTTTCGATTGCAATGCCCCACTTTTCATCTTCACCGCCATCAAACACAGTCCTCTTAATCTTCCTCACAACGCCATCCTTTGTGATTGTATCCTTGTAATCTCCGATACCTCTCAATGGCTCGTCTAGGACTATTTGCATGGCTTGCTCGGTGTAAGGTTCATAAGGGGTGGATTCGTTTACCTCTCCTTCTACAAGCATAATTTTATTGGATTCGATGTCCGTACTTAATAGTTCTGTGTTGTCTACTTTTTTAATTTCAAAAACGATATTGGCTGTATTGCTCCGTGTAGAAAAATTGTATTTCTTATAGTTAAAACTCTCATTCGCATAAAGTGCATGGTTTACAAGACCTAACCCGTTTGCATCTAGTTCGATTATGTGACAAACCCATAGTTTATTTGTTTCTTTATTGATAAAACTATAATTAGTAGACGATTTTACATTGATGGTGGCAATAGCATTTTTAACATTTTTCCCATATGAAACTGGAGTTTGAGGAACCGCGCCCCATGACGTTGTCTTGCCTATCATCCAATCTGTCGGTTTGTTAGAAAGTAGATTCTCTCCAGTCACTTTCACATCAAGCAAGTATCCGTAAGGCTCATAATCTAATGTAGTTTCTTTCCCCTCTGCATACATGACATTGTATATATCAAAAAACCTCGAATCAGCCGGAGAAAAGCATACAAAATGATTAACACTGATTTTAGAATTGACAATACCGTTTCCCGTTACAAGATTTCCAACTTGTAAGCACGGTGCACTATAAGTAGCGGTCATATTTGATTTGTCATAAAATCCGCAAGTAAATCCTACGTCATCGTTTTCACCCGGTTTTTTCTGTATCAGCATAGTATACAGCTTTGTTTCGTGTCCTTCCGGCAAAGGTATGTATGCAATGTTATCCTGCACTGTAAAAACAGATATATTTTCTATTAACAGATTCTTGCTTTTCCGTCCTGCTGATTTAATCTCCTGCGGATTATCCGGCGCTGGATTCTCACCCTGCGTACTATTCCCAATCAATTCCAACCTCTCCAACGGCGCTTTTAAGCTGTTTGGAAGCATTAAACTCCCTACCCCTTCCATCTCTACCTTGTCGAAGTTTGGTGGCTGTGGAGGGGAGACTCCTAAAGGGCATACCATATCAACACCGATGATTCCGGTTCCGTCTACCATTTTAAGCATTGCACTTCCACTCCTTTTTCACTGGTTGCTGTGGGGATGATTTGGACAATGTTACTCTTCCCACCACCATAAGAGCCATACTGCAATCGTTGTGCAGTCTGCGCCGGAATCAATACGCTCTGCTCTTTTGTTGCATCTCTTTCCAAGGAAGCATATATCTCTCCATCGGTAAGGTTTTTAATCAAAAACTCAGATGCTGCAACCTCAAATTCAAAAATCAGTGTTGCCGATGTTGTCGGCTGTCTCATTACTTTTACTTTGCTCATTTTTCTCACCTCCTAAATCGTTTTGGTACTGGCGCTACTCTTCCTCGCATATCGTAATAGATGCGTTCTCGTTCTTGTTGTAGTCCCATCTTCCTACAGAATCTACTGTATTCATTGAGTTGTCCCTGATACTTTGCTTTTGCAAGCACTACATCGTCTGGGTCAGCTCCACCTTGTTTTAGCAGCACAGCTTTTTCCCTCTGCGCTCTCATTGCTGTTTCCATTTTCCGCTGTTGCTGTTTGGCTTCGTATAAGGTGTATTCCTTGCCGTTAAATGTCTTAGGTATACTTTCCTTGCGGTTTTGTTCTGCAAGCCACTCATCTGTCCAGTTCCGCTCTGAAATGCCTTTCACAAAGGGGTAATACATATGATAGCAGTTTGCCCCAAGCAATCCGGTCACGCTTCCCAGCCCACATACCGTTGTGAGCTCTTCCTTGCTGTATACTTTTCCTTGCCATGCTGCATGAGTTGGTCTAGCTCCGGCATGCCATTCCACCTCAAAATAATCTGTTCCAAGCTTTTTGGCGTTCATTTCGGAGATTTTACCGCTTAATTGTGATACTCCGGTCATCACAGCCCTGCGAGCTGCTACGTCAATCCGGTTCGCCCTGCCAGATGCATAATCAATCTGTCGCAATCCGCTGTTTGTTAGCTGTGTGACTACTCTACGCAAGACACTATTGTAATCAAATGCACCTGTTACAATGTCTAAGCAGGCAGCATCTAAATACTTCTGATAGACTTCGGCTAATGGGGTTAATACTGGCTTGCCAGTGCCGTAATCCAAATAAAAACCAAGTGATTTGGTAATATTCTGCAAGTCATTTCCGCTTTGCTGTATTAGAGCTTCTGTGATTTGCTGCAACTCTTCATTCTCTTCGTAAGGGATAAATTCTGCATTAATCTGTTCGTATATATCCTTGTTTCTTACATACTCCCAGTCAATCACTTTGTCGTACAATTCAAACATTTCCGGATAAGACTTATTCAGTGCCTCTTTCAACATATTTTCGATGTCTTCGGAAGAATGCCCTAAAATACTAAGCCTATTAATCTGCCAGTCTGCTGTGCTTGTGATTTTCCCGGTTTTTCTTATCCTACGAACAATATCTTCCATGATCCGCATTTCCAAATCAGAGAAATGTTTCTCAATCTGACCAGATAGATGCTTCTTGTAATCTTCTTTCAATCAGATCACCTACTCCATCACTTGATTCTGCTCCGGCAGCATCTTCTTCGCTGTGGCTTCGTCCTCGTTGTACCACTTCATGCGATACTCTAAGTGCGACATGATTCCCATGCTTACATCCTGCCTATCCTGCTGACGTTCTGTCTCCTCATCTGTTAAAATAGAGTCATTGAACTTGCAAGAGAACTCATAGCCCGAGTTGAGCATGCTATTGTAAAATGCAAGCCCTGCAACGAAATCCTCTAAACAATCGTATAAGTTATTCTGAATTGCCGTTACTCGGTTGTATTTCCGACTCTTCGATGTTTTAATCTCTGTGGCTGTCTTTGCTACTTCCTGCGCATCTGACAAATCTCCATAAGCTAAACCGACAGAGAATTCAATCTCTCGCTTATATTCCTCTAATCCCCGCTTAAACGATTCATCTCGCATTTCCGGAGAGTACTCTTTAAACAATTCTTGATCTTTACCTGCCTCCAAATTCAGCCCTCTGTAAAGCCTTTCTTTCGCCTTTGGAATCTTATATTTCCCAGTCGCCTTATCTTGCTTTAGCGCCCTACTATCTGCATGGATAGCACGCTCACCAGATTCAAACTCCCAGTCAAGCCTTGCGCCCTGAATATCTGTTTTCTTAATCAGTTCCACTGCCGAATCATATAGGGATACACCGCAGGCAGAGCCATCCACTTTGTTTTTAATAGGATTTCGGTAGTACCCGAAGTCCATCCGATTCATTCCCGGATAGGTAATCGGACCAGGCTCAATATTCTCCCACTCTTCTACTGCTTCTAAGCTGCATGGCAGACCAATATCTTTTTCTGTTTGCGAATGAAAGCATTTGTTTTCTATGGTCAGATTACCATTCACAAAATAATGCCGTTCAAATCGAGTAAAATAATCCACATCCCCAACCTTTTTCCCAGTCAGAAATGCAATATCATTCGGTTTCCCATCATCCCCGAAGCTAATCGGAATAATCTTATCTGCTGTCACAAACTCAGCTGCACCCCCACCAAGAGGTTTCAGCACAAAAGAGCCAAGTGCAAGCCCGTCTTGCAGGTTTTCATTTAAACCTGCAATATTCTTTTGGTATATCTTATCCAGTCGCTCGTTGCTTACATTAGTTTCCATTTCCACCAGTGCGCAGTCGGCAAACTCTCGACAGATTCCTGCTTCGATTCCAAGCGAGACGACACTACCTGTAATCCAGTCCGCTTCGCCATTGAGCATCTTGTTCCAATCGTCAATTGCATATATCATCTTGTTGGAAAAGGCGATGTCCTTGCCGACGATCTGTTTCAATGTTGTATATCCAAACATTCTCCTTATTCCTTTCCACAGTCTCTTAAATCCATCAAACATCTTCCACCTCTTCAATTAGATATTTCATATCCCGCTCAATCGTGTATTCAAATGCATCTAGGCTGTCAATATCTGTGCTGCCATCATCCAGACGTTCATCTTTCCCGACAACTTCCTTGTCCCACACCGCATCCGTAAGGGCTGTCTTTAATGATTCGCAGTCTTTTGTAATAAAAAACCGCCTAGCCCCCATGAGCTTGACGGTACATCTAATTCTGTCGTTTATCGGTCTTTTCTTTGCAGGTCGGACAGAAATCCACGGAAACTCTTTTTCTACCGCGTTCCGGATAGAATTACCGAGGACCGTTTCTGCATTGTCCCAAAATACGGATTCTACGTTGCAATATTGTACATAGTCTCCACTTCTAACGCACACCGAGTATTCATCTATTACTTCCCGGATAAATTCGCAGAACAGCTCATTCAGTCGATTGCTGTCGATGTCTTCCTTTTCATCTTTTGCCATGATTCTGCGGGATTTTAAAGCGATTACGTCGGCGTAATTGTCTGTATATCCTCTCGCTACAAAAGAGTGGCCAGACTGATTTCCTCCAAAGTCCAAGCCAATCTCGATAGATGTGATGTCTTCCTTCCGAAACTGCTTATATTCTGATTCCTGCGAGAACTCATCTACGATTTCACACCGGAATGCTTCCGGATTATCTGCAAACCGCTTGTAAATAGAGCCGTCAGCTCTTTTCCAAAGTCCAAGGATAAGGCGGTCGTAATAGATTGTGCCTTCGTACTCTTTGCAAAGCTTCTCAACAAATTCCGGATCAAGAAATGGATTATCGAATATGGTGTATCTTTGGAGGTAGATATCCAACTCCACATTATCTATAAACTCCTTGAGCCAGTGCGTCGGATGTTCCGGGTTGCAAGCCCCATCAAAGCAACTGTACGGCTTATCTAAACGCGATTTAAGCATCTGGAAGACTTCTTTGTTCCATTTTGCAATTTCATCCCCATAACAATACTTGATGGATGCTCCCTGTATCTTTGCAACCTGGCTGACCTTTTCTGCTCCGAGACAATAGACGTCCTCGCCACATACTCTAGCCACATTCCTGTTGTTGATATTGCCGATCAGCTCACTTGTATAGATTTCTCGCATCGGCTGTAGGACGTTTCGCTCAATAGACTCTTTCGACACTCCCATGATGACATTCAAGCCGGGTTTTCCCGCTCTCTCCCGGATTCTGAACGGCACCACATATGCTGTATCTACAAAAGATTTCCCCGAACGAACAGCGCCAGACTTGATATTCCATCTATGCGTGGCGTTTATGATGTACTCATTCTGTTTACTGCTTAGTCGCATTGTCTCTCAACTCCTTTAAGATACCGTCAAGCTTATCAATCGCCGTCCTATCTTCGTATTCCTGCTTATCTCTCCACTTGTCCGGTTTCCGATTCTTAAGCCAGAATATTTGCGCTGTGATATTTCCGCTTATGGCATTTTCAAACAACGCATTTTCCACTTGTCTATCAGCAACATCCTTGCTTCTTTTTAAGGACTCGGCAATCTTGGGGTATTTCTTCTTCCACTCGTATAGAGTAGCAGGGTTAATTCCCATATTCCGGGCAATCTGCTCATCCGTAAGACCATCTCTCGCCCATCCCTCTATCTTTAGCAAGCCTTCCGGCTCTAGCCATTCTTGATATTTACCTTTCGCCATCCGGCTCACCACCTTTCTTACTTCCTATTTTTCTTACTCATGTTCTGGTTAGCCCAACTATTTGCGAGAAAGTTAATCCTGCTTGAGCTTATTGCATCTCTTATATCTATCACCTGCGAGGCGCTTGTGAGTGTGTTAAGCTTTCCCTTGATTTCTTTCCCTATCTTTTTGTAGTTCTCTGCCATTTCTTTGGAGTGCGCATTCTGTCCTCGAATTCCGGTAGTATTCAATTTTATATTATTATTAATGGTTCTAAAAGCACTGTCCACGATTTCCTTCGCCCATGCTTTCTGTTTTTCACTTCCGCTCAGCTTGCTTGCATCAAAGGACAAACCGTTTCCTGATCCGCCGCCTCCACTTTTACTACCTCTACCACCCATTACACTTAGCCTCCTTAAATTTATCCGTAAATGCTTTCACTCTAACAATATTCCCCTTGCATTCGTCAGGGATTCCGCCGTAAAAAATAATAGTTTCTGGATGCAATCTGCTTATCATTTCTTTGTAACCGTCAATAAATAATTTCTTGCTATCTTTGTTTTTCATGCATCCAACGCTTGATACAGCCACAGTTCCGCCTTCCGGTTCCCCATCGAAGCACCAGTCAAACGATTCTTCATCACTCCACGCAATTGTAGGTATTACCTTAATCCCTAGCATCTGCATATATGCGCCAATCCAATGTTTGCGATAATGATTATATATCTGGATCGCTTTCGGATAATCCAAATATAGACTAAAGTCAGGTGTTAGCACATAATCAAATTCTTGCAGTATGGGAACGTATGTATCAATATTCGACCACAATCTCTGGAATTGATAATCGTCGATGAAAAAATGACAAACTTTCCCTTTTCTGTTTTTTGCCGTTCTTGCGTAATTAAATGATATAAACTCATGCTCTCCTTCATAACTTTCCGGATCAAGGCGTGGTATATCGTATTTCCCGCATCCATTAAATACATACTTTTCTAAGTTTTCGCAGTTTCTCAAATTCGCATATCTCATTTTTACTCTCCAAACATAATAAAAGCACCCATCCCTGGATGCACTAAGCTTTTAAGACTACTGCATAACATAATGAGCAAAACCAAACAACGTAACCAAAAGAAATGAGGTTGCAGTAGTCCACAACAGGCGCAATCGGAATCGAACCGATGACATATGGTTTTGGAGACCATCGCTCTACCAACTGAGCTATACACCCGTAGGATGCCTTTTATTGACATCCTCTCCCCTATCCGCACTCGGGGACTAAAACACTAAATATAGATCATGTCTACTTGTTTACTTGGCAGATCTGCGGATATCTGCTATTGGTATCAATCAGATGTAAAGCCGATTGCGCGCTTAATCATTTAAGGACTGTCTCAGTCGCTACTTTACACCCGAAGCCATGTGTAGGAATCGAACCCACCTATCCATTCATGGCATACAAAACGCCCCACTTTTGCAGGGCGTCTTACCAATGAGAATTGTGTTATTCTTTTTCCCTTTTCGGGTATGATACCATATTACCACTTTTGAAGCGAACAGTGGCGAACATTTATGAAACTTTTTCAAGAAATCTATCATGTGCCATCCTGCAACTATCTTTCGTGAACGGAATTTTCTTTTTTGGAAACATATAATTCATTTTCATCGCTACCATTTCCCACGTCAGATTGTCTATGTAATACAGCCTAAACATGCTCCTAAGCCTGCTCTTTTCTATCTGCTGTATGTATTCCTCTACTTGCGTTTGCTTTTCGAGCAGATCAGCTTCTAATAGTTCTAGCTGCGCAATCTTTCTTTCGTAGGCAGCTTGCTTCCGGATAATGGCCATCGTAGGCTTTCCGTGTATCTTTACTGTCCGAAGTGGCTTTTTCCCTTTCTTTCCGCAAGTCACAGAATCAGTGACAACCGTCTTATTTAGCTTATCCAGTGCTTTCTTATCTTCTTGTATCCGTCTTCTAAGGTCTTTAATCTCTTCTTTCATATCTGCGTACTCGATTAATATCTGCTTGTCCACCGGCATCAATCCCCTTTCTCCTTAAATATTCCATAACATCCATGTGTCTGTATTTATTTCACTTTCGGTATTTAAACTTCTTCCTGGTGGTCTTATCCTCCAGTTCGATGCTTGCAATTCTAAATCCCGCAAGACTGGCAATCTTTTTAAGGACCTCGATTACATCTCTTACATGTTTTGGGATATGGTCCGCATGTGCGATTGCTACTTTTGCGGTTGGATCATAGTACCCCGATCCATTTCTACTTAAATTGTCCATCTATCCTCTCCTCCTTATATGGTTCTGGAAGTGGCTGCCATGCAAGAACGCATTTATAACCCTCTTCATCGTCAATCCATTTTCCATGTTCAAACTCAGCTAGCCCCGTAAAAGCTTCTTCTTGCCCACAAATCTCGCCATCTAGTGTTGCCAAATAAAATCCATCTGATTCCGGAAGCTTCTCTTCTACTGGAATCCAACCGTTATTTTCGCAGGATACTTTTGCTTCTCCTGCAAACTCAAAATAATCATTAAGCCATTTAACAACATAATCCAGTTTAAAAGAGCTATATCCGATGCTATATTCATCTTCACCGACTTTTTTGAATTTAATTTCGTAATATGCCTTTCCATCAATTTTTCTGCTTATTATTTCTGCGGTCGTTACTTTTTCTTTTTCAACTGTTTCCATTTCAGAAATAGTTTCTCTCATATTACTTATTGCTTCAACAACCGCTTCTATCGCTTCATTCCAGCCGTATTCACATGCTTCATATCTATCTGTGATACCGCAATCTTCTATTCCGCACCCCATACCCTCTGGATAATAATTAAGATTTTCTATCTCTTCCAAAATCTTCTCTAGTACGTTCATTCTTTTCATTCCTCCATCGATTTTCTCGTCCGGAATTGTTAATCTCTCCATCTTCTTATGCCCTTTCTTTAACAAACTGCCCGCATATTGCCTTCCCACCTTTGCAAGTGCCGCCATTTAAGTTATGCCATCTGCAAGCTTCGCAACCTTTATAGCTTTTCTTCGTTACTTTCTTAATTCTATTCATTCTCTTCTCTACCTCTTCCCAGAAGGAACTACACGGCTCTTCTGGCCATGTATGATCCTCTGGCAAGTTTCTATTTCTTCTCCCTAACAAAATACACCCTCCCGCACCTCACACACTTATACCTTCTACCTGCATTAGTGACTCTCTTAAATCTCTCGCAGCCACATCTACGCCGTTGGCGACTGCCGTCCTCATCTCTAAGGACAACAGTGCGGTTTGTTGTCATAAATATCATTTGCCTCTCACCTTCTTCTTTCTTTTCTTCTTCGAACGATTATGAATAAAATATGACATGCTGCCATTCTTAAAGGATTTATCTAATCTCATTTACTTAACAACCACCCCTCTATTGCATCGATTTCTTTGCTGTCATAAGACCGTCCTTCAAAGTTGTTGAATGCATTTTTCTTACTGCTTTTCCTAGTCGCTTTCTTCTCCGGCTTCTTCGTTACCGGATAAAAACTCTTCCAGTTACTCACGGTTGCCTTCTGAATGATTGACAGCTGCTCTTCTGGATCCGTAGATAATTCCTTCAATCCATCTGCCAATAGCTTGATTTGATTATGGTCAAGTTTATCTCCATTCTTCTCTCTGCATAAAATATACAAAGAAAAAGCATCTTTCACTTTTTCGCTGGCGAACGCCCCTATATATATACTTTTATCTATATCTTTATCTATATCTATATCTGAAACAGCGACGTCAGACGACTTGTCAGACGATTTTTCGGACGACTTACCAATTAAAGCCCTCTGTTTAGCTCTTCTTTCCTCTTGATACAGCCTATCACGTTCTTTTTTTCGCTCATAAGCATCGAGTGTCTGATGCTTGTTCCAGTTCGGAATTGTGATTATTCCATCTACTATCTCGATCATTTTGTATTGCTCAAACACACTCAAAGCCATAGCAACAGTAGATTCGTTCATGTGAAAAATTGTTGCGAGCATCTTATCCGTATATGGGATTTTATCATTCATAAGGAATACGCCGCCATTATTCTTTTTCCCGGCAAGGCACAGTAGTTTAAACCATACTGCTATAATTGCGTAAGCATCAGGCAGGCTCTCTATCAGCAATATCTTCTCGTCATCGAAAATATCTGTCGCTATCTTTATCCATTTAACATCTGACATCGCCATGTATCCTCCTTCCGAATAATTTTCAAGTCTTCATTTGTGATGTCAATTTTCGCGCACCTCGTTTTCACAATTTATGCAAATCATTCGCCCCTCTGGGATAATCGCTCCGCATCTAATGCAACGGTTTTCTGTCTGTGCTTCAATCAATGGGCTTAATTGTCTTTCTTGTGCTTGTTTCACCATGCCGGACTGATATTCTATGTATATCTGCATCCAGTCTTTAAGAGGCATAACAACAACCCATTCGCAGTTGTTTTTTCTGTGGAACACAGCTGGAAGGTCGTTTTTCCCCGTGGCTACGCTGTCCCTTTTGGCTTGTTCTACCGCATCATATAACTTAAATTTCTCCGTTCGCTTGCACTCTACATGGATCCCTGGAAGTCCTACCAAATCAGGCTGCCCTTCTTCTGCTTTACCGTTGTACTGCACGCTTCGACGTGTTTTATAGCCGTATTGGTTCAATGTCCTTGACAATTCTAGTTCTCCGGCTTTCCCCTTTTGCTTACTGTTTATTGCCATTGTTGTTCTTCCTTTCCTTGTAGTGCAGGCAAGGCTTGTCTTTTTCCTTGCCCTCACACTCAAAAAATCTTTCACAGTGTATACACTCTTTTGTCTTTATCATAATTCCACCTTGATTCCGCATTCTTCCCACAGTACATCTTCAAAGTCTTTTACACGCTCAATATGTCCACTGTTGTATGCTTCCAGTTGCTTATAATACTCGTCCATGAAGCGTTGCAATCGCTTTTCTCCGAACCCGAACTTATCATGTAACACCATCAAACTAATAAGCATATTCGCCTTTGCTGCTGCACTTACAAGCAAATTATCACGTTTCTTCGCTGTCATTGCTGCAAGTGCCGGATTCATGCCTTTTCTTTTCGTGTATGCCATATCATTGCACCGCCTTTCTAATTAAACGGCAACTCTTCGTCAATTCCATCCGGAATATTCATGAAGCCGTCAGAATCCGTTCTGCCATACGGTGAATATCCTTCTTGCTGCTGTCCTGTGCTTCCTTTGCTTTCACAGAATTCAAAACTATTCACAATCACTTGCATTCCGTAATGTTTCACACCGTCTTTGTCAGTGTAATTGTTATTTCTGACTTCTCCGTCAATCAATAATTTTATTCCCTTTCCTACGTTGCATTTTTCGAATGTTTCTGCGATTTTACCAAATGCTACGCACTGGAAGAAATCAGCTTCCGGCTCACCGTCACGCTTAAATTTTCGGTTCACTGCAAAATTGAATTTCGCAACCGCTTTTCCTTCCTGACTGTATTTTATTTCAGGGGCGGCGCATAACCGCCCGGTGATGATAAATTGATTCATGGTTTTTACTGTCCTTTCTTTTTATTTTCCAAATAACGCTGCTGCAACATCTTGTACACTGTCTGCATTTTCAGTTTTTTCACTTTCTAATGATTCAAGTTTCGTTGTTTCTTTTGGCTCCTCAATAATTTCATGCGGTGCTTCCGGCACTGTTGTATATTCCGGCTCAATTTCGCCTTGCTCTTCTGCCGTATACATTCCCCCAAATGCAGAAGGAAACGTCTCACGCAATGCTTGCACAAGTGCAACTTTCCGAATCATTGTGGCCGGCTTCTTGCTCCACTGACCGTTTAAACTGCCATCCTTCTTTCTTCCTGCATATTCATCAAACGATACTTCAATCCGTGTGCTGTGGCTGCGGTCTTTTCTCCAAACTTCCGCATACCCACCAATAATGGTTTCGCCCGGAAGTTTCACTGTCCCTATTCTGTAAATAATTTCTCTTGTTTCCTCATTCATCACTATGATACCGGCTTCTGATCCGTCAAATGCCGGATTTGCTTCAGCACGCTTTTGAAAAGCTTCTTTTCCGACTACCATCGTTGCAGGTTCCGAACCGTACTTGATGCAATACGCTTCCTTCGCCCACGGGTTCAGCTTGCTAAACTTGCAAAGATTAATAAACATTGCTAATTCCTGCATAGTAACCGCTTCTTTATTGCCACTTACAAGATAATTTCTAACGATTTGCGGTGTTAGTGTGATTTCCATTCCGTTTGCTTCGTATTTTACTGCCTGTTCTTTCTGTGTTTTTTGTGGTGCTAGTCTGTTCTGCATTTCCATTTTCTTTCTCCTTTTCTATTTCACTAAATCATCCAATGTTGTTTTAACTCCACTGAATCTTCCTTCTTCCAAATACAGTTTTGTGTCAAAAAAGATAATCTCTTTTGTTTCGTGTGAGAACGCTGCTGAAATTCCATTTTTAATACAAGTCAATCTCAAAAGTGACAATACTGCATCTAACTCTTCCTTTGCTTGTTCGCCCATGTTTTTCACCCCTCTATAACGCCTTGAATTCAATGTTTCTGTTCTCAAAAAAATCTTTTAGTGCAAGCGCATCCGCCATTGTTAGATTTGCTTCAAAAGACACCCACTGTCTCTCTCTTGCTATGCACTCTTCAAATGCCTGTTTCCCAATTTCCGAAATACATTGTCCTATCTCAGATTCAGGTGGATTCATGCACGCTTCAAAGGACTCTACATCATTAAAGCTAATTTGTCCTTCCAGTTGAACATCCTGTTGTTTCTGTGCTTCCTCAGCGGCTCTTTTTTCAGCCTCTGCCCGCTCTCTTTCCTGCTGTGCTCTTCTTTCCGCAAGTTTACATTCAACTTCTTCCAGCCTTGCGTTTTCGCGGAGTGCCATCGACAGATCCAGTGTCTTCACGTACATGTCTTTTACCTGCAGTTCATACTTTGTATCCAGCTCTTCGATCACATCCATATCCTGATTCACCTTACTAATCAGCGCCGTAATCTCTTCCGTGATGCTTTTTAATGACTTGCTTACATTCAGATACTCATTTTTAAATACTTTTGCAAAGGGAAGAATTCCTTTTAGATTGCCAATATTCTCCTCATAAATCTCAAGCACCTTCTGTTTCTTCTCAAGTCTGCGCTGTTCTTCCACTTCCTTGATCTGCGAATCAATCAACTGAATCGGCTCATCGATAATCGCCAACACTTCTTTGACCTGCTTTTCGAACAGTTCATAAGGAGCCATGCACTGCTTCTTAATACGCTTTCTCTCTGTTTCAATCGCATCTCTAAGCTTGTTCAAGGTTGCCTTATCCTTCTTCGCCTCTTTAATGGTCTCCTCTGTGTACTGGAGTCCTTTATAATCCTGCACCTTTGCCGAGATTGCTTCTTTCAACTCATCATTGTTCCATTCAATTTTCTTTACAAATCCGTCTTCCATCGGACTTAAAATTCTTAATTCCATTTCTTTTCCTCCTTTATATTTCCGGTAACTTCGCCGGCGGACACTGGTCCTTTGTAACATACTCCCAAAACTTCTCACCCTCAGCCATCAGATACCGGATGTCCTCTTCTACCTCTGATCGCTCAAAGTGATAATGCTTTGTCTGTAAGAATATATCTCCGTCATACTCGCTTTTTAGCTGCGCTTTCAATTCACAGAAATCAGCCTCCAAAACCGACATATAAAACAAACACTGACAGTAATAATTCTGTGGAATCTGGTTTCTCCACTTCTCCCTCATGCTAGCATTCAAGATATTTGTGGTCTTACATTCCCATATTCCAAGCCGTCCCTTGTCGTCATATAACCATCCGTCCACAGAAGCCTGCGCCCACGGGTATTTGTCGTTGTAAAAGCTGTTATTTTCCTTATAGCAAACCTTATAGTTTGGAAAGTCCAGTTTAAACAGTTCTCGGAGCGGTTCTTCTGCCTTTGTGCCGTACAAAACATAAGGTTTCTGAGAAATGTCAACAGCTTGTCTTCTTCCGGTTTTTAATTCCCATAACTCCACGTTTGACATATAAGGGTTCTCTCCGATTACTGCAGATATTTCTGATCCGCCAATACCTTTTCTTCGATTGGCAAGCCATTCCTCGTGGCTGGGGAAGGTTTTAAGTTCTATCATGTCTTTCTCCTTGTTTTGATGGCTGACTTACAATTGCATTCATCACACTGATTGCAATATCTATATCAAGCTCGTTTTTTATTAACATATCGATATCGTAACGTTTTACCACTGGAATCGCTGATGGACTTGTCAAAGGAGGTTTATTTTTCAGTAGAATGAATTTCATATCACTCTCATCACTCGAAAGAACAAGCATAATACGCGGATCATCAGGATTTATTATCCTTTTCTTCCTGACATCCAGCATCAATTCTAAAAGTCTATGCATCTTCTCTCTGTTCAACACAATCAATCACCTCTACTCTTTCAATTCCTAAAATTGCGAATATTACTCTAACATCCGGTTTTTCCACTACATTCGCATAGCGCTCCGCTGCACGAACCATCGCTGCTGCCTCCTCTGCCGGTATATCATCATTAAATTCCCATTTTTTCATCTTGATTTTCCTCCTATTATCGCTTACTATTTAATTGGATTATTCGATAAGGGCGCTTAATGGTTTGCCGACCGTGCGCTCTTTTTTTACTGGGTGAGAGATGTTGATCAGCTTCAAATCCTCCAACCCTTTCTTCTTTTCCTGCTGATGTGGAAATGGAATAATATCTCCCATCGGCTCATTTTTCTTTTCGTATTGCTCGATTTTTCCGTGCTTATTAAAAAATCCTAGAATGCTCATGCTTGTCCACCTCCTTTCTCAATTCCTAAAAGTTTATCAAGCTTATGTTGCCAGATAAAATACTCCCAGGTACTTCTTACTCCTTTTTTTGGCGGATATGCCTCACCTAAATCCCAGATTCCCCGCTGCATCTTAATCCTTACGCAGTGCGCGGAACATCCGATCTGTTTCCCTGCTTCTTCTGGGCTTAACCTTTTTGCCATGTGGCACCTCCTTTCTTGCAAATACGGTACACGGATACATCCTGCTGCTCTCAAGGCAGTTATTGTATTTCCTGCAACCTTTACAAGTCACTTGTAATCACCGGGACCTTTCTTATATTCCCTGATACATCCTTTAATTCGACAGTTTTATGCAGCATTACCATGTATTTGTTGTACACAGCTATCATTTCATCTAGCATTTCGGCAGATATTCTTGCTTCTGTTCCTGTTAGATCACTGATTTTTCTCACCTTTCTTCTGCTGGAATCGCATATGTCTGTGTAAAATGGGTTTCTGTAATTAAAACCACGCGCCACGAATTGTCCGGGTTGATTATGAATCATTTTCCCTAATTCCAAGAAATGCAACCATGCTTCTCTGCTGTAATGCCTTTTATCAAGGCACGCATTTTCTCTCGCGTCATGATTGGTAAAGAAAGGTAATCCAAGTGGTTTTACCGTGCATGCAGTGACAAGCTGCGTTGGAGCCTTTAACTCCGCAATCCTTTTTTGTGCCTCCTTTACTATTTTTTCCAATTCCTCAAGCTCGCTCATGTTAACTATTCTTTCTTGCGTTTCCATTTTTTCTCCTTTCTTCCTTAAGCCGCCTTGCTTAGAAACTTATTAATAAAGTACTGCTGCCCTTTTCCAGTCACTTTCGGAGTGCGTGAAATCTTATTACAGCCATTTCCATCGATATGTACAGACTCTTTAATCTCAAACAGTCCCATGTCCATACTCTTCTGCGTCGGCAAATTCCAGTCACTGCCCTTTCTTTTAATCAGGTAGCCATTCTCTCGCATCCATCCAAACAGCCTCTGTGCTCCAATGTCTACACCATTCTGACGTAAGATTTTGGCTAAATCTCCGACAAGGATAGATGTATTCGCTGTTGTGATAGCTTGTCCTAAGATTGCGTGCGGTTTCATCTCCTCGATCTGTGCTGTCTGCTCTCCGATGGTCTTCTGGGCTTCTAATACTGCCAGAGCAAGGAGTTCTTTGCCTTGCGGAACATGTTCTTTTATGATGTTTTCCATCTCATGAAAACGGTCAATATATCGTGCGGTAAATTCTGTCCCTTTAACTCCTGTAAGTTTGTGCGCAATAAATTCACAGCCTTTCTTTGTGATTAAGTAGCATGGCATTGTTTTGTTCTGCGCTGTTGTATAAGTGGACTCTGTGAAAAAATCGGTGAGCGCAATCTTGCTCTCTCCTAATTGCTCGCAATATCTACGAATATCCCTTAAAAGCTCCTTGTGTACCTTTCCTATCATCTCAGCCACTTCTCTACTGTCTAATTTTTGTTCTAATTCGTTCATGTTTACCTCCTTTTTTATCCTGCTTTTCTTGTTTCTTTTAAAAATGCAGATGCAGCCATCGAAATGATTCCATCGATTTTCCCCTGCACTCGTTCTGGGAACTTGTCCCAATTTTCCGCGATTACTTTAAAATCTTCGAGCCTTTTCTCTTCCTGCTCTTTCGTGATTTTTTCTACTGCTTCACTCATGCTATCACCTCTCTTTCTTTTGTTTTATTGCCATTTGTTTGCGTTTCTCCTATACTGTAATTACCGAGTATCAGTCGGAATAATTGCGAAAGGAGGACTTATATGCGTTTAGATTTAGATTGTATTCACTCCATACTTGTTTCACTTGCTGATAACCTGCAACCTGATGAATATGGTGGCATCTCTCCGATTAATCCTTTGGAACTATATCATTCAGAACTAACTCAGTATCCACAAAGCGAAGTTTTATACTGGATTCGCCAGTTGATGGATTCCAATATTATTGTCTCAGGAAAGAAATATGTTTCTGAGCCTCTACCTCAAATTAAGGATTTATCAATGATTGGATACCAATTTATTGAATCGGTTGGTCCCAAATCCACATGGGATAAAGTGAAACCAAAGCTTTTGGAATTTTCCTTCAATTCACTCCTTACCCTTGTCCAAAAATGTATTGAACTTGGAATTTCTTACATTGGGTAAAATAGTAACGTCCATTTTAAGGAGTAAGGCTGCCGTATTTTCTCCTTCATAATGCGAAAGTCTATAAGACCTTACTCCTTTAAGTGACTTTCCGTCTAAACACACTCCCTGTTCATTAATTTCTACTTTATGTAACATGTTGCTCCTCCTTCCTTGAATTCTGTCCTCTGCATCTTCCGGGCTTGGAACCGGCTTCGGCTGCATTACAGAGCCAGAACGTGTCCGGCTTATTCGATAATTACAGTTATGCATCTGCATCCATTTTCATATTTCACAGTTCTTTCGATTATTTTCTTGCCTATCATAAATTCGCCCAGCATCTGTATTTCTTTGGCGTTATCTCCAAAGAATCCAACACATACATTACCTTTTACTACTTCTGTCCTTGACATATCTTCCTCTTTCTCCCCGTAGCCGATAGGTCAGCTTGCAATTTTAATTTAATAAATAGCTTCTATTACATCGTGTTGAATCTTTGTTAATCTTACTTTGCTAAGCCTCATTAAAACTCTTGCCATAAGTTCATTCGATAGATACCAGTTCACACCGTCCAAAGCATCGATGATTTTGTTTTTGTACTCTTCGTTTTCCTGTCCCCAGTTTAAAATTATGATTATATTTTCTATCATTTCGCTTTTCTTCATTTTCATTTACTCGCTTTCGTTTGTGTTGTTTATGAGATTATTGTATATCACAAAATCAACATTGTCAATACATTTTTTGTTGTTTTTGTGATATTTTGTTGTTTATGAGATATTGACATTAGAGTTATTTATGTGTATAATTACAGATGAGAAAAGAGGTGAGTACCGCATGAAAGAGCGACTGAAAAAGTTGCGTAAAAACTTAGATTTGACTCAACAAGCTTTCGCCGATAAGATAGGAATGAAGCAAAATACGATCGCACAATACGAAATGGGGCGAACTACCCCGAGTGATGCTATTGTTTTCTCTATATGTAGAGAATTTGGTGTGAATGAAAAATGGCTTCGTAACGGCGATGGGGAAATGTTTATAAAGTCTACCCCATACGACAAGGCTTATAACCGTTTTGGTTACATAATGGAGAACTCTTCTCCATCAAAAAAAGCAGCTCTTTCTATATTATTAGAACTGCTTTACAGTGTCCCTGACGATCAGTGGGACATGATTATGGAACAATATAATGAAATTAAAAAAGAAGGCTAAATAGCCTTCCCGAGCACTCCACGGATTAAGTGATAAATCCTAAGAATCTGAACATCTTCTAATTTGTCAATTAATTCGTGTAAGTGTTTTCTGATTTCTGTTGTATCCATTATGTATCCCTCCGCGCTTTTCGAACAAACATTCGAAATTCCTTATTGAAATATTACTACACTTCCAAACATATTTCAATAGATTTTCCGAACATTTGTTCTGTTTTTTTAAGGAAAATTTTTCCTTTCTATATAAGTAAACAAAGCAACGTGGGGAAACTTATGCGAAACATGGAAATCGTCCCAGATATGGGACACTTATTTATATGGAGAATCGATAAGGTCGAAAATTCGCACTTTTAAGCCTTTGGCAAGAATTTCCAACGTATCTGCCGATGGAGATACTGTACCATTTGCAATGCGGCTGATCGTAGACTTGGATATGCCAGTCATGATTGAAACTTGCCGAGTAGATAGGTTTTTGTTTAGCATGATCTTATCGAGTAATATCTTCATATTGCAATTATAAAATACAAAACATTGCAGGTATACTGGTAAAAAATGGAAAAAAGATATAGATACTTCGGTGTTTATATAAATGTGGCGTACAAAAAGAAAAATTGCAGGGGAAAGAGAGAGGAAAAACAAAAATGAAAAAGAAACTTGTAGTATTGTTATTGGCAGCAACTATGTCATTATCTGTTGTGGCATGCGGAGGAGAAAAGGAAGAAGCAAAGAAAGCAGAAGCTCCAAAGACTGAAGCTGCTAAACCAGAGACTGAAGTCAAAGAAGAGCCAGTTGATGATGGTATCATTGATTTCACTACTGAAAAATTCAATGTAAGATATGTTAAACATGAATTTGCGAACGATTTTGAAGGAAATAAATGTCTGCTCTATTACTACACATTTACAAACAACTCTGATGCAAACGCAACAGCTGGCATTACTGCGAATGTTCAGTGCTTTCAGGATGGCAGCGAATGTGAAATAGGAATCATGGCAGAGCAGAACGATTCTATGAATAATTACGCCATGAATGAAGTACAGCCCGGAGGGACCGTTGAAGTATGCCAAGTTTACAAATTAAAAAGCGATACCGAAATTACAATTGAAGCATCCGATATGATTTCTTTTGATAATGAAAAAGATACTCAGAAATTAGCAGTTCAATAAAATGAAAAACCGCCCCTGCGCCAACAGGAACGGCTTAAGATACACCCGAAGATGTACGACATGTTTGCAAATATATTGTATCATCTTCGCAACAGTTTAACAATCAGAACATGCATTCTTTTTGTTAGCTGTTATTTTTATACCATAAAGGAGATGAATCTATGCCAAAGAGAAAGAAACACCCCAAATTGCCAAACGGATATGGCTCAATTAAGTACCTCGGAAAGAACCGTCGGAATCCTTATGCCGTGCATCCGCCAGTCACGGAATACACGGATGAGGGAGTGCCAATTACTCCGAAAGCTCTCTGTTATGTTGACGATTGGATGAAAGGGTTTATCGTCTTGACATCTTATAGAGCTGGCACATATACAAAAGGCGATGAAAGGGATATAGACTTACCTAACGACCATAAAAGCCTTGAAATCATCACGCAGCGCTTACTCGCAGACTATAACAAAGCGCAAGGGATTGTCGAAGAGGAAAAGGAGCCGGAAAAGACTTTTGCAGAAGTGTATAAGGATTTCTGGAAGTACAAATTTGAAAATGAAAAAGGGAAAAAATTATCTGAATCAAGCAAACGTTCAATTCAGGCAGCCTTTAAAAATGCCAAAACTCTGCACGACCGCCCATTTAGGGAACTGAGACACGATGATCTGCAATCTGTGGTAGATAACTGCCCTCTAAAACACTCCTCTTTGGAATTGATCGTGCATCTATTCCGGCAAATGTATGCTTATGCGGACATATACGAGTTATGTGATAAGGACTACTCTACGCATATTAAAATCAATAAAGAGGATGACGATGAATCCGGTGTGCCATTTACCGATAATGATCTTAAAATCTTATGGGGCAATAAAGATGATGAGATTGTAGAGTTTCTCCTGATTATGTGTTATTCCGGATTCCGGATCCGTGCGTATAAAAACTTAGAGATCAACCTAAAAGATACATATTTTAAGGGCGGTATAAAAACGAAAGCCAGTAAAGACCGCATTGTCCCAATCCACTCCGCCATATTGCCTCTTGTCAAACGCAGGCTAAAAGCAAACGGCATATTCCCGTATGCGTACAGCAGCTTTTTAAAAGATATGTCAAATAAATTATCGGAATTAGGAATTGAAAAGCACACCCCTCACGACTGTCGACACACATTTTCGGCTCTTTGCGAGAAATACGGTGTGAATGAAAATGACCGTAAGAGAATGATGGGACATAGCTTTGGGAATGATATTACAAACGCAAAGTATGGTCACCGCACCGTTGATGATCTACGAAGAGAAATTGAAAAGATAAAAGTTTGTTACTAATGTGTTACTAACGGAATCGAATTATCTATGTTTTAAGCAGTCCGATATGCACTAACTAAACACTTAAAAAATGGCTTAAAATCAACGTTTTTCGTTATTTTCGTTGCAATTAAGCCATTCTTCACAATCATGCCAACTTTAAGAAATGTTTAATTTCATATCACGATTTTAGTGGGTTTTCAAGCATTTTTGTTACTAACGTGCGAGTCCAACCGATATTCTGAATATGTGCTCATATTTGTAGCCTCTTTCCTTCCTGCCCTTTTCAAAACAAAAAGAGGACTATTCCCCGCCCTCCAAAAAAATCTATTTCCAACTGCTCTATAATACAATTAAAAGGAACAACCGCCCACAAGGGGCATATCACATTGATATGAGGATAGTTTTTCTATGTGGTTCAATCGCTATTTTAAGCCATTATTTAAAATATCATCCGCCTTAAGACTTACTTAATATTTTTTTGTTTTCTTTTAGAAATTACACATATTTTAGACACATTTATTCGTTATACTACGTTTAGATAGTTGATTAACACTCACTATCTCCCCCCTCATAAAGTAACTGCACCTCGGGGATTCCGGGGTGTAGTACTTTAACTCTCATTCCTTTAATAACTATAAAACGGCAGAACCCGTCAGCTTCCACAGCTGACGGGTTTTTGCTGTACTCTTTTCAAAAACCTTCTAGAAAATCTATCATTTATCTGCTATACTTTCTCCTGACAAAAGCAGCTCATGTTCCACAAGCCTGTCTTGTGTTCATATAGATATTTACGTGATAAAGGAGATGATTTTTATGACAATAACATGTAAAAACAAAAATAGAAACCATAAACAATCAGGGAGGTCTAATCGATAGTTACCTCCCGGAATCAGGAGGCTATATGATTACTGTTACATTAGATACAATTAAATTTCACCTAAAAGAAATCCATGATTTCTCATGGCTGCAAGCAATCGGAAATGTTTTTGCTGTCTTTGACCAGAATGATTCCGGAAATATCAGTTTCGGTGTCGCGCGAGGTTCAGAAAAATTTTTCATAAAGGTTGCCGGAATTGCCACTGCTGAATCTATCCGTACAAAGGAAGAGGCCATTGCGGCTCTCAAATCTGCGATGTCTGTTTACGAAACGATTACACACCCACATTTGATCGAACTTATAGATCACGGTTCTCTGGACGATTTATATATTTCTGTATTTAAGTGGACATCCGGTGACTGTCTCTTCGATCATTGGAATTTTGAGAAATATGACAAAAATCCTCAGCTGATCCCTCCTGCAAAGCGTTTTCGGCAATTACCTTTAAAGAAAAGAATCGCTGCGGCGGAAGTTCTGTTTTCCTTTTTGAATACTGTTTCTGAAAGCGGATATGTTGCGGTTGATTTTTATGCAGGAAGCATAATGTATGATTTTCAGACAGACAGAATAACAATCTGTGATATCGACTTATTCCGAAAAAAGCCGTCCATAAACGACATGGGCGAAGACTACTGGGGAACAAAGCGTTTAAAAGCACCGGAAGAATATTGTTACGGCGCTGCCATTGATGAAATTACAAATGTCTATACACTTGGTGCTCTTCTTTTTGACAGCTTTTTTGGTCATTACACGGAAGAAGAAATTCGTACTCGCTATGAACAAAATGCCTTTTCTCCTTGCTCCTTTGAGCAATGGGAACTTAACAGAGCATGCTACGATGTCGCATGCAAAGCTGTCTCTCCTGAAAGATTGAAAAGATATTCTTCCATCGACAGCTTTTACAAAGACTGGAAACAAGCTTTGTGTAAGACAACACTCAATCTCTAAACACTTATCGACATATTTTTTATCAAGAAAAGAGCCCATATACTTTTGTATGACAGTCATACTTTTTACTGTCATACAAAAGTATATGGGCTCTTTTTCTATCGCAAAGCTTCTGTTTCGGTGAAGCTTTTATTTATCTTCACAATGGCAGAAACGGCTTTCCATCCAAGAATACAAATCTGCATATACCGTTTCCCGGTCCGTTTCATTCAGAATTTCATGCCTGTCGTTTTCATATAACTTGATCTGCACATCTTTACATCCACAGTCTTTGTATTTTTGAAAGACTTTTTCCACACCATCCCCAAAGTTTCCCACAGGATCATCCTTTCCAGCCACAAAAAATATCGGAAGATCTTTTGGTATTTTTTCAATGGCTCCTTTTTTCTGTAACTGTTTCATTCCTCCGAACATCTGATAGTAAGCGCTCACAGTAAAAATAAAGGTACACATCGGATTTTTTAAATAAGCATCTACCATTTTTTCATCCTTTGTCAACCAGTCCATCTCAGTCCTTGTAGGATGAAACTTTTTGTTATATCCTCCGAATGCCATCGAATTTACAAACTTACTTCGGTAACGCCACCCCTTGACTCCGGCAATGCACTTGCAAACTCCTCTGCCGAGCATCAGTATCGGTAATGGCTGATATCCTGTTCCCATAATGACTGCGCCTGACAGCCCTTCCGCATAGGATAGCAGATATTGTCTGAGTAAAAAAGAACCCATACTATGTCCCAGCATAAAATATGGAATCCCCGGATATTTCTTCTCCGTTTTTCTGCGAAGGGTATGGATATCTCCCACTACATATTCGTTGCCGCTCTCTTTTGGGAAATATCCATAATCTTCCTCATCTGCCACTGATTTTCCATGTCCCAGATGATCGTGACCAACTACTACGAATCCTCTGTCAGTAAGATAAGAGGCAAATGCTTCGTACCGTTCAATATATTCTACCATTCCATGACAGACTTGAAGGACAGCTTTCATCTGTCCCTCTCCTCTCCACTCAATTGCGTGGATCTCTGTATGTCCATCACCGGAAGGATAGTAAAATTCTGTCTTTTCCATCGTTTCTCTTCCTTCCTACTTTTTTATTTACCTGTCTTCCATCTCAACATATGCTCTGTGCGGAGCCAGCGATTTATATGCCGGACGGATAATCTTATCAACATTTTTCAACTCTTCTAATCGATGTGCACTCCATCCGACAATACGTGCTGTTGCAAAAATCGGTGTATACAGTTCCTTTGGCAGCCCGAGCATGCTATATACGAGACCGCTGTAAAAATCTACGTTGGCATTGACTCCTTTGTAAATTTTTCTCTTCTCACCGATTACTTTTGGTGCCAGTTCTTCCACCAGTGCATAAAGAGCATACTCCTTCTCACAATGCTTTTCTCTTGCCAGCTGTGCAACAAATGCGCGGAAGATATCTGCCCTTGGATCGGAAATAGAATAGACCGCATGTCCCATTCCATAAATCAAACCTTTCTGATCGAATGCTTTCTTATCCAGGAGTGCTTCCAGATATGCCTTCACTTCATCTCTATCTTCCCAGTCTGTAAGATGCTGCTTCATATCTTCAAACATCTGTGTTACTTTGATATTAGCGCCTCCGTGCTTTGGCCCTTTCAGCGATGCCATAGCAGCTGCCATCGTTGAATAGGTATCTGTTCCGGAAGAAGTAACTACATGCGTCGTAAATGTTGAATTATTTCCTCCGCCATGATCCATATGGAGCACAAGTGCCATATCCAGTATCTTCGCCTCCAGCTTCGTATACTTCTTATCCTTCCTTAGCATCATTAAAATATTTTCTGCTGTGGAGAGTGCCGGATCCGGAGCATAGATAAATAAATCCTCTCCCATCCGATAATGATATGCATGATATCCATATACCATCAGCATCGGGAACTGGCTGATCAGATTCAGACACTGCCGGAGTACATTCGGGATAGACGTATCGTCTGCCTTTTCATCATAAGAATATAGATTTAAAATCGAGCGTGAGAGACTATTCATCATATCCTTGCTAGGTGCTTTCATGATTACATCTCGCACAAATGTCGGCGGAAGTGTTCTGCGCTCTACAAGAACATCGTGAAACTCTCTTAACTCGCTCTCATTTGGCAGTTCTCCGAATAAGAGGAGATACGCAATTTCTTCAAATCCATAATGTTCCTTTTTTAGAAATCCATTGACAAGATCCTTTACGTTATATCCACGATAATACAAATTTCCTTCACATGGAACTTCCTCTCCATTGACAATCTTCTTCGCGCGAACATCTGATACATTCGTCAGCCCTGCCAGAACACCTTTTCCGTTCAGATCGCGCAGTCCTCTCTTTACTTCATACTTTGTATATAATTCTTTCTCAATCTCATTATTCTCTTCACACTTCTTTGCTAATGCTTCGATCTGAGGTGTCACATCAAACAATGCTTCTGAAACTGATTTTCCCATAGGCTTCTCCTTTCCGAATGCTGAAATCTGTTTGTAATTTAGCACTTATTATACTAAAACACATTCATTTTTGCAATATTCAAAAATATTAAATAATTATTAATCAAAAAACAGACTTTTTGTTTCTTCTTCGCAAAAAGTCTGTTTTAGTTTGTTCTATATTAGTTTCCGGTCGGAAAATATGGACGAAGTGCTCCAGCCACATTGCTGATCGGCATGGTCTGCAGCCAGACATGTCCCGGTCCTGTAATTACTGTGTTAAAAAAACCTTCTCCCCCGAAAAATTTGTTTTTTAACCCCGGAACAGTCTGGATATCCATCTGGCATGACGCTGTCATCGCCGCAAGATGTCCGGTATCAATTACAATCTGCTGCCCTGGCTGAAGTTCATACTCAATCACATGTCCGTCAAACTCGGCAAACATGACTCCTTCGCCGGAAATCCTCTGTAGTATAAATCCCTCTCCGCCAAAAAAGCCGGATGCAAGCTTTTTATGAAAATGAACGGACAGCTGTATTCCTGCCTCAGCTGCAAGAAAGCCACCTTTCTGTACGACGATTTCTTCTCCCGGACGAATATGAAATGCCCGGATAGAACCAGGAAAGCTGGATGCGAATGCAATCTCTCCCGCTCCTCCCTGCGCTGTATAAATGTTTTGGAAAATTGCTTCCCCGGAAAACATTCTTCCGAATGCCTTTCCAAGTCCTCCATTTGTAGAAGTATCCATCCGCATATTTGGTGACATCCATGCCATAGATCCCTTCTCTGTGATCATGCTTTCTCCTCCGTCCAGTCTGCAGATAACTACCGGAAGTGTGTCTCCTAAAATCTGATATCTCATAGTTGTTTCCCCCTTCTATGACTCAAATAATAAACACTACGCTTTCGTTCCATTCTCCTCTTGCTGCAACCGTCCGACAATATTGCTTAAAGTTGCAAACTCTTCCAGATTGAGGGCTTCTCCTCGTACGCTCGCTCCTTTTCCTAATTCCGCAATTGCCTGCTCAATTCCCTCTCTGGATAAGGAAATTTCAGGTGAATTTTTCAGTCCGTTTGCCAGTGTCTTCCGTCTCTGATTGAAAGATGCTCTGATAATACGGAACATCAATTTTTCATCTTCCACCTGCACCGGAGGCTCTTCATGGCATTCTAACCGTATCACTGCAGACCCTACTTTCGGTCTCGGCATAAAACAATTCGGTGGAACATTTGCTGCAATATATGGCTTTGCATAATATTGCACTGCGAGCGACAGTGCCCCATAGTCTTTCGTTCCAGGTCCAACCTGCATGCGGTCTGCGACCTCTTTTTGTACCATAACTGTAATGCTCTGCACCGGGACATGACTCTCAAAAAGTCCCATAATGATCGGTGTCGTAATATAGTACGGAAGGTTTGCCACCACTTTGATCGGTTTCCCTCCATTTCTCTCCTGAGCCAGTTTTACAATATCCAGCTTTAACACATCTTCATTGATGACAGTCACATTGTCATAACTGCTCAAAGTATCCTCCAGAATTGGAATCAATGCTTTATCAATCTCAACCGCCACGACTTCTCTCGCCGCGCATGCGAGATATTGTGTCATCGTACCGATTCCCGGTCCAATCTCCAGAACAAAATCATCTTTCGTAATCTCTGCCGAACGGATAATTTTGTCCAACACATGCGTGTCAATCAGAAAGTTCTGACCAAATTTCTTCTGAAATGAAAAATTGTATTTTTGCAATACCGCAATGGTATTCTGTGGATTGCCTAATGTTGGCTGATTCATATATTTTCTCCTATACTCCAAATAATTTCCTTGCATTTTCTCTTGTCTGCGTAATCACCTCTTCACAACTGATCTGTTTGATCGCCGCAATTTCTTCCGCGATCAACGGAAGATTCAGGGAAGAATTTCTCTTTCCTCTGTTCGGAACCGGTGCAAGATACGGACAATCCGTTTCCAAAACAAGCGCTTCCAGTGGAATCTCTTCCACAACCTCCTTGAGTTTTCTGGCATTTTTAAATGTGACAACCCCACCGATTCCTAGCAGATATCCCATCTTTACATACTCTCTTGCATGCTCGACAGAATACGAATAACAGTGGATAATCCCCTTAAGATCCTGCCCATATTCTTTCATCATCTCCAAGGTATCGGCTGCGGCTTCCCTGCTGTGGATGATCACCGGAAGTCCTGCCTCCCTTGCAGCCTCCAGCTGACGGAGAAACCATTTTTTCTGAACTTCATGTGATTCCTGATCCCAGTAATAATCAAGACCAATCTCACCGACAGCCACAACCTTCTCATGGGACAGCTTTTCTTTCAGCCATGAAAATTTTTCCTCATCCAATGTGCCGACTTCGTCAGGATGTACACCGACTGCCGCATAGATAAATGGATATTGCTCTGCAAGTCTGATCGTCGAAAGGCATCCCTCCAATGTTGCACCGACATTTACAACTGTCTCTATTCCTGCCTCCTGCAGTCCGGCAAGAAGCTGTTCTCTGTCCTCATCAAACTGCTCATCATCATAATGTGCATGTGTCTCAAAAATCATCTATACTAACCCCTTTCGGATTTTGCTTCTGTCCTTGTATTATAAGTGAAAATCCTTGTAAATTCAACTTTTCCGATCCTTTCTTCTATAAAAGGTTTGAATTTATCTATAAAAAAGATTATACTTGTCTATATATCAAAAAAGAGGAGGAACTTCAAAATGAAAGTTTACGACACAGTAAATAAAGTAGAACTGGAAGCTACTGAAAAAGAACTTGTTGACATTATGGTAAATGGACGTCAGGTAGATCTGATCTTAAATGAAAAGAAGACAGATGCAGACGGATATCTGACATGGGACGTAGAACACTGGTCAAGCATCGATAATAAGAGATTCATCCGCTGCTATTCTTTAGAAGGACGCGTATTGAGTGAATCTACTGGTCACAATATCTACGATCTTGCAAACGACTTCAAACCTGAAGAAGCAAAAGAAGTACAGTTAAGTTAATCGAAACTGTTCGTTTCTTCCTGTTGAAAACAAAATTGAGAAGACTTTTATAAAAAGCAGGTACTGCCAAGAGGTAATATGACACGGACCCTCTTGCAATACCTGCTTTTCTCGTTCTCACTACACTTGAACTCTTATCTTTTTTTCTTTTTACAGAATTTCTTTTCTCAGCTGTTCTGCTGATTTCATAGACAATAAGCCTGGTGCAATATCAAATACTGTCTTTGCACCGCAGTCACCGTTGCTTGCAAGTCTGTATGCAGCACGGGCATATGCAACTAAGACACTAGAAGTAAATTCCGGATTAGAGTCCAGTTTTAAAGAGTATTCAATTACATGCTTGTTTCCTTCTCTTCCAGTCTCTCCAGTGCGGATCACAAAACCGCCGTGCGGCATTTTGCTGTGTTCTGCTTTTAATTCCTCTTCCGATACAAAAGTAACGGTTGTATCATAATCTGCAAAATAATTCGGCATTTCTTTGATGGTCTTCTCAATCAGTGCCTTATCTGCACCTTCCTCTGCCACGACATAGCACTCACGAAGATGTTTTTCTCTTGTGGAAAGTTCTGGCTCACTTCCACTTCTGACTCTCTCCACTGCCTCCTCAATTGGAACAGTATACTGGATTGCATTCTTCACCCCTTCGATACGGCGGATCGCGTCAGAGTGTCCCTGACTGACTCCCTTTCCCCAGAAGGTATAAGTGCTTCCTTGTACGAGGATCGATTCTGCATAAATACGGTTCAGGGAGAACATTCCCGGATCCCAGCCCACAGAGATGATTCCTACTTTTTTCCCTTCGTTTGCCGCTGTATCTACATCTGCAAAATACTCTGGAATCTTTGCATGTGTATCAAAACTGTCGATCATATTGAAGTGTTTTGCAATTTCTGGTCCCATCACTGGAAGATCTGTCGCAGAACCTCCGCAGAGGATCATCACATCGACTTCATCTTTCAGTGTAAGAATATCATCAAAATGTACTTTCTTTACACCTTCCGTCAGAATCTGAACGCTTTTTGGATCACGGCGTGTCACTACCGCAACAAGTTCCATATCTTCATTTCTCTCGACTGCAAGTTCTACACCGCGTCCAATGTTTCCATATCCAACAATACCAATTCTGATTTTACTCATTGTGTTCTCCTTCTTTCTCGTAATAATCTGTTTGTTACTTTATTGCAGGCTGTAGGGCAGAGTCTTAACAGATTTCTGCCCCCGCCGGCATCTCTTTTTCCGGTGTCATTAATGCAAGATTTCCTTCTGCATCTTCTGCACAGAGAAGCATTCCCTCTGATAAAACACCTGCCAGTTTCGCCGGTTTTAAGTTCACAAGCACCATTACTTTTTTCCCTACCATCTCTTCCGGTGTGTAATGTGCCTTAATTCCTGATACGATCTGTTTTACCTGACTTCCCACCTTTACTTGTGAACAAAGCAGTTTCTTTGATTTTTTTACCGCTTCGCAGGCAATAATCTCACCGACTTGGAACTGCATCTTTCCAAATTCTTCAAATGTGATTTCTTCTTTCGGTTCAATGTCAATTACAGACTCTTCCTCTGCTTTTTCTTCTACCGGTGGATGTAATTCTTCTACCTTCTTCATGACCTCTTCCATATCAAGTCTCTGGAATAAAATCTCCGGCTTGTCTGTTACATGACCTCCATTTAGTTGAGCAAGAATCTTTTCAGATGTCTCCGGCATAAATGAGCTTAATAATTCTGCCCCCTTTGAGATACTTGTAATCAGATTGTAAAGCACTGTTTCCAGACGGTCCTTTTTGGTCTCTTCTTTTGCAAGCGCCCAAGGCATTGTCTCATCAATATACTTATTGCAGCGTTTGAACAGGTTGAATATCTCTGTGATCGCATCTGCTACCCGGAGTTTGTCCATCTTCTCATCTACTGCTCCCGGTGTGCGCTCTACAACTGCTTTTAACTCTGCATCTACCTCTTCTGTAATTCCCTTATCTGTAACGATTCCCCCGAAATATTTATTTGTCATGGAGATCGTACGATTCACAAGATTTCCAAGTGTATTTGCAAGGTCAGAATTCATACGCTCTACCATCAGTTCCCATGTGATGACACCGTCATTGTCAAATGGCATCTCATGCAGAACAAAATAGCGAACTGCATCAACTCCGAACATATTTACAAGCTCATCTGCATAAATGACATTTCCTTTTGATTTACTCATCTTTCCATCGCCCTGAAGCAGCCACGGATGTCCAAACACTTGCTTCGGAAGCGGAAGATCCAGCGCCATCAAAAAGATTGGCCAGTAAATTGTATGGAAGCGGATAATATCCTTTCCGATCAAGTGAAGATCTGCCGGCCAGTCTTTCTTAAACTGCTCACTGTTCTCTCCATCACAGTCATACCCAATTCCTGTGATGTAGTTTGTAAGCGCATCTAACCATACATAGACAACATGCTTTGGATCAAAATCTACCGGGATTCCCCATGTAAAAGAAGTTCTTGAAACACAGAGATCTTGAAGTCCCGGGAGCAAGAAGTTATTCATCATCTCATTTTTACGGGACACCGGCTGAATAAATTCCGGATGTGTGTTGATATGTTCAATCAGTCTGTCCGCATATTTACTCATCTTGAAGAAATATGCCTCTTCCTTTGCTGGCTGTACTTCACGCCCACAGTCCGGACATTTTCCATCAACCAGTTGTGATTCTGTAAAGAATGCCTCACACGGTGTACAGTACATTCCTTCATAATATCCTTTGTAAATATCTCCCTGCTCATACAGCTTTTTAAAGATTTTCTGAACTTGTTTCTCATGATATTCATCTGTCGTACGAATAAATTTATCATAAGATGTATTCATCAGATCTGCAATCTCTTTTACCTGTGCAGCCACACCGTCTACAAATTCTTTCGGTGTCACTCCAGCTTCCTGAGCCTTCAGTTCAATCTTCTGTCCATGTTCGTCAGTTCCTGTCTGGAAAAATACATCATACCCCTGACTTCTTTTGTATCTTGCGATTGCATCAGCAAGTACAAACTCATAAGTATTTCCAATGTGTGGTTTGCCTGATGTATAAGCAATCGCTGTTGTCATATAAAATTTTTTCTTATCCATTTTGTATCCTCCTCTTTTTTTGAATATACGCATTTAGATTTTCCACTCAAAAGCAGCATCTTCAAAAAGGATCTCACCCGGAGAGTTTTTTATTTCATCATTTTTCTTGAAACAAAAAACTCGCCTCCTCAAAAGAGAAGACGAGAGATTCCCGTGGTACCACTTCTATTTATCCGCTCTTCACAGCGCGAACCTTACCGAGTGCCCTGCACTCCTCGCTGTAAAGGGCGAATCCCTTTGTATCACACTTTTCTTTCGTATTCTCTTCTAGATTAGACCGAATAGACAACAGAAAGTATCATACACCGCTCGGAAGCCATCTTCAGTCAGATTCCACTTGTTCCTCTCAGCATCTCATATCTCTTTGTATCTGTCTGTGTCCAAGTCACATTCCACACATTTCCATATGAATCAGAACTTCTCTGTAAAGTTTCCCCCAACTTACTCTTTTCGTCAACGCGTTTTCTTTTTTCAAATTAAAAATATGTAGAAATCGTAACATACGGATTTTGGAATGTCAAGTTTGGGAACTTTCTCTTTCCGAATTTTTCTGGTCTGCTTTAAAATCTTTTCTTCTTGTCTGCTTTCTTCTCTGCTTTCTGATGAAAAAAATTACTCCGCAGAGCAATGGAAGGATCATCAAAGCAACTCCCACGATGGATGGCAGATTATAGAAAAACTGAATCTTTCTATCCGGTGTGATCAGAATTTGAAACACTTTTTCCTCCGATCGGTTTCCCGCCGCATCCATACCGGATACGCGAACCGTTTTCCACCTATTCTCCTGTCTAAGGACAACTTCTACCCTTCCTCCCTGCCGTTTCAATCTCTCGGCATCGTATCTTTTTTTTATTTTTCTCTCACCATGAACAGATACTTCCACTGCCTCTGCCGCAAAATTATCTTCCGTATAAATCGTCATTTTTTTCGAGGACTCTTTATACTTCCCATGATTCTCTATTCCGGTAACAACCACTGTCGGCGCTGTCTGATCTACAACAAAATTGATTTCTTCTCCCTTGATCTTATTGTTCCCTCTATTTTCTGCCCGGTCTTTTGAGGAAAGTGTTACCGTATAATTTCCTTCTTTCTGAAAATTGTGTCTGCCAATCTTATAAGTGTATGTTTTCCATCCCTGCTCAGGTTCGTTTTCTTCCACCGCATAGTCTTTCCCCTTTTGCAGTCTGACAACTTCTCCATCTCTTCCATAACTGATCTCCTTCATCTGCAATGTATCTATATTGATTTCCGTCACTTCAATTTCCTGCGGCTGTTTTGTATAATGCTTTTGCAGAAGTTTTCTTGTGTTGTCACTTAATGTATAGACAGAGCCAAATCGATTTACCGAAAATGTAATTGACTTTTTTGTCACATTGCCTGCCCGATCCGTCACTTGAACTGTCAGTGTATACAAGTCGTCCTTTTCCTTCGTCCGTTCAAAATCCGGCAGTTTTATATACTGCCCGTTTACGATTTCCGTCTTCTGTCCCTCTATCGGAAGTTTCCCGCGATGGTATCCCGTCAATTCGATTTTGACATCCTTCTCTTCGTAGTTTCTGTCCTGATAACGAATCTGAGGTGCAACTATATCATTATTTGCAGACTTGTCCTCCACTCCAAAGATTTCTACAGACGGACTTGTCCGATCAATGGTAAATCGATCTTCCGGATACTCTTTTGCCATATTTCCCGCAAGATCTGTGTAAGAAACATTAAACGTATATGTCCCATCTTTGTCATATAAAATGGTTGCACGGTGTACTGCTTCTCTTTCTCTATTTTGGGAAGATGTTTCACTGTCTACTCCCTCTGATGTAAACATCCCTATTTCCGGCGCCTTTTGCTCCTCCCCATCAAGAACTGCTGTGATTTTGATCGCTACATCTTCCGGTCGGAAATTTTTCTCCTGAATCGAGATCACTGCAGTCCGAGGTTTATGATAATATCCCTTTGTCCTTTCCGTCTGTTCCTGATACGAAACCCGGATAACAGGAGCAGTCTGATCAATCACAAACACATCATCATTTTCATATATAGTCTGGTTTCCCGCCTTGTCTGTGCAATTAAGCGAAAGCTTGTATACCCCATCTTCCTGAAATAGCATTGTACATACATATGTATCCTGATCCGTATTTTTTCCGCCTCCCTGTCTGATCCATTCCCCACTGATCGGTTGTCTTCCTTCCGAACTGCCTGCCTGAATTTTCAAAGTCTTTTCATCAAAATTTCTCTCGTGAACAGTGATGGTCGCTTTCCGTGCCTTCCTGTAATAATTTCCGTTTACAGGCATCTGATCATCATAGTGAACGTGAAGGATCGGCGGTGTGATGTCTATTGCTATCTTTTCTTTGTTCTCTGTCTTCTCATTTCCGGCAAAATCCTTTACCGTTACTTGAACCCTCACATCATTGCTGTTGAACACCTCCGCCGGAATGACAACTGCTCCTTCCCATCTTGCCTTTCCTCGTGTCTGATGATCTTCTTTTTGAAATAAAATTTCCTCCTTATCTGCCTGTACATTTTCTTCTGCTGCCACATGGTAGAAAACTTGTTGAATTCCTGAATATGTATCCCCTGCCTGTGGATCTTCCGCTTCTATCTTTACTGTCACATCTCCTCGATAAACCCCACCGGATTTTTCCCCTTCCAATGTCATTTTGATCTTTGGCTCTGAGCATTCCGTAATCATTCCACTTATCGGGTATAAAAAGCAGATATTTCCTGCCAGATCTTCCACTTTTCCATACACGATACACTGTTGGTCCGGATTTACTGCAAATGCATCTCCTTTCACCCATTCTTTTGAGGGTAAATTCTTTACATCTTCTTCCGAAAGCGGACGTTTCGAACAGTAATATTTTACGGAAGCCACCCCGGCTGTAACATCTTCTCCCGTAATCTGAATCTGATAAGCATCTCTTTGGAACAAACTAAAAGAAACAGCTCTCCATGATTCTGCTGAATTTTTCTGCCCATCCACAACAATTTCTCCTTTCGGAGCCGTCTGATCCACTGTGAATCTTCTCGGAGCAATGCTGACTTTCCTTCCTGCCAGATCCATATACGTAAACTCTGCGATATAATTTGCATCTTTTTCAAACAAAAATGTTGCAGTGTATGTATCTGTATCTATCTTTTTCCAATTTTTCCTCTTTGCTGCCTGCCGGAAGTATCCGTCCTCTACTTCCTGAGGATATTCCCCTTCCTGCATTCCTTCTGCTTTTACAGAAAGCTTCATTTGACTCTGTGCTTCTGAAAATGCTTCCGGGAAAGAAAAATTCCGCTCACAAATTACAATCTTCGCCTCAATCTCTTTGTCTGTAAAGCTTCTCCGACCAACTTCCTCTGATAAAAGAATCTCCTCTCCATCGCAGTAATATCGAATTTCTGCCACAGGATCCGTCGTGTCGATTACAAACTGCTCTGGAGCCTCAGAATCCCCATAGTCCACTCTTTGCTCCACATTTCCTGCGCGGTCTTTGCAATGCGGTTTGATTCTGTATTCCTGCTCTTTTTGAAACTTCAAATATAGGCATTCTCCCTCTTTGCCCTCTTGTCTTCTCCACTCTGCCAGGATCCCAAACTCTTTTTCCAAATCTTGTACCCTTACATTTTTCTGTTGTTTTTTGCCGACACCTACATCAAATGTGACATTTTTCTGTTCAAAATTTTTATCCTGATATAAAATTTGTGCTGTTCTTTCTTCTTGAAAATAATTTCCGTTTCTTTTGTCATTATTATCGTAAGCCACTATAATTTGCGGCGCGACTGTATCAATTTTCAGCCTTTCTTCTGCGACAGTCTGATTTCCCGCATGATCGGACACCGTCACAGAAAGTTTTACATCATTACTGTTATGCCTGGAAGCTTGTATTATTTTTTCTCTGGAAACCTTTGCCTCTGCCTGCAATTCCTGTAATGTCTTCTCCACCTCAGTGCCGGATTCCGGAAAATTCTCCCGAATCTGTTCTGTCTCGCAAAAGCATTCCGTCCCATCACACGACAATGCGACACAGATTTCTTTAATTCCGGAAGTAATTTTTTGATTTTTCAAATGAACATCTTCTACGGTAATCGAAAATGGAATATCTTCCGTATAATATTTCTCTGAGTCGATTCCCCTAAGAGTCACTTTTGGTTGTTTCAGATCCACAACTATTCCGTCCGACAAAAACACCGCTTGATTCTGCACTTGATCTTCCACCCGCACAAGTAGGACATAATTTCCTTCTTTTACTTTTCCTTGGTTTTCTATACCGATAAAAATCTCACAGGTCTCTTCTTCTACTGGATTCCACTGAAGCTCTCCTGATATGGTTAGCTTCTCCACAAGATTTTTTGTAAGTTTCTGATCTTTTTTCACATTCCAGACCGCATAAGACCATCTGTCAACTCCGCTTCCTCTCTCATCCAGACTGTTCTGATCTTCGACAGAAACTTTCTCTGCATAAGAAGTATTTTGATATGTGCCAAAGTTCAATCCCCGTTCTTCCTCACCAATCTTGTTCTTTTCCAAGGATAAGCTATGAAAAATAACCTCCGGTGCTTCGCTGTCAATGACAAATACAAGACCATCCGCCACTTCTGTGACTGTCTTCCCCGAACCGTCTCTGCTATCCTTTAAATACCATTCTCCAGTCCTTCGTTGCACTCCCTCCTGCTGCTCTTCAAAAACAATCCCTTCTTTCGTGGCATTTACAAACACTCCTCCCTCTTCTTTGATCCGCACCCACACTTCGTCATATCTCTGTGCAAAAGATGACTCTTCCCGGATATGCAATTTTACTTTCACCGGTTCTCCGGTATCCCCTCTAGTTCCTCTGACCCATATATTCTGCCCTTCTTCCTTCTGAAATATCCCCTCTCTATGCTCCACTGAAATCATATCTTCTGCCTCTTCCAATTTCTGAGGAAGAACCTCCAGTGTTCCATAATCTTCTTCCTGCGCCACTTTCATACAGTAATTTCCCTGCACAACCCCTTCGAAAGGATTTGCAAGTTTCCCATCTTCCCTTTTTAGCTCCGGAATCAGACAATTATCATAAGATCCAATTTTTAATTCCGGATACGGCTTCCTCAAAATTACTTCTGGAAGCATTACTTTCTCTAAATCTTCCTGTAAGATACCTTCCTTGATAAATACTTTCCCATGTTTTCTCAGATCTGCTTCCAAGGTTTCCATTGTCACTCCATAATCCACAGAATGATCTTCTACCTGCAAATACAAATTTTTAGGAATGACTTTCATATGAATACCTGATATTTTCTTTTGCTCACACTCTGCCAGCTCATAATTTTGAGGCTGCTTGATCACTTTCTGAATAACCGCTTCCGTGTAAGTTTTTACATTGCTTCCCTCTAATTGCACCTCGACCGTTACTCTATTTTCTTCTTTTTTCTCCTGATAATATCCTGTGAGCACCGCTTCCCTTTTCCCATCATAGACCTTCTCTGCCTTTTCCCACTGAATTTCTTCAAGCGCGACTGCCCTTCTGACTGAATTTTCGCCATTTGATCCCTTCTCCTTTTTTATCTGCTGCACTTCTTCCGCCCTCGCCTGCCAAAGTTTCTCGGAGGTAACATTACGCAGGGCTATCGCCAACACAACCGGACCTGTAAGCATCATGATAATCTGTACCCATTTTCTGACTCTTCCCCAAGATTCTCTCAACTTCTTCCACCGTCCCTTTCTATCACTTCATTCGTATGAACCATCATCACATTCTTTTTCAACACAAACACATCACTTGTTTTTGTTTCTTTTTTACGATTTTCTTCTTTGATCCTTCTGATTTCTTTCCTCGCCTCATATCCTGTGCGTACTGCGATGATTCTCCGAATCCCAAATTTCAAAAAAAATATCGTTGTCATGATTCCTCCAACTACAGATAAACCTGCACAGATGAAAAAGCCCTGACGGTATATCTGAATTATCTGTTCCTGATCGTACATATTGTCTTCACCTCTTCTTCTGCCCATGAAATATTTTTTACCAGTTCCTCCTTTTTCTTCTCTATTTCCTTTTGCGCTCCTCTATTCTGTATCGTCAGATCTGTCCGCAGCCTCTCTTTTACTTTTTCAAGCTGTTCGCTCATTTCTTCTCTTTTAATTCCTTCTGCATAAAATTTATCTGCATTCTGACCAATTTGATACACCAATTCCTGGTACATCACAAGCGCAGTTTTTTCATTATCAATCGCCACGATATTTCCTTTTGTCAATTCTGTAAGATCTTCCCAGTATTCCCGGTAAGTAACCTTGCTGTCCCCCGCCCGATCATTTCGATTTAATTGTGCATAATATCCTGCAATTTTCCCCAGCATCTTTGCACGCACTCTCTGATGTTCTTCCAGCATCTCTGACTTGGCGGCATCCACAAACCACCTCCCGGATAACTGTTTATTTCCCTCTCCTTCGTAATAGTAGAAATAGGCTATCCCGATCCGAAAAGCTACTTTCCCATATGCATTCTGCTCCGACTCCAGAACACTTAAATAGTCCTTTTTATTCATTCCTCTTTGCTGCAAAATTTCCAGCATCATCGCCGCTTCCTCCTGAGAGAAATTGTCATCAGTCAGGAATACCTTTTCCAATAACAACTCATATGCATCTGCCTTTCTCGGATTCAATGCGATTGCTTTTCGATAATTCGCAATCTGTTTTTCTCTTGTCACTGAAGACGATGCTTCTTTCATCACTCGCTCATAACTGTTCCTGACTGTCTTCTCTTCTGCGCAGCGAAACCCCACAGCCCCCGCTGCAAATGCCAATGTACAAACTGCTGAACAGACAAAAATCCGCCACTTCTTCTGCTGCTGTCTCTTGCATTCAACATCAAATTCCCTATAATGTTCCAATGCATACAATAATTCTGCGCAGGACTGGTACCGTTCCTGCGGATCATTTTGTACACACTTCCAGATAATTTCTTCTAATCCAGAAGACAACTGTGGATTCCAATGCCGGATCGGATATATCTCATAGGGTGGCATACATGGGTTATGACCAGTTAAAAGATGATACAAGGTCCTTCCCAGACAAAAAATGTCTGTTCTTGCATCTGTCTGCCCATTTCCCCCAAACTGTTCCGGCGCCGCATATCCAACCGTTCCAAGGCAGATTGTATCCTCCACATGTTCTTCCTTATATTCCCTCGCAGTTCCAAAATCAATCAGCATCACTCTTCCATCTGGCCGCAGCATAATATTTGCAGGCTTCATATCTCGATAAATAATCGGTGGTTTTCGGGAATGCAGATATTCCAGTACATCACAGAGTTGTTTTGCCCATGCAACTACCACTTCCTGAGATTGTGCCCCTTGCTCCTGCAATGTCAGGCTGAGCGGTCTTCCTTCGATGTAGTCCATCACGATCAGAAATATATCTTTGTATTCCAGAACATCTGCAATCTTAGGAAGATTGGGATGATCCAGTCTTTTGAGAATATCCGTCTCTGCCAGAAGTTCCTCCCGCATCGTCCGATAATATCGATTCCCTTTCTTTTGAATTTCCTTGATCGCCCACTGTCGATTTGCTCTCTCATTCATTGCAAGGTAAACTGTGCTCATCCCTCCCCTGCCGATTTTATTTAAAATTTTGTATTTTCCATCTACAATCATACCGTTCTCAAGCATCTGCCTCCTCCTTTCCATTTCTTTCTTACCTTTGCTGCTCCCTCTCCTATTACCGATGCCCTATTGAACAGAAATCCAAATCGCGGAAAGATTATCCGTCTCCATCCGTCTTTTATTCTGTTCCATAACTTCTTTCAAGTTTTCTTCCATCTCCCATTCTGCTCTCAAGTAATTCCTGCAAAACCTTTCCTCAAGCTCTCCATCCAGCAATTGATTGCAAAATCCATCCGAGCAAACTAAAAATCCCATTCCCGGATAATATACTCCCGACTTCCATTCCGGAGTAATTTTCTCCTGCACTCCAACGCACTGCAACAGTACATTTCTCCGGGGATGTTGTCTTGCCTGCTCTTTTGTCAGTCTTCCTACATCAATTTCTCTCTGCACATAAGTCTGGTCTTTTGTCAGCTGCTGCACGTCTTCTGTAAGCCCATAAACACGAGAATCTCCAACATGTACGATCAAATACCAGCCGGCAATCAACAGGACTGCCGAAACTGTCGTCCCAAGCAGAAGATTCTTTTCTTTTCCGTAGACAGAAATCATCTGGTTTTCCTCCTGTATCAAACTTTCCAGACTTTTCGCAATCGCTCTTTTTCTCCTTTCTCCCACTCCCTTTTTCTCCTGCTCCCCAGAAAGAAGTAATGGAAGTGTTTCTTCAAACCATCTTGCAAGCGCCCGGATCACTTCTCCGCTTGCCACTTCCCCTTTTTCCAGTCCGCCCATTCCATCACAGACCGCCGCCAATAAGATTTCTCCTTCTTTTGTCATTGCTGACCGAACTAGCAAGGAATCCTGATTGATCTTCTTTTTAATTCCTCTATCGCTGCACACCGCACTCAACAATTTCATAAACCCTTCTCCTCTCTATTTTTACATGAAATGAAATTCAAACACCTCATCCGACAGACGGATTGTCACATTGTCTGACAGAGCAGTTTCCTGGTATGGGTATAATGCCTTTCCCTCTACATAAGTTCCATTTGTCGAATTTTGATCCTCGATATAATACTGCCACCCTTGCTTGCTGATTTTTGCGTGACATCTGCTGACCGATGTATTATCCCGGATACAGTAATTGACTTTCCTCTGTTCCTTTCCAATCAAAAATGGCTGCATATTGATCAGGATTCTCTCTCCTGTATCCTTTCGAAGCAAATATGCAAACTCTGCATTGTGAAGTACTGTTGTTTCTCCTCTCGCTGCATTTAGCAATGTTGTTTCTCCCACGCCTTCACTTGCCATCATATATTCCTCCATATTCCATTCTCTCTCTTCTTCTCTTTTCCTTCTTCCAGGCGAATATCTGCTTTCTGTCCTTCCATCCACTTGTCGTACCTGCCCTTTTGATGTCTGCATCTGTTGGTATGTATGTTGCATTCTTGCTCCGTTCTCCTCTGCATGTTTTTTCTGATTTGTATGCACTGACATCCAAATCATGGCTGCCATTCCTCCGATTCCTGCTATTCCTCCGAAAACAGCCAGCATCACCCCTGTTCTCCCGGTTTCTCCTCCGTTTTGGTTCTCTCTATTTTCCAGTGAATCTATTTTTTTACTAAATCTTTTTCGCTCTTTTTCTGCCTGCTCTGTATGCTTCTCTGTTTGCTTTTCTCCCTCCGCCATTGCTTCCGGCTTTTTATAAGGAATTTCAAATGTATCCAATGCCTTTCTGATATGATAGATCTGCACTGCATATGGCACCATCCCCTCTTGGAACACATTGATTCCCACAACTTCCCTGTTGGCATTTAGAAGCGGGCTTCCAGCCCCTGCTCCATATAGTGGAATATTATGTTCGATGACTTTATCATTCTCTCCATCTGGTACCTCCTCCGATTCACGAAGACGGATAACCTCTCCTCGCTCTGATATCTGTGGAATTTTCTCCAAAATCTTTTCCCGGTATCCCTCCCCAGAACAGCCGACAAACGTAATAGGGTTTCCTTCTTCCGGCGGCACTCCTTCCCCTAATGTCAAACGCTCTCTGTCGTATAACTTCGACGACAACTGCAAAACTGCAAAATCCATCCGATCACTCTGCACACTTGCATGAATCTTTGCAGGAACAAACATATTTTTTCCTGTCATTACGTAGATTCCCAACCTTTCATCTTTCTCCGGCAATTCGTTCAGCGCATGCTCTTCCATAATTTTTTCCAAAAGTATCTCATCTGGAACCGCCACATGCTTATTCGTAAGAACTGCTTGCTCGTTGATCAGAAAAGAAGTCCCATTGAGATAATAGGACACTTCCCCACTGTCGTTTCGATACCCAACTGCTACCGGAAGAACGGCATCCGAAATCATTTCCTCTCTTTCATCTGATTTTGCTGCTCCCTCTTCTGCCACAGTTATGGTCGGAAGACAGCACACTGCCACAACTGTCATCCAGATTACAAGCAACAGCTTTTTCACTTCTTTTGTCATATACACCATCTCCTCTGAATCCATGTCTTTTTCCCGCTTCTTTCTCATAAACTGTTAAAAATGTCTTTGGAGTATCTATGAAAAACAAATATCTTACTTCATTTACTGCACTGCTCTTATCGTCCTCTTTACTCTTCTCCGGCTGCTCTTCTATTCGAGCATCTTCCGACACTAACACCGCTTTCCGTCAATTTACTCTTGAACTGTTCCGGCAGGATGTGGCTGCAAATACTATTGGACTGCATTACACATTGAAAGATCCATCTGCCTACGATATCGCTCAGGCTCCGGTTACATACGGATCTTTTTCCACAAATACGACCGGAATGATGGCATCTCTGGAAAACAGTCTTTCTGCTTTGTCCCATTATCACTATGAAGATCTCACAGACGAAAATAAACTCACCTACGATATTCTCAAATCTTATTTGCAGACTGCCCAAAAAGGCGCCCCTTATCTCTTATACGAAGAACCATTGGGAGAGATTACCGGAATTCAGGCACAACTCCCGGTACTGTTAGCGGAATATCCATTTCATGATATAAAAGATGTTGATACATATCTCTCGCTCTTATCCTGTACCCCGGATTACTTCAACTCTCTGATCTCCTTCGAAAAGGAGAAGGCAGATAGTGGTCTATTCATCCCGGACAGCACCGTAGATGCTGTGGTCGACCAATGTAGTTCCTTTGTCGACATGAAAGATTCCAATTATCTACTCACAACTTTTGAAGAACGGCTTTCCAAGATACCTGGACTTTCTTCTACTGTAAAAAGGGATTATCAAAAGAAAAATCAAGAAATGATTGCAAATGCTGTCGTTCCGGCTTATGAGTCACTGATCGATGCTCTTCTGGAACTGCGCGGCAGTGGAAAAAACGAAAAGGGAGTCTGTTATCTTCCGAATGGAAAAGAATATTATAGCTATGTCGTAGAAAGAGATACCGGCTCACCTCGATCGGTATCCGAAATAAAAAAATTAATTCATGACCAGATTTCCTCTGATCTTTTGTCTATTCATACATTGCTGTCCAAAGATCCTGAACTTGCCTCGCGTCCTGTCTCTGCCGAAGCACCTCCAGACAAGTCAGATATTTTTCTGCAAAACCAGATTGACCGGAATCAGCCGGAACAGATTTTAACATTGCTGGAACAAAAATCTTCTGCTGCCTTTCCTGCTCCTCCGGACGTAACTGCTCAAGTGAAATATGTTCCCAATGCTATGGAACCTTATCTGAGCCCTGCATTTTATATGATTCCTGCCATTGACGACCAGTCAGAAAATGTAATCTACATCAACCAATCACGCAATGTCGATACCCTAAAACTATTTACGACACTTGCACACGAAGGCTATCCCGGACACTTGTATCAAACAACTTATTTTGCTGAAAAAAATACAGAACCTCTCCGCAGCATTTTTAATTTTAGCGGTTATGTGGAAGGATGGGCAACTTATGCCGAGATGTGCTCCTACTATCTGAGTCCGCTGCCAAAAGACCAGGCTGCGCTGTTTCAAAAAAATGGTTCTCTGACACTTGGACTCTATGCTGCCGCAGATATTGGAATCCATTACGATGGATGGTCGGTACCCGATACTGTACGCTTTTTCTCTGATTATGGAATCAAAGATACCGATGCTATCCAGGAAATATATAATTTGATCCTATCTGATCCGGGAAATTACTTGAAATATTATGTTGGCTATCTTGAATTTATGGAATTGAAAAAGAAAGCGATGAAAATAGACGGAGATGAATTCTCCCAGAAAAACTTTCACCGTGCAGTTCTCGATGTCGGACCTGCCCCATTTGATATTGTTTCTAAATATGCGGTTGATAGATAAGCTGCCCTGTCACACATCCGACTCCTCTATGGCATACAATACAATAAGATATTTCCAAGGAGGTTTTTATGTCTTTCTTACCAGTATTCCTATTGCTGCTCTTTCTTCTCTTCCTTTTGAATTATCACAAAAGGAAAAAGCTGATTCTTCTGATCCAAAGAATGCCCTCTGAAAAGAAATCGGCTCTTTTGCAGAACTTGCTCCATCCATATGATTTGTCCTATCTGCCTCTACATGATCTCTTTACCTATCCAGAGGACGCGTGGCTCCCAAAAACCTGCCGCCGTCCTGCTGATACTGCCATCCGCGATGTTTCCCATCAGGATGCTCTTCTGATCTACTTTGACTATAACGAAAAAACATGTCTGATCAAGTTGAAAAAAGGTCAATATGGAATCTATTTTGGCGGAGAGATCGGACTATATTGTGCTGACCACATTGTCTCTCCCCAAAACAGAGCTACAACCCGATTTTTAAGTATAGCAGAATCTGAATTTCTTCCTCTTTCCTTAGAGCTTCTGGAAGAAGACCTGTCCACTTTTCAGCTCAGCAAACGGCACTGGCGACTAAGCGGATTCCAAATTGGACGATGTCCTGTTTCCGCAGACTCTCAATTAAAAGTATCTGTTACCTTCCCGGATACATTCATGCTGCAAAGATTCATTCACGGCTTACTGGAAGCAGGTTATTCCGAATGCGAGCTTACGATTCGCAAACTTACGATTTCTTTCCTCTTTCCTTCCGTCAACGAATCCCCCAATTATCATACACGATCCTCGCAGTTTAAAGAGAATGCAGTCAAATGGCAAAACGCTTTCCACTGTCATCTGTATTCTTTCCTTACGCACCCTTTTGACAATACCACAGATAAACTAATCTATCTGCACACTTCTCATCCTTCTATGTTCCGGTATCTATGCCGCATCAGAAGCTGATAGTTCCACATAATAAAAACACTGAATTTTACGATATATCCCATAACAAAATACACTGAATTCTACGAGAATTTCCTTACGGAACCGGAGAGCTTTCCTATCCTCCGGTTCCGTAAGGAAATCATTACCCGGCATACATCCCCGATGCAAGCAGTACACTTACTGCAATTCCTGCAAATGTCGCCAAAAGCGCTCCCGCCAGTGTGTATCTTGTCTTTTTGATATTCGCTGTCATAAAATACACAGACATCGTATAAAAGATTGTCTCCGTACAGCTCATCATGATAGATGCCACAAGCCCAATGTACGAATCTGTTCCATATTCCTTAAAGATGTCCAGTACCAGCCCTGTAGCTGCTGAGGAAGAAAACATCCTGACGATCGTAAGCGGTACGAGCTGTACCGGAAATCCAATATGTACCACAAACCTACTGATCACTTCCGCAAAAAAATCTAAAAATCCAGAAGCTCTCAATACTCCTACCGCAACCATCAGCCCGATCAATGTAGGCATAATCTTAATAACAGTAAAAAATCCCTTTCTCGCACCCTTTATAAAATGCTCATAGACATTTGTCTTCATCAAAATTCCAAAACCGACGATATAGAAAATCACAAAAGGTACGATAAAATCACTCAGATATAGTAAGAACTTCATCTACTCCTCCGTTTTCATAAATAGGCTCTTATCATCTTATGAAAACGGAAAACTATTTATACTAATCTGCCTCAATTTCCCAGATGCATACAGCGATTAGTGTTATCGACACTCCCCATAGCTAATCAAAGGGTTTTACGACTCATTGAGTAAAAGAACACACCGGATTCTATGCCTGCTGATCTTCCTCCAAAATCCGCTCGATTGCCTCCCGGATCACCTCTGACTTAGCCACTTTCAGGCGCTCACAGTAAGCATTCAGGCGCTTTAACGTCTGTTCATCCAGGCGCAGAGAACAGATCTTCTCCTTATTGTCACTCCCCTTTGGTCTTCCTGGTTTTCCCATAATCTCATCTCCTTTTTTGTATTACAATAATCATAATATATGTATTACAAAAAATCAAGTCTAAAATATGTTTTGGTATTTCAAAAATATAATAGGATGACTAAAATCTCTTTTCAATGATTTTGTCATCCTATTTGTTAAAATTTAATTTCCATAATTACCTTTATGCACTCGTTACAATTTTTAGCTTTATCCACATTATAAATATGGCATACAACTTTTTTCCCTTTATCTAACAGTGCAGAAACTCCCTCACTATAATATCTCGGAATATATCCTAATACTTTTCCTGAAGCATCTACCATTTGCACTGCATTTAAATCATGTTTATTTTCTTTTTCTCGCCGTAGATATACCTCATCACCTCTGGTCACCTTTATGGCATCTGCACAATTTTCTCCATTGCAATTAAGGTAATGTCTGACTCCTGCCATGAAAAAAATCCTCTTTAAATCCTGATTCATATCTAATATCGGATCAATAAATTCAAGATGATCGATCGGAAGCCGTGCACCACTTCTTTTCAAAAGCATATATTCATCATACTCTTCCAAACCATATTTTTTTAAAATCACCTGAATATCTTTTCTCTTTTTATCTGGTAAGCGACTTGAGAAAATTGAAAAAAGTTTTGAGTTTTTATATGTTTGTTTTAAGTCGGGAAAACAAAGCAATGTTGTGAATCCATCAGCTATTGCCTGTTCCACCTCTCCACAATATTGGAATTCAAATTGCCCATTTTTAATCAACTGCCCTACAATATATTGTCTTCTAGACTTCTCTGATTTCCAAATTAAGTAAAGATAATCTTTTCCGTTTTTTACTGACATCTCACACCACATCCTCTCCATATACTTCTTCTATTAATTGTATCTTTGATAAAAGATACCTTTGTATCAATGTTCTTTTTTGCTCTGAAAGAATTTCTTCGTATTTATTCAATATATCATAAACTGTGTTTTCTGTCACACATGTTATAATTTTTTTCACAATTTTTTGTGTTTGCATAGAATATTTTTCTTTTAGAAATTTTAACATTTCTAAATGTGTTGGCTGCTTTTCATCTCTGTTTTTAATTCTGATAATCGACCTTGATTTTGTATCCACAAGCGATTTCCATAAGAGTTTATCTTTGCCTAAATATTGTATAATTTTCTCTTCCTTCACATAGGCACAAAGCGAAGAGCTATTGTCATATAAGGGGCTTAAATGAAACTGTCCATTTTCCATTAATAATGCCCAGTTACTTTGATGGCGATCTGTATTTCCAATTAAAAAATCAAATACTAATATAGATAAAAAATCATCAAACAGCCCAAATGTTTTCAAAGAAGCTTCTATCATTTCTAAAGAATATCTGTCTCCAGATTTTATATCGATTAATTTTTCCGAATCAAAATTTTCATATACTCTGCTGATACAATATATTCCCTCTATTAGAACCATTCCTTCTTTTTCTACGATATTATAGCTCATCGAGCCTTCTCTTCCCTTATACAATCCCACTTCAAATTCTGCACATGGTATTCCTATCAGTCTTGCCAACTCATATGCAATACATTCAGAAATATGATCTGTTGTCTCCTTGTCTTTCTTAAACTTAAACAAACCAATTTGATTTGTATCCGGGTTTATCAGCCAGATTTTTTCACTTCGTCCACTACCTTCTGAAGTTCCCTCATATTGTTCCCAAAAAGAAAAATCTTTCATCTCTCATCCTTTCCTATTTCCTCTTCCTTTTCCCCATCGCCATTGCAAATACTACTCCGACTACCGTACTGACCAGCGTCGCCACAATCCCTGCTCCGACAATCCCTGCCGGATTTACACTTCCATACTGACTCCGATAGGCAATGATATTGATTGGAATGAGCTGCAAAGAAGAAATATTTAAAATCAAAAACGTACACATATCTCTGCTTGCAATGCTTTTGTCCTTGTTTGGATTGACTTCCTGAAGACTCTTCATCGCCATCAGTCCTGCCGGCGTTGCCGCCCATCCAAGCCCCAGGATGTTTGCAATGATATTTGTTGTAATATGTCTATTTGCTTCGTGTCCTTCTGGCACGTCCGGAAACAGAAAATGTACCACAGGCTGTAGTTTTCGCGATGCTGCAGCGATCAGCCCTGACCGCTGTGCAATTTCCATAAGCCCTACCCAAAAAGACATTACTCCAAGCATTGTAATACAAAGTGTCACTGCTTCCTTGGAAGAGTCCAGCGCCGCGTTCGTGACATCTGCCATCCTCCCTGTCAACGCTCCATAGATAATTCCTACAAGTATCATTCCTGCCCAAAGATCATTTAACAACTTTTTCTCCCCCATATTTATTTTATAAATATACTCTATGTCCCGGGGAACTCTTATATTCTCTAAAGCGGCATCTCCACCCGCTCGATCCGGTTCCGGATATTTCTGTCAGTCTCATCAAACACAAGCTGCTTGTTGTATTGATAATATCTATCGCACTGGTATTCCTGAAGGAATTTTACACTGTAAGCATTCATATTTAGTTCCGTGATAAAGATTGTCATTTCCTGACTGGCTCCAAAGGCAATCTCCATAAAGTCAAATGCATACTCCAGTTTCTGTCCCGCTGATTCCTCCAGCTTTTCATAAGCACCGCGCTCTTCTGCAAAAAGTCCGCGGATTTTCTCAAATGCATTCTCTCCATCAGAAATCTGCTCCTCCTCCAATACCTTCAGATACAGTTCCAATTTCTCGATCCCTTTTCGATAAACAATCTTTTCCGTTTTTGTGAGTAGTTTTGCCCGTTCTTTTTCCTTCTGTTCCTCACAAGTTTCTTCTAAAATTTCCCGGAATGCCTCCACTGCTTCCTTTCTCTGACCAAGCACATCTTTGTATTGTTTTAACTTCTCAAACAGCATAGAAACATAAGCTTCCTGCCCAAATACTTTGCGGAAAACTTCTGTGACACGCGCAAGGAGCAGGCTGATCACACTTAGCTTTTCATCAAAAGATGCATGGGAAATCTTTTTCAACAAGATTTCCGGAATCTTTCCTTCCATCACCTGTTCAACCTGATAATCTGCCTCATAGCGGTAATACAGCTCCAGATAATTTGCAAAATCCTTTGCGATCTCCGGAAACTGAATATAGGAACCGACCACATCTCTGTCTACTTTTTTCCCCAGTTTTTCATACACTTGGATCAGCCTTGACAGATCTTCCCATCCTCTTGGTGTTGCGAAGAAGGAGCCATCTACTGTATGTTCCATCTTGTAAAAATAATTTTGTCTGTTTGTCAGATAAGAAATCACTGCCGGGTGAATCCCCTGATGGTAAGCATACTCTTTCCAAACCGAAAAATCTGCTTCCACCTCGATTTTCTTCACGCGGTCCATCGTCACCACATCAAATTCTCTGACGGACTTATTGTACTCCGGCGGATTCCCTGCTGCCACAATCACCCAGCCTTTTGGCACTTCATGATTTCCAAATGTCTTATACTGCAGAAACTGAAGCATTGCCGGAGCAAGTGTCTCCGACACACAGTTGATCTCATCGATAAATAAAATTCCTTCTGACAGCCCTGTTTCTTCTATCTTTTTATACACCGATGCAATAATCTCACTCATTGTATATTCTGTAACCGAATACTCTTTTCCCCCATACTCATTTTTTGAGATCAGCGGTAATCCAATCGCACTCTGTCTTGTATGGTGCGTGATTGTATACGCCACAAGCCCGATCCCACATTCTCTCGCAACCTGTTCCATAATCTGTGTTTTTCCGATTCCCGGTGCTCCTAAAAGAAATATCGGTCGCTGTCTCATCACCGGGATCTCATATTCTCCATATGCATCTTTCAGCAAATATGCTTCGATTGAATCTTTGATTTCTTCCTTTGCTCTCTTAATATCCATATTCCATCTCACCTTCTGTTCTTCTTAATTGTTCTGGCTCCAGTATCAGTTTCATCGCCCACGCCGGCACGTCCACATCACTGTAATCCTCTTTTAAAAATACGAACGCAGTTTCATACAACGGCTTTTTCGCCGGGAATGTTCCATATCCATCTGTAAAATAAATCAGACCACGGAGTCTTCGAAATGCTTTCTTTGCAATCAACTCATTGACATAACCGAACACAGGGCGAAAATCAGTGCCGCCAAATCCATGTATCTCAAACTGCTCCATATAGCGTTTCATCTCTTCCTGATTATGGATCACTACATCTGACTGTACTTTATCATCACACTGGATGATATGCACACAGATTTTTCTGAAAAAGCTCTCCGACTCACTTAACACACTGTATGTCTGCTCTAAAAATTTTCGGATCAGCTCTTCTTTGCACGACATCGATGTATCAACGGCAATGACAAAGTCCTCAACTTTATGCACTTCCTTCGTCTCCTGCGGTTCGATCAATGGTACATTTCCGAACATCTCCATTCCATAGTGATAAAATATATAATCAAAGGTATCTGGATCTACCTGTATTTCCTCTTTTAGTACTGAAAATTTTCTCAAAAATTTTTTATAATCATATCGTGTCCGATTTTCTACGCGCACCTGCTCTGCAAGTGCCTCTGCATCTTCTGATGCTTCTTTTGCAAACGTCTCCATTTTCGTCTGAAGCTTCTCGTTTTCCTCTTTCCACTCTTTCTGCCGTTCCATCATTTTCTGCGGCGGAATTTCCTGATTCCAAAGCTGATGATCATCCACAAAAAACTCTCCTCGCAGTTTTTCAAAATCAGCTTCTCCAATCCATGTATCTTCTTCTCTTCCCGCCTCTTTTTCTTCCAACACTTGATAAATTCCTGCGACTGTCAGCACCTTCATCTTTTCCCGCAGACTCTGATACACTTTTTTCCGATATGGCGAAACATATCTTCTGACTGCGCGTACAGAAAGTCCGTCAATGATCGACTCCACCGCAATATCTGCCGCAAGATCCCACAAAGCGGTATCTACAGTTTTCGGAATCGTCAAATGTCCAAACAGACAATGAAATACTATATGAAGATAGGCTCGATTAATATAGATCCGATCCTTTTTATACAGGTAGATCAATGCATCCGGATAAAAATAAATGCCAAATCCATCTGTCCCCATCCCTGTTATATTCGTCTCCGGCAAAAAGAAAAATCGACTCAAAGACACATCAAGAAATCGCATCGACAAATACAGTTCATTTCTCGCCTGCTTCCAGATATCCATGCAGATCTCAATCTTTTCCAGTTCTCTTTGCTGCTGTTTCTGTATAATATTCATCGCTTCCTCCTCTCTTTTTATCATTGCTTTTCTTATCTTTCTTCCTTCTATAATTCAAACTTCTTCTTTTTCTCTGTTACAGCAAATCTCTGATGATACTGCTCCATCAGATAGCTCATCATCGATGCCTCCCCGGTTATCCCCACCATGTCTATTAATACACGAAGGTTATCCACATTGTCAATACAATGTTCCACATAATATGTGAGAAGTTTCATATCTTTTTTCTTCAAAAGATACTCTGACACATTTTCCACATGGGATTTTAAGTACCCCTCATACTGTTCCTTTGCATCCGCCGCAAGCCGGTACGGATACAAAAGTCGTGCAAATGCAAGTGCCACCACAACTTCTTCCTGCTCATTTTCCACCGCCCACGCAAACCGCTTATCATACTGGTCAAATTGCAATTCATTCTTCACGATACAATTTCGATACCACATCCCACTTCCGTGCGTCTTTGTGACGAGGATCCTCGCCGGAGTATTTTCCACTGCCTCCTCAAAATATTCCGGAAAGATCAGCTTTGCATCTCCATCCGGGCAGTGATACATGACTTCTTGTTCCTCTCCGATCTCAATGAGCAGTTCCCGGAAGCACGACCTTTTTTCGGGAACCACTGTCACATCCATTTTTTCAATCTGATGACATCCGGTAAATGCCCCTGCCCCAATATCTCGAATATCTGTAGAAAACTTCAATCGTTTTAAATTTCTACAATTATAAAACGCATACCGACCGATTTTCTCGATCGTATCCGGCAGAACAATCTCCTCCAACCGTTCTCCACACAACGCATCCTGGCCGGTTTCCTCCTCCGGCGGATGGTCCATATGTGCCGAAAATGCATACGGTGCAATCTCCGTCACCCTGTATCCATCAATTTCCCGCGGAATCACCGCACTCTCTCCATACGAAAAACAGCGCAAAATAATTGCGCTGTCTCCGTTGACTTTTATTTCAAATTCCTTATTCTTCTGTCTCTGTTCCATGTTCCTTTTCCTCTTTCTTCTCGAACACTGTGATATTTTTCTTTCTCAATCTCTCATACACATATCCTCTGAACAATGTATAGATCACAGAAACCATCGGGATAAAGATCAGCATTCCTACAAGTCCCATCAGACTTCCTCCAAGACTGACTGCAACAAGCACCCACATGGAAGGAAGGCCTACAGATCCTCCAACAACGTGCGGATAGATCAGATTTCCCTCCACCTGCTGTAAGACTAAGAATAAGACTATAAAACCGATCGCCTGCATTGGGTTGACCATCAGAATTAGAAATGTACCGATCACACATCCGATAAACGCCCCAAAAATCGGGATCAAAGCTGTAAATGCGATCAACACACCGATCAACAGTGCATATGGCATTCTCAGAATACTCATGCTGATAAAGAACATTGTTCCTAAAATAACCGCTTCCATACACTGCCCGGTAAGGAAATTGGAAAATGTCCGGTAAGTCAGTGAACAAATATCAAGAACAGTACTAACCTTTTTCTCCGGCAAAAATGCATACAGCACCTTTTGGATCTGAACTGTCAGCTTCTTTTTCTGAAGCAGGATATAACATGCAAATACCGCTGAAATAAAGAATGTTGTCAATCCACTGACAATACTTTTTGCCGCTGCAAAAGTTGTATTTAAGACACTTCCTGCTCCATTTCTGAGAAAATCAATTCCGCCTTGGATCATCTTATCCCAGTCAAACTCCATCGTCTCAATCCACTCGATGATTCCCGTATTATTTTGAAATAAATCTTCTGCCCACAGCTCAAGCTTCGGTATAAATACCTGAATGCTTTCTCCCAGCATTAAAATTGTTTTTCCTAGCTGCGGAAATACAACGAAGATTACAACAAAGATAATACCAAGTACAAGCATAATCGACAAGACTAAACTACACGGTTTCTTGATTTTCTGCACAATCTTGTTATTCTTTGCCCATTGATTGGAGAAAAATACTTTCTCCATAAAATTCATCGGAACATTTAGTATGAATGCGATCGCACCTCCCAAAATAAACGGAAAAGCAATGCTAAACAAAAAATGAACCGCATCCAGAACAATTTCATACTTCCACAGACCGATCACGATCAACGCTGTGAAAAGGATCAGTCCGCGGATTTTTTTGATTGATTCGTTATTTAAGTTCATTGAACCCCCTTCTATTTCTTACGGAAGCATTTTAATAACTGAATGATCGGAAGGTTTGCAGCTGCAAGACCATATACGATCAGTAACTGCTGGATAGTCAATGTAGATACTTTAAATACAGAGTGCAGTGCCGGAATCATCAGTACACTTGTAATCAATACTAATCCGAGAAGGAATGCCCCGATCAGATAAATATTGTTCCACATCTTTTTCTTAAAGAGAACCGGTCTGTCTGATTTACAGTTAAATCCATGAACAAGTCTTGCTGTACAAAGAGTACCAAATGCCATTGTACTTGCAAGCACTGCATCGCCACCCTTGAATCCAATTAAAAATGCGATCATTGTTGTTACACCAATAGAAAGACCTTCTGTTGCAATCTTAATCAGGAAATCTTTTGTCAGAATAGATTCGTTCATCGGACGAGGTTTTTCATTCATGACATCTTTTGTATGTGGTTCCAGACCAAGTGCAATTGCCGGAAGGCTATCTGTCAGCAAGTTGATAAACAGTAAGTGTACCGGTGCAAATGGAACCGGAAGACCTGCGATAGATGCATACAATACGGCAAGGATCGCACCGAAGTTACCGGATAACAGGAACTGGATGGAACCTTTGATATTTTTATAGACATTACGTCCGTTTTCTACTGCCTTAATAATTGTTGCAAAGTTATCGTCTGTCAGTACCATAGATGCTGCATCTTTGGAAACTTCACTTCCTGTGATTCCCATTGCAACACCAATATCCGCCTGCTTTAATGCCGGGGCATCGTTGACACCGTCACCTGTCATAGATACGATATTTCCTTTTTCCTGCCATGCGCGCACAATACGGATTTTATGTTCCGGTGAAACTCGTGCATATACTGACACATGCTCTACAAAATCTTTTAACTCTTCATCCGATAAATTATCAATCTCCGCACCTTCACATGCCTCTGATTCGTCTTTTAAAATACCAATTCTCTTAGCGATCGCTGCCGCTGTCACCTTGTGGTCACCTGTGATCATAATTGGCTTGATTCCTGCGCGGATACATTCTGCAACCGCATCTGCAGATTCTACTCGCGGCGGATCCATCATAGAGATCAGACCAAGGAAGATCAGATCGTTTTCATCTTCCAGGCAAAGATCTCTTTCATCTTCCATCTTCTTATATGCAAATGCAAGTACACGAAGTCCGCCTCTTGAAAATTCCTGGTTCTGTGCTTCGATCGCTGCTTTGTCAGCATCTGTGATCGGGCAGACACCATCTCCCTTTTGAATATAAGCCATACGATTTAAAAGTACATCTACTGCACCCTTTGTGATCATGACACGCTCTCCGTCCATCTCATTGACAGTGGACATTAATTTTCTGTCACTGTCAAACGGAATCTCTGTCTTTCTCGGATAGGCTTCTCTGACATCCATTGTCCCTACTCCAAGTCTTGTTCCGATATTGATCAGAGCTGTCTCTGTCGGGTCACCGATTTCCATACCATCTACGTTTGTAGAGTCATTACAGAGAATACTGTAATCCAAAAGCTGTCTTTGCTCTTTCTTCTGAATATCGATCTCGGCTGCCGGAATTCTCTTTTCGTTTACATAATAATCTTCTACTGTCATCTTATTCTGTGTCAGAGTACCTGTCTTATCCGAACAGATGATAGATACACTTCCAAGTCCTTCTACAGCCTGAAGCTTACGGATGATCGCATGTTCTTTTGCCATCTTCTGTGTACCAAAAGAAAGAACGATCGTCACGATAGAGCTTAATGCCTCTGGGATTGCCGCTACTGCAAGGGCAACTGCAAAGAGGAATGCATCTCCGATAGAATCTCCGCGGAATACATTGATTCCAAATAAAATACCACAGAAAATTAAAATAATGATAGATAATTTCTGTCCAAACTGATCTAAGTTGATCTGAAGTGGAGTACGTTTCTCAGAAGTTGTTTTTAACAATGTTGCGATCTTACCAACCTCTGTCTCCATACCGATTCCGGTTACAAGGAAAGAACCTCTTCCGTAAGTGACAAAGCTTCCTGAGAATACCATGTTTGTCTGGTCTCCAAGTGGAACTTCTCCAGAAATCACTTCATCTGACTTTTCTACACCAAGACTTTCACCTGTAAGGGCGCTCTCGTCAATTTTCAAGCTTGCATTCTGAAGAATACGTCCGTCTGCCGGCACATAGTCTCCGGCTTCCAGCATAACTTCATCACCAACGGTTAATTCTACCGAAGGAATCTGGATCACATTTCCATTACGAAGTACCTTCGCTGTCGGACCTGATAATTTCTTTAAACTGTTTAATGACTGTTCTGCCTTGACCGTCTGCACAGTTCCGAGAATCGCATTCATCGTGATCACGACTAAAATAACGATCGCACTCTCTGCATCCCCGAGGAATCCAGATACAATCGCTGCTGCGATCAGAATGATTACAAGGAAATCTTTATACTGTTCCAGAAAAATCTGAAACGTGCTCTTTTTCTTTCCTTCCACCAGCTCATTCTTTCCATATTTTTCCTGGTGTTCCCTGACCTGCTGGTCTGTAAGCGGCTCCTGCTGGCCGTTTACCTTTTTTCTTGTCTCTTCTTTCGACAATTGATAAAATTTGTCCATGTTTCACCCTCCTATCCTGCAATGAAGAAGTTTCTATCTGTCACCATAGGTTCTTCCAACGCCTCCTGCTGCTATATGACCTTGTCTTTATTATGCCAGAATCTGTAAAAACATTTCAACATCAAAGAAAAAGATCTTATAACTGTGCAATAAAAAATGACGAGACTTTTATTGCATATGTTTGTTATATGCAATAAAAGTCTCGCCATTTAATTACGATACGGATGAATTTTCATCGTCCTGACGTCATCGTAAACGTTGGGTAACGCTAGCTACTCCCTTTTATTCATTATGGTTACTATACGACAATCTGATTCACATTGTCAACTATTTATTTCACTTTCATAAAAATTTTATTTCTGTCCGGTCGTATCATAATTTAAAAACTCTTTGACAGTAGGATGAATCACAATAACAGACACAGTAATGACCGCCAATAATACACTTACAAACATGATTCCCCTTGGATTCCATACTTCTCCTAGCATCCCACCGACAAAATTTCCAAATGGAGAAATGGCCATTCCAAGTGTCGTTTTCATGGCAGAAACTTTTCCTCTTTTATTGACTGGAGTTCTCTGCATTACGGTGGAATTCATAATCATATTAAATATCATCTGAAATCCAAATGCTAAAAAAAACAAAAGAAGGATTATCCAATATTGATTGCTTAGTACAGCTACTCCTATCATGAGAATGAAAGAAAATAATGATATTTTATACCAATTATATTTCTGAGATGCCTTAACTCTCACAACTGACAACACAGTCATCCCTATTAATATACCAATACTCTGTGCCGCACTCAGTACACCATATCTCGTCATTCCAAGCTGTGGATTATCCACAAACCAAGGAATGATCAGTACTCTAATGATCCCGAATAAAAAATTAATAAAGAATGACATCACGATCACCCGGATCATCCCTTCATACCTTAGCACAAAATGAATCCCGTCCTTAAAATCTTCACGAAACGTGCCTTTCGATTTCTCAGACACAATATTCGGAATTTTTATAAATATTTCTGTACTTGCTGAAAACAAATAAGAAATACCATTAATCAAAAACATCACTGGCGCTCCAAGTTGGGAATAAATCGCTCCGCCTAAAGATTGACCAAAGATCTCTGCACCTGTTGTTGCGATCTGATACACAGAGTTTGCCCTCATAACATTTTCATCCGTAACAATATCTGGAAGCGAAGCTTCCACTGCTGGATTAAAAAAAGCTGAACAAATCCCATCTATTACTGCTACTGCCATCAGCATCCAGATTTTCAGAATTCCAAATCTGAAGGCTACTGTGACAAGCAAAATACTTACTCCCCGGATTAAATCCCCTATGACAATTAGTTTCTTTCTGTCTACTCGGTCTACCATTATGCCCAAAAGCGGTCCCAATAGAACCTTTGGAACTGTGACAAGAGCCATAATCGTTCCCATGACAGCTGTAGAACCAGTCAGTTCCAAAACAAAAAAGCTCAAAGCAATCGTATAAAGTGCATCCCCGAATGCCGATACGAGCTGTCCCTGCCATAATAAAAAAAAGTTACGGTTCCATAATTTTGACTCTTTTTTCATATTTCTATGCCCCATATTTGACTGGTTTCATGTTGTTATTTTCTAAAAATTTTTGTGTTCTCTTTTCTGTAATTATATCTCATTCCCACTCGTTTTTCTATTCATAGATTACAAAAAATGTCTTGTGTGCAAATCACGTCTGCCAACAGCTTCTCCATAAAACCATAAATTTCTTGCATAGTCTGAAATAAAAATCTCTTTCTCTCTTCCCTCTAATAAATTGCTTCTTCCGTTTCAAAATCAAACAGAATCATATCTTTTGTATCAAATCCCAAAAATACCTTATCCTCTTTTCGGATCTTCGTATCTGCTTTCACTCTCGCAGACACTTGCTGCCCTTCGTAAGTAAAATAAAGATAAGCCTCTGCTCCCAGCATTTCATAGACACTCACCTGTGACTGCAACACCAGATCACTCACTTCGGATTCTTCTAGACTCCATACTTTCACATGCTCTGGCCTCACTCCCATCGTCACTTGCTTGCCATCATACCCTTCATTTCTTAGCCGTTCTTTTCTTCCATCTGTAATCTGCACTTCACAATCTGCAGTTTCCAAAAAGACACCCGTTTTCTTCACACGGCATATTCCCGAAATAAAATTCATCTGCGGTGATCCGATAAATCCGGCAACAAATCTATTTGCAGGGAAATCATACAGCCGTTTCGGTGTATCTACCTGCTGGATGATCCCATCTTTCATCACGACAATGCGTGTTCCGAGTGTCATCGCCTCTGTCTGGTCATGGGTCACATAAATGAACGTAGCCTGAAGTTCCTTGTAAAGTCTCATGATCTCAATCCGCATCTGTGTACGGAGTTTTGCATCGAGATTGGACAACGGCTCATCCATCAGAAACACTTTCGGATGTCTGACAATCGCACGTCCCATTGCCACTCTCTGCTTCTGTCCTCCTGAAAGCTGTCCCGGTTTTCTATCCAGAATCTCTTCAATCTTCAAAATCTGTGCTACCTCGTGTACCCGTTCTTTGATCTCTTTTTTCGGAACTTTCTTTAACTTCATACTGTAAGCAATATTTTCGAATACAGTCATGTGAGGATATAATGCATAGCTTTGAAATACCATTGCAATATTCCGATTGCAGGACTCCACCTCGTTCATTCGCTCACCATCAATCAGAAGTTCCCCCTCCGAAATAGATTCCAATCCGGCGATCATCCGTAACGTTGTCGATTTTCCACATCCGGAAGGTCCTACAAAGATTACAAATTCTTTATCCGGAATCTCCAGTGTAAAGTCCTGAACAGCCGTCACACCGCCTTCATATTTTTTGTATACATGATTTAAAGTGATCTCTGCCATTCACTACACTCCTCTTTCTCTTCTCCTTGATCCAAAATAGAAAAAATATCTGCTACGGAAGGCAATACAACATCTGCCAAATCCTGAAAATCTTCCTTCCTACTGACACCGCTCAACACTCCAACTGCCTTCCCCTTACAATTTTTCGCAAATCTCATATCATTATAAGTATCTCCGACTACTGCAACTTCTTCTGGTTCAAGCCCATATGCTTTACAGAATGTTTCAAACATATCTGGATCCGGCTTTGGTCTTGCTACCCCATCATCGGCTCCAACATAATCGATTAAGTCTTCAATCTGCAATTTTCTCAGACAATGTCTTGTAGAAGCAATCGTATCTGTTGTGGCAATGCCGATACGAATTTGTCTTTTTCTTAGCTGCTGAAATAATTCCGGAAGATCTGTAAATGTCTGAAACTTCATCTGGCTGTCTGTTGCAATTTTTTCAAACAACCTGACAATCTGCTTCTGTGCCTTCCTGCTGTCTATGTAGATTTCCTTACTTGCAAGTGCCTCTGTAATTTCCTCTGCAATTTCTTTATTAGATTTATAAGCAAGTGCACCATTGGGATCTATATCATCCCCGAAAACTCCCATTGCCTCCATTACTACATCCACATGTTTCTGATCCGGCGATATCTGATTTTCAGTTAAAAATTCTGGTACAACTCTTTTTGCCGCCTGCACCCAAAATGAATGAAACTCTATCAAAGTCCCATCTTTGTCAAATAAAATTCCTTTTATATCCATTGTTTCCTCTTCTCTCTAAATCATCCTGGATGCTTTCTGAACCATCTCTCCAAACGTCTTGCACTGTGGTGTTTTTGTCCCATGGTAAATTGGATTGACATATCCTAAGAATGTACCATCTTCTTTTCGGACATCCAGACGCATCCATTCATATTCTCCTGCTGAAAAGATAATCTCTGTCTTCGCCTCATAGACACCCTTCTCTATCTCTGTAAGTTCCATCCCCATTCTGACACGGTTGATCACAGCATATACAACCGGACACTCTTCCAGTCCACGAATGACCACCTGATATTGTATACGCACCGCTTCCTTTGTTCCAACAGGAATATGTTCTCCCGGAAGATAGGTTTCTCCATCGGCTGTAATTTCTACCTCCAGTGTGCAATATCTGCTCACATAAACATGTCCTTTTCTCAAATTTTGCAACAGTTTTGTCGGTGTCAGCCCTTTACTGAATACATACGTTCCCGGATCTCCTGCCACAGATGGCTCTAAAGCCCCGTCATATCTCTCCTCGATCAGATTGTGAGAATCACTTCCCCCAATTCCGTAGATTCGATACCCTTCCTGCCACAGCAAATCTAAAAACCGGATTGCTTTCTCATTGGATTCTTTTGCATATTCATATGTAGGATCGTTTACAATTTCCAAAAACTGAACCATACGAAGTGGAATTGAATGAAATTTCCATTTCCAAACATGTAAAAACGGATGATTGATGCTCACAAGCCATCCTCTTTCTGCTGCTTCCTGCAAAATCTCCGTAACCCATGTTTCTGCCTGTTCGGATGCCGGTCTGCAGATGATTTCTTTGATTCTGGACGGAAGTCGGTCAATTCCAAAAAGATTACAGTGCCCTTTTTCAGCAGTCACCTCAACTCCCGGAACAATCATCACTTCTGTATGCTTCCATCCCGTATGAATCACATTGTGCTCCGTCGGTACATAGAAATCCATTTGCATCTGCTTTGCCTTCTCCATTGCATTTGCAACAGTTTCTTTTCCATCTGACAATCTCGTATGCGTATGAAAATCCCCTTTATACCACCTTTCTTCGCCATTAAATTTCTGATTCCACGAAAATTGATCATAATACAGAGGGCATTTTTGTTCTTCGGAAACCCAGCATTCTTCTCCAATGCTTTCCTTAATTTCCTTTTTTTCTCCGGTGATCTCAAAGGTAACCGGTATCGTCTGTGCCCCCAAATATTTCCGGACCTCCTCGGTAAAAATGCAAAGTGTCAGTTTCCAACTTCCCTGACCAATTTTTCCCGGAACACCTCCGATGGTCGTACATTCCGAAGATGGCCCAATCTGAATGACTCTCTCACTGTACCCTAGTAATTTTTGGAATCGGGTCTTTCCGCTTTCATCCTGAAGAAACAGATATCCCATCAGCATTTCTACTTGTTCCACATCTACCATGATAGAAAGGACTTCCAGAGGTTCTGAAATCAGAACCTCTGCCTCTAAAATCCCATCTGTATTTTTGTTTATCTCAAATGAAATTTTTTCTCTCACACTTTTCTCCTCGCTTGTTTTATTTATTGACACTATCCAATGCTTTCTGTGCGGTCTTCTGCGCTTCATCCAATGCTTCTTTTGCGGAAATACCTTCAATTTCTACTTTATCTGCTGCAATACTCAATGCATCCATTACTTTTCCTCCGGTTGGATCTTCCGGCATGATCGATGCATGTGCTGCCTGCTGCAATGGAACAAGTGCCTGTGGATGTTCATTTGTATATGCTTCAAATGCCTCTACTTCCTGTGTGGAATTGCGCACAGCAACATAACCTGTTCCCATAGACCACTTTGCCTGATTTTCCGGCGTAGTAAAGAATTTCATAAATTCATATACCCCTTGCTTTTCTTCCTCTGAAGATCCCTCCAACATTACAAGCTGTAATGCTCCTGCAACCGGCGCTGACGGATTGTCTCCCCATCCCGGCTGCTCCATTGCAGCTACAATATCAAAATCAAGGTCTGCCTGATCTCCGGAAGATCCTGTATAACCTCCTGCCTTATTTTGCAGGACATCATCAATTGTTTTATACCAGTATTCCCATCCTTGTCCGCCAGAATGGATTCTCATCGTTTTATCTTCATGGATCCACTTACGGAAGCTTTCCCATACTTCTACCCACTCTTCGGAGTTGATCAGCACTTCTGTTTTGTCCTCGCTGAAGATTTGTGCTCCATTGCTGAGCGCCGCATCGATCATATTTCCAGATCCCCACATCGGCTCCCATCCATAGAATTCCTCTCCTTTTGACATTTTCTTTGCCGCTGCCTCCAAATCCTGCCATGTCTTAATGTCTTCTGCCTGGATACCTGCTTCTTCAAAAGCAGCTTTATTGTAATACATGACTTGAGTAGTTCCATATGCAGGGAATGCAAACAACTTTCCATCATCGATTCCCTGATTGTAAAATACCTCAATATAATCTTCTTTTTCAAACGCCTCATCGTCGTCTACAAATGGCTGAATATCTGCCACCAAGTCTTTTCTAGAAAGATTTCTCGCCTTATCTACATCAAGAAGTGCCATATCCGGAGCTTTTTTTCCTGCAATTCCTGCCTGCAGTTTTTCATATGTCTCATCATAGTCTGCCTGTGTCACGCTGTTGATCTCATATTGATCCTGTGAAGCATTAAACTCTTCCACCATATCTCCAAGAACTCCAACTGCAGTCTTTCCTCCGGAATACCAAAAATCAATCTTTACTTTTCCATCCTCAGTCTTTGCTGTCTCCTCTTTTTTTGCTCCTCCACATCCTGCAAATGCAGATGCTGTCATTGTACAAATTAACCCGATTGCCATGATTTTCTTTAATTTCATATATTTTCCTATCCTTTCATTCCTGTGTCGCCGCCGATTCCATTGATAAACCACTTCTGTGTAAACATAAATAAGATTAAAAGCGGCACAACGATAATCGTGCTTCCTGCCATTACTTTCGGCCATTCAGTTCCATAAGCTCCGCCTTCGATAAAATATCTGCGAAGTCCCTGTGAGACAAGACTCATCTCCGGTGAATCTGTGATCAGCGAAGGCCACATATAATTATTGTAACTACTGATAAAACTCATCAGCCCAAATGTAATAAATGACGATTTTGTCATTGGTGTTACGATTTTCCATAAGATTTTCCATGCATTTGCTCCATCGATTTTGGCTGCTTCCACCAGACCTGCCGGAACTTGCATAAATGCCTGACGCAAAAGGAAAATCCCAAAAATACTGACTGCATTTGATATGATCAGTCCTGTATAAGTGTTAAGTAAGTTCCAATTAGATAAAATGATATAACTCGGAACATACGTTGCTGCTGTTGGAAGCATATATGTTGCCATGATTACAGCAAACAACATCTTTCTGCCTCGAAATCTCATAAACACAATCGCATATGCGATCATTGCTCCTGTGACAACTTGAATTGCAACTGTACATACAGATACAAATAAACTGTTGCCAATATATCTTACCATTGGAGATTCAAACAAAACTTCCGAGAAATTCTGCCATTGTGCAGTCTCCGGCAGAAAAGCACTGACATCCATAATTTCCGCCTTCGTTTTTAACGCACTGATAATCATCCATACAAATGGAAATGCCGTCACAAGACTTGCCAAAAGCAGCACCGCCATTTTTAACAGATGCAGTAAACTATTTATAACCTTCCTGCCAGGCCCGAGCATTACTGCCCCTTGTCTGCGGGTCTGTTGTCCCGTCTGATATCCATTTAATAGTTTCTGTCCTTCCATGCTGTTCCTTTCTAATAATGTACCCATTTTTTCGATGCCGTAAATTGCACACAGGAAAGCAGTACTGTGATCAGAATAATCACGATTGCAACTGCAGTCGCCTCTCCCATGTTAAATTCCTCAAACCCTAATTGATAATACATGTACAGCAAAGTTCTTGTACTTCCTGACGGTCCACCCTGTGTCAGAATCTGAATCTGGTCATATGCCTGAAGAGAATTGACCATCGTAATGATCATGAGGAAAAACGTAGTTGGGGAAATGCACGGAATTGTAATATCACGAAACCTCTGCCATTTCTTTGCCCCGTCCAGTCCACACGCCTCATACAGATCTTTTGGCACTTTCTCCAGAGCTGATAAATAAAAGATCATTGCATAACCAAGACTCTTCCAAACCGTTACCAGTATTACGGACAGCATCGCTGTATCTGAGCTTTGAATCCACTGCAAGCCCGGTAAATGGAAAAATTTTAAGACTGTATTTGCCATTCCTACTTGAGGTTCAAAAATCCATGTCCACACAATGGAAACTGCTACGGTCGGTGTTACCCACGGAGAGAATAGAATAAATTTATAAATTCCGCTCCCTCTGAAATTTTTCTGAAGCAGCAAGGCAAGCAGCAATCCCCCTACAATTGTCGGAATGATCGTCCCCACGCTAAATAGAATTGTATTTCCCAGTGCTTCATAGAACCGTTCATCGGTGAACAAAGATTTAAAGTTGTCAAAAAACACAAAATTGTATGTGGGACTCATATAATCCCAATCGGTAAAGCTGATAAATAAAGACCTGAATATTGGATAAATCCAGAAAACGATCAGCGGGATCAGGGCTGGTATGACAAACAACCAAACTCCTCCCATCTGTTTCAGCCTTTGCATAATGCTCTTTCGGTTCATAACTTTCTCCTTTCCGAAACGCATTATACAAGGCATTTATAAAATCTACTTTCCTGTTTTTGTAAAGAACACATTAAATATTAAGAGCATTATGAGCTGTGTCCCCGGAAGTGATAACCAGATACCATTGATTTTGAAAACATATGGTAATAGAAAAATCAAAAATGGTGCCACGACAATTGTCTCACCATAAATAAGCTGCATTGCTTTTTTCACCTGAAGTGTCGCATTCAAATAAGAAATATGGAACTTTGCCAGTCCGGTGAACAAAAATGAAACCGCACTGACTGCCATCCCGGTTCCAAAATAAGCCTGGGATTCCATCTGCATTCCAAAAACATCCGGAATATATTTTGATACTAAAATCACGATGACAAAGAAAACAGCGCCCATTCCTACAACTGCAATCGATGCGATTTTTTTCACGAAACGAAGTTCTTCCATTTTTTTCGCTCCACTGTAAAAACTCATCAATGGTTGTGTGCCATCTCCAATTCCCATGAGCATAGACTGCACTGGGAAGACAATGTAGGAAATTACCGCATAGCACGCAACTGCTGCATCTCCTCCATATTTCAGACACTGTAAATTTGTGAAAAGCAGCACGATCGACGGGGCAAGCGACAATCCAAATGCGGAAATTCCTATTTTTAGAATTTCCCCGATCATCTTATGTTGCCACACTACCTTGAGATGTACTTTCTGCCTGCCATAAATAAGATAGGAACTGATCACCAACACAACAAACTGTGCAGCAATTGTCCCAACTGCCGCTCCCCGGATTCCTATTTTTACAACAAATAATAACAGATAATTCAATACCCCATTGACTCCCATCCCGGCAGCCATGCTGACCATCGCCTGAAACGCAAAATTCCGATTCCGGAGCATTGGAATAAATCCGGTTCCCATCACCTGAAAGACTGCGCCGAAAATAATAATCTGAATATACTCCACGGCTTTCTGGTATACATCCCCTTTTGCTCCCAGCGCACTTAGAATAGCGGGATATGTAAATCCAAGCACAATAAGTAATACCATTGCTGCTGCAAACAGAAGTGTGATGGTCTGATGATACACCACTTCCCCTCTCTCTTGTTCTCCCTTCCCATTGCTATTGGAATACAGCACACTTCCCCCACTGCCAATTCCGATTCCCACTGCAGTGATCACCGCTGCAATCGGCCATGCGATATTGATGGCCGCAAGTCCTGCATCCCCAACTGCACGCCCGACAAACAAGCCATCCATCACCCCATAAAGACCGGACATCAAAAGTGAAAACACCGTTGGAATACAGTCTTGTGCGATCCTTTTTAATAAATATTTTCGATTCATTTGTTTTGCTTCCTTACCTTTTTCCTATAAATTGGTTGTTTGCACAACTTCTTCATTATAACTGATATCTTAATTTTATCAAAAAAATCTTTTTTAAATCTCTGTAAAATCTAATTTTTCATCTGACAAAACAGTGATCTACATGCCTGCATCGAACAACGAATCTTCTGTGAACAAAAAAACTGCCACAGCATAGCATCTTACTATACTGTGGCAGTTCCGCTCACTTCCAACTTTCTCATCCATTCGTTGGATTCTTTCTATACACAAATTAGTTTGTGATTGTACACTCTGTTTCTTTATCAAATACATGAATCTTTTCTGCATCGAATGCAAACTTCACTGTATCACCTGTTCTTGCTGTTGTTCTTGGGTCAACTCTTGCTGTCATGCTTGCTCCAGCATAGTCAAAGTATAAGTAAACTTCAGCACCTAACATTTCATATACACGAATCTTAGATTCGATAACTGTGTTTGGAGAAGATGCAATGAACATTGGCTCATCGTGAACATCTTCCGGACGAATACCAAGTACAACTGTCTTTCCGTCATATCCGCCTTCGATTAATTTTTTCGCTTTTGCTGGTGGAAGTTCGATTGCTGCTCCTCCAACTTCAAGAGCTACTTTATTTCCATTTACTTTACATGTTGCATCTAAGAAGTTCATCTGTGGTGATCCGATGAATCCAGCAACGAATAAGTTACATGGTGTATCATATAATACCTGTGGTGTATCTACCTGCTGAACGATACCGGCACTCATAACTACGATTCTTGTACCAAGTGTCATAGCCTCTGTCTGGTCATGAGTAACGTAGATGATTGTTGTACCTAATCTCTGGTGTAATTTAGAGATCTCGATACGCATCTGTCCTCTTAATTTTGCATCAAGGTTTGATAAAGGCTCATCCATAAGGAATACTTTTGGATTACGAACGATAGCACGACCCATAGCAACACGCTGTCTTTGTCCACCAGATAATGCCTTCGGTTTACGATCTAATAAGCTTTCAAGGTCAAGAATCTTAGCAGCTTCTTTTACCATTCTGTCGATCTCATCTTTTGGAACTTTTCTTAATTTCAGACCGAATGCCATGTTATCATATACTGTCATATGTGGGTACAGAGCATAGTTCTGGAATACCATCGCGATATCTCTGTCTTTTGGCTCTACATCATTTACCACTTTGTCTCCGATTTTTAATTCACCGGATGTGATTTCTTCCAGACCTGCGATCATACGAAGTGTTGTAGATTTACCACATCCTGAAGGACCTACAAAGATGATAAATTCTTTATCTTCAATCTCAAGGTTGAAGTCTTTTACAGCTTCAAAACCATTTGGATATGTTTTGTTAATGTGTTTTAATGATAAACTTGCCATTGTTACATTTCCTCCTAAACTTTCCAATTCATATCTTATTTCGTTTTTCGATATGATTAGTATAAGTGAAAATCAAATCTTGTTCCATGCTCCACTTGCACAAACTTTTTGGGAATTAGTATACAAGTTGCTCAAAACACCTCTAAATCAGGCTGTTATATACATCTCTCTTGGAAATCCCGCGATCCTTTGCGACCTTTTTCATCGCTTCCTTCTTATCGATCCCCTGATCCATATAATATTGTACATGGTCTTCCAGTGACATCTGCTCCCACTGACTTTGTGCTTCCTTTCGTATCTCTTCTCTGCTCTTTCCTTCCACTACGAGCACGCACTCTCCCTTTGGATCCGTTTCCTCGTAATAGACGATCGCCTCTCTTAAAGTTGTCGCAAATGCAGTCTCATGCTTCTTTGTCAACTCCCGGCACACCGTGATTCTTCTATTGCCAAGTACTCCCTCCAGCTCCTTTAAGGTCTTCACAAGTCTGTGTGGAGCCTCATATAAAATGATAGTTCTCGTCTCTTGTTCCAGTTCCTTTACGACTTCCTGGCGCTCTTTCTTATCACTCGGAAGAAATGCTTCAAATGCGAATCTTCTCGTGGCAAGCCCGGAAATTGTTAATGCCGTAATACATGCCGCTGCCCCCGGAAGTGATGTGACTGTGATTCCGGCTTCGTAACACATTTTGACAAGCTCTTCTCCCGGATCTGAAATTCCCGGTGTACCCGCATCTGTAATGAGTGCAATATTCTGTCCTTCCAAAAGTTTCTGTACAAGTTTCTTTCCTTTTTCAATTTTATTATATTCGTGATAGCTCGTCATCGGCGTCTTAATTTCAAAATGATTGAGCAGTTTAATACTGTTTCTCGTATCTTCTGCAGCAATCAAATCCACTTCGCCAAGTACTCTTACCGCCCGGAAAGTCATGTCTTCCAGATTTCCGATCGGTGTTGCACATAAATATAAAATACCTGCCATGGCACTTTTCCTTTCTTCTTCCTTTTTCTCAGCGAACCTGCTGCCACTAACGTTATGTCTGCTATTTCATGCTGTATCCCTGAAGCAATTCTTCTGTATAGACTCCAGGTTCTCTGTACACGATTAACGGTGGCTCTACCTTCATCCGCGGTCTCCCACCTCTTGATCCTTCAATCAGCACCATATTCGGTTCTTTATCGATGTATGGGTGCACAAGCCTCATCCGCTTCGGTTCAATTCCATGCATAGACATTTTCGTAAGAATTTCCGGCAATCGGAACGGTCTGTGTACCATATAAAATCTTCCCTTAAATTTCAGAAGTTTTGCACTCTCTCTCAAAATATCATCCAGTGTACACAACACTTCATGACGGGCGATCGTCTTTGCATCAGCCTCATTCTTAAGTCCGTGTTCTCCTAACATGTAAGGCGGATTTGTCGTGATCACATCAAAAGAAGCGGGAGAAAATATCGTGCCCGCCTCCTTGATATCGCCTGTCTGAATCGTTATCTTCTGCTCCAGATGATTGTGTGCCACACTTCTTTGCGCCATATCCGCACTTTCTTTCTGGATCTCCAGCCCAGTAAAATGTTCCCCTTCTGTCTTTGCTTCCAGAAGGATTGGAATGATTCCCGTTCCTGTTCCAAGATCCAGCGCGCTCTCTCCCTTTTTGACAGTAGCAAAATTAGAAAGGAGCACTGCATCCATGCCAAAGCAGAATCTTCCCGGATGCTGGATGATTTCATACCCATGAATCTGGAGATCATCTAATCTCTCTTCCTGCTTTAAATTAGTTGTCATCTAACTTCGATTCTCCTGTACCTTTCTCAAGCGCAGCCAGCTCTCTCATCTGCTCTTTCGAGAGTCTGACTTCATTTTTCTTCCTTCTTGGTTTAAATTTCAATTCAGAAACTTTATATTCTCTGATCTCTTTCTCATCGTTGTCAAGCTTCACGATCACCTTCACAAGCTGTCTTAACACGCTCAGGCTATGAACCTCCCCTTTCAGGCCTTCCACAGTCGTGACCGTATCTCCTACAGAAGGAAGATGACTGTTTAATTCTTCATAGGTCTCCTGCTCATTTGTCAGGCAGCACATCAACCTGCCGCATACTCCGGAGATCTTTGTCGGATTCAGAGACAAATTCTGCTCTTTCGCCATCTTGATCGATACCGGTGCAAATTCTGACAAGTAGGTGTGACAACAGAGCGGCCTTCCACAGACCCCAATACCTCCGCGGATCTTTGTCTCATCTCTGACCCCGATCTGTCTTAATTCAATTCTTGTGCGAAAGACTGCTGCAAGATCCTTTACCAGTTCCCGGAAGTCAATTCTTCCATCGGCTGTAAAATAAAACAATACTTTGTTATTATCAAATGTATATTCTGCATTGATCAGCTTCATCTCCAGTCCATGTTTTCTTATCTTCTCAAGACAAATCTGAAATGCTTCTTTTTCTTTTTCTCTGTTCTTTTCTTCCGTTCGGCGGTCTTCTTCTGTCGCGATACGGATCACCGTCTTTAGCGGCTGCATGATCTGGTCATCTGGAACATCCTTCGGTCCTGTCACTACATTCCCAAACTCAATTCCTCTTGCAGTCTCTACGATCACCTGATTTCCTCTTTTGACATCAAATTTCCCCGGTGAAAAAAAATAAATCTTCCCTGCCGTGCGAAATCTTACCCCGATTACTCTTGCCATTGTTCTAGTTCTCCTTTATTGTCAGCAGTAACAGTTCCATGACAAGATCAAAGTTTACATTCGCCTTCAGACGTGCTTTCGCCTTCTCGATGCTGTCTAAGATCTTCTCAATTCCTTCATAGGAACTTTTACTTGCCCGTTCTTTGATATAATTCAGCTGGTCAGCAAATACAACGCCATCTACATCTTTTGTAGCCTTGTAGAGAAGAATATCCCTGTACCAGATCATGATAATGTCGAGATAATCTGTGATATCTAACTTATAATTATTGATCCTCTTAATTGCCTCCACAATCTCATACAGTTCCATATCATTAATATATTTCAAAAGCTGCACCGCTTCTTCCTTGATCTCATTGAAATGTTCGGAAGTCGCCAGCATGATCGCACGTCCCATATTTCCCTGTGCAAATGCAGTGCAGATATCCGCTTTATAGTCCGGAATCTCCATCTCTTCCATCAAATATTTCTTAATCAGCTTGTCTTTGATATTCCTCAGTTTTAACATGACACAACGGGAACGGATCGTCGGTAAAAGCACTTCTGCATTTTCTGTCAGAAGAAAGATTACTGCATAAGACGGCGGCTCTTCTATTGTTTTTAAAAGAGCATTCTGTGCCTGCACAGTCATTTTATCCGCCTCCGGAATAATATAAATCTTATATTTACTACTGTACGGCTTGATCAAAATGTCGTTGTTCACCTGTGTGCGGATATCATCGACACTGATTGAATTCGGCTTTTCATGTGTCACCTTGATAATATCTGGCTGATTATTTCCATCCGCCTGCTTACAGGAACGACATTCCCCACAAGGTTCTACTCCCTCTCCCTCGCACTGAAGTGTCCTTGCAAATAAGTCTGCAAGCATCTTCTTTCCGGAGCCTTTCTGTCCGTTCATAATATATGCATGGGAAACTTTATCCATCTTCACCGCATTCTGAATATACTCAATAATCTCATTATGTCCAATTACATCTTTAAATCCGCCCATGATCATCACGTCCTTTGTGTGTAAATTGTTAGTTGAAAGCATTAGATACTGCCAGTTTCTTTGTTGTTATTATAGCATAGATTTTTCTGAATATATAGCATAATTTCATTTGTACATTTTCCCATATCCAGATTTTCAAAACGCTGCACAATTCCAAGCCGTTCTAAATTTTCTTCCGAAAAATCCTTCTCATCTGCAAGAAACCGTCTGCAAAGTTCTGCATATTTTGGTTCTTTCTGCGTGCGTTCCCTCTCAAGCGCTCTCTCTAATCGAACTCCATCGTCTACCTGTATATAAATTGGAATTACATTTTCCTTTCCAAAATAATTCTGCATTTTTTCAAAAGACTCCAGTGTCCCGATTGCCACACAACTTTCATTTCCTGAAAATTGCCCATCATCTGCCGTGAAATAGTACCAGATGCCGTGTACCGTATTGTATGCCCGAAGTTCGATGATCTTTCCCTCTCTTTCAAGTTCTCGCATCCTCTCCTCCGTTACAAAATGATACGCAACACCGTCTTCTTCTCCTTCCCGGATCGGGCGCGTCGTATAGATTACCACCGTCCGCAGATCCGTCAGATGTTTTTGTACTTTCTGAAAAATAGTATCTTTTCCTGCTGCACTTTTGCCCATAAAATAAAAAATCTTACTCATCGCTGCACACCTTTATTCTTCCTTCCTCTGTCAACCCTTCGATTGAAAATCCCCTTTTTCTATATTGTTCAAGATAAGAAATAACTTCCCAAGTCACCTCTTCGCCGGGCACGATCAACGGGATTCCCGGCGGATACAGATACGCATATTCCATAGAAATCAACCCGACACTGTCTTCCCATGCTATGCTGATTCCATTTTTTCTTTCAACTGCTTCCGAACTTTTCAAACACAATCTGGTTCGTGGAAGACTACCGAAACAATGCTTCTCTTTTGATTCCTTACATGCTGCATCAATTTCCTCTAATGCACTTACAAACCGTTCCAATCCTTCCTGTGTATCTCCAACCGAAGTCATGGCAAGAATATAGTTCCCCGCTGTCATCTCCATCTCCAGGTGATATTTTTCTCTCAGTATCTTTGAAAGCTCTCTGCTTGACAAGGTACTGTTCTGAACAGAGATTACCAGTTTCGACCGGTCATACTGTTCTGTCTCGATTAATTTCAGGTGACATAGTCTTCCCAGTCTCTCTCTGACTTTTTCCAGCGCCTGCACATACGTTTCAAATTCTTGTTCCCCGCTTTGCTCTAGAAATTCCATGCACACATCAATACTCGCCATCAAAATGTAGGAGGGACTGCTGGACTGCAATATATGAAGGTACCGCTCGATCTTCTTCCGGTCTGCGATCGGACCATTTAGATGAAGCAGCGCCGTCTGTGTCAGAGCAGGTAAGGTCTTATGTACACTGTGGATAACAACATCTGCCCCTTTTCTGTTTGCATTTTCCGGGAAATACGGATGAAATCCAAAATGTGCCCCATGCGCTTCATCCACGATTAGCGGAATGCTGTATTGATGTACGATCTCAGCAATCTTCTCAACATCTGAGACCACACCGTCATATGTTGGAGAGACAATCATGACTGCTCTGATCTCTGGTTCCCTCTCCAATAAAGTTTTTACTTCTTCTGCGTAAATTTCTCCATTCATTCCCGATTCCACATGCGACGGATAAATGTACACCGGTTCCAGTTCATTTAGATCTATCGCATGATAAACAGACTTATGACAGTTTCTTGCTACAAGAATCTTGTCCCCTCTGTTTGTGGAACCAAGAATCGCACTCAGAATGCCGACCGTGCTTCCATTTACAAGAAAATGGGTGGTCTCTGCTTTGTAAAGCCTGGCTGCCCGCGCTTCCGCCTCCCTGATAATCCCATCTGCATGGTGAAGATCATCAAATCCGTCAATTTCTGTAATATCCAATTCATAAGGAATCCGATTTGGGATCAGCTTCCGGTTTCTCTTATGTCCAGGCATATGCATCCCGTAAAAATCACTATTTCCATACGTTTCTAATCTATCATAAAGTGTCTTCATATTTTCTATTCTATACTTTCTATCTTCTAGTTGCTGAAACTGCATCTTTTTCAGACTGCATTTCTTTCTCATTGTATCAAAGTGTTCATCTTTAAGCAAGATTTCCCACATTCCATTTCCGTTTCCAAAAATAGCTTTCTACAGAAGAAAACTCCAGTGGATCTATGTACGCGACATCATCCACTGGAGTTTTTATTTCACTCACTTTTCTATTTACTTTTTCAACATTTTTTTACATTTTGTCTGTAATCTCGTTGTGTAATTCCTGAATAGATTTTACTTCTCCGCAGCCCGGTTTTTTCATTGACTGAATACCGCTTACAGTTGCTTTTGCAGCTGCCATTGTTGTGATATATGGAACTTTTTTCTTAATTGCAGCTTTTCTTAAATAGCTGTCATCTACATTCTCGCTCTTTCCGATTGGTGTATTGACAATCAGATCAATCTTTCCATTCATGATTAAATCAAGAATATTTGGACGACCTTCCTGCATTTTATTTACAAGTTCTGCCTCAATTCCTTCCTGCTGAAGTAATTTGTAAGTATTCTTAGAAGCAAGAATTTTAAATCCTGTCTCTGCAAACTGTCTTGCCACATCGGCAACTTCTGCTTTATCTCTGTCATTGACTGTGATCAGAACTGTTCCTTCCATCGGGATTTTCAGCTGTGTAGCTTCCTGTGCTTTATAATATGCTTCCCCGTAGAATCTTGAAAGTCCTAAAACCTCACCTGTTGAACGCATTTCTGGTCCTAATACAGGGTCTACTTCCTGGAACATGTTAAATGGGAATACAGCTTCTTTTACTCCATAGTAAGGAATATCCTGTTCTTTCAATGACGGAACCGGTGACGGTCTTCCTGTCAGTTCAGATGTCACAATGTCGATTGCAAGCGGTACCATTCTGATGTTACATACTTTTGATACAAGCGGTACTGTTCTGGATGCTCTCGGATTTGCCTCTAATACATATACTTTTCCGTTCTCGATCGCATACTGCATGTTCATAAGTCCTTTCACATGCATTTCTTCTGCGATTTTTCTAGTGTATTCTTTGATTGTCTTTACATTCTCTTCTGAAATATATTTAGAAGGAATGATACATGCAGAGTCTCCTGAATGTACACCTGCAAGCTCAATGTGTTCCATAACTGCCGGAACAAATGCATGTGTTCCATCGCTGATTGCATCTGCTTCACATTCTGTTGCATGTCCTAAGAAGCGGTCGATCAAGATTGGTCTGTCCGGTGTTACTCCTACTGCAGCTTTCATGTATCCAACCATGCTCTCTGCATCATGAACAACTTCCATTCCTCTTCCTCCAAGTACATAAGAAGGACGTACCATTACCGGATATCCGATTTTTTCAGCGATCTCTAACGCTTCTTCTACATTGACTGCCATTCCTGACTCCGGCATTGGAATTTCCAGTTTTTCCATCATTGCACGGAATAAATCTCTATCTTCTGCAAGATCAATTACGGACGGAGCTGTACCAAGAATTTTTACTCCATTCTTTTCCAGATCTGCTGCAAGGTTCAGTGGTGTCTGACCTCCGAACTGTGCGATCACTCCTACCGGTTTTTCTTTTTCATAAATGCTTAAAACATCTTCCAGTGTCAATGGTTCAAAGTACAGTTTGTCAGATGTATCATAATCTGTAGAAACAGTCTCTGGATTACAGTTTACAATAATAGTTTCAAATCCAAGCTGTTTTAATGCCAGTGAAGCATGTACACAGCAATAATCGAATTCAATTCCCTGTCCGATTCTGTTTGGACCGCCACCGAGAATCATAATTTTCTGCTTCTCAGTGCTGATTGGATTCTTGTCTTCTCCATTATATGTTGAGTAGTAGTATGCGCTGTCTTCTGTTCCGCTTACATGAACACCTTCCCATTTTTCTTCCACTCCGATTGCAAGACGTCTTTCTCTTACTTCATCTTCATTGATTCCCAAAATCTGGCTGAGGTATTTATCTGAGAATCCGTCTTTCTTTGCCTGAGTAAGTGCTTCGTCTGATGGAAGTGTTCCTTTGTGCTGCAGAAGTGCTTCTTCCTCTTCCACAAGTTCTTTCATCTGCTCAATGAAATATTTCTTCACTTTTGTGATCTCGTGAATTTCATCAACAGTAGCACCTTTTCTCAGTGCCTCATACATAATAAAATGTCTTTCACTTGTAGGTGTGATCAGCATTTTTAATAATTCTTCTTTTGATTTCTGATCAAAATCTTTTGCATGTCCAAGTCCATAGCGACCTGTCTCCAAGCTTCGGATTGCTTTCTGGAATGCTTCTTTGTATGTCTTACCGATGCTCATTACTTCACCGACTGCACGCATCTGTGTTCCTAATTTATCTTCTACACCTTTGAATTTTTCAAAAGCCCAACGTGCAAATTTAATTACAACATAATCCCCGTCTGGAACATACTTATCTAATGTTCCATATTTTCCACAAGGAATATCTTCTAATGTCATACCTGTAGCAAGCATTGCAGAAACAAGCGCGATTGGGAATCCTGTTGCTTTAGAAGCAAGTGCAGAAGAACGAGATGTTCTCGGATTGATCTCAATTACGATATCACGATCTGTCTTTGGATCATGTGCCCACTGTACATTAGTTCCACCAATTACCTGGATTGCCTCAACAATCTTATAAGACTTCTCCTGTAAACGTTTCTGTACATTTTCCGGAATAGTAAGCATTGGTGCTGCACAGAAGGAATCTCCGGTATGTACTCCAAGCGGATCAATATTTTCAATGAAACATACTGTGATCATGTTATTGTTTGCATCACGGACAACTTCTAATTCTAACTCTTCCCATCCAAGAATGGATTCTTCTACAAGAACTTGTCCTACAAGGCTGGCTTGCAGACCACGAGCGCAGACTGTCTTCAGTTCTTCTACATTATATACAAGACCTCCGCCTGCTCCACCCATCGTATATGCCGGACGAAGAACAACCGGGTAACCTAATTTATCTGCGATTGCAAGCGCTTCATCAACAGAATATGCAACTTCACTTCTTGCCATCTCAATTCCAAGGCTGTCCATAGTTTTCTTAAATTCGATTCTATCTTCACCACGTTCAATAGCATCTACCTGAACTCCGATAACTTCGACATTGTATTTTTCTAAAACTCCTGCCTGTGCCAATTCCGAGCATAAATTAAGACCTGACTGCCCTCCAAGGTTTGGTAATAAAGCATCTGGTCTTTCCTTTTTAATAATTTGTTCGATTCTATCCACATTTAGTGGTTCAATATAAGTAACGTCAGCAACATCCGGATCTGTCATAATCGTAGCCGGATTAGAATTCACTAATACAATTTCATACCCAAGGTTTCTAAGTGCTTTACAAGCCTGTGTTCCTGAATAGTCAAATTCACACGCCTGTCCAATGATAATAGGGCCTGATCCAATAATAAGTACCTTATGAATATCTTTTCTCTGTGACATATTAAATTCCTCCTGTTCTCAACGCATTTTAAACTATTATACATAGCTAAACTGAAGTTTGCAAGAGAAATTTTTATTTTGTTTCATTTTGCCCTATTTCCTTACAAAATGTATCTTTTTTTTGTGAGATAATAAAAAAAACAACCACCAAAGTGATTGTCCTAAGTGAAGCATCGGGGATTCGAACCCCGGACAACTTGATTAAAAGTCAAGTGCTC
>OLQE01000046.1_pt1 | contig 105535 bp, 86 predicted proteins | sample 1643161 | NCBI WGS metagenome assembly OLQE01 (sample SAMEA3136650, study PRJEB25190) | human gut metagenome
CTGAAAGTAGGAGAAATCACCCTGAAGTGCATGGCACTTCTTGATAAGGCAAATACAGAAACTTATGGAACACCAGAACCAACCGATGTTACACTCACTGTAGAGAAAGGACCTTTTATTGTCGTGACCGGGCATGATCTGAAAGACCTGCAGCTTTTGCTTGAACAGACAGAGGGAAAAGGAATCAATATCTATACACATGGCGAAATGCTCCCTGCCCATGCCTATCCACTCTTAAAGAAATTCTCTCATCTGAAAGGAAATTTCGGAACTGCATGGCAGAATCAACAGAAAGAATTTGATCATCTTCCAGCCCCGATCCTCTACACCACCAACTGTCTGATGCCCCCCAAAAACAGCTATGCTGACAGAGTGTTTACAACAGAAGTGGTTGCTTTCCCGGGTGCTGTTCATATCAACGAGAAAAAAGATTTCACACTAGTTATTGAAAAAGCACTGGAGCTGGGTGGTTACAAAGAAAATCAGATATTCTCTGGCATCAACGGCGGTACAAAAGTGACAACCGGTTTTGGTCATGCAGCGATCCTGTCCCATGCAGGTACTGTAGTAGAAGCCGTAAAATCAGGTGCGATCCGCCATTTCTTCCTGGTTGCCGGCTGTGATGGGGCCAAACCGGGTCGAAACTATTATACAGAATTTGTGAAACAGACACCTTCTGACAGCATCGTCCTCACCCTGGCCTGCGGCAAATTCCGTTTCAATGATCTCGATCTGGGCGAGATCGGCGGGCTGCCACGACTGATGGATATGGGCCAATGTAATGATGCCTATGGTGCGATCCAGGTTGCTGCAGCCCTTGCGGATGCATTTGGATGTTCCGTAAATGAGCTTCCGCTTTCCTTCGTTCTCTCCTGGTATGAGCAGAAAGCAGTCTGTATCCTGCTGACCCTTCTGCACCTGGGTATCAAAAATATCCGTCTTGGTCCTTCTCTTCCGGCATTCCTGTCTCCGAATATTCTGAACTTTCTGGTGGAAAATTACGGTATAGCACCTGTCACCACACCGGAAGAAGACATCAAAACACTGATGAAGCATTAAAAATAGATTTTCCTCCATAAATCACAAAAAGTACGCCATCTTTCAATTTACAATTTCATCAGATAGCAGAAAAAGACCTCCCGCTGAATCGTCTTCAACGAGAGGTCTCTGTTCTTTCTTATTTTCTTATTCTGATACGGTCTCTGTCTCAGCTACGCTTTCCGTTTCAGCAGCTGTTTCTGTCGCTTCTTCAGATATAGCCTCTGTTTCGCTCTCAGCCTCAGACTCTGCAGCCTCTGTGCCGTTCTCAGTCTCTGCTGGCTCTGTCTCTGCATTCATCTCTGACATATAGTCATCCAGTGCTGTACTGTCTACGGAATACGTATTCACTACCGTCGGCTTGTGATTCTGGTAAAAAGAATAACCTGCCCATGCAATAAGAGCAACTACAACCACACAGACGATCACTTCCGCGATGATACGCTCCCTCTTCTCACGCTTCATGATCTTGTCGCGGTTCTTTTTCTGCTCCTTATACTTGTCTACTTTTGCCTGGCTCATTTTTTCCACTCCTTGTAAAGTCTTTCCTGGCAGTGCCGTTCTCCGTCACAGCCATTTTCCCTATTATACAATACATTTGTGAAAAATGCATGTACTTTTTACATAAAAATCAAGCCACCACAATAATTCCGCCGTCATTGGCATACATGCTGCTGACTCCTGCGGTATCCAGGACAAGTACTCCCTTTGGATGAAGCCTGTTTATCAGGGTTTCTTTCACCATCTGGGCACGTTCCGGACAATTACAATGAGAAATGGCGATGAGTGTCTGCTCTGGGTTGCTGACTTTCTCCACAATGCTGTCCACCATACGTACCAAAGCCTTGTTCATTCCTCTGGCCTGATCCAACTGTGCGATTTCTCCCTCAGGAGTAGATACCATCACCGGTTTGATTCTGAGAGCCGTTGCCACAAAAGCCTTTACTTTACTTAAACGACCATTCTTCCTTAATGTTTCCAGATTTTCCAACACGAACCAGGTCATCTGACTGTCGATATAAGCCTCCACTTTCTCAATGATTTCTTCAAAAGAAAGTCCCTGTTCCTCACATTCCTGGATTTTAAGACCGATCAGAGTCTCACCGATGGATGCAGAACGGGAATCAAATACATAAATCTTTGCGTCCGGTTTTTCCTCTTTCAGAAGATTCATCCCCAGAACAGCACTGTTATAGGAACCGCTGAGCTTCGCTGATAAGGTAACTGCAAAAATATGATCTGCATCGCAGTCAAAAGCGGACCGGTAAGCCTCCGGTGAAGGACAGGAAGATTTGGGACAGTTCGGGCTGGCTGCCACTCTCCTCAGGAAATCTGCCTGGTCAAAGGATTCATCATCTATAATATTATGATCATCCACCTGTAACATAAGAGACGCTGTCTTAAAACAGCCACTTGCTTTCATCTCATCTGTCAGCTCACCACAGCTGTCAATCACTACTCTGAAACTCATATATCATTCCTCCAAATGCGGATTATTATGTTCTGAACTATCACGAAACATAGTTTTTAATACTACCTCATCATAGCATATCCCTGTCTGTTTGAAAAGAGTTTTTTCAAAAAAACTTTTTCATTGTCAAATTTCCTGATTCGGGCTATGATATAGGAAATGATTTTTTCGGAGGTTTTACCCATGCGTGCATTTCAGATCCAGGATGTGAAAGGTTTCATGTCCCATCTTCTCTTATCTACTACCTTCGACCGGTTTCTTCTGGCGGAGGCTTCTATTACGACCTTTAATACCTTTTTTATTGATGGACATTTACATAAGGACTATTTTTCCTATGATGAAGAGGAACAGGAAACGGCAGAGCTCTGTACCTACTCCTTCTGGGAACAGCTGCGTCCTTTCGCGCTCTCTCTTATTAAAGGAAAGAAGACACCTCTGGCCATGAAGATCGTCTTCGCCCTTGCCCCGAAAAATGTAGAAAAACTGATCCTGCAGAACCATCTCGCACTCCGGCCGGAAGAGATCGGAGGTCTCTTTTTTAACGTTCTCTACGATGGTCAGAAGCTTACCGTCACCACCGGTGTTTCGTTGAAAACCTTCACCCTGGATCAGACGCTTTCCCAGCTCTGGGATGAACTGGCAGCCGTATTTTTCCGGAAACACGGGATTCCTTTTACGACTTTATAAAAAATTTATATTCTTTGCATAAACTTGTTAGCACTCACCTCGTTTGAGTGCTAATTTTCTCTTGACTTTTCACGGGAATGGTATTACACTGAGAAACAGCAGGGGCCGGAACGGTATCGGTACACGAAACGGCCCGCCGATTGATAAAAAAAGGAGTGTTTCATATGAGTAAAACCGGTAATTTATCCATTAACAGTGAAAATATTTTTCCGATCATAAAAAAATGGCTCTATTCTGACCATGATATTTTCGTCCGTGAGCTGGTTTCCAACGGCTGTGATGCCATTACCAAGCTGAAAAAGCTGGAAGCAATGGGGCAGTACACTTTCCCGGATAATTACAAAGCAAAGATCGAAGTCATCTGCGATCCGGATGCCAAAACCCTGAAGTTCATCGATAACGGTCTTGGTATGGATGAAGATGAGGTGGAGAAATACATCACACAGATCGCTTTCTCCGGAGCTACCGATTTCCTGGAAAAATACAAAGACAAAGCAAACAACGATGAGATCATCGGTCATTTCGGACTGGGCTTCTATTCTGCTTTCATGGTTGCCGATGATGTATACATTGATACGCTTTCCTGCAAGGAAGGTGCAAAACCCGTTCACTGGGAGTGCGACGGCGGATCCGAATATTCCATCGGTGAAGGAAACAAGACGACCGTTGGTACCGAGATCACTCTTTTCCTCAACGAAGAGAGCGTAGAGTTTGCCAATGAGTACCGTGTGCGCGAGGTTCTGGAAAAATACTGTTCCTTCATGCCTGTTGAGATCTTTCTGAGCAAGGCAAATGCGCCTCAGGAGTATGAGACCATCGACGAGAGCGAGCTTCGTGACGATGATGTGGTTGTTGAGCACATCCACGAAGACGCAAAAACAGAGGAAAAAGAGAACGAGAACGGTGAGAAAGAAACCGTTGAGATCTCTCCTGCCAGAGATCAGGTGAAGATCAACAAGCGTCCGGTTTCCATCAGTGATATTCATCCGCTGTGGACCAAACATCCCAACGAATGTACCGCTGAAGAGTACAAAGAGTTTTACCGCAAGGTCTTTATGGATTACAAAGAGCCCCTGTTCTGGATCCATCTGAACATGGATTATCCCTTCAACCTGAAAGGTATCCTTTACTTCCCGAAGATCAATACCGAGTATGATTCCATCGAGGGAACCATCAAGCTCTACAACAACCAGGTATTCATCGCCGACAACATCAAAGAAGTCATTCCGGAATTCCTGATGCTCTTAAAAGGAGTGATCGACTGCCCGGATCTTCCGCTGAACGTTTCCAGAAGTGCACTTCAGAACGATGGTTTTGTTAAGAAGATTTCCGATTATATTACCAAAAAGGTTGCAGACAAGCTCACCGGCATGTGCAAGACCGACCGTGAAAACTATGAGAAATACTGGGATGACATCAGCCCGTTCATCAAATACGGCTGCATCAAAGAGCAGAAATTCAGTGAGAAGGTCCTGGATTACACCCTTCTGAAGGATCTGAACGGCAAGTACTTCACTCTTCCAGATTACATCGCATCCGTAAAACCGGCTGAGGAAGAAAAAACAGAGGAAGCTGCTGATTCTGCTGAGAAAAAAGAGGATGAGAAGAAGCCGCAGACTATCATCTACTATGTGACCGATGAGATCCAGCAGAGCCAGTATATCAACATGTTCCGTGAGCAGGGTATGAATGCTGTTATCCTGAAGCACAACATTGATTCTGCTTTCATCACTCATATCGAGCGTGAAAAAGAGAAGGAAAATATCCATTTCCAGCGTATCGATGCAGATGTGACCAATGACTTCAAGGAAGAAGTTTCCGCCGACGAGCTGAAGGATGAGACCGATGCTCTGACTGCACTCTTCCGCAAAGCTCTTGGCAAAGACAAACTGGAGGTCAAAGTAGAAAAACTGAAAAATGAGAACATCTCTTCTATGGTTACTCTTTCTGAGGAAAGCCGCAGAATGCAGGATATGATGAAGATGTACGGTATGGCAGGCATGGATCCCTCCATGTTCGGAAGTACAGAGACTCTGGTCCTGAACGCCAACAACAAACTGGTTCAGTACATCTTTGAGCACAAGGACTCCGAGAATGTTCCCATGTTCTGTGAACAGCTCTATGATCTGGCTCTTTTAAGCCACAAACCGCTGAATCCGGACGAAATGACCAAGTTCATCGCCAGAAGCAACGAGATCCTGATGCTCCTTGCAAAATAACTTGTAACTTTTCAGAGCCAAACAGCTTTTCGACAAAAATGTGAGGCATGCTTGCATGAACGAAAAAACGGGACTCCCTCAAGGGAAGTCCTGTTTTTTTGTCCACCTCTTTTCTTTTAAAAGCTTGTCTGCTATACTATTACAGTCAGGGTCAGAATGTACTGCTTCTCCGTCAAACACACAGACAACCAATCAGGTGCAGCCTGTTCTTCAGAAATATTGTTCCGACCCGACAAATTCGATTTCTCCAGGAGGATCTTATCCATGATGGAAAAACTTGCCCCGCACCGGGTGTTTACTTCCAGTTCTTTAAAACTCATTGCCGTCATCACCATGTTCATTGACCATTTCGGAGCCACTGTCATGGGACAGGCAGTTTTAAGACTTCCTGCCGTCAAGGCAGATGCCGGTCTTTACCAGAACATGCTCCTGCTCTACCGCCTGATCCGCTATATCGGGCGTATCGCCTTTCCCATCTACTGCTTTCTTCTGGTAGAGGGTTTTCTGCATACCCGCAACAAAATGAAATATCTGCTGCGGCTTGGGATTTTTGTACTGATTTCCGAGATTCCTTTTGACTATGCGATCTACAATCACTGGTTTTATCCGAACAAGCAAAATGTGTTTTTCACTCTGTTTTTCGGTATGCTGGTCATGGTACTGGCTGACCGTTTCCGGAATGACTGGCTGCAGTTTCTCATCATGGCTGCCGGTGTTTATCTGGGATGGCTCTTTAAGACTGACTACGGTGCAAGAGGAGTTTTCCTTATTTGCACTCTGTTTCTGGTGCGTTACGCCCGTCCGATCCAGTGTCTTGCCGGTGCTCTCATCATGCAGTATGAACTCACCGCACCGCTGGCATTCATCCCCGTTCTTCTTTATAACGGAGAAAAAGGAAACTTAAAAATGAAATATTTCTTCTACTGGTTTTACCCGGTTCATCTTCTGCTGCTGGGTCTTGCCAGAGATATCGTCCTCTTCTATTTCGGATAATATCTGTCCTGGCTCTTCTGTCTGGCAGGCGTAGATCAGCACTCCACTCCGATCATTACGAAACAGCTGCACAACCATTTACAGCCCGCAGGTATCACTCACATTTCTGTGAATGAGCCTGCGGGCTGTTTGATCTGATCCAGATTCTCTTCTGGATCATTCCTGCTCTTCTGCAAGTTTCTTTAAAATTCCCAAAACACCATTTTCTTCATAAGAAGGCGCCACATATTTTGCGGCCTTTTTCACTTCTTCAGCGGCACTGGTCACGGCATAGCTCGCTCCTGCCTGCTGAAACATGCCGATGTCATTGAAATTGTCACCAAATACCATGGTTTCTTCTTTTTTGATCCCCAGGATGTTCTGAAGTTCTTTCAGCGCATTTCCCTTGTCTGCCGCCGGATCCACGAAATCGATCCAGCACTCTCCTGCCTGGAACACCCGGAAGGTGTCCTTCCACCTTGCCTCTACAGCGTCCCCGATCGCCGCGATACCGGCTTTCCGGTAAAGGGCCAGCTTCTGGATCTCCACCGGCTCCTTCGTCACATCTTTTACCAGATGGATCTGATTGTGATAGCCTTCCATCTGAAGCCGCTCAAAATCCTCGTCCTGCTGTTCATAATAGATCCCGTCCAGAGTAGATGCCGTAAAAATACAGTCCGGGAGCGTCCGCATGTAGACGATGAGCTTCGCCACATTTGCCTGGTTCATTCCCATGGAGTAGAGTTTTTCGCCCTTCCGCATGATATTGGTTCCGTTTCCGGAAATGAAAATGATATCGTCAAAAACCGGATCCAGAAGTGCCCGCATACTGCTGTACTGCCGGCCGCTGGCTCCTGCAAAAAGAATTCCTTTTTTCTTCAGTTTCCGGATGATCTCATAGAATTCCGGATCAATGCTGGTGGTTCCCTCCGGCACCAGAGTTCCATCGATATCAGAAGCAACCAGTTTAATCATATTTTCCCTCCAGGATCTCCCGTAAGGTATCTTCAACAAGAGCGGTACGGTAAGGACAGATTTTCTTCACCGCTTCTGGGGCATTTTCCATAGCCACACCGTTTTTCACTTCTGAAAGCATCTCCAGATCGTTGTAATTGTCACCGAAAGCCATGATCTCCTCCGGTCTGACGTTGAACTGTTTTTCCAGTGCCCGGATGGCCGAACCTTTATCCACGCCGTCCTGGATCGTGTCCAGCCACTCCATTCCAGAGGTCACGACACGAATCAGCCCTTTGAAGCGTTCCACCCACTCCTCGTAATGCTGAGCGCCGTCTTTTTCATAGAGAGAAATCTTGATGTAAGGCTCTTCCACCTTGAAAATGTCATCCACCACGGTGACGTTATTTTTCACCACATGGATCAGATGCTCCGCATAAGCCGGATCCTTTGGCTGCACATAGCAGGTATTCATTCCGGAAAGAAGAAGCTCCGTATCCCCGTGCTCCAGGATGATCTTCATGATCTTCTGTCCCAGTTCCCGGTCGATGATATGCTTGTCGATGACCTGACCCTGGTACATGACCAGCGCACCATTTTCACAAATATAGGCGATCTCATCCTCCACGCCATGAAACAGACGGTAAAGATTCGGATACTGCCGACCGCTGGCTGCCGCAAAGATCCGTCCCTGCTTTGTCAGCTCATGGATCAGCTCTGCGGTACCGGGATTTAAAGACTGGGCATGATTTAAAAGAAGCGTTCCATCCAGGTCACTTGCAATGAGTTTTATCATCGTTCTGTCTCCTTTTCTACAGCAAACTGAAAAATTTCTTCCGGTTTCGCTGCGATATGACAGGCTTCGCTTTCTTCCAGTTCTTTTCTGTCACGGAAGCCCCAGAGAACGCCTACTGTTTCCATTTCTGCTGCTTTTCCAGTCTCCATATCGGTAGCAGTATCTCCGATATAAAGGCAGTCCTTTTTTTCTGCCTGAAAAAGCTCTGCCAGACGGTTGGCACCGATGGGTGAAGGCTTTCTCGGAACGCTGTCGGTCTGTCCCTGTACCGCATCAAAATAGCCTTTCCCAAAAAGTGTCTCCACCACATCCACTGCCTGGGCATGTGGTTTATTGGAAAGAACCGTGATCCGGATGCCTGATGCCTTCAGCTTTTCCAGAAGCTCCGGGATCCCCGGATAAGGAACGACCTTGTACATGCAGGTCTCACTGAAATATTCCCGGTATTTCCGGTACATTTCTTCATAATGGGCACACTCCGTATCTCCGGCAGCCCGAAGACAGCGCCGGCAGAGCTCCTTCGCTCCGTCTCCGGCGAAATATTTAAAACTTTCTGTGGGCTGTTCTGGCAGATTCAGCTCTCTTAATACCCGGTTGGCTGCTACAGCCATAGACTCCAGCGTGCTGGCAAGCGTGCCATCCAGATCAAATATACATAATTTCTTCATGAAAAATCACTCTTTCTTTTGTTCTTGAACACGCTTAGGATACCATGTTTTTTTCAGGTTTACAATGGACCAAAGGCACAAAATCTTCTGCAAGTATAGAAAGACTTTCTTCTGTTTCTATGGTATAATATGACTGATATTCATCAAAATGTGAGGTTTTTTATGAAAAAATACCAAATACCCAAATCTTCTTTCTTATATAAATTCAGTAAACGTTTCCTCCTGCTGATTTTAATCCCAGTCATTGCAGGCTGGATCATTTTTATCGATGCTATGAATTATTTTTATGCGGATAATCTTCTCAATGCCCAGCAGATCAGCATGGAGAAATCTCTTTCCTCATTGGAGACCTCACTGAATGCCACTTCCAACGCCATCACGGCTCTGGAGAGCAATACGGAGATCATTTACTACCTCGATTACTACTCGAATAAACCGGAAATGCTCTATTCCCTGAAGAAAAATATCCGTACCTTCTGTGAAAGTCTTTATTCCATGAGTCCTTATCTTTCCGGAATCAGGATTTACAGTGACAGCCCGATCCTCCTTTATGCGGCCCCCTTCGAAAAAATGGAGGATATTCCTCTGGATGAAAGCCAGCTGGATGAGCTTCGTGCCACCAAGCCAAAAGAATCCATCTGGCGCGTGGTCTGGGATGATAAAAAATCCTTTCCAACCATCTACCGCTATCAGAAATTCTACGCTTATAACTATGCAAAAGTCATCGGCTACGTTGAGATTCAGCTGTCTCCACAGATTTTTTCCGATTATTTTGAGCTTCTGGAAAATCTGGTAGGCACTCCGGATTCCACAATCACCCTGTATCACGAAAATACCTCCATTTATTCCACAGGAGAAGAGCCGGAATCCGCCATCTCCTATTCTGAGATTCAAAATGGCTGTAACCTGAATTACTGGAAACGTACCTATGAAAACTGGCTCAAGATCCCGGAGCTTCATTTCTGCCTGGTCCGCACCGGAAATCTTAAGGATCTCAATGCTGCCGGAGGAAAACTGATCCTCACTGTCATCAGTATCGTTATTGTGTTCCTTCTGGTTCTGATTGTGATCTTTTTCTCCTCTGTAGCCTCGCTTTCCAAACGGATCCTGGATTTCTCTTCCTTCATCCGGCATTCCGATATCGACAATCTGGCTTCCTACCAGCCAGCTTCCAGATATCAGGCTGACACAGATGAGCTGGCTCTTCTCATCAATGCCTACAACGAAATGATCACTGAAAATACTGCCCTGATCAGCAAAGTACAGAAAATGGAACTGTTAAGCCAGAATGCCCGCTATCAGGCACTTCAGGGGCAGATCCATCCTCACTTCATCTACGGAACGCTGGAGGCCATCCGGATGACTGCCCTACAGAATAAAGACCGGGAAGTAGCTTCCATGATTTTTTCCCTCTCCGCCCTGATCCGATACTCCATTTCCATCTCTCCCAAGGCCGTCACCTTAAAAGATGAAGTAGAGATTGCATCCCATTACCTGAACATCCAGAAGATCCGCTTCGACGAGCGACTGGAATACGAGTTTTCCATTGATGAAGAGCTCCTTTCCATGGAATTGCCCTCCTTCATCCTCCAGCCTCTCTTGGAAAATGCCATCATCTATGGAGCCTCCAATTCCTTGGAAACCTGCCGTCTCCTGGTTTCCGTCATCCGGGCAGAAGGAACCGTCACACTGAAGGTCTCCAATTCCGGCCTTCCTATCACGGAGGAGCGGCTCAAAGAAGTCAACGACCTGCTCTCCGGTCGGCTGGAACCGGAAAATTTCCACGGCAACCGCAACGGCATGGCCTTAAGTAATATTCGTGAACGTCTCCTGATCTTTTTCCACGGAAACGCTTCCATCTGCATGACCTGTGACGGCATTTACACCAGCACCGTCATTACCATAAAAAATCATTTTGAGGAAGGAAAGAATTGAAATGTTTCGTATTTTGATCGTAGATGATGAGAGAATTGTTCTGAACGGCGTTCGCATGATGATCGAGGAAGATCTGGCGCTTTCTTTTCCAACGGATATCGCCACCGCTTCCAACGGCCCCCAGGCCCTGGAACTTCTGAAAAATTTCACGCCGGATCTGATCCTGACGGATATCCGTATGCCCGTTATGGACGGCTTCACCCTGGTCCAGCATATCCGGGAACGGTTTCCGGATATCGCCATTGCCATCCTCACTAGCCATGCTGATTTCGACTATGCGATAAAAGCCATCCGCTATCAGGTCACTGATTTCATTCTGAAACCCATCGATGAAAACCAGCTGAAGGAAACCATCGAAAAAGCCCAGGTCAAAAAGACCCAGGCAGAGCAGGCGCACCTTCGCTCTTCGGTTCTGGAGCTCCGGAATATGATGCTTTATGATCTTTCTCCCACTGAGCTGATCTCTTCCTCCGAACAGATTCAGCAGCTCTTTCCGTATACCTATTTTACGGCTATTGTCCTTTCTTTTTCTGAGCTGTCCGGGCAGAATGGCTCTGAGGCGGTATTTCAGGAAATCTTCAGCCGCTATTACGATGTCTGCCACACCTTCCTGCTCCCTGACCGGAAACAGATTGCTACCATCTGTAACCACGAACATTTTTCCGTAAAATCCACAGGACTGAAGCGAAAACTGGCAGAACTTGGCACCTCGCCGGATTTTTATATTGGAATCAGTATCAGTTCCAATTCCTACAAATCCCTCCACAATCTGTACAGCAATGCCGTTCAGAGGATCTTTTATGAAAAAAGTTTCGGTAAAGACTCTGACCTGACTGGATTTTCTCTGCTCACTTATCAGGATTGTGTCCGTATTTTTACGGAAAAAGATCCGAAAAAAGCCCAGGAGCTTCTGCGGGAATACATCAAAAACAACTGTTCCGTTTCTCTGGAGGGTCTTTCGCCGAAGTCTGTTTTCAGCAGTTTCTTCCATAATATTTCTCTTTACCTGGAAAGTGTGGAACTCTCTCTTCCAGAAGACAGACAGGCTGTCTATTCCGGTAAAGAAGATTTTTTCGGGCTTGCAGATGAAATTTTCCAGGCGCTCTCTTCTGTGAAAAAGACACTTCAGCAGACCGCCGACCATCAGAGTTCCGGAAACGATGCTCAGATCCAGCAGCTCCTGGAATATATCCGAAAAAATTATCAGTACGATATCTCCCTGGATGACCTGGCAGAAGCGGTAAAAATGCATCCCAACTATGTCTGCACTCTTTTCAAAAAACACATCGGTCAGTCTTATCTTTTCTGTCTTCATCAGGAGCGCCTTCGTGCTGCCAAACAGTTGTTGATCAATACAGACTTCACCATTGAAGAGATTGCCAGACAGGTCGGATATAACAGTGCCTCACAGCTGGCCCGTGTATTCCGGAAATATGAATCCACTTCGCCCTCCGATTTCCGGAGCAAACATTAAAAAAATGAGGCACCTGCCATTTTAATTGATGACAGTGTGCCTCATTTTCATCTCTTTAGTTCAGTTCTCCATCCAGGATATAAAGCATACCTGCTTTCAGTTCAAGCTCTGCCTTTTCTCCTTTACCAATACGGACAACAATGTTCTTATCTGTATCGGAATAAAGCTGTGCTTCTGCTTTGCCGTTTTCCCAGCTGATATCCACGGTGATATCCCCTCTGGCTTTCAGACCTGTCACCTCACCTTTTTCCCATTTTCTGGGAAGTGCAGGAAGAATATGGATCACACCTGCATGACTCTGGAGCAGAGCTTCTGTCACCCCTGCTGTATATCCAAAATTTCCATCGATCTGATAAGGCGGATGGGCACAGAGCAGATTGGCATAAACACCGCCTCCCATCACCTGCATCGCTTCATCCGGTTCCACCAGATGAAGGATATGCTCCAGAAGTTCACCTACATGAACACCATCTTTCATTCTGGCCCACATAAGGATCTTCCATGCCAGACTCCAGCCGGTTCCTTCGTCTCCTCTTCTTAAAAGACTGGCCCTTGCTGCCTCATAAAGTTCCGGTGTCTTCTCCGTGATTCCACGTCCCGGATGCAGCTCATAAAGGTGAGAAAGGTGACGGTGGTGCTGATCCACCTCTTCAAACTCCTCATTCCACTCCAGAATCTGTCCTTCGCTTCCGATAGCAGTCGGCACCATCTGGGCTCTCACCAGTTCTGCCTGTTCTGTCAATTCATCTTTGATCCCCAGAAGCTGACTGGCTTCCAGATAGTCTCTTAAAAGATTTCTTATAATGGCATTTTCGTTTTCTGTATACTGAGCCACAGTCAGCCGTTCTTTTTCAAAGAAAAATTCATTTTCCGGAGAAGTAGCCGGAGAAGCTGCATAGCCTTTTCCTGTCTGAACAACCGTTTCCACACAGAAACGTACATTTTCCTTCAGGATTGGATAGATTTCTTCCAGATATTCTTTATCTTCCGTAAACAGATACTGATCATACAGATTTCTGCAAAGCCATGCATATCCGAGAGGCCAGAAATTCCACTGAGCTCTTCCATCCGCAGGAGTCGTCTTTCTCCAAAGATCTACGTTATGGAAGCTGCAGGCTCCCTTGACACCGAAATAGTTTTCTGCCGTTTCTTTTCCATCTGCTGCCATCTCTTTACAGAGTTTTAATAGCGGCTCTCCCATCTCTGCCAGGTTACAGGGGCCGGCCGGCCAATAGTTCATTTCTGTATTGATATTGACCGTATAATCCGAAAACCACGGTGGAACCAGCTCTGCATTCCAGATTCCCTGAAGGTTAGCCGGCTGAGTCCCCGGTCGTGATGAAGCAATCAGAAGATATCTTCCATACTGGAAAAGAAGGGCGCTTAAGGCTATATCCTCAGGGTGGTCTTTAAAATCGAGCAGACGCTGACGAAGATCTCTCTCGTCCTCCTCTTCTCCAAGTAAAAGCCGAACCCGGTCATAATAGCTCTGATATTCTACCAGATGCTCCGTTCTCAGAGCCGGATAGGACTTTTCCGTACAGGAAAAATCTTTTTCCAGGAGCGGTACCGGAGAAACTCCTTCCAGTACCGGATGTTTGTCAGAACCGTTAAAACTGGTACGGATCGCATAATAGAGTGTCAGCTCTTTCGCATTTTTTACGATAAGCGTATCTCCTGCTTCTTCTGTCTCTCCGTCTGTTACAGCTTTTCCCCAGCCTTCATACCACATACCCTGTTTTTCTGGCTCTTTCGGGAATACAGGTACTGCCTTTTCAGAACCGCCCTCACCTACGGTAAAAGGAACCCTTCCCGGGCATTGCCCTTTTGTTTTTAAAACACCCGCTTCACAGCTGGTTTCCTTCGGATAGCCGCCTTCTACATAAATTTTCAGAGAAAATGCTTTCTCCGAATGGATATGGTAAACCAGTACCTGGGCCGGATGGCTGATCAGACACTTTCTTTCTACCTGTGCGCCATGATTTTTATAAGATACGGTCACTTCTGCTGTATCCAGGCAGAGTTCTCTGGCGTAATCTGAAATTTCTTCTTCCTCCAGCATTTCCATACAGAGATTACCGAACGGTATATACATCTGCACATCTTCTGAAGTTTTAAAACAATTTTCCAGATACTCCAAAGCTTTCTGATACTCTCTTTTTTCTGTCAGCTCCCGTACTTTGGCAAGATATCCTTCCGGAAGTTCTTTCTGTGTTTTCTCCGGATATCCTGACCAGAGCGTATCTTCATTCAGTGCCAGTGTTTCTTTTTTGGTTCCCCCATACACAGTGGCACCCAGTCTTCCATTCCCAAGCGGAAGACTCTCATGCCAGTTTCTGGCTGGCTGGTCGTAATACAGTTTCATATTGCCTCCTCCATTTCCGTCCGTTTTTTCGGTCGTTTGATGTACCTTCATCATAGCTGAAAAAACAGCTTCCGGCAACCGTTTTTCCTATCAATTTTCACCAAAAGATGCCTGGATCGACCGATCATTCGCTGTCTCTATACAAAATATTCTTTCTGCTGTCTGCATTCAAAAAGCAGGTGGTATTCTTTTCCGGGCTCTGTTACAAATGTATAAATTTTGTGTGTTTCATCCCAGATGCCTTCCATTCCTTCCACTTTTTTTAATCCGGCAGCCTTTACTCTACAGTTGCCTCCGTTCTTCGAAAAAATTACCGCTGACTGCAGCTGGCCTTCTTTCCACACAGCAGAAACTTCATATCCGCCTCGTGCACAAAGCCCCAGAAAGTTTCCATCTGACCAATCAACCGGAATACAGGGAAGGATTTCCAGATATCCCTGATGGCTCTGTAAAAGCATTTCCTTCACTCCGGCTCCTGTACCAAAGATTGCATCTATCTGCTGACTTCCCTTTGTCAGAAGGCCACAGCCAAAATTCTCTCCTATATTCTTTAAAATATGTCCACACTCCAAAGAATTTTTAAATCTTGCCATCAAAGAAACTTTCCATGCACCCGGCCAGTCTCTTTCCTTTTTTTCATGAAGAAGCCTTCGCTCCAGACTCTTTCTCGCTGCATCCAGAAGCTCCGGTGTTTTTTCTTCATTGATGACGGAAGAAGGATATACCGGATACAAATGTGAAACATGTCCCATTCCCGGCGTGCATTCTTCATAGTCTTCATACCACTCCAGCAGTTGTCCATAGCGACCGATCTTATACGGTGGGAACTTTTGCATAACCGCTTTCAACTTATTTTCCAGATCCTTTTTCTCTCCCAGGATGTTTCCCGCCTGAATCGTGTTTTGAAACAGTTCTCTTAAAATACTCATATCCATGGTTGAAGCCTGTGTTACCGCGCTGATTTGGGGATGGTTAGGAGAACAACGGCTTCCTGCTGCCATTTCTTCTGCCAGAGCATCCAGTTCCTCTGCATTTCCCATAAAAAATTTATTTTCAGGAGAAATAGACGGTGCTGTTACCAGATAACCCTCTCCGTTTTCCACCAGCTGTTCCAGTAGAAACTCGCATGCACCTTTCAGCACCGGATACATTTCCTTCAGGAAATTTTTATCCCCTGTATACTCATAATGCTGCCAGATATGTTCACAGAGCCATCCGCCTCCCAGAGGCCACCAACTCCAGGAAGCATCCTCACAGCTTGGTTCCGTTGAGCGCCAGAGATCCGTATTATGATGCGTCACCCAGCCGGCAGAATGATAATATTCCTTCGCTGTCTGTTTTCCTGCTATGGAAAGTTCACGGATAAGCCTCATCAACGGCAAATGACATTCTGAAAGATTTCCTGCTTCTGCCAGCCAGTAATTCATTTCTACATTTATATTGTTTGTATAATTACTGGACCACGGAGGCATTGTTATGTCATTCCAGATTCCCTGCAGATTCAACGGCTGGCTTTCCGGCCGTGATCCTGAAATGATCAAATAACGGGCATATTGAAAATAAAGAGCATAAAGAGACGGGTCATCCATTCCTCCTGTTGAGAATACCATTCTCTGGCTGGTAGCCATTTTTTCTCCTCTATCTCTTCCAAGATCCAGATCTACCCGGTTATAAAGAGTCTGATAGTCCTTCTGATGTTCAGCAAATACTTGCTCTCCACTACACTTTTTTCTTTTAAATTTCTGAATTTCTTTCTGAAGCTTTTCCTGAATTTCTTTTTCCCCTTTGAACCGTTTTTTCTGGAATCCCTCATAGCTGGTTCCTGTCTTTATGATGATCCATACATAATCCGCATCATTAACATACACGCGACGTCCATCAGCCCATACCTTTCCGTTTGTCTCAAAGACTTCCGCGCAACAGGCGAAGTGCAAAGCCTTTGATTCTTCCGGATCATTGTAGACCAGAGACGGAGTAATCGTCGTATAACTGGGTTCTGCGTGGTCAGGTGCAATGCCTCTTACATAAGCCCCCTCATCCATGGTTCCATTTACTGCATGTAACTTGGAATCCATCCCAAAAGCCAGATTCAGACAATGTTCTTCTTTCCCTCTGGCTTGAATAAATACAAAAGCAGCATCTTCCGGATAACTTACAAAATACTGCTGCTGATAGCTGATTTCGTCCCGTTTCCAGGATACAGAACACACAGCCCGGCTCAGATCCAGTTTTCTTTCATATTCGGAAATATCACCTGGTTCCGGTTCAATGACCTGTTTTAATGGCATATTCCGTCTGTTATCTCTCTGACCAACCGTCAGATGAAGATCCGCCATAGGAAGATAGGTTTCAAACCATCTCCCTTCCATTTCATCATTGATGATCTGGTTTGCTTCTTTTACATTGCCGGAAAGCACCTTCTTCCGTGCCTCCAACATACATTCATAATGTTGCGCATTCTTATGAAAGCTTTCACTTCCGGACCACAAGGTATCATCATTAATATGCAACGTTTCTTGCGGAACTGTTCCCCTAGATGTAAGTCCCAGTCTACCATTTCCCATATAATATGCGTCTGAAAAAGTTTCAGCTGGTGTATGTTCACGTAAATAATAGTCTCTCATTTTTCCTCCATAGTCTAAAATAGTGGAGTCACGCTCCAGAGGAACATGCTCCACTATTTTCTCACAAGAATCAGAATCCAAACTGTTCTCTTACTTCTTTTACTTTTTCTGTCATGTAGGAGTTCAGCTCCTGTACGCCGATCTTATCCAGCAGATTCATGTAATTCTGGTATGCTTCCTCGAAGGCCTCGTCGGAATCTGCGGTATAGATTTTAACCAGTTCCGCCGGTTTTGCTTCGTCGATCTTTGCCTTGATAATACCCATATCAGAGGTGGAAACCGGCTGTGCAATGGCAATTTCCGGATAGTTGGTGATCTTGTCTTTGTTCTTTCCAAATATCTCTACGATTTCCGGATCTGCGCTGGAATAATAAGCATAAAGCTCATCCAGTTCAGTGGTGCACATATAGTAGTTGTTATTGTATACGGTGTTCATCTTATCGCCGTCTTTTGCAGTCTCAACCCACTCGTCAGAGAAAGAAGGCATACCGTTGTCACCCAGGGTCCAGTCAGTTCCTTCTCTTCCCCACATAGCCAGGTGCTGTCCCTCGGAGCTGTTCATGTAAGCGATCATCTTGATAGCTGCTTCCGGATCTTTGCAGTTCTTGGAGATAAATACGCCTGCCCAACCGGCATTGCTCCGAACCAGTCCCTTGGAATCATCCATCAGCGGAGCCAGCGGAACCCACTCTGCTTCCGGAATATTCTGCTGGGTGGAGGTATTCAGTTGATCCAGATGGGTCGGTCTTGCACACCACTCATACATGAAGCATTTTCCGTTCAGAGCCAGCTGTTTTGCATCATCCTCATTTGTAATAGCCAGATCCTCTTCCGGGAAGAAACCTTCGCGGTACATATCGTTAATGCATTTCAGATAATCGTGATAGTCTGCTGTGGTATCACTTAAAACGGTATTTCCGTCTTCATCAAAGATATAAGTACCATTCACGCCGTACCATACCTGCATGGCCTGGAATCTCCAGCTCGGATTTCCTCCGTTTAAGGGGATCATATCCGGATACTGCTCTTTTACCATCTTTAATACGTTGATAACATCCTCTATTGTATCCATCTTCGGGCTTCCCAGTGCCTCCCAGATGTCTTTCCGGTAGTATGCGCAGGGTATTGTAGGAACAACTCCGTCGGCTGCATTTGCCCAGTCATCGGCACTGTTGTAGTTCTGGATGATTGTGTAGTAATGTTCATCATCTGCACTGGCATTGTGGCTTCTCGCAATGGCAATCCGGTCATCGGAAGGGGTCCAGTCAACACCGTACTGTTCGATCAGCTCATCATAGCTATAGCAGAGATTGCTGTCGCTGAGACGATCGATTTCCTTATCCGTAAAAATCACATCCGGAAGATCACCGGAAGCAATCATCAGACCTAACTGGCTGTCATCTGCGGATCTCGTCACATCAAAGGTAACGCCGCCATTTTCCGTCAGGGTCTCCGGAATGATACCGGTCCAGCTGTCTGTGGGGAACCAGGTAAAGTCCAAATACAGATCCAGCGTCACCGGCTCGTCCGCCAACACGGTCATACCGGTCATCATGGAACCGATCATACTTGCACACAGCATGGATACCAACACTTTTCTCTTCATAAATCTTTCCTCCTTTTTTCCGCTTTCCGCGGGATTTCACGTTTTTCTCTAAGCTTCACCGGCAGGACCGGAAACTTATTCTTTGACTGCTCCTACCATCATTCCTGTAACGAAATATTTCTGCAGGAAGGGGTAGATAAAGATGATGGGTACCACAGAAACTACCATGGCTGCCAGCTGAATGGAAAGGCTGGTGGTCCCGGAGGTCTGATGGGCTGCCGCATTCATATTTGTACTGCTGCTCGTCTGGAACTGATGCACAATCTCCATCATCAGATATGGCAGGGTACGCAGGGACTTTGTTTTCACAAAGAAGGTAGAATCATACCAGTTATTCCAGTGGCCAACACCGATGAACAGCGCCAGTGTCGCCATAAAGGGCTTGGAAATCGGAACGATGATTCTCGTAAATACCTTAAGTTCTGTCGCTCCGTCGATCTTTGCCGATTCTCTAAGTGCTGACGGAATCCCTTCAAAGAAGGTTCTTCCGATCGTGATATAGAAAAGACTCAGCATACCCGGAATCACATACACCGCAAAGGTATCGATCAGATGCAGAGTTCTCAGCAACGTATAATAGGGAATGATACCGCCCGAAAAATACATGCAGAAGATCACGAAGGTCATGTAAGCTTTTCTTCCCACCAGATCCTTGAAGGATAAGGCGTATGCCACCAGTGTGGTAAAAGCCACGCCAAGACCCGTTCCGACGAGAGTTCTGAGAACAGAAACCCCGAGGGCCTGCAGCCATTTGACATCATCGAAGAAACGGCTGTAGTTGGAAAGGGTAAATTTTCTCGGGAACCAGTAGATTCCGCCGAGACTCGCATCAATTCCTTCATTGAAGGAAAGCATAAATACATAGTAAAAAGGATATACCGTCATAAACAGGATGATGATGGACAGGATATAGATAATGGTATCCATGATCCTGTCTTCCCTGCTTCTTCTTCTCTTTGACTTTGTTCTTGCCATCTCATTTTCCTCCTAAAACAGTCCCTGGCTGGTCAGCTTCTTCGATACGAAGTTGCTGACGAAAATAAGAATCAGAGAAATCACCGACTGGATCAGTCCTACTGCTGTCGCATATGCGTAACGTCCCTGGGAAAGTCCCACATCAAACACATAGGTCTGAATGATATCGGAAGTCGCCGCATTGACGCTGTTTCCGAGAAGGTAACACTGTTCAAAGTTGGAACCGCTTAAGCCACCACCGAAAAGATTTCCCATGGTCATGATCAGAACGACTACGATAGTACTCTTGATACAAGGCAGAGTGATATACCAGATTTTCTGCAGTCTGCTGGCTCCGTCAATCTCAGCAGCTTCATAATAATCCTGGCTGATACCAGTAATAGCTGCCAGGAAAATGATCGTCCACCAGCCCATTTCCTTCCATACATCCAGAAAAACTGCCAGCCCCCAGAATTTACTTGCCTCGGTAAGGAAGCCGATGGGTTTGCTCGTCAGATGCAGCGCCTGAAGCAGCGTATTGATGATTCCGCTCTGGGACAAGAACTGATAGGAAATGCTGGAAATAATAACCCAGGAAATGAAGTGTGGCAGATAGCTGCAGGTCTGAAGGATCTTTTTAAAAGGATAATTGTGAATCTCGTTGATCATCAGAGCAAACAGAATCGGCAGCGGGAATGTGAAGATCAGCTTCAGCACACTGAGCATCACGGTGTTTCTCACCAGTGTCCCGAATTTGTAATCTGTCACAAATTCCCTGAACCACTTCATTCCTACCCAAGGACTTGTAAAGATTCCTTTCACTCCACTGGTGATGGAATAATCTTTGAATCCCATAATAATTCCAAACATAGGAATCAGGTTGAAAATAATGAGATAAATCATCCCCATCCATACAAACACCTGCAAAGCTCCCTGTTTCCGAAACAGCTCCCATTTTGTTTTCTTTTTCGTTTTCATTCTCTCCTTCCTCCCGTTCTTTTCTTAAGATGTATTTATTATAACAGGCTGATATCCTCGGGAAAATGAACAATTTTTAATCCATTCCACAGTTCTTAATCATTGATACAAATCTTCAGAAAAAAATGGAGAGATGAAAAGAATCATCTCTCCGGGGATTTTTTTGAGTTGCATCAAGTTTTATTTTGGATTACTGCATAATAAGTCTGTGTTGCAGTTGAATTTTTCTCTATGACCTGCAATAATTTTTCTATCTGTGCCTTTCATAGACACTCATTCGTGTCATTCCACAACCACCACCCGGAAGGGAAGTTCTTCTCCCATTCCCAGATAGCTGCCTTCTCTTTTCTCTTTTATCAGTTTCTTTTCATTCTCTTTCCACCGGAACTTTGTCACCGCATATTCACCCTTTTCGAACCCATATCCGTTGCCTGCATCTTCATAAAGAGTAAACTCTGCATTTTTCCCCGGATAAACACGGATTTCAAGACCGTTTTCCGGCCGTTCGTCCGCATACTGGATGCCTCCGGACAATGCAAGAACCGTTCCTTCCTTTACAAAAACAGGGATCTTGTCAAGCGTTGCCTCTGCCTGGATCCACTGTCCTCCGTCATACTTTCTGCCGCTCCAGAAATCGTACCAGTCACAGCCTTCCGGCAGATAGCAGGTTCTTGCTTTTTCTTTTTCCAGTTTTCTGCTTTCTTTTTCATAATATAATGGCTCCAGCACCGGACAGATCAGGAGATTCTTTCCAAACAAAAACTCATCCCATATCTTTTTTGCTGCCTCATCATCTGCAAAATCAAAGAGCAGACTCCGCATGATCGTTGCATCTTCAAAGTACACCTGTGCCGCCAGAGAATAAATATACGGCATCAGTTCATATCTAAGCCGGATTGCCTTCTCAATAGCATCATAGAAAGGCTCTCCCTTTTTTCCAAACTGCCAGATCTCCCTTGGTGTATCCGTTCCATGAGAGCGGAAAACAGGAAGGAAAACAGCAAACTGCAGCCATCTCGTATAAAGCTCCCGGTACCCCAGATCCTTTACACCTTCTTCATAATCCCCTTTCCAGAACCACTTCATGGAAGGATCCTGATCACAGCCGCAGCCCCGATTCTGCCATTTTTTATGAACCGTAAAGAATCCTCCGATATCCAGCGTCCAGTAGGGGATTCCGCTCATGGCCATATTCAGGCCTTCCTTTACCTGGACTGCCAGAGTGTCCCAGGTGGCACTGGTATCTCCGGACCAGAGTACTGTTCCGTACTTCTGGGTGGACGGATATCCGGAACGGGTCAGGTTCATCACCCGCTTTTCTTCCGTCACCTTACGCTGGTTTTCATAAATTCCCCTGGAATGGAACAGGGCATAAGCATTTGCCTGCAAAGCTCCCAGATACTTTTTATGCTCTTCCCCTACCGCCAGATATCGTTCCCAGGGTTCTTTTTTTATCTCTCCGCACCAGTCCGGACCGGAGAAGGGCTCCGTAGAATCACACCACCAGCCTTCAAAACCCTCATCAAGCAGGCCACTTTTTGTCTGGTCAAAGTAAATTTTTCTTGCTTCTTCATTAAAAGCATCATAGGTGGTGAAATCCATGAGCATATGACCTTTTGCAGCCAGTTCTTCATAGTTTTTCCCTCCCGGCGTCATCGTCGGCCAGATGGAAACCATGGAATGGGCATGCATCCGGCTGATCTCTTCATTGGCAGCCTTCATATCCGGGTAACGCTTTTTATCCAGAATCTTTTCTCCCCAGTTTCCATCCTCCCAGGAACACCAGTCCTGAATGACTGCATCAAGAGGGACCTGCCTGCGGCGGTATTCCGCTGTAATGTCAATGAGCTCCTGTTGACTTTTGTAGGCCTCCTTCGACTGAAGATAGCCGTAAGCCCATCTGGGAAGCAGCTTTGCTTTTCCTGTCAGGAATCGAAATCCTCGGATGACTTCATCCATATTGTCCCCGGCAATAAAATAATAGTCCATCTGTTCCACAGCATCAAAAAAGAAATGTGATTCGTTCTCCTGGCTTTCAAAGGTCATCAGCGATGTACAGTCTGCCAAAATCCCGTATCCGTTATCTGAGACAAAGCAGGGCATGGGAATCCGCATATTGTGCTGATAGAGATACTGGGTATGCCCACGATAATTGTAGATTCCCTCTTCTCCCTGGCCCAGGCCATAGATCCCTTCCTCCTGGAGAAATCGAAAACCCAGCTTTCCCCGGTAAGCATCCCGGTCTTTTACTTTTATCAGGTTCTGAATAAAATTTCGCTCCCCATCCACGGTATACACATGATCGATTACCGGTTTTTCTCCTTCCAGCTGATATTTCATAAGAGTAACGGGCGTCAGGCTTTTTTCTCCTTCCTGAAGAAGTTTTTTTCCGGAATCATTCCGGTACCAGCTGATCGTTCCGCTGCCTTTTTCTATTTCTGCCCTTATTTTGCCATAAGAAAGGATCATCTTTCCTTCTTTTTCTTCTTTTTGAAGATCTGACATTTTTTCCGGATGTTCTACCATACAGGAATGATTCTGCACCTCATCCCGACCGGTATAAACAACACGGACTATATTTTCTGAAACAGCTCCAACAAACAGCCGTTTGTTTCCGGATATTTCCATGCGAAGCATAACCTTTCCTCCTGTACTCCCGGCAAATGATTTCTCATTCTTCTACCGTAATCTCCAGACAATTTGTGTACTCAACCGGAAGCTGTTCCGGCAGGTTTGCCACAAGGATGCCCAGGACCTGATGATAGTCCACTGGTCCGTATCCAAGGAGGCTTACTCCCTGTACTTTTTCCTTCTGCAGACTTTTAATTACTGCCACCCTGTTTTCGGGTGCTTTCATCAGAAACGCATATATTTTATTTTCTTTCTTTGTAAAACGATAATCAGAAGAATTCCATTCTGTCTTGTCTTCCTGAAAACCATTGATAGCAACCCGTGTATCTCCTTCACCAAATACCCGGTATGGTCTTGTTCCATGGATTCCTTCCCCGCACACAGCCATCCAGCCTGCCAGTTCTGTCAGAATATACCGGGCCTCTTCATCAATTGTTCCATCCGGTTTCTGCAAAACATTCAGCAGCATCGTTCCATTCTTGGAAACGATATCTACCAGCATTTCAATGATCTGTTCCGGCTTCTTATAGGTCTGTCTGGCATCATAGAACCAGTTTCCAATACAGGTATCTGTCTGCCAGGGATCTGTCTGAAGTCCTGGAAGCTGACTTTTTTCAATATCCAGAGTACCTACACGGTAAATCTCCCTGTTCCTGTTTTTCTGTGTATAAACCGCACTCTGAATACCACGCTGCGAAATGGAATCATTATAAAGATAAGAAACTGCTTCCAGTCCCGGTTCATACCCGTTCTCTTCAAAGGGCAGGCCACTGTCCGAATACAAAAGTTCTGGATGAAAACGGTCGATCATTTCTTTTACAGAATCCAGCCAATATTTCTGGAATTGTTTATTTCCAGTAAGCCACTCAGCCAGCTCACCATGAGGCTGTTTTCCAATATATTCCTGGTTTTCATAATAAAAATCTTTATATTCCGGATCATTGCCATCATAAGGTACTCCTGCATAAGGACCATAACTGTCCGTACCCTTATTCACATACCACCAGGAAAAAGAGGCTCCCAGATGTTCCGTCAGTCCAAAATGCATTCCATATTTATCAGCCGCCTTTTTCCACAGGGCACAGATGTCCTTATGCGGGCCGATCTGCACGGAATTGAAGCGGTTGCATTTGGAATCATAATTAAAGAAATTGTCATGGTGCGTTGCCTGAGCTACGAAATATCTGGCTCCTGCCTTCTGATAGAGTTCCATTAGTTCTTCCGGGTCAAACTTTTCCGCTTTCCACTGCTGACAGATATCTTTATAGCCAAACTTTGATGGATGTCCATAATGACGCACATGATAATAATACTGTTCCGTTCCCTGAATGTACATGTTTCTTGCATACCAGTCGCCAAACATAGGCACACTCTGTGGTCCCCAGTGACTCCAGATACCGAGTTTTGCATCCCGAAACCACTCCGGGCACTGATAGTTTCTTAAAGAATCAAATGTTGCTTCAAATTTTTCCATTGTCGTTCCAGCTCCTCTCATTTATTGTAAAATGAATATTTGCCCTCTTCCAGCATATTCTGGAGTTTTGCCTCAATAGCTTCTTCTCCCGCCAGATAGGTATCCTTTAGAAATACAAAAGGAACCATCTGATCCTCATCCGGCACCTGATATTTTTCAAACAGGTTCTGGATCAGCTCTCCGTTTTCCCCGGTGCGGGATTCCAGCTCTGCAATCTTATATTCTTCTGGAAAATTCTCCCAGAATCCTTCCATATCCTGACATTCCGGGCAGTCCTTCCGGTAAAAATATACCGCAGATATGTCACACGCTTCCAGGAATGCTTCCGGCAGATTTTTTTTGATTTCCTCCATTCCCCGGTACATTTTTCCATCCAGCACCATGACAGGATAAATATATTCCTCATTTTTCAGACCATACATTTCCGCTGTCTTTTCCCACTCCTGCTTTCCGGTGGTTTGAAACACATTGTAACATTGCAGTTCATAAGGATAAGCCTCTTTATAATAAGAAATCTCTTCCTGCACCGCCGCTACAAAGTCTGCTGTTCCGTCACAGCTTCCACAGGCAGTATTATGAAAAAACAAAATCGGAAGCTTTTCTTCGGCAGCTTCTGTTTCTGCTGCCTCCATCACCTCTGTTTCTTCTTTTGTTTCCTGCGCTTCTGTCTGAAGACTTCCCATACCAAGTATGAGAATCACTGCCAGAATCCCCAGTCTTTTCATTTTTTCATCAACCCTTTCTCAGAGTAAAACCTTTAAAGCTTGCCATTCCTGCCCCACGATAGGTAAAATACAGGGTATCCGCTCCTTCCGGGAGTGTAAGATCAGAAGAAATATCCGCCCAGATGTTGGAATAATGCAGCGGAATGACTTTTACCACCGGACCGTCAAAAGCTGTCCGTAGCTCCATGCTTCCATAAGCATAGCCACGAATGGTAAGGGTGATTCCAGAGACACCTTCCAGGTTAAAATACCGGAAACCTGCCGTAGCCGAATCCCTGAGATTTGTAAGATATCCTTCATTCCGGTCTCCGTCCCAGCCCTCTTTTACGATTTTCGGAAAGGATCCATTGCTGTACGCCGGCTCTGCACTATTCCCCACATAGAGCACCGGCTGATCGGTAAACAAATGACACGCAATATAGGAAGGATAATAGCCTTCTCCTTTTAAAGGACCTCCGTTCAGACCACAGGAAGTCAGCTCTGCCTGGCCAAAAAATCCATCTTCCCGGATAGGCAGCTTTTCTGCGCAGCCTTGTCTGGAAAACCAGGTGCCGTTTGTGTGTCTGTGATAAAAAATATACCAGTCTTCCCCAATATTTACAACACTGCCATGATTGTTTGCCCCGTAGGCCGCCGGAAGATCTGCCGGTTTATAAGTATCGATTCCGATATCTGCATTGCTGTTTAACACACCTCCGTACTGAAAACCGGAAAGTGGTGATCTACTCCAGGCATAACACAGTTCATGCATGACAATAGAGGAATAAATAAAAAGATACAAGTCTCCTTTTTTCCGGATGGATGCCGCCTCAAAATATTCATGCCCTTCAAAACCGGTTCCTTCACTGTATTCACAGCCGGGAGCTACAAATACCGGTCCTTCCGTGATCGTCAGCATATCCGTATCCAGCACCATTCCCATGGCTCCATGTCTGGACTTATCCCCTCTTCCGCAGAAACCGGTATAAAGATACGTTTTATCACCCTCTGTCAGAACGCCGGGGTCAAACTGCGGCTCGTCCTCCGGCCGTTCTCCAAGTCGTTTTCCTTCTTTGTCATGTACATAACCCAGAAATTCGTATTTTCCGGCCGGCTGGTCGCAGACAGCCACAGAGATCAGGCTTCTGCTGGACAGGGCGTAGTAAAGATAATATCTTCCATCCGGTCCCCTGGTCACATCCGGTGCGTAGAGACAGCCTTCTCCGGTCTTATTTTCCGGATCATCCTGCCGTCCATAGATCACGCCTTCATACCGCCAGTTTCCCAGCTCGTCCACCGGAGCCGACCAGCACACATAATCTCCCATGCAGAACACATCACCGTTATAAAAATCATGAGAACCATAAATATAAACTCTTTCACCAAACACATGGGGTTCCCCGTCCGGAACAAACTCCCAGGACGGAAGATAGGGATTTACTGCCTGTTTCTTTTCCATTTTCTTTATCCTCCTAAGCTAAACGTTTAAAAAATCAGCTGATAAACCTTTCCTTTTTCCATTCTAATCTCATAACCATCTTCCAAAACTTCCCAGAAAACTTCTTTTTCCTCTGTCTCTGCTTTCAACGGTGCTTTTCCAATAAATTTCTGTACTCCGTCATGCATTGGCTTTACAATCGCCTGTTTGAGTTTTCCATCTTTCCAGGTTTCGCTGATCTCTGCTCCACCTCTCGCCTTCAGGCCTCTGACCGTTCCGTTTTTCCATTCCGGTGGAAGTGCAGGAAGAAAATGGATTCCCAGATGGCTCTGTAATAGACATTCCGCCATACCGGAAAGAAGTCCCAGATTTCCGTCGATCTGAAATACCGGATCCACATTCAGCCAGCTTTTCCCAAGGCCTTCGTACAGCATATGATGGATCACTTCTCCCGCCATTTTTCCATCCAGGAATCTGGCAAACAGAGAAATCTGCCAGGCTCCCGGCCAGCCGATCGTGTTGCAGCCGCTTGCTCTTCTGACTTCTACAGATTTTCTAGCTGCTGCAAGATATTCCGGTGTATCCTTCCAGTTAATCTCATCTCCTGGGAAAGCTGCCCACAGGTGGGAGACATGTCCCATATCCGGAGTCAGTTCCTTTTCTTCCTTCGCCCATTCCATGATTCTTCCCTGGGAATCAATTCCATTAGGCCGGAGGCTTTTCAGAATCTTCCGGTATTCTGCCTCATGAGGATTCTTTTCCTGCAGGATCTCTGCACCTTCCAGAACTGCTCTCATCAAAGCCCTGATAATCTGGTTGTCCATAGTCGGCCCCGCACAGATGGGCGTATCATAACCTTCCTCCGTGATAAATCGGTTTTCCGGAGAAACGGACGGGCAGGTAACAAGATATCCTTCCGGGTCTTCAATCAGGAAATCCACAAAAAACAGAGCCAGATCATCCAGAATCGGATAATATTCTTTCAGGAACTTTTTATCCAGGGTATAACGATAATGCTCCCAGATGTGAAGGCCCAGCCAGGCGCCGCCGCACTGCCAGAAGGTTGCCGCACTGTACATATCCTGGGTTCCACAATCTCCGTAATAATCGGTATTATGATGGGCCATCATTCCCCGGCAGCCGTACATCTTCCGTGCTGCCTCTTCTCCCGTTTTCTGCATCTTTTTCAGCTGTTCAAAAACCGGTTCATGAAGCTCGGAAAGATTGCAGACCTCCACCGGCCAGTAGTTCATCTGTTCATTGATATTGATCGTATATTTACTGTCCCAGCTCGGCTCAAACTGATAATTCCAGATTCCCTGCAGATTCATAGGAGAAGAATGTTCTCTTCCTGCCGATACGATCAGATATCTTCCATAGGTGAAATACCGGGAAGCCTCAGGATCTTCTTCCAGGCTGAGCCCGCATCGCTTCATATAGGCTGAAAAATCATTCCGATGTCTTTCCCGTATGGCATCATATCCCTGAAGGACTGCTTTTTTCAGGATTTCCCTCACCGTCTCCGGACAGTTTTCCACCCGGTTATCCGTCACCCCTGTAAGATAGATGACTACCTCCTGGGCATCCAAAGCGATCAGTCTGGAGCCGGCATTTTCAAGTTTTCCATCGGTATACACTTCCGCTCCCATGGCAAACGTCGTTTCTGCTTCATGGGCTTCCAGAAGGATCCGTTTATCTTCTTCTATTGTAAGCCTGTCATATCTGGTAGAACCCCAGACTCCTGCGCTGACAAACTTTCCAGGTCTTCGGTCATCTGGTACTTTCCGGTCAGTAAAGGGATAACGGTTCAGCGCAATATCCAGCCGCATGGCCTTTGGCTCACTGCTCTTCAGACGAATGCAAATCACGTTATCCGGATAACTGACAAACATCTCTCTTTTATAGGAAATCCCCTGATCCGTATGGGAAATGTTGAGAATTCCGTTTTCCATATCCAGATCAGATATATAATTTTCTCCGTCAGATTCCGGAAACCAGCCCATAGCAAATGGATTTTTCTGATTCATTGCCAGATCCAGTTCTCCCATTGTGGAATAATTTCTCATATTAAAGGGTGCAGAGACCATATAGGAAAACATCAGATCCTCTGCCTCCGCAAATTTCTGCTGCAGAACCAGCTGCTGGATCTCTTTTAAGTGTTCTGCCGCCTTCGGATTGATTCTATCCTGCCCTTTTCCATACCACAAAGAATCTTCATTCAGCTGAATCTTCTCTTTTGAGGTATGACCGTAAACCATTGCACCCAAAAATCCGTTTCCCAGAGGAATTCCGTCCTCCCAGCGCATGGCCGGTTCTCTGTGAATATAATGCTTCTGTTCCTCCATAATCCTGTCCCTCCCTGTTTAAAAAATATCCTGGCAAAATAGAATTCTGCCAGGATATTCTTTCACTTATGACCGTTTATTTCAGATTTGCCATATAAGTATCATATGCTTTCTGATAGGTTGCAATATAGTTTTCAACACCCATCGCATTCAGTTTTTCAATGTAGGTATCCCAGTCTTTTTCCACATCCAGATCACCGGTGATGAACTGTACACAGGCCTGGTTTACATAGCCACCGATGGTCAGAGTACCTTCGGAGACCACCTGTGCATCCTGTCCTTCAAATACCAGGTTCGGAACGATGGTAGATTCATCCGGTGCAAATTCAGAATACTGCTCTGCTGCTTTCTGAAGGAAACCTTCTCCCTTATCCGGATCCTCTACCCGCTGACTTGCACGGAAAGCTTTGGTACCGCAGCCGATGGTCGCATCTGATGCCCAGTAATAATTCTTACCATAATCCGATTTATATCCGTTTCCAAGCCAGTCATAATCATCCGGAATTGCATGTTTCTCATAAACAGGCGGATTGCCATCCAGACCAACACCCTCTGTTGTATAATCCCATCCAAGGCCTTCCGGTCCACAGGACTGAACGATACTCGGCTCTGTGTTACAGAGGAAATCAAAAAGTGCGACTGCGATCTCCGGATATTTGCAGTTTGCAGAAACAACACCCTGACAGGATGCAAAATAGTTATTCAGACCCATAACAGAAAATCTGACACCATCCGGTCCCTCTACCGGACTGAATACTGCCCAGTTCTGCCACGGTCCGTCGGTGTTGGACCAGAAATGCGTTCCGTCTACCTGCGGAGCACCGCCGGCATGGACTGCTACCAGATTTGCATCCTCATTATCCAGAAGAGAAGTAAACTGGGTGCTGTCCTGTGTAAAGGTCTGGTTGTCCAGGAGACCTTCCGCATACAGTTTGTGGATATACTCCATTGCCTTTTTGTACCCTTCCGACATCGGAGAATACTCGATCTTGCCATCATTAATAACCAGTCCGGCTGCAACGGTCGGATTGGTATTGCTCAGCGGGTTGTTGTTCTCAACAAAGGCATTGACAAGCCAGTTAGTCGGATCGGTAGCCCAGCCGCCGATGTAACCGGTCATGGGAACTTCATCGGCGATCCCGTTTCCGTTCGGATCGTTCTCTTTTACTTTCTTCAGAAAATCATAAAGTTCGTCCGTAGTTTCGGGAACATGACCGTCATTGAGGGATTCTACCCAGGGCATGTAGATATACATACGGTTCTGGAACTGGCAGTGATAACACTCATTGGTCTGACCATAATTATAAATGTGACCGTCTGACATCGTGATATCTCCCAGTCTGCTGGGACACTCTTCATTCATATCATTCCAGCGGGGTGCATCTTTCAGGTAATCATCCAGCGGAATCACCAAGCCCTGCTGTCCATAAGACTGCAGCTCGGATTTGTTCCAGTTGGTTGCGAGGAAAATATCCGGCATACTGCCAGGATCCGTCATGATCAGGTTCAGTTTTGTCTTCGCATCATCGCCGTCCAGATCATATACGAAGTTCAGATGAATATTCGTCTTTTCTTCGATATAATCGGTCACATAGTTGGTCTGGAAGGTTCCTCCGCCTGTGTTAGTCGCATACACAAATACGGTCAGCTCCAGCTTCTCCTTCAACGGAAAAGTGACATCACTTACGGACTCAAAACTGAACGGATCCTCGTCTGCCGCAACGGATAAGGCTCCTCCGCTCACGGTCATAGCTGCTGCTGTCATCAGCGCCAAAAGCTTTTTGATGGTTCTTTTCTTCATGTTACGTTCCTCCTTTTTTATTCCCTCTTATTCTAAACGGGGACTCAGCGCCCTGTTTATTCATTATTGAATGTCAGCCCTTTACCGAACCGATCATGACACCTTTTACAAAATATTTCTGTACAAAGGGGTAAATAAGCATTAACGGCAGGCTGCTGATAATGATAGTCGCATATTTCAGCATTTCACTTAAGTACTGATTCTCTGCGATCCGCGCCGGATCGATATTGGAAGAGCTCAGATTGACCTGTGACATCAGGATGATCCTCCGGAGAATCAGCTGCAATGTATACCTATTTTCTGAATTCAGATAGATCATCGGGTTAAAATAAGAATTCCAGAGCCCCACTGCCACCCACAGGGCCAGTACAGCCACGATAGGCATAGACAACGGAATGACAATACTCATAAAAAACCGGAAATCGGAACAGCCATCCACCTTTGCCGCTTCCAGAAGCTCCTGCGGAATATTCTGCCTGAAAAAAGTTCTTGCCACAATCACGTTATAAGCACTGACAGAACCTGGAAGAATCACAGCCCACATGGTATTGACCAGTCCCAGATTCTTTACCAGAAGATAGGTCGGAATCAGCCCGCCTGAAAACATCATGGTGAAAAGAAAAAGTGCCATAAATACCTTTCCGCCTCGCAGATCTTCCCTGGAAAGTGGATAAGCTGCCAGTAATGTCAGTGCAACACTGAGAAGTGTTCCCAGTACCGTATAAATAATTGAGTTCTTATACCCCACCCAGATTGCACGGTATTCAAATACTGCCTTATAGCTCTGCAAAGTCGGTTCCACCGGCAAAAATTTTACCTTTCCTGATACCAGTGCATTGCCCGAACTGAACGAGCAGCTGACGATATAGATCAAAGGATACAAAACGATCAGAAGCATCAGTGTCAGAAAAACATAGTTGAAAAAATAGACAACTTTGTCCTGTGTGATTTTTTTCTTTTTCATATTCCCATTCCTCCAATCAGATAAATCCATCCCCGGTAACTTTGTCTGCAATCTTATTCGTAACCAAGATCAGCACCAGCCCTACCAGTGACTGGAAAAGGCCAATAGCTGTAGAATATCCGTAATCCGGGAAGGTCGATACCAGTGATACTTTATAGGAATAAGTCGTAATAACTTCTGACACCGCCATATTGTTCTGATTCTGCATCGCCAGGACTTTCTCATAACCGATATTCAGAACACTTCCCATATTCAGGATCAGCATAATGATCGCCGTGGGAAGAATTGCCGGAATATCCACATACCGGATTCTCTGAAGAAGTGTTGCCCCATCAATGATAGCTGCTTCATGCTGCTGCATATCAACCCCTGCCAGGGCTGCAATATAAATGATGGCTCCGAACCCTACGCCCTGCCAGACACCGGTCCATACATACAGGGAAGGAAAGATCTCGGGACTTCCAAGCACATTGATTCCAAATTTATTATGAAGAAAGCTTCCAAGCACACCCATCCGGTTATCAAACATCATATTGATGATTCCCACAAATACAATGGTGGAAATAAAGTAAGGACAATAAGTAACCATCTGCACGGTTTTCTTAAAACGGTAATTTCCCACATAGTTCAGACCCAGTGCAAGAAGAATGGCACATGGCATGGACACCAGCAGGGAATAAATGGAAAGTACCAGTGTATTTCTCAGACACTCTTTAAAATTATAGTTATTAAAGAAGCGGATAAAATTGTTCAGCCCGTGGTTTTCTGCCCAAGGGCTCTTCCATATTCCCAAGCTCACCTGATACTTCTTAAATGCAAGAATGATTCCATACATTGGTGCGTAGGAAAAAACTACCAGAACGATCAGGGGTGCCACCAACATCGCGTACAGCTGCCAGTGACCTTTCAGGTAAGTTTTCCATTGTTTTTTTGATCTGCGATCTTTCTCTTTCATATTCCCCAGCCCTCCTTCAACTGCGTATGAATTTTTCTATCCCCACTATAAAAGCCGGACTGGAAAAAGTAAATATACACTTTCCAAATCCGGCTACTCAATAATTTTCAGCTGTTTATATTCTTTTTTTCTGTTGGTTATTCCCTTTTTCAACGCATATACCCAGCAAAATTCCTACTTTTTCCGGTATTCTGAGGTATTCATCCCCGTCACCCGGCGGAAAGCCCGACAGAAGGAATTGGCTGAGGTATACCCTGTTTTCTCCGCAATATCTTTTACCGTAAGATCGGTATTCTCCAGCAGTTCCTTTGCCTTTTCAATCCGGACATCTTCCACATAGCAGGAAAACTTTGTTCCCTGTATATTTTTAAAAACAGTGGAAAGATACGATTCACTCACTGAATACAGGGATGCAGCCTGCGTCAGGGACAGAGTACTGTCTGCATAATTCATATGGATAAGCTTTATTACTTCCGTCACCAGCCCATCCGCATCTTGTGCCTGCCTCCGGTCACTTATAAAACTGCACAGCTCCCGGTACAGATTGAGGGTAATATGGATCTGATTGATCAGCGGCTCCCCCTGGTTTTTTTCCAGTCTTTCATAGAAAGGACGCAGTTCCTCTTCTTCCGCATCTATTTTTTCCAGCATCCGAAGAAAGATCAACTGAAGTTCACTGAACAGCATCTGCTGCAGATAGGATGACATACTGGTGCCGAGTACCCATTTTTTCATCAGCTGCTCCAGTTCATCATGCAGGGCAGACTGATCTCCGGAAAAAACACAGGAAACCAGTCGTACTTCCAATGCACCGGAAGGATAAATTTTCCGTCCTCTTCCACCTGCCTGCTGCCAGTAGATCGTTTTCTCTAATTTTTCAATTCCATACTGTTCCAGCCCCATACTGTTCCGGTAAGCTTCACTCAGTTCTGTCAGATGATCCACTGCCTCACTTCCGAAAACAAACAGGTGACTGGCAATTTCAGAAGGCATCTGCTTTTTCATACATTCTACATGCTCTTCCATTTGCTGGCGGAAGGTATCCTTTTTGTCCGTATTGACTGCCATCACAAGCACTGTCTGATTGCTTCCGAGATTTGTAGAAAAACTTCCTGGAAGTTCTTTTTCCATCGCCTCCGTCAAAGACAGTGTACAGGTCGTCACCAGTTCCGGTTCCATGGTATCCCAGGGTATTTCAAAGCTGAACAAAAACAGGATAAACTCTTTTCCTCTATGCTCCAGCCCCACATACTCTGCCCTTTTTTCTGCTTCTTCTTCCGTACTGATATCTCCCAGAAGGAGGCGCAAAAGGAAGGCAGACTTAAGGTAAGGCTTCTGACTTTCAATTACCGCAGACAGATCACTGTTTTGTTTTACGAGATAAGCGAAATTATTTTTCAGGCTGGTAAACACCGGCTGATGATCTTCACCTTTTTCCGTTATTCTTGCAATTTCACCAAGAATCTCGTTGATGGGCACAACCGTCTTTCTTGACATCAGATAGCTGAGCCATATTCCAGCAAGGATACTGAAAATAATGATCAGAAAGGCGATTCGGAAAACAGACAGCATTCTCTCTTTCAGTACATTATCTGCATACAGAACAGAATAGCTGAAGCCAAAAGTATCGGAAGCAGTGCTCATCAGATGATAACTTTTTCCGTCTATTTTCAGGTTCGCAGCTTTTCTTCCATCTTCTCCCGCAGCTTTTCCGGCCAGATCCAGGACCTTTTCCTGATTTTCTTTTACATTCTCCCCGGCTGCATAATAAATTACTTCCCCGGCTGCATTTTTAATATACTGTATGCTGTTTTCATCCAGAGCCGGCATCCGGTTTTCGATCGAAGACCGGTCAAAAAGGATCCAGATACTGGAACGGGTAGCAACATCGCTGGTCAGCAGCGGTTTGGCAAAGCAGAACAGTTTTTTTTCTCCAGTCTTCCGATAAGTATAATTCTTCTCTGGATTCACTCCGGAAACAACAGCATTCTCCAGCATATAGGCTTTCCACTCTTCAAAAGAAGCAAAACCTTCTTCACGCAGATAGAGATCATAGAAATCTTCCCATGTATAAATATCTTTATCGTTGATCACCAGATCGCTTTTATCAAAAAAGATAAAATAATGATCCACGTTTTGGTTAATCAGCCCGATTTTGGGCAATGCATCCCTCAGTTCATTTAAACGATAGCTGTCCGGACTCTGCCACACCTCTGTTCCTTTATACTTCATCTGATTCACATAATTGTTGGTAGTCAGTGTATTGCCGATGCTTTCAAAATCATCGATCATGCTGTCCATCTGGTCTGACGCATGCTCCAGTTCCTTCTGGCGCATGTCAAAATCATCCGTTTCCAGCATTCCTATGATCCGAAAGAAATAAATACTGCAGATCAGAAGCGGCACAAGAAATACGATCAGATATGTAGGCAGAAACTGGCGGAGAATATGGTTTTTTTGCTTTTTTACTTTATAACTGCTTTTATTCTCCACCATATTTTCTGTCCTCCTCGCATTTTCATCAACCAATTACAACCTGCACCTGCTTCATGCCTTCTGCCGATACTGTCAGAACCGTTTTTCCCGTTTCATAACTGCTCCGGATAACAGCTGTTGCATGACCGCCAAAGCTTGTTGTTTTATTATCTGTATAATTTTCTTCTGTCACAGGGTTACCTGTTCCAAAACCTGCCAGATAGCCGCTGCCTTCCGTACATGCCGTCAGCTCTATGGCTGCATCCGTCACCAGTCTGCCTTTTTCATCCAGAACATCAATGTTTACATAGACCAGATCATGGCCATCTGCCCTCATGACCGTTTTCTCCGGAATGACGGAAAGCTTTGCAGGTTTTCCGGAAGTTTCCAACTGATCCCTACTGATCTCCTGCCCTTTGCTGTAGCTGACTGCCTCCAGTTTTCCGGGCGTATAGATAAGTTCAAAGCTGACAGAACCCGGCATTTTGCCATCCTTTGTAACTGCCTTTCTCTCCACAGGCTGTCCGTCTTTGATAAGCTCCACTTCTTCTGCTCCTGAGAAAATGAGGACTTCCACCGGCTTATTCTCATAACCGCTGTAATTCCAGTTTCTGTCAACCGCCGGAAAGCCCCACAGACTGGTAATCTCTGTCTTTCCATAAGTTTCCGGATGCCTGGAAAACAGATACGTCTTGTCACTTCCCCAGACAACACTCCGGTATGCTCCCTGAGGACGCATGTGACCTGTGATATCAAAATCGGCATCGTTTGCCGTCCTCCAGGGATAAGGCGACGTTTCATGCGCCATTAAAGCTCCAGGTCCTTTTTTCAGCAGTGGATCGTCCTTCTCTACGGATACGGCTTTACCGATTCCTGCCTCTCCGATGTAATCCCAGGCTGTCCAGGTAAAATCTCCGATCACATAAGGAAGCCTCTCCACCATAGGCCAGCGGAAACCGATTTCTTTCGGGAAATTTTCGGACCCCAGGATCACTCTCTCCGGGAAAAGTTCATGGTCTCTTTCGTAAAGATCTTCCATGTAGTTGTACCCGACAATATCCAGCCCATTGGTAAAGGGTTCCGTACACCGTTCCCAAAGATCAGAATGGTTCTCATCCTTCGCATTCTGGCTCTGATCCTGTCCTCTGGCCATGGCATCATCCAGGCCGCTCCAGAAGGAACAGATCCCATTGCTCACCGGTCGAGTCGGATCCAGTTCTCTTATGGCTTCCGCCAGCTGAGTCGCCCGCGTATATCCATTGTTTAAACCGCCCCGTTCCGGGATCTCATTACCCGTAGACCAGATAATGACAGAGGGATGTGGTCTGTCTCTCCGCACAAAGGCTGTCAGATCTTTTTTCCACTGGCTTTCAAAGTACTGGCTGTAATCACCTGTCCGCTTTGCGATTCCCCAGGCATCAAAAGCTTCATCAAACACATACATGCCCAATCGGTCGCAGGCTTCCAGCAGAGCCAGAGAAGGCGGGTTATGTGTGGTCCGGATCGCATTGAAACCGATCTCTTTCAGTTTTTTCACTTTTCTGACTTCGCTCTCATACAGAGAAATGGCACCGAGAAGACCATTGTCATGATGCAGGCAGCCGCCTTTTAATTTTTCTGTTTTTCCATTGATGCGAAGTCCGCGGATGGAATCTGCAGTGATCGTCCGGATTCCAAACAGGGTGGTTGCTTCATCAACGGTATTCTCTTCATTTTTCACAAAATGCGTGCGGAAAGTACCGATATTCTCAGCGGTTGCCCGAACCTGATAAAGATTCGGTTTTTCGATGCTCCAGACTTTCGGATGCTTCAGATGAAGCACCATTCTTGCCGTCTCCTGGCTGTTCGGATTTATCTGAACAACACGTTCTGCCTTTGCCTTGATCTCCGTACTTCCTTCTTCCATCAGCATAACCGTCACTTTCACCAGACGGTTTTCCAGAGTGGCATTCGAAAGATCCACCTGTGCTTCCAGGAATGCGGTTTCACCGGTAACTTCTTTTGTATAGACAAAAACTCCATCGTTTTGGATATGTACTCTGGGGCTGTGGCAAAGCACCAGTCCGCGGAAAAGTCCGGATCCGGTATACCATCTGGAGCTCGGCTGCACACCGGTATTCACATTCACCGTGATACGGTTTTCTTCTCCAAAGGCGACATAATCCGTGATATCCACATAAAAAGGCGCATACCCGTAATGATGTTCTCCCACCTTACAGCCATTGATGTCAATGCTTGCATGCATCATCGCTCCGTCAAACTTAAGCCCGATGCATTCCTCTTTCCATTCCACCGGAACTTTTATGTTTTTTGTATAATTACAGGTATCTCCCGGAAAATATCCGGAATCCACACTTGCCGCTGCTTCTTTGGAAACAGAAAGGCTGATCATTCCATCATGGGGCAGATCCACTGCTTTTCCCGGATCTGCTTCCAGCATTCCAATAGAATCCAGCATTCCTCTTCTGAACGTCCATTTCTCATCAAGCATTATCTGCTGCATATTTGTTCCCCCTTTCATTCATATACCCTATATATTTTTAATATAAAATACCATACTTTATAGTGTTTTTCAACAATTATTTATGCTGTTTTCCTTTGTTTTGTGTTATTTTTAGACAAAAACAGACCGGTTTAGCTCTTTCTGCATCTCCGGTCTGTTTTTATCTTCTGCCAGTGGCTACGTCGATTGACGACAACGCAGCAGATGAAAAATCAGACAAGTCAATATGGCGGTTACTTAGTATTCACTGTGCTAGTTATCAGAGGATCTCCGAATAGATATCCTTCAGTGCCGGATAGATTTTAGCAAACTTCCGGTATTTTTCTTCGTATTTTGCTGTAAGCTCCGGATCCGGCTCTACGGTATCTACCACTTTAACGATGTGGGCCGCAGCCTCTTCAACGGAGGGATATTCGCCGCAGGCTACCGCTGCCAGCATGGCTCCGCCAAGACCGGGTCCTTCCTCACTTTTCATGATATCAACCGGAATGCCGAGGACATTTGCCATGATTTTTCTCCAGAGAGGACTTTTGGCTCCGCCGCCGCAGATCTTTGTGCGGGTGATGGGAATGCCGAGAGATCTGGCGATTTCAAAGGAATCGCGGATGGCAAAGGCTACGCCTTCCAGAACAGCCTGCGTCATGTCGAATCTCGTGGTATCCATCGTCATGCCGATAAAGGTTCCGCGGGCATCCGGATTGTTGTGGGGAGAACGCTCACCCATGAGATAAGGCAGGAAAAAGACATGATTTCCGCCAAGCTTTGTGATGTTCTTCTGCTCGCCTGCATAATCCTTCGTACCGATGATCTCATCCATCCACCACTTGTTGCAGGAAGCTGCGCTGAGCATGCAGCCCATAAGATGATATTTGCCGTCTGCATGGGCGAAAGCGTGAAGCGCATTGTTGCTGTCTACGCAGAACTCTTCACTGGAAACGAAAATGGTTCCGGATGTTCCAAGGGAAATGTTGCACTGGCCGTCGCCGACCGTTCCGGTTCCCACAGCCGCTGCTGCATTGTCTCCGGCTCCTGCTGCCACTTTGACGTTCTCCGGCAGCTTTAAAAGGGCTGCCACATCCGGTTTCAGGGTGCCGACACATTCATAGCTTTCATAGATCTTTGCCACCTGATCCTTACGGATGCCGCAGATCTTCAGCATTTCTTCTGACCAGCATTTATTTTTCACATCAAAGATCAGCATACCGGAAGCGTCAGACACGTCTGTACAGAAGGTTCCTGTAAGGCGGTAAGCCAGGTAATCCTTCGGCAGCATGATCTTGCTGATCCGGGCAAAATTTTCCGGCTCATTCTCTCTGACCCAGAGGATCTTCGGAGCGGTAAAGCCTGCGAAAGCGATGTTGGCGGTATATTCGGAAAGCTTGTCTTTTCCGATGACTTCATTTAAGTAATTGGTCTCTTTTCCGGTTCTTCCGTCATTCCAGAGGATAGCCGGACGGATGACTTCGTCTTTTTCGTCCAGCATGACAAGACCGTGCATCTGTCCGCCAAAGCTCAGGCCGGCAACTTTCTCTCTGTCCGTTTCCGGCACCAGTTCCTGAATGCCTTCCACCACAGCGTTCCACCAGTCCTCCGGCTTCTGTTCTGACCAGCCCGGATGGGGAAAATATAAGGGATATTCCTTTGAAACCACATTTCTGATGGTACCGTCCGCCTTCATAAGAAGCAATTTGACAGCGGAAGTACCAAGATCTACTCCAATATAGTACATATTCATTCTCCTTTTGAATCGTTGCCGTTTTTTGATAGAAAGAAGCCGGACTGCCTGTGACAAGTCCTAAGCAGTCCGGCTTTTTCTTTTGTCCGATGTCAGGCAAAGGGATTCTCTGTCTTATAGAGCATGCCCTTCGGCTGATTGAAACCGATCTCATCCACTTCTACACCGATGTATTTGAATACTTCATAGAGTGCTTTTCCATAATGGCCGAATGCAACAGCTCCATGATGCGGATAGTTCTTCTCAATGAGAACATGACGATAGAATCTTCCCATCTCCGGAATTGCAAAAACACCGATGGAACCGAAGGATTTCGTTGCTACCGGAAGAATCTCGCCCTGTGCCACATAAGCGCGGAGCTTGCAGTCTGCGGTACTCTGCAGACGATAGAAGGTGATGTCGCCCGGTGCGATATCTCCCTCCAGAGTTCCCTGCGTCACCTCTTCCGGAAGAGATCTTGCCATGATGAACTGGTATTTCATAGAACAGAAGGCCAGCTTTCTGGAGCAGGTATTTCCGCAATGGAAGCCCATGAAGGTATCCTTTAAGGTATACGGGAATTTGCCCTCGATGCTCTCTTTGTACATATCCTTCGGAACGGTGTTGTTGATATCCAGCAGGGTAACGGCATCCTCACTGATGCAGGTTCCGATGAACTCGCTGAGTGCTCCGTAGATATCAACCTCACAGGATACCGGAATTCCTCTTCCTGCAAGGCGGCTGTTTACATAGCAGGGAACAAAACCGAACTGGGTCTGGAATGCAGGCCAGCATTTTCCGGCGATGGTCACATACTCACGGTAGCCCTTGTGTGCCTCTACCCAGTCAAGAAGGGTCAGCTCGTACTGAGCCAGTTTCGGCAGGATCTCGGGTTTCCTGTTGCCCTCACCCAATTCTGCCTCCATATCCTTTACGACCTCCGGGATCCTCGGATCATCGGCATGTTTGTTATAAGCCTCGAAAAGATCAAGCTCGGAGTTCTCCTCGATTTCAACGCCCAGGTTGTAAAGCTGCTGGATCGGTGCATTGCAGGCAAGGAAGTTTAACGGACGGGGACCAAAGCTGATGATTTTCAGTTTGGAAAGACCGATGACTGCTCTTGCGATGGGCAGGAACTCATGGATCATATCTGCACAGTCCTCTGCATCACCCACCGGATACTCCGGAATATAGGCTTTTACGCTTCTCAGTTTTAGGTTATAGCTGGCATTGAGCATTCCGCAGTACGCATCTCCTCTTCCGCCTACCAGTTTGTCACCGCTCTCCTCAGCTGCTGCGACAAACATTTTCGGTCCGTCAAAATGTTTTGCCAGCAGAGTCTCCGCGATCTCCGGTCCGAAGTTTCCAAGGTATACGCAGAGGGCATTACAGCCGGCTTTCTTGATATCCTCAAGAGCCTGAACCATATGGATCTCGCTCTCAACGATACAGACGGGACATTCATAGATGTCTGCTGCGTCATATTTCTTTGCATAAGCCTCCACGAGAGCTTTTCTTCTGTTTACAGACAGGGGCTCCGGGAAACAGTCACGGCTCACTGCCACGATACCAACTTTTACTTTGGGAATGTTGTTCATTGTTAAAATCCTCCTTAATATATGTAAATCAATCGAGTTTCAGATTTTCTCCGATGATGCCGTTGAAAGCGCCTTCGATCTTTGCATCCGGATGGGCGATGACCCATTTGTTTGTGCCGAAAAGCAGCTTCTCCTCGTCAGTGGCGTTCTCGTGCTTTTTCATGAGATCCAGGTTGGTTCCCTTCGGAAGAATAACGACCATTCGGAAACCACTCTCCTCTGTGTTGCAGGGTGCATAATGCAGGGTGTCGGCAAAAACTTCCACAGCCGTTCCGGCGGGAACCAAGAATGCCTCCACATTTGCGGAATCATACTGGAAATCCTCGGTGATATCTGCGCGTTTTCCAAGCATCAGTACCAGATCGCTGACTGCCACATCGATCTCGGAAGAACGATGATACTCCAACGCATTCAGAAGCTTGTTCTTTCCGTTACAGTAACCGATCTGTACCGGCATCTCACCATAGGTACGCTCCACAAGCTCATAGAAAACAGGAAGCGCCTCCAGTTCCGGGACAGAAGCCACATAGACCACATCCTCAGGACAGGGAGTCTTCTTCATCTCCTCGATCAGTTCTTTGAAATCAACATCTTTTACCACACGGCCGTATTTTTTGAATTTTACGTCCGTGACCGGAATCAGGTTCATGAGAAAATTCCTCCTTTTACATTTAGTTTAATGACTGAACTTTTGATTTCAGTATAGAAAAAAAGGAGCTGTTTGTCAACTGTTTTTTCTGATCAAAAAGGCTTTTTTCCAGCATGGAATCCTGACGGATTCTGTGATAAGATGTAACTGTTCAGAGTCATGTTGAAAGGAGCAGTTTCATGCATTTTTTTGATCCCATTACAGATTTTATTTTTATAGAACATGAAGCGGAAGCGGCAGATGTGATTTTCATCCCAGGAGGCCCCTGCGGAGAGATTGCTCTGCACGCTGCTGAGCTTTATCACCAGGGTTATGCCCCTCTTCTGATTCCTTCCGGAAAGCACAGCATTCTGGATCCCGTCTACCGCGGTGCTCAGTCACCGGAAAAATACCGTGGACGAGAATTCCCGACGGAAGCAGATTTTTTCTCAACGATCCTTCTGGATCAGGGTGTTCCTTCCTCCTGTATCCGACCGGAGCGCCAGGCTACTTTCACTTATGAGAATGCCATCTATACCAGAAAGCTTACGGATGCGCTCGGTCTTACCATCCGGACGGCACTCCTTTCCTGTCAGGCCTATCACGCACGGCGTGCACTCCTTTACTATCAGGCTCTTTTTCCGGATACAAAGATTCTGGTCTCCCCCACCGTCACACAGGGAATCCGAAAGGAAGACTGGTTCCTGAAACCGGAAAGCATTGACGCGATATTGATGGAAGTGGAACACTGTGGCAGCCAGTTTCATGAAATCATTAAAAAATATCCCGATTATGCCATTCCCGTTCACTGATTTCCCCTGATTTTTCGGAAATTTCTGGCAAAACCACCACAAATTTGAATTCCCCCCTTTCTTTTTCAGCTAAAATATATTAAAATAAAAGCAATTACTTCGAAACGAGAAAGGAGATCCCTTATGGCTAGAAATGATAAACTTGGCAAGATCCTGTTAGGAAGTGCTCTGGCAGGTGCTGCTGTAGGTGCCCTTACGTATTTTCTCAAGAAAAAAGGCGAAAACAGCTCCTGGGATGATGAAGATCTGGAGGATTTCGATGATAATCTGAACGATCACAAAGCAGAAGACGAAGAAGATGATGATACTCCCATTTCCAGAGAATATGTGACGATCCATACCGATCACAGTCATGCAGCAGAAGCAGGCGAAGGCAGCGAGTCTTTCGAGAATGAAAAAGAAGATGTCGTTCCGGAAGAAAACGCTTCTGAAAAAGAAACCGAAGAAGCAGAAAAGACCGAAGTTCCTGAGGAAACTGCTCCCGCTGAAGAAGCAGAAGAAAACGCTCCGGAAGAAGACTCTCCCGCTGAAGAAGCGAATGAAACCTCTTCCGAAGAGGAAGAAGCCTGAAATCGATCGGATGTAAAAGAACGGTCAGCTGATCCTAATACCAGATCAGCTGACCGTTTTTTATTTTTTCCACACTTCTTTCAGAAGCCCAACTGCTTCCCGTATGGCTTCTTCTTTCAAATTTGCATATCCAAGGATCACCGTATGGGTCTCCTCTTTTTCCCTGACATAATAATCCGACAGACCATAGACATGGATTCCTGCCTGCTTTGCCTGGACACAGGCTTCTGCTTCTGTTTTCCCATTCCGGAAACGTACCAGAAGATGAACGCCCGCATTTTCTCCGGAAACCTCTATATCCGGGATCTCTTTTAACCCATCCAGAAGCACATCATGGCGGCTCTTATAGACTGCCCGCATCTTATTCAGATGTCTTTCATAATATCCTTCCTTCAGAAAACCGGCCACGATCCGCTGATCCACCCGCGATACCGTGGATGAGAAGGCCGTTCCTCTCTCTTCGTATAATCTCAGAAGTTTTTCCGGCAAAACCAGATAACTCACACGAATGGCAGGAGCTATCGACTTGGAAAACGTTCCGATGTAGATCACCTTTCCATGGCTGTCATAGCCCTGCAGTGCCGGTATCGGCTTTCCTTTGTAACGGAATTCACTGTCATAATCATCTTCAACGATGTATCGACGTTCTGACCCGTCCGCCCATTTCAAAAGTTCCAGTCTCCGTTTGATGGGCATGACTGTTCCAAGCGGATACTGATGCGATGGCATGACATACGCGATCTCTGCTCCGGAAGCCTCCAGCTTTTCCACATTTATGCCGGAACGATCCATATCGATGACCTGCATGGGATTTCCCAGATTTTCCAATACCCGGTAAGCCTTTTTATAAGTCGGATTCTCCATGGCAATGGAACGTTTTTCCCCGAAAACAGCCTGTAGGAGCATCAGAAGATAGTCGGTTCCTGCTCCCACTACCACCTGTTCCGGAAGACAGTTGACACCGCGGGACTGATGCAGATGTGCCGCAATAGTATTTCGAAGCTCAAACTCTCCGGCCGGCTCTCCCAGCATGAACAACTCCTTTTCATCCGCCTGCAGGATCGCGCGGGAAAGCTTTCTCCAGGCATTGTGCGGAAAACTGTCCAGATCCACACCGTTTGGTGAAAAATCAAAGAGATAGTGCTCTTTTTTCGTTTCTGCTCTTCTGACTTCTCCTTTTTCCTGAACCACTCCCTTATAGATCCCGTCCAGTTCACTGACAAAATATCCTCTGCAGGGTATGGATTCGATGTATCCCTCAGATAAGAGCTGTTCATAGGCCATATCCACCGTACTCCGGCTCACCTGAAGATACTGGGCCAGTTTACGGGTAGAGGGCAGCCTTTTCTGAAAAGGCAGCCCTCCATTTAAAATTTCAGTCTTTATGTGGTGGTAGATCTGTTCGTAAAGAGGCCGGCCGGAACCGGTCTCCAGACTGATGGTAAGCTCCGTCATGCTTATGCCTTGGGAAGCTTAAAGGAACTCTTCAGAGAAACGATCCGGTTGAAGACCAGATTTTCATCCGTAGAATCCTTGGAATCCACACAGAAGAAACCGTTTCTTACAAACTGGAAGCTGTCATAAGCTTTTGCTCCCTTGAAGTTCGGCTCCAGATAGCAGTCTTTTACAACCGTCAGAGAATTCGGATTCAGATTCAGAGAACCATCCTCGTTGTACACGCCCTTGCTCTCATCAATGATATTCTCATAGAGACGACACTCTGCCTTAATAGCTGTAGAAGCATTTACCCAGTGGATCGTTCCTTTTACTTTTCTGCCGTCCGGTGCGTTTCCACCCTTGGTTGCCGGATCGTAGGTGGCATGGATCACGGTGATATTGCCGTTCTCATCCTTCTCACAGCCAGTGCAGGTTACAAAATACGCATTCATGAGACGTACTTCGTTGCCCGGGAAGAGACGGAAATATTTCTTCGGCGGTTCTTCCATAAAGTCTTCTGCCTCAATGTAAAGCTCTCTTCCGAAGGGAACCTCACGGCTTCCCAGAGCTTCGTTCTCCAGATTGTTCGGAGCAGTCAGATACTCTACCTGTCCCTCCGGATAGTTGTCGATGACCAGTTTTACCGGCTGAAGGATCGCCATCATACGCGGTGCCTTGGTTTTCAGATCCTCACGGATGCAGTACTCAAGCATTGCATAGTCTGCGGAAGACTGCGCTTTGCTCACGCCACAGAGGTCTACGAACATTTTGATGGATTCCGGTGTAAAGCCTCTTCTTCTGAGAGCTGCGATGGAAACCAGTCTCGGATCATCCCAGCCGTCCACAATGCCTTCTTCCACCAGACGTTTGATGTAACGTTTACCGGTAACAACGTTGGTCAGATAAAGCTTTGCAAACTCGATCTGCTTGGGCGGGAACTCAAACTCGCACTCTTTTACCACCCAGTCATACAGCGGACGATGATCCTCGAACTCCAGCGTACAGATGGAATGAGTCACACCCTCGATGGCATCCTCAATGGGATGAGCAAAGTCATACATCGGATAAATGCACCAGGTATCACCGGTACGGTGATGATTCATATGGGCTACACGATAGATAATCGGGTCACGCATGTTGATATTCGGGGAAGCCATATCGATCTTGGCACGGAGTACCTTCTCTCCATCCTGGTATTTGCCGTTTTTCATATTTTCAAACAGCTCCAGATTTTCCTCCACGGAACGGTCACGGTAAGGGCTGTTTTTACCCGGTTCTGTCAGCGTTCCTCTATATTCACGGATCTCTTCCGGAGACAGGTCACAGACATAAGCTTTTCCCTTTTTGATGAGCTTGACCGCATATTCATACATTTTTCCAAAGTAATCGGATGCAAAGTACAGTCTGTCTTCCCAGTCGGCACCCAGCCACTTGATGTCGGCCTTGATGGACTCTACGAACTCTACCTTCTCTTTGGTGGGGTTCGTGTCATCAAAACGCATGTTGAATTTGCCATGATATTTCTGTGCCAGTCCATAGTTTAAAAGGATGGATTTTGCATGTCCGATATGAAGATAGCCGTTGGGCTCCGGCGGGAACCGGGTACAGATCTCTTTATATTTTCCTTCTGCCAAATCCTTCTCTATAATCTGTTCAATAAAATTTTTGGAAACTGTTTCGTTCTCCATTCTTTTTCCTCCAGTCATTACCCAGGAACATCCCTGGAACGTTCATGATAGTTCAGTCTACCATAAAGTTTCAAAAAAAACAACGCATGAATTGTATTCCCCGTTAAAAAATGCTATGATGTCCGTGGATCATCACATGATTAAAGGAGAGTTTTATGTACTATTTTATTATAAATCCCAACTCAAGCTCCGGAAAAGGCCTTCACATCTGGAAATCGATCGAGCCTGTTTTAAAGGAGCGGGGCGTCACTTATCATCCTTTTTTTACAAAAGACAGGGAGAGTACTGCTCATCTGGTTCACAGACTCTGTACGGAAAAAGCACCTGCCGTTATCGTGGCAGTCGGAGGAGACGGCACCGTCAACGATGTGCTGAACGGTCTTACAAACTTTGAGCAGGTCACGTTCGCCTACATCCCTTCCGGGTCCGGAAACGATCTTGCCCGTGGGCTCCATCTGGAAACGGATCCTTTGAAAGCTCTGGAACAGATCCTTTCTGGCGGTCAGACGGGGAGCATCCGGATTGGAGAGCTGTCCACTCCCGCTTTTTCCAGACGTTTTCTTGTGAGCAGCGGACTTGGCTTTGATGCCGCTGTCTGTGAAGGTGCCCTCCATTCAAAATTCAAAAAATTTCTGAACCAGTTTCATCTGGGAAAGCTCACCTACACAGGCATTGCCCTAAAAGAGATCTTCCTCTCCCACTGCCCGAAAGCAAAGCTCATTCTGGACAACGATACCGTGATCGAGACACCGACTCTGCTTTTTGCCTCTGCCATGAACCTTCCCTATGAAGGCGGCGGCTTTCAGTTCTGTCCGGAAGCAGACTCAAAAGATGACCACCTGGATCTGATCCTGGTGGAAAAGATGCCAAAGCTGAAGGTTTTTCTTCTTCTCCCTACTGCTTTTTTCGGAAAACACACCCGTTTCCGCGGCATTCATATCCATACCTTCCGAGAAGCCCGTCTTATCACGGAGCAGCCGCTTTTCTTACATACCGACGGCGAGATCCCGGGAAAGACCAGCGAAGTGGTCTGGCGGCTGCTTCCGGAGGCTCTGACCATGATCCTGTAATAAAAAAGCTCCTGCTTTATACAGTCAAAATCTGTATAAAGCAGGAGTTTTCTTTAGTTAAATCCGAAGAATTTCTGAGTCAGACGGTAAGCGGCAACAGAAACCTTTCTTCCGCCTTTGCCGGGAAGGTTCATGGTCCGTCCGAGCAGGCTGCGGCGCAGTTTGTAATAGAGACGAAGATCCGCTCTCTTCAGATACTGCCAGAGTTCCTGTTTCTTCTCAAAGTTCTCCTCGGTACCGGAACGGAGAAGCAGCACGGATGATACCGTCGTAATGATATCCAGATAACTCATCATATAATTTCTCAGTCGTTTTCCCTTGATATTCCGGCCTGCCATGAAATCGATCATGATCTTATTTACCCGGATCTGCTGGTCGATACGGCCGATCATAATGCTCTCATTGACCGACTGATCTTCTCTTCCGATAAAATAATGGTAAAACTCGGCATCCAGATAATAGAGTTTTTTTACAAAAGGAAGCGGCTGGAATACAAAAATATTGTCTACATAGAAAGTATGTCTGGGAAGCTTCAAACCACATTCTCGCAGAAGACCTGTCCGGTAAATGACAGAATGCATGAGAATGTAATGCCCGATACGCATGCTTCCCATCTCTTCCCAGGTAAATACGCGGTCTGTCGGCATGGCAGATCGATACTGCATGATCCGTTTTCTTTTCTGACCCACTTTATCATAAATATAATTGCTGATGAACATATCCACCGTATCCGGTCCGGAAATCAGTTCTTTTAAAATACCAATGATCTTCAGAAGGACATCGGAATCCACCCAGTCATCACTGTCCACCACTTTAAAATAAACGCCGCTGGCATTGGCGATACCCGTATTTACCGCTTCCCCGTGACCACCATTCTCCTGATGGATGGCTTTTACGATGGTCGGATATTTTTCCTGATAAGCATCTGCAATGGCAGCCGTCTGATCCTTTGCAGAACCATCGTCTACAACAAGGATCTCGATATCCTCTCCTCCCGGAAGCAGGGATTCGATGCATTTTCTCATATATGCTTCAGAATTGTAGCAGGGAATTGCCACTGATAAAATTTTCATATTGTCCTCCAATCATTTCTTTTTCCTTAGAAAATCCACATAGGCCGCAAAGGCGGAAGGAATGGGATATTCCTGTTCCAGCCGTTCCGGTTCTACGAAAAGGAAAGGCTCTTTCTGATCGTTTTCTCTGTCTTCCAGCCGGACCTGATACCCGATCATCTGCCACTCCACATGGCTGAAGATGTGTTTTGCCTCCGGAAGTTTCCGGATATGTAACGGGGAAAACCCTTCTTTTTTCAGATATTCCAGCACTTCCTCCTGTTTCAGATGACCGGAAAGGTTCGGCAGCTCATAGAGACCGGAAAGCAGTCCCTTCGGCGGTCTTTTCCGGATCCCTCTGGCTTCCCCTCTTAAAAGGACCAGCACGGTCCGCTCCTCCAGCCTCCTGGGCTTTTTTGCCGCTTTTTTCGGAAATTCCATTTCGATTCCGTCTTTGTGCCCCCGGCAGATGGCTTTCAGCGGACATTCCTCGCATTTTGCCTGTCCGTTGGGCACACATACGGTCGCGCCAAGCTCCATCAGAGCCTGATTAAACGCCCCTGGCCTGTCTTTCGGCATCACTGCCTGAAGTTCTGTCTCCACTGCTTTTTTTACGGACTGCTTCAGGATATCCCTGTCATCCTCTGTCACTCTGGAGAGAACCCGCAGAACATTTCCATCCACCGCCGGATAACATTTTCCATAAGCAATGGAAAGAACTGCTCCCGCCGTGTAGGAACCGATACCCGGAAGAGCCAAAACCGCCTCATACTCCTGCGGCATGACTCCTTCATAGTCTTCCACCAGGATTTCTGCCGCTTTCTTCAGATTTCTTACCCGGTTATAGTAGCCAAGCCCCTCCCAGAGTTTCAGGAGACGCTCTTCCGGACAGGCAGCAAGCTCGCGGATTCCCGGAAGAGCTTCCATAAAACGTTCATAATAAGGCTTCACTGCCTCCACTCTGGTCTGCTGCAGCATGATTTCCGAAACCCAGACCCGGTACGGGGTGGGCTCTTCCCTCCAGGGAAGGATCCTTGCATGGCCGTCATACCAGGAAAGCAGAGGTTCTGCCAGTTCTTCCAGCATAGTCTTGTTTCTCCTGTCTTTTTCATTTTCGACAGCGGGCAGGCAGCGTCTGATTCCAGTCTGCCCCTGTAATGCTGTCATTGTTGTGTCTGAGGTATTATAGTGAGATTTTCATCTCTTTGTCAAGAACTAACGGTAATAGCAGATGATCGGATAGCCTGCTTCGATGTTTTCGTACATCTGGGCAGCTGCCCAGTTTGGCAGGTTTACGCACCCGTGAGAACCGCTGTAGGTATAGATATTTCCTCCAAAAGCCCCCCGCCAGTTCGCATCATGGAAGCCAATCCCTCCATTGAAAGGCATCCAGTAAGTCACCGGTGTTTCATAGGAATCTCCCGGTGTATCACTTTTCAGTACAAACGGAGAAGTTTTGTAATACAGTGCATAAGCTCCTGCCGGGGTGGTGTTTCCCTTGGACGTATCTCCGGAAACGAAATCGCTTTCCAGGATCACCACACCGTCCCGGTACATCCAGAGATGCTGACGACTCAGATCTACCTCTACGTAAGAATTCCCCATATCACAGTTTTCTCTTGTGGCTGCCGTCTGGGCATAGACAGGCTCTCTCTCGACCTGGCGTCCATCCTTCAGAATGGACAGCAGCTGTTCATTCTCCGCATTCTGGTCAATAAGCCAGCCATAGGCGCCTCCGCTCACCTCCACATAACTGCCGTCATGCGTCTCAAAATTTCTCGTTTTTCCATACGTATCGTATTTCTGTGCCAGACTGTAAACATATTCTGCAACGGCATCCTGATCCAGAGAAACCGTTCCGTCTTCATCGACCGTCAGCCAGGTATTGATCGTACTTCCGTCCAGTGTCTCCTTTTTATCCCCGAAATCGTAGACTACCCGGACACTGGTGTAATGATACAGCCTCTCATATTTCTTCCGGAGCGTCGGATCACCGGAAGTAAGCTTTGGTTTTTCATAACAGTCCTCTGCTTCCAGATCCACCGTTGTCTTTCCTGTCTCAATGGCCTTTTTGATCGCAGCCTCCGCTTTTTCCCGGATGACCTTCTGTCCCTGCTGCTCCTTTTTCATTTCATAGGTGGTGCCATTAAAGGTAAGCTTTGCGTCCTCCGGCGCTTTTTCCATCTCCGGCTTCAGACAGGTCAGCCCGTCTACTGCTGTTTTCAGCTCTGCTGTATTGTAGGTTGCTGCTGACGCAAACTCATAGGAAAAGCTTTGAAACAGCATCAGCGGCCATTTATAAGCCTTCTGTTCCTCCTTAAAGCCTCGGATCTCTCCCGCCGGCGCATACTGATAACCGATGTCGGCTGCCTGAATGGTATCCTCATAACCGCCCCGTTCTTTCACCAGCAGACGGTACTTTGCCACCTGGGAAGCAACGATCTGCTCCACCTCTTCCACTGTGTCGTAGGATGCCTCAATGGAATTGATGGTGGTTCCTGTGAAAAACTTATCCTTGAAATAAAGAATCCCACAGGCATAGATCACTCCCAGAAGCAAAATTACCAGAATCAGAGTGATCCCTGTTGCCGTTTTCCACCGGCTGTTTTTCTTTTTTGGTGCTTCTGCAAATACTTCTCGCATGTCTTCTTTCCTTTTACCCCTTTTTGCTATCATTCCGCCTCTTATCATACCATTTCCCGGGTATTAGAAAAAGCTATTTTCTTCATATTCAGATAAAATTAAGATTCGTCCGTCCTGGTGATATAAGCAGCATATCCAAGACGTTTCAGCTTCTGTTCCATTTTCACTGCATTATCCAGTTTCTCATAGTTTCCCACCCATACCAGGAAAAAATCCTCGTCTTTTCCGATCTCTGCCGGAAAACACTGTTTCAAAAGCTTCTGATAAAGTTTCCAGGCATTTTCCTCCCTCCGGAAAGCGCCGGTCTGTACCCGGTAACGGAAGCTTTTGTGTTCACTCCCGTCCGGCTCCTCCGAATACTCCAGGGCAGTGCTTCTGTTTTCTTCGGAAAGAAGCCCGTTTTTCCGAAGCGTCATCAGGATCCCGTCAGCAATGGCCCGGACCACTCCGTCAAAATTCTGATCCAGCAGTTCATTGTCTGCCTGTGTATTGATAAACCCCACCTCGATCAGTGCCGCCGGCATCCTGGTCCGCCGCAGAACCACCAGTCCGGGGCGTTCCCGTATCCCAAGATTCTGAAATCCCTCTTTTGCCAGCTCTCTGTTAATATTCTCAGCAAGCTCCTTCTTTATTCCGGACTCATCATACAACAGGGTCTCCACGCCGGAATACTGATCTTTTTCCGGACTGGAGTTTCTGTGGATCGAGATAAAAAGGTCCGCTCCCTCCTGATTTCCCTTCTGTGCTTTCTGAAAGGGTGTCTCGTAAGTATCATCCGTTCTGGTATAAACCACATCTACACCATTTTCCGCCAGAATACTTCCTACTGCCAGCGCCAGTGCCAGGTTATCATCCTTTTCCCTTCTTCCATCAGACACCGCTCCGGGATCGCTGCCGCCGTGCCCCGCATCCATCACCACTTTTGCCATAAAAAAACTCCTGCACATGCTTTCTTTTCAGCATATGCAGAAGTCCTTATGATGATACCAGGGTTCCAAAGTCAAACGCTGTTCGTGCTCGCACGATAAAGCGTTTGACCACTTTATCACACCCTTGCTTTCTCGATCAGTCCACGGATTTTCACGGCCGCCCAGTCTTTCAGCTGATAGGCGAGGATCACCAGCTGCCTGAATGCTCTGGAAACGACCAGAACCATACAGATCATCGGAAGAGCAAATACACATTCCCAGCGGAAAATGGAATAGATTCCAAGAAGACCGGGGAACAGAATAATTCCAAGAGCGAAAATTCCGATCAGGATCACAGTCATCGTCCTTCGTACCCAGTTCATGGGCCGGCAGACCTCGATAACGACCATAAAGCTCACAGTACCGCCAACCAGCAGGTTGAACATGTACGTCATGGTCGGATCGTCGTTCCAGAAAGGTGTCAGCACCTGGATCGTCAGAAGACACACCACCATAGCCAGTGCCTGCGGAAGCGCGATCCGCAAAACATGGCGCAGGAAACCGCCGCCGTCCATGCTTTCGTTCTGCTCCAACGTCAGTAAAAAGCTCGGAACACCGATAGCCATGGCACTCATCCAGGAAAGCTGGATGGGAATAAAGGGATATTCTCTCGCCAGAAGGATAAACAGTACACAGAGGATCACGGAATAGACGGTCTTTGTCAGATACAGGGAGCTCACACGCTCAATGTTTGCAATGATCGTACGACCTTCACTGACAATGTTCTTCAGGCAAGAGAAATCCGAATCCAGAAGAACGATATGTGCCACCTGTTTGGCCGCGTCACTGCCTGCCGCCATGGCAATCCCGCAGTCCGCATCCTTTAAGGCAAGAACATCGTTGACACCATCACCGACCATGCCGACCACTGCCTTGTTTGCCTGATAAGCCCGGATGATGTTCTGTTTCTGTTCCGGTTTTACACGACCGTAAACGGTATAATCACCAACCACCTGTTTCAATTCTTCAAAGTCCTCCGGGAGCTCATTGGCATCAATATAATGCTCTGCTCCGTTCAGACCGGCTTTCAAAGCAATCTGTGAAACCGTAGCCGGATTATCTCCGGAGATCACCTTGATGTTTACATTCTGATCTTCAAAATAGCGGAAGATTTCCGGTGCCTCTTCACGAATGCAGTCGGAAATAATGATCAGTCCCATGGGTTTTACACCCCATACCATTCCATCCTCTGCCGTGATGGTATCACAGGAGGCAAGAAGCAGGACTCTTAAGCCCTCTGCTGCATAGGAATCCACCTTGAGAAGAAGCTCTCTGTCCTCTTCTCCCAGCAAAAATTCCGGAGCTCCCAGGACAAAACAGCCTGCCTGGTCATAACGGATCGCCCGGTATTTCCGGTCTGATGAGAAAGGAATCTTCTCCAGAGGACGCCAGCGGCTGCTCTTTTTGAAATATTTCATCAGAGCACTCTGCGTGTTATTGACATCATCAAAGGCAAAAGCCATTTCATTCATTACCGCTTCTACCTGTTCTCTTTCCGTATCTCCTACCCCTACGACATCCACAACCTCCAGTTTTCCGGTTGTGATTGTGCCGGTCTTGTCCAGACAGAGTACATTGACACGTGCAAGCGCTTCAATCGCTTCCATCTCCTGGACCAGGGCTCTTTTTCTGGCCAGACGGCCCACGCCAAGGATAAAGGAAATACTGGTCAGAAGTACCAGTCCCTCCGGTATCATTCCGATCACACCGGCCACCGTACCTACCAGACAGTCGGAAAAACCACTTCCGGCATTCTTCTGGGAAAGATAAAGCATGATACCGATAGGAATGATAAGTGCACCAACCACTTTGATGATCCGGTTGATGGTCCGCTGCATCTCAGAGCTGGCCCGCTTCTTGGTCTTGGCTTTCTTCATGAGCTGATAAGCGTAACTGTCTTCGCCCACATATTCCACCTGGACCACACCGCTTCCGGCAGTCAGAAAGCTTCCTGACATGAGACGGTCCCCGGCATTTTTCTTCACCGGACGGGATTCTCCTGTCAGCATGGATTCGTTGACTTCCATTCCGTCAGACTCCATGACGATCGCATCGGCACAGACCTGATTGCCTGTCGTAAGGACCATGGTATCCTTCACGACTACCTCATGGATATCGATCTCTTTGACCTCACCATCACGGATCACAGCCGCTTTGGATGCAGTGATCACTGCCAGCTTGTCTACCAGTTTTTTTACCTTCATCTCCTGAACGATACCGATCAGGGTATTGATGATGATAACTCCCATAAAGGTGATGTTCTTAAACTGACCGGATACCAGGATCAGGATTCCCAGGAAAAGGTTCAGGAAGTTAAAGTACGTCAGTGTATGATCCCGGATGATCTCTTTATTGGTCTTGAAAATATTTTCTCCGGTCTGGTTTACACGACCCATGTGTACCTGGTTTTCCACCTCGGCTTCTGTCAGGCCCTTATAAACATACGTACCGTTTTCCAGCTTTTCCTTCGCTTCCAGTTCGGCTTTTTTCTCCGCATCGGAGTACACCGGGATCTCCACATAAGGCTCCTCTTCCGGTTTCTCCGGCTCCTGTTTCTTTTTAAATGGAAGATGAAAGCCTCTCTTTTCCTTTTTCTGCTCCTGTTCAGAAGCTTCTTCCTCATTTTCGCCTTCAGATGACCGGACTGTGTCGGCTGCCTCACTCTGCTCTTCAGCAGACATCGGAGCTTCGCCCGGCTGCGTGCTTTCATCCGATGGTTCTTTCTCCTTCTTCTTTCTGAATCTGGAAAAGAACTTCTTCTTTTGGGGGGCTTCCTCAGCAGCATTATCTGCTGGCGGCTCCTCTTCGGAGTTTTTTTCTGACTCTCTTATTTCCGGCTCTTCCGTTTGTCCGTTCTCTTCCCCGGCTTCTTCTATTTTATCCTCTTGCCCAAACAGAGGCTCCATATCCGGATCGGTTTTTTCCGGTTCTTCCTTTTTTTCCGGCTCTTCATCAAAGAGAGCCTCTTTGATCTCAGTCATATTTCCCTTCTTTCGCTTCTTCCACAATGCATTCATGGAAAAATACTGTATTTTTATCTTTTGATTCTAATACAAATCCCAATAATTGGCAAGCCTGTCCGGGAAGTTAATGAAAGCTTAATCTTTGCAACAAAAACTTTGAAGATTTATCTGGTGATTTTTTCGAAATTCTTTACAATTGAAAAGTATTTCTGACCGTTTTTATAGATTCATATATGGAATGATTCATTCATTTATCATTCATTTTTGAATCACAGTCATACAAAATGTTTTCTTGTCGTTTTCGAACTCTTCTGCTATAATTTGACAAGGTGCTTTAGCACGATAAAGGAGGAAAAGAAAAATGTCTTATGTAGATGAAACCATTGCAAGAGTAGTAGCACAGAATCCCTCCCAGCCTGAATTTCATCAGGCCGTTAAAGAGGTTCTTGAATCTCTCCGCGTAGTGATTGAAGCCAATGAAGAAGCTTTTCGTAAGGATGCCCTTCTGGAGCGTCTGACCACTCCGGAGCGCATTATCATGTTCCGTGTTCCCTGGGTAGATGATAAGGGACAGGTTCAGGTAAACAACGGATACCGCGTACAGTTTAACAGTGCCATCGGCCCGTACAAGGGAGGTCTCCGTTTCCATCCTTCCGTTACTTTAAGTATTATCAAATTCCTGGGCTTTGAGCAGGTATTTAAAAATTCCCTGACCGGTCTTCCCATCGGCGGCGGCAAAGGCGGCTCCGACTTCGACCCGAAGGGCAAATCAGACCGTGAGGTCATGGCTTTCTGCCAGAGCTTCATGACTGAGCTTTGCAAACACATCGGAGCAGATACGGACGTTCCCGCCGGTGATATCGGCGTAGGCGGACGTGAGATCGGTTATCTCTTCGGTCAGTATAAGAGAATCCGCAACCTCTATGAGGGCGTCCTCACCGGAAAGGGCCTGACCTACGGTGGATCCCTTGCAAGAAAAGAGGCTACCGGCTACGGTCTTCTTTACTTCACCAAAGAGCTTCTGAAGCTCAACGGAATCGATATCGCAGGAAAGACTGCCTGCATCTCCGGTGCCGGAAATGTAGCGATCTATGCGGCCGAGAAAGCAACCGAGATGGGCGTTAAGGTTCTGACCATGAGCGATTCCACCGGATGGATCTACGATGCAGAGGGTATCGACCTGGATGCAGTCAAAGAGATCAAAGAGGTGAAAAGAGCCCGCCTTTCCGAGTATACAAACTATCGTCCTAACGCTGAATATCATGAGGGCAGAGGCGTATGGAGTGTGACCTGTGATCTGGCACTTCCCTGCGCTACACAGAATGAGCTCCTTCTTGAAGATGCAAAAGCTCTGAAAGCAAACGGTACCATCGCTGTCTGCGAGGGTGCTAACATGCCGACCACTCTGGAAGCTACCCAGTATCTCCAGGAGAACGGTATCCTCTTCGCACCGGGTAAAGCTGCCAATGCCGGCGGTGTTGCCACTTCCGCTCTGGAAATGTCCCAGAACAGTGAGCGTCTGAGCTGGACCTTTGAAGAGGTTGACGCAAAACTTCAGCAGATCATGATCAACATCTGCCATAACATTTCCGATGCCGCTGAGAAATACGGTCTGAAAGGAAATTATGTTGCCGGTGCCAACATTGCCGGTTTTGAAAAAGTTGTTGATGCCATGAATGCTCAGGGTATCTGCTGATTTTCACAGGAACGCTTCGAAATTTTGATCATACCCCCTAAAAAAATTCCTCTGTCTGACGACAGAGGAATTTTTTTATTATGGAATCAGATTTGCAAAAATGGAAGCGCCAACCACCGTCAGGATGCCTGCCACTGCAATGGAAAGGCTGCTCATAGCTCCTTCGATTTCGCCAAGCTCCAGTGCTTTGGAGGTTCCAATGGCATGGGCAGAGGTTCCAAGAGCCAGTCCTTTGGCAATGGGTTCCTGGATTCGGAAAAGTTTGAACACCAGCTCTGCGATCACATTGCCCAATACACCGGTGACAATGATCACTGCAACGGTAATGGTCGTAATACCATGAAGCTCTTCAGAAACGCCTATACCGATCGCTGTGGTAATGGACTTTGGAAGAAGCGTCACATACTGTTCGTGATTCAGTCCAAAGGCAAGTGCCAGAACAAAAATACCTCCCATGCTGGCGATCACTCCGGACACGATGCCCAGGACCACTGCCAGAAGATTTTCTTTCAGAAGCTTCAGCTGCTGATAAAGAGGAATCGCCAGGCAAACCGTAGCCGGTGTCAGAAGATAACTCAGATAACGGGCTGTCTCGTTATAAGTTTCATAGTCGATCTGAAAGACCTGCAGAAACAGGATCACAAAAATAATCGACAGAAGAAGGGGATTTAAAAATGCCCACTTCAGTTTTTTCTTCAGAAAAAGCCCAAGCCCGTAAGCGATCAGGCTCACTGCCATACCGAAAAATAAAGATTCTTCCAAAAAAGCGGTCATTTTTCACTCTCCTCCTCACTTTTTTCTTTTGTCAGCCAGATCACCCGCTGAGACACCCGGCCGGTCACTGCCATAACAACGACGGTTACAACAACGGTGATCACCAGTACAGGGGTCAGGACCGGTTTCAGATCCGGCCATGCCGTCAGAAGACCGACGCCTGCCGGAATAAACATCGGAGGCATAATATCCAGCAGAAAATCTCCTGCCACCTTCACCTGTTCCAGTTTGATAATTTTTGTACACAATGCAAAAAGCATCAGAAGAAGGCCATAAATGCTGGCAGGGATCGGAAGCGGTAAAACCGCATGACAGATCTCACCCAGAAATGTTACAGCCATGATCACTCCAAATTCATAAAGCAGTTTCATTTAATGTCTTTCCTCCCAGTTGTCATAAGTTTCGCAGTATCGTCCTGCAAAGGCAGGCTCTTCACCGCCTGCATACAGATGAGAAACATCTCCGATTCGTGTTGCACGGAAATATGCTTTTCCCTTTTCTCTTTCTTCCGTGACCAGTTCTGTCACAGAAGTAGGTGCCATCATCAGAGAATGCCATAAACTGAAAGGTGAAATTCCCCAAAGATAAGACAGCATCACACAGCTGACACCAAAATGACAATAGAGAGCAATGGTATCCTCATTTCCTTTTTCCGTGTGATAGAGTTTTCCTTCTCTGCAATATCCGTGAGATGCCAGAAGTTCATCCAACCCTTTTGCCACTCTGTCATAAAGCTCCGGCATACCGCTCATAAGAGCAGCTTCTGAGGTTCTCCAGCCGTCCTTCGTACAAAGTTCCGGATGGTTCATCCAGTACTCCGGCAGCATATCCCATACCACCCGGTTCACTGTATTTTTATGTGTCCCGTAAGCATTTTTCAGCCCTATTGATTCCTGCGGATTCAGTGTTGCAGGAAATTCCTCCATCCAGTCCAGTATCGTTGCTTCTCTTCCGGTCTTTTTCAGCGTATAGTTGATCGTTGCCCGTGCTCTTCCCAGCGGGGACACATAAAAAGCCTTTACCGGCACATGCTGCATTTTTTCCGCAAGAAGCTGTGCTTCCCGGTGACCTTTCTCGGTAAGAGAATCGATTTCATAATCCGGATCTCCGTGCCGGATCAACAACAGTTTCATTTGTCTTTTACCTCTCTTCTTTCGATTTCTGCATTATTTTATCACAAACCATATATTATGAAAAATAACAATTCTGCATGGTTACCATAAAAAATATACCCCAAAACCGGAATAGCACCGATTTCAGGGCATAAAAAAAGCGCGAGACGGGACTCGAACCCGCGGCCTCGACCTTGGCAAGGTCGCGCTCCACCAACTGAGCCACTCGCGCATTTCTGTGCTCTTCTCTGAGGTTCTTTGCTTTCCCTCAAGCACAGGTATATAATATCATGGGTTTTTCAGAATGTCAAGCATTTTTTAAAACTTTTTTGAAAATTTATATTTTTAACAAAATACTGATAACATACTGATTATTCGGGATGGATTTATGCGTGATATTATTCAGCTTGATCAGATCCAGATCGATCCATACCTCTTCCGCTGCCACCATCACATTCGCCAGCATGATCCCGAAATTCAGTTCGGTAAACGGATTCAGAAGACTCCGCTCTCCCAGCGGCTTTTTGGAAAACACATGGATCCGGTTCTCATAGACTACAAAGCGCCATGGCTGGCTGTTGGTGCTGGATGGCGCCAGACGGGCTGCTTCCAGCATCTCTTTGACCCAGGCCTTCGGAGACTCCTTATACACACACAGTTCATCCAGTGCCATGCGTTTCGGCTCTTTATCCCGGAATTTATTCGGATCCTTCGGCATGCCAAAAGCAAGAATGATCTTCTGGACAAAGCCCTTCGCTTCCAGTTCCTTATCCCGGTGCTTTGCCATTCCCACAAAACAGCTTCCTATGCCTCTGGTCTCCAGATACAGGGACAGCTGTTCCATGAGAAAGCCTGCATTCATATCACTTTTTTCCTTTGGTTCCGAATAAAGCACTGCATAGTAAGGCGCTTTTACATTACAAAGGCCACCGATCTTTTCCTTCCCCGTACAGCGATCCACAATTCGGATCTCTGTGCGTATATCAGGAAACAGCGGCTCGACTTCATCTAAAAAATCCGGAATCCCTTTTAAAATTGTATCGTCTAAAGGCTCCATCCGGTAAGCCCGGACAGACCGCCTTGCATAAATCGCTTCATATAAATTCATAATACGCTCCGTTATTTTTTTGTAATATAATTGTAACATACTTTTTTTATTTTACAACCCATACGGAGCAATTTCAGAAAACCTTAAGAACTACCCTTCGTATTCAAGGATATAAAGCCGGCTTCCTGTTTTTTCCTGGATCAGGAAGGATTTCAACAGCTTCAAGCCATTACTCTCCCTGAAAGCACTGTGAAAAGCATTTTCTTCCGAAGTGTAAAGGAAGAGACGGCCACCCTTTTTCAAAAGTTCCGGCACCCGTGCAAAAAACGCCTGGTAGAGTTCCTTCAGCTCCAGAAGATTTCTGCTGCGTCCGGTAAGCGGAAGATCCGAAATGATCTCATCAAACAGATATTCATGACGGAAATCGCGGACATCACGGTTGATGTAATGGATCGTGATACCGGCCGCCTCCGCATTGACTCTTGCCTTCAGCACAGCCTCCTCATTGATATCCAGTCCGTAGAGCGGATCGGCACTTCCTGCTTTCACACGCTCCACCAGAAGGGTTCCCACGCCGCAGAAGGGATCCAGGACCTGTGCGCCTTCCACAAACCAGGGGCGGGCAAGTTCCATAAGAAGGGCTGCCTGGACAGGAGCCATAGCTGCCGCATAGCTTTCCTTTCGATAAGAGAAGCGGCCGTCTTTCAGCGTAAACAGCTTCAAAAGCGGTACAAATCCGCCATTCTTTCCTTCGATCAGACGAAGCTCCACTTCATAGTCCGAAGTGGAATTGACCAGTTCTCTTCCGGAAGCTTTCTCCAGTGCTGCAGAAAATACTTTTACCCAGGAGGCCTTTTTCTCCGGAGCCGTCGGACTCTTCAGCTCTGTGCGGAAGTAGAAGGCACCTCCGCCTGTATGAAGGCTTTTCAACTGTTCCAGCACCGGCACTGCCAGCTGTGAAGCCACGTTTTCCGGTGTTCCGCTGACGGTTTTCAGCCCTTTTACCGGAAAGAGCAGTTCTCTCCAGGTCCGAATCGGAAGTATTGCCTCCAGATCACAGGTAAAGAAACGCATGCCTCCTGCCAGCATGGTTACTTTTTCTTCTTTCAGCTGATTTCTTGTGGCTTCTCTCTGTTCCCGGTTGGTGAGAAGGATCACTTCCACCTGCCGGTCAAAACCGTCAAACGTATGCTTTTTCCGTTTCTCTTTCTGAGAGATCAGCTGCTGAAGCATACCGGCCTCTTCCCGGATATGCTTCTGATTCGCTTCTGTTACCGGTTCCTGATCCAGTTCCTGTAACCGTTCCTTTAAATAAGGAAGCTCTTCTTCATAATCCAGATCCAAAAGAGCTTTCAGATAAGCACTTTTTACAAAGAGCGTATCTTCTTTTTTATAGGCATTCAAAAGCACCCTCACCAGATCATCACTTTCCATGGCTCCGAGAACCAGTGCCGCGTTTTTCCGCACCTTGGGATCTCCATCGGAAAGACAGCGGGTCAGGACCTTGAAATCGCCTCCCAGCTGATATGCCAGTTCTCTCCTGTTTTTCTCTTCCTTCAGAAGATTTTTTATTTCAATCAGTCCGGCACGAAGTTCTGTCCCTGTACTGATTTTTTCATAAGCATTTTTTAATTCCTGTTTCAAATAATTTTTCCTCCTTCAGGCATGTGCTGCCAGAACTGTCTCTTCATCAGAACAAACCTTTTCCCACAGTTCTTTTCTCAGTATACATGGCTTTATCTCAAAAAGACAGCAGAAAACTCTGAATTTTTTATGAAGAAAAAAATGCCCTGCAGGCAGACCTGAACGGATCTGCTCTGCACGGCATCTTGATCTTTCACAATGATTCTTATTCGTCTACGCTGTAGTTCGGTGCTTCTTTGGTGATGTGGATATCATGCGGATGAGACTCTTTCAGAGAAGCGGCAGAAATCTTAACAAAACGGCCATTCTCTTTCAGTGCTTCGATCGTAGAAGTTCCGCAATAACCCATACCTGCTCTTAAACCGCCCATCAGCTGGAATACGGTATCTTCTACACTGCCCTTATAGGCAACGCGTCCTTCCACGCCTTCCGGAACCAGTTTCTTCGCATTGCTCTGGAAGTAACGGTCTTTACTTCCATTCTCCATAGCAGCGATGGATCCCATACCACGGTAAACTTTATATTTTCTTCCCTGATAAAGCTCGAAGGTTCCCGGGCTCTCGTCACAGCCTGCAAAGATGGAACCCATCATGCAGACATTCGCACCTGCTGCGATCGCTTTGGTCATATCACCGGAGTATTTGATTCCGCCATCTGCAATGATGGGAACACCATACTCCTTGGCAACCTCGTAACAGTTCATAACGGCACTAATCTGCGGAACACCGATACCTGCTACCACACGGGTAGTACAGATAGAACCGGGTCCGATACCGACTTTGACCGCATCCGCACCAGCCTTGATCAGATCTCTGGTTGCCTCGCCGGTAGCCACATTTCCTGCAATGACCGGAAGCTCCGGATATTTCTCTTTGATCATCTTCACGCAGTTCAGTACATTGACAGAATGACCATGAGCGGAATCCAGAACAACAACGTCTACGTGAGCTTTTACCAGAGCATCTACACGATCCAGAACATTGGCAGTGATACCTACTGCAGCTCCGCAGAGCAGACGGCCCTGTGCGTCCTTTGCAGACAGGGGATATTTGATCTGTTTCTCAATATCTTTGATAGTGATCAGACCACGGAGGTTGAAATCATCATCCACGATCGGAAGTTTTTCCTTTCGTGCTTTTGCCAGGATCTTCTTTGCCTCATCCAGAGTGATGCCTACCTTGGCAGTGATCAGATTTTCAGAAGTCATGGATTCTTTGATCTTCTTGGTGAAATCTGTCTCAAATTTCAGGTCACGGTTGGTAATGATACCTACCAGTTTTCCATTTTCAGTAATGGGTACGCCAGAGATCCGGAACTTAGCCATCAAGTCATTGGCATCTGCCAGTGTATGCTCCGGTGACAGATAAAAAGGATCTGTGATTACGCCATTTTCTGAACGTTTCACCTTATCTACCTCATCTGCCTGTGCTTCAATGGTCATGTTCTTGTGAATGATACCAATTCCTCCCTGACGTGCCATAGCGATCGCCATCCGATGCTCTGTAACCGTATCCATACCGGCGCTCATCATCGGAATGTTCAGCTTAATGGTCTTTGTCAGATATGTGGTCAGGTCTACCTGATTCGGAATTACTTCAGAGTATGCCGGCACAAGCAGCACATCGTCAAAAGTAATGCCATCGCCAATAATCTTACCCATTCTTATCCTTCCTCACTTTCAGATTTTAACGTTAATTTTAGCACAGCGTGTCATAAAATGTCAACCGCTCAATAGATCAGCTCAGTATTTTTTTCAGTTCATCCATGAAGGTGTTGACATCTTTAAACTCCCGATAAACAGAAGCAAACCGTACATATGCCACGGCATCCAGGTTTTTCAGCCGTTCCATAACGATCTCACCGATGACTTTGCTGTCGATCTCCTTTTCTTCCCGGCTGAAAAGTTCGGTCTCCACAGAGTCTACCAGCTCATTCATTTCCGACACCGGGATGGGTCTTTTATAGCAGGCACGAAGTACCCCCGCCTCCACCTTTCTCCGGTCATACTGCTCCCTGGTCTGATCTTTTTTGATCACGATCAGTGGAATGGTCTCTACCTTTTCATAAGTTGTGAATCGTTTGCCGCAGGCATCACAGAGCCTCCTTCTGCGGATCGATGAATTATCATCTGCCGGTCTCGAATCCACAACCCGTGTGTTGTCCTGATTACAGTAAGGGCATTTCATAGGTTTCCTCCTTATCGTACATTCCGCTACTCTCCATAGTTTTGAGTATAGTCAATCTGCGAAACGGTGTCAATGCATACTTGCGACTTTTTTCGCATATTATAGAAGGAATAACTCCGGAGGTATCTCGTTTGCGCCTTCTGGAACTCCGTCAGAAAGAAGTCATCAATATCCGTACCTGTGCTTCCTTAGGCTGCGTCATGGATCTTCTCATCAATGAGAAAAACGGCTGCATCCTCGCACTGATCATCCCCGGTCCCGGACGATTCTGCTGCGTCCTCGGCCGGGATACGGAATATATCATCCCCTGGCAGCAGGTCTGCCAGATCGGCCGGGATATCATTCTGGTAGACATCGATGAAAAAGAATGCCGGAAAAAATGTGAATGAGTTTACCCTTCATCCGCCGGGAAATGGATTCCTCCGTCTTTACGGGCTGCTTCCAGAAGCTTCATGACAGTCAGGCTGTGCTCCAGAAGCCGGTCTGCTGTTTCCCGGTCGTCTTCTGTCAGAATCCGGTCAAACTCCAGCATTTCATCCACCATCCGGTGTCTCTTCTGATTTTTTGTGAAAGTCCTGGTCACTCCACCGGCAAAAACCGTCAGCTCTGCCACCTGGCTCGGAATACCATTGACCCGGATATAGCCGTCTTCTCCCTGAATGACTGCATATCCCGGACTCTCCGAATCCTTGGCTCCCGAAAGCACCGCATGAAAATCCGGATATTCCAGCACTGCCGTTCCGGAAGTATCGATCCCGTTGAATCCGATTCTCGGATAATAATGGATCTTCTCCGGCATCCCGAAAAGCCCTACCGTAAAATGCAGGTTATAAATATTGATATCCATCAGGGAACCGCCGGAAGCAACCGGATCAAAGGCCGGAAGCACTTCCCCTTTCCGATACTGGTCATAGCGGCTGGAATACTGGGAATAATTACACTGGACCATTGTGATCTTTCCCAGCTCCCTGATGTGTTCCCGGATCCAGTGATAGTTCGGAAAATGAAGAAGTGTGATCGCTTCCAGCAGAAACAGCTTTTTCTCTCTTGCCAGCGAAACCAGTTTCTCCGTCTCCTTCACCGTGGAAGTGAAAGGCTTTTCGTTGATCACGTTCCGGCCTGCCAGAAGCGCTTTTTCCGCATAAGCCGCATGCATCTGGTTGACGATTCCAAGATATATCGCATCCATCTTTGCTTCCTTCAGAAAGCTTTCATAATCGGTATAAAGAGCCGGGATCTGATAGATTTCCTGCAGCTCCCGCCCTTTTTCCACACTTCCGAGGCGGCAGACCAGTGATGTCACCTCGATCCGCTCCTGTGTTTTCTGCATTTCCAGAAATTCCCGGACAATTTTTCCGGTTCCCACAATTCCTACTTTCATCTTCACTTCCTCCTTGATTTTTCTAACACTATAACACACTTTTTCAGAACACGCCACAGACACACGGCAAACGGTCTGTCTGAGACAAAAAGAAAGCCGCCGGGAGAAAGAGTTCGCGGTTACTCTGCTCCGGGCGGCTTTCCTAATATGATTTAGGAGAAAGTATGAAAAAGAATATCTTTGTTGCACCTTTAATATAATGGCAAAATATGTCTAAATTATGAAGAAGGCCGGAAGGTTTTGTGAACTTTTTGTCAGCTTATCTCAGATAATGACGCAGTGTTCTCAACGCATTTTTTTCCAGCCGGCTGACCTGTGCCTGAGAGATCCGTATAAAGCCTGCCACCTCCATCTGTGTCTTTCCTTCATAAAAACGCAGACGGATGATCTGCCGTTCCCGTTCTGTCAGCTTTTTTACTGCCTCATTCAAAGCAAGCACTTCGATCCAGTTTTCTTCCCTGTTCTTTTTATCGCTGATCTGATCCATGACATAGAGCGTGTCACCCCCTTCTGTATAAACCGGATCATAAAGACTCATAGGCGTCTGGATCGCATCCATGGCGTAAACGATCTCTTCTTTTGGAATACCGATCTCCTCTGCGATCTCCATGATGGTCGGCTCCTTCAGATTTTTCTTCACATAACCATCTCTGGCATAAATGGCTTTATAAGCCGTATCCCGGAGTGAACGACTGACCCGTATGGAATTATTGTCTCTGAGATACCGGCGGATCTCTCCGATGATCATCGGCACCGCATACGTGGAAAATTTCACATTCAATGTGGGATCAAAATGATCAATGGCTTTCATCAGTCCGATGCAGCCGATCTGGAACAGATCATCCGCATTCTCGCTGCTGCTTCCAAAACGGCGGATCACGCTTAATACCAGTCGCAGATTTCCTTTGATATACAGTTCTCTTGCCTCCAGATCTCCTTCTTTTATCCTCTCAAAAAGTGCTTCCTTCTCCTCATTTTTCAAAAGCGGCAGCCTGGCCGTATTGACGCCGCAGATCTCTACTTTATTCAGAGCCATGGTTTCATCCTCCTATACAAGCTGTTCGTCTGTACAGTAAGATCATTCACCATCTGATTTTCAAGTATACGTTTTTCGCCAAAATTTTAGAAACTTTTCGGCCTTGACAAAAAGAGCGTGACATTTCGTGCAAAAAAGGTATAATGAAACTGAAGCATTGATCCGAAACTTTTACCTGAAGGAGGAATTTTCATTATGCGTGTATTATACAAGGATTTTTCTGACGGATATCTGTCTGTGGCAGAAGTGACCGGCACTACTTATTACGAAGAAGAAAAGGTTCTGGAATTCATTGGTTCCGACCGTGATTTCGCCATTCAGGCCGATGAGAAGCTGGCTGAAAAACTGGTCCGTGAGCTTTACGAAAACGGCCGGCTGGATGTCAGCGGATATGAACCGGCAGATGTGGATTTCCTGTTTGAAGAGGATGATGATTTCGAAGAGGAGGATGCGGATTTTGATGATGACGATGTTCTGAATGTTTATTTCGCTGATGACGAAAATGACGGCATCCGGATCCCCCGCACCATCCGTTTCCCGAAAAAACCGTGATAAAAAAAGCAAGCCTATGCAGCGATCCTGCCATAGACTTGCTTTTTTATTTTTTGAAAAGAACCGTGATCTTCGTTCCTTTTCCTTTTTCACTTTCCACCCGGATCTTTGCCTGATGAACCATAGATGCATGCTTCACGATCGAAAGCCCAAGCCCCGTTCCTCCGGTCTCTCTGGAATGGCTTTTATCCACCCGGTAGAACCTTTCAAAGATCCGTTCCTGGTCTTCTTTCGCAATGCCGATCCCGTTGTCCTCCACGCTCCAGGCAATGCCCTCCGGCACTTCCCGAAGGTCCACATGGACTTTTCCCTTCGCTTCTGTGTATTTCACCGCGTTATCCGTCAGATTATAAAAGATCTCATAAAGCAGCCGGTAATTTCCCCGGATCGTTCTCGTATCTTCTCCGGTAAAAATAAGAGCAAGCTCTTTTTTCTCCGCCTGCGGTTCCAGATTTTTCAGCACTTCCCGGCTCATTTCACCAATGTCCACCGTCTCAAGGGGCAATTCTCCGCTGTTTTCATCCAGCTTGGAAAGTTCAATGATATCCTCCACCAGATTCTTCAGCCGCGTGGCCTCATGATGGATCCTTCCCGCAAATTCCGGAATGTCCTCCGGTCTTACCATACCGTTTTCCATGATCTCCGCATAACCGGAAATGGACATGAGCGGTGTTTTCAGTTCATGGGAAACATTGGCAGAAAATTCCTTTCGGACTTCTCCCGCTTCCTTTAGTTCTTCCATCTGCTGCGTGATCTGCCGGTTCTGTTCATCCAGACGCACCAGCAAAGGCCGCATTTCCTCGTAGACCACATTTTTCAAAGGATGTTCCAGATCCATCTCGTTGATCGGCTTCATGATCTTCCCCGTCTGCACCGTGATGATACAGAGGGTAAAAAGAAGGACCAGAAGAACCACCGCACCGAGGATCAGTGTGCCAGAAAACAGTGTTTTAAATACACTGTCTGTTGTCCTTGCCACACGAAGGATCTCACCATTATCCAGTCGCACGGCATAATAGTACGTCTGCCTGGAAAGTGTTTCGGAATAACGGACCATCTCACAGGAGCCATTTTCCTGTGCTTCCACAAATTCCGGACGGTCTGCATGATTTTCCATGGTTGCCGGATCTTCGTCTGAATCATAGAGAACCGTTCCTTCCGGATCTTCCAGAGTGATCCGGTTTGCTGTCGTCTGACCGATGGTAGACACCAGATAAACGTCCCCGCTTGCTCCCGGTTCCCTGGCTGCATCCATCAGCGTGCGCACATACTCTGCCTCGTCCCGGATGCTGCTTTTCACTGCCTCCCGTACCTTTTCATACATGACAAGACTGGCTGTGAGAAACGACAAAAATACTGCAACGATCACCAGAAAACTGGCGTTTTTCAGCATTTTTTTCCTCATTTCAGCTCTCCGATCCGATATCCGACTCCACGGACGGTTTCAATCAAAGTACCGGCATCTCCCAGCTTCTGTCTGAGTGAACGGATATGGACATCCACCGTCCTGGTCTCTCCGTCAAAATCATATCCCCAGACATGGCCGAGAAGCTGGTCTCTGGTAAGTACGATGCCTTTGTTCTCTACCAGGTATTTCAGGACTTCAAATTCTTTCAGTGTCAATTCCACAGGACGACCGTTTTCCTGTACTTCATGCCGTTCCACCAGAATGGTGATCGGACCGCAGTTCAGTTCCTTTTCCCCCTGTTTCTGACCGCTCCGCCTTAACACGGCTTTTACTCTCGCAAGGAACTCCATCATACCGAAGGGCTTGGTGATATAATCGTCCGCACCCCCGTCCAGACCTTTTACCTTATCAAATTCAGCTCCCTTGGCCGTAACCATGATCACTGGGATCTCCTTTGTGGAGTTGTTTGATTTCAGTTTGTCCAGGATTGCATAACCATCCTCACCCGGAAGCATGATATCCAGAAGGATCAGCTCCGGGCGGTTGTTCTTCAGTTCCTGAAACAGTTCTTTTCCGGACGAAAAGCCCTGTGCCTGATATCCGGTAGTGCTCAACGTATAGACAAGAAGCTCCCGGATATTCCGGTCATCTTCCACACAAAAAATCATAATTTTCCTCCTCGTTTACGGGAGAACATACTGTTCCCTCTCCTGTGCCACGATCCGGTGGAATTCTTCATTGCTCTGGGATTTTACCTGCTCCAGATAACTGTGCGTATCGAAAGAATCCTCCTGCACCTGAAGAATACAGACGGCAATATTGGAACAGTGGTCTGCCACCCGTTCCAGATCGGTAACGATGTCTGACAGGATAAAGCCCATTTCAATGGTACACTTTTCCTCTCTCAGACGCTGCACATGACGTTTTTTCACTTCCTGGTTCAATTCGTCGATAACTTCTTCCAGCGGTTCCACCTTACCGGCAAGAACCGTATCTTTCTCTTCAAATACACGCACTGCTGTTTTTACAATATCTTTCACTGCCCGGCAGAGGACATTCAGTTCTGCCAGTGCTTCGTCAGAAAAAGCCAGTTTTTTCTGATCCAGTTCCCTTGCCGCTCCCAGGATATTCACCGCATGGTCAGAAATACGTTCAAAGTCTCCGATGCAGTGAAGCATCATGGACAGATCATGGCTGTCCCGGCTGCTGAGATCTTTCTGATTGAGTTTCACCAGATAGGTGCCCAGTTCGTCCTCGTAACGGTCTACTTTCTCTTCTGTATTTTCTATAAAAGAAGCTTTTTCTTCCTCATAGCCCCCAAGAAGGGACAGTGCCGCTGAAAAAGATTCTTTTGCACACTCTGCCATTTTGGCTGCCGCATGGCGGCTCTGCTCCATAGCAAAAGCCGGTTTTTCCAGAAAACGCTGGTCCAGTACAAGAAAGTCTGTATCCACTTTTTCCACTGTCTGGCTGTCTTTTTTGTCCCGGATGGTAAGACAAGCCAGCTTCTCCAGTCCTTTGGAGAAGGGCAGAAGAACAAGCGTCGCAAAAATATTGAACATACTGTGGATCACTGCGATACCTGCCGGACCTGCCGCCTGAGACATAAATGAAAAGTCAACAAAAAGATGCAGGAAATAAAACAGCAGCATAAAAATGGTCGTTCCGATGATGTTAAAGTAAAGATGCACCATAGCTGCCCGTTTTGCATTTTTGCTGGCTCCTACTGCAGAAAGAAGAGCCGTCACACAGGTACCGATATTCTGACCCATGATAATAGGAAGTGCCACATCATAGCTGACTGCACCTGTCACGCAGAGCGCCTGCAGGATACCTACGGAAGCAGAGGAACTCTGGATCACGGCAGTCAGAAGTGCTCCTGCCAGCATACCGAAAAGCGGATTGGAAAAGCGGGTCAGGATACCGGTAAATTCCGGCACATCTGCCAGGGGTTTTACCGCTCCGCTCATAGTCTCCATTCCGGTCATCAGAATAGAAAAGCCAAGAAGGATCGCTCCTACATCCTTCTTTTTCTCACTCTTGCAGAACATGACAAAGATCACACCGATAAGAGCCAGTACCGGTCCGAAAGTGGTCGGTTTACACAGCTGAATAAAAAAATTGCTGCTTTCGATACCGGAAAGACTTAAGATCCAGGATGTCACAGTCGTACCGATGTTTGCACCCATGATGACGCCGACTGCCTGAGAAAGCTTCATGATCCCGGAGTTTACAAAACCGACTACCATAACCGTTGTAGCGGATGAAGACTGGATCACTGCTGTTACACCGGCTCCAAGAAGCACTGCCTTGATAGGATTGGAGGTCAGATTCTCCAGAATCTGCTCCATTTTTCCACCGGAGATTTTGGCCAGGCCGTCACTCATCACATTCATTCCATAAAGAAACAGTGCCAGCCCACCAAGAAGTGCGATTATACTAAAAAAATCCATAAGTTATAAATTCCTCCCTCGATTCATTCATCTTCGCATGGTTTCGAGGTATTATACGGAATTTATGTTAAATCAACGCCGGTATTATGTAAAATCTATGTAAAATCCCCTGCTATTTTTCTGTTTACAGAAGTTCTGTGAAGTCATGGATAACGAAATCTGCCGTTTTCCGGATGTTTTCCCACTCTTCTTTTGAGCAGTCATCCAGGATTCCCGTCGTCCCAAAGCCGCCATCCCGTGCCCCCCGGATCCCTGCTGCAAGGTCTTCAAAAACCATGCAGTCCGCCGGAGCCACACCGATCCGTTCTGCTGCCGCTTCATAGATATCCGGAAAACCTTTCCCTCTTTCCACTTCTGCCACCGTCACAAAAGCATCAAAATACGTATAGATCTCATTGTGTTTCAGACAGGGTACAAAAAGCTCTCCGTCGCCGGAAGTCGCTGCTGCAATGGGAATGCCCTGCTCTTTCAGCAGTTCCAGATATTCTTTCACACCAGGCTTTAAGGTCACATGAAAGGCATACGCTTCTCTTGCCATCTCACGCCATTCTTTCACAAGCATCTCCGGTGTATCCGGAAAACCAAACCGCTCTTTCGTATATTTTGCCGCTTCCGGGAACCCCATCGCTGCAATCTTCTGCATGTAATCCTCCGGTACAACAAGGTTTCTTTTTTTCAGGAAATCAATATCGACCTGGCTCCAGACTCCCATGGAGTCCAACAGAGTGCCATCCAGATCAAAGATTGCTCCTTTCCACTGTATTTCTGCCATTTTTTACTCCTTTTTACCGAATTTTTCTGTTTTGTCCGGCTCTGTGTAAAGCGGACATTCGTAATCTGCTTCGCTACTTGCTCATGAACGCAGTCGCTTCGCGATCTGTCAGTGGGAGCTTTCAACTCCCACTGACATAAGCATCCCCCCCTCACCTGCCGCTTAGTGTTCCGCGCACTTGAAGCGGGGGAATGCTTATCTGCGTTCATTCTAGTATAAACCCGGAAAATTGACAACATCTTTTCTGCATAGAAATATTTCTCTTGACAACTTCCTTTTTTCGTGTATAATACAAAGCCATAGAGCAAAGGCGTTCTGGAAGACTTCCGGAGCGCCTTTTGTTTATCATAAGACCGGTTTTGTCGTTGGACAGACCAGAAACGTAAGGGCGCGTTTTTTCCAGGTGGAAAGAGCGCGTTTTTTATTTTCTCTTCAGACAGGCCGGTCAACAAAAAGGAGGAGAAAATTATGGAATTCTCAGCAGTAAACACAATCTGGGTCCTTGTAGGTGCCGCTCTGGTCTTCTTCATGCAGGCCGGTTTTGCCATGGTAGAGGCCGGCTTCACCCGTGCAAAAAATGCCGGCAACATCATCATGAAAAACCTCATGGATTTCTGTATCGGAACCCCCGTCTTCTGGCTCGTCGGTTTCGGTATCATGTTCGGAGCCGGCAACGGCTTCTTCGGTCAGATCGGCGGTATCGCCTCGGAAGCCAATTATGGAACAGCCATGACACCTGACGGCGTTCCTTTCTGGGCTTTTCTCATTTTCCAGACCGTCTTCTGTGCAACTGCTGCCACCATCGTTTCCGGTGCCATGGCAGAACGTACCAAATTTCTTTCTTATTGTATTTACAGCCTGATCATCAGTCTGGTGGTTTATCCGGTTTCCGGTCACTGGATCTGGGGCGGCGGCTGGCTTTCCCAGCTCGGTTTTCATGATTTCGCCGGTTCTGCCGCTGTTCATATGGTCGGTGGCGTAGCCGCTTTCATCGGTGCCCTGATCCTTGGTCCCCGTATTGGAAAGTATGACAAAAACGGCAAGCCAAAAGCCATTCCCGGCCACAACCTGACCATCGGTGCCCTTGGTGTTTTCATCCTCTGGTTCTGCTGGTTCGGTTTCAACGGCTGCTCCACTGTCAGCATGGAAGGAGAAGCGATCGTCACCGCCGGCAAGATCTTCGTCACCACCAACCTGGCAGCTGCTGTTGCCACCTGTACCGTTATGATCATCACCTGGGTCCGTTACAAAAAGCCGGATGTTTCCATGTCCTTAAACGGCACCCTGGCCGGTCTGGTAGCCATCACTGCAGGCTGCGATACCGTTTCTCCGACTTCTGCTGCCATCATTGGTATCCTGGCCGGTTTCGTCGTTGTTTTCGGTATTGAATTTGTTGATAAAGTCCTGAAAGTAGACGATCCGGTCGGTGCAGTCGGTGTCCATGGGCTCAACGGTCTTTTCGGCACTCTGGCCGTCGGTCTTTTCTCTGATGGAACCGGTACCGAATGGAAGGGACTTTTCACCGGCGGCGGTTTCCATCTCCTTGGCATCCAGATCCTCGGCATTATCTGTGTTGTTGCCTGGGTTGCCGTTACCATGACGATCGTTTTCCAGGTTCTGAAACACACGATCGGTCTTCGTGTTCCCGCTGAGGAAGAGATCGCAGGTCTTGATATCGTCGAGCACGGTATCGCAAGCAGTTATGCCGGTTTCTCCGTTCATGACAACGTCGGTCCGGTTCCTGCTCCGATGACCGGTGTCACCAAGGTTTCCACAGGCACCGCATCCGCCACCCAGGCTCCTGCTGAAGTTTCTCCTTCCGAGGGCTCCCAGGGTACGCATAAGCTCACCAAGGTGGTCATCGTCACTCGCCAGAACAAACTGGAAGAGTTTATGCACGCCATGAATGCCATTGGTGTCACCGGCGTCACCGTTACCAACGTTCTTGGCTGCGGTGTGCAAAAAGGTGCTTCTGCTTACTACCGTGGTGTGGAAATGGATATGAGTCTTCTGCCCAAAGTAAAGATCGAGATCGTCGTCAGTGCCGTTCCGGTACAGACCGTTATCGACACCGCCAAAGCCGTTCTTTATACCGGTCAGATCGGTGATGGAAAGCTTTTTGTCTACGATATTGAAAATGTAGTCAAGATCCGTACCGGTGAAGAAGGATTCGATGCCCTTCAGGATACACAGTAACAACCATATTGTATAAGAAGAAACGCTCCCGTTCCGCTGCTCCCTACAGCTGGAACGAGGGCGTTTTCTTATTCCTTTTAAAAGGAAAAGATCGCTGCCTCATAGCCCGAAAGATCGTAAGAGAAAGAAGTCTCTCTCTGGCCGGAGGGGATGTTTTCTGCCTCGTAGATTTTGTGGAGCTCTTCTCTCGTTCCGCCGAATTTTTTCCAGCTGCTGTCAAGGAGAAGCTCGTAGCTGCCGCCGCCCGGCGTTCCCAGGCGGTACTCTTTCCGCTCCACCGGAGTGAAATTGATGACAAAAAGAAGATTTTTCCCTTTTTTTCCAAAGCGTGCAAAGCTAACAATGCTCTCTTCGGAATCATCCGGATCCATCCAGCGAAAACCGGCCGGATCATAATCCAGCTCATAGAGAGCCGGGTACTCCCGGTAGATCTCATAGAGGGCTCTCATATACCGCTGCATCCCCAGATGCTTCGGCTCGGTCAGAAGAAACCAGTCCAGTTCCCGTTGTTCGCTCCACTCCCGTTCCTGGGCAAATTCCTGCCCCATGAAAAGAAGCTTTTTCCCCGGATGCCCCATATAAAAACCATAATAGGCCCTGAGATCTCCGAAGGGATCCAGGCCTTCCCCTGCAGGCATTTTTCCCAGAAGGGAATGTTTTCCGTGGACCACCTCGTCGTGGGAGAGTGCCTGGATAAAATGCTCTGTATAAGCGTAAACCATGCCAAAAGTCAGATGGTCGTGATGATAGCTTCGGTAAATCGGGTCTTTTTCCATATAGGCCAGGGTATCGTTCATCCAGCCCATGTTCCATTTCATATGAAAGCCCAGACCCTGACCCTCCGGCTCCCCGGTGACACCCGGCCAGGAAGTGGATTCCTCCGCGATCATCACGGTTCCGGGAGCAAACTTCCGAGTCGTCCGGTTTAAAAGCTGGAGAAATTCCACTGCTTCCAGGTTCTGATTGCCGCCGTAAATGTTGGGAATCCACTCCCCCGGTCCTCTGCCGTAATCCAGATAGAGCATGGAGGAAACCGCATCCACCCGAAGACCATCCAGATGGTATTCCTTCAGCCAGAAAACTGCGCTGGCGCAGAGAAAGTTCCGCACTTCTTTTTTTCCATAGTCAAAGACCTTCGTGCCCCACTCCCGGTGCTCGCCCTTCCGGGGATCTTCGTACTCATAGAGGGGCGTCCCGTCAAAGCAGGCCAGCCCGTGGGCATCCTTCGGGAAATGAGCCGGTACCCAATCAAGATACACGCCGATCCCTTTCCGGTGCAGGTAATCCACCAGATACATAAAGTCTTTCGGATTGCCATATCTGGAGGTAGGTGCAAAATACCCGGTTACCTGGTAGCCCCAGGAGCCATCGAAGGGATACTCCATGATCCCCAGAAATTCCACATGGGTATATCCCATCTCCTCTGCATAATCTCCAAGTGCATGCGCCAGCTGTTTGTAATTCAGGAAACCATCCGGATCGACCTCGCTGACGGGCCGTTTCTGAAAAGCTCCCGGATGGACTTCCAGAATATTGACCGGTTCACTCCGGTAATCCCTTTTTTCCCGTTCCTCCATCCATTTCTGATCTCTCCAGCAGTAATCCTCGATTTCTGCCACACGGGAAGCATTTCCCGGTCTTACCTCACTTTCGAAGGCATACGGATCTGCTTTATAGAGGGTTTCTCCGTCTCTTGTGTGGATACAATATTTGTAAAGGTCTCCCTCAATAGCTCCCGGTACAAAAATCTCATAGATTCCGGAATCCCCGAGCCGCTCCATGCAGCCGGCCTCTTCCCGCCAGCCATTAAAGGTACCTATGACACTGACGGATCTCGCTGACGGAGCCCAGACGGAAAAACATACGCCCTCCATTCCGTCCTTTTCCGCCAGATGGGCGCCAAACCTTTTATAAACTTCAAAATGCCGCCCAATCCCAAAAAGATACTGATCCACAGATTCTGTCATGGTCACATCCTGATACTGCTTTACTCTCTCGTACATCCTGTATCTCCCAAACAATTCTGTCAATTTTCTATTCTCATCATATCATTTGACAGATCGGATGTCTATGTTTTTTCTACATCGTAAACATCACGATCAGCATTTCCACGCTCATCTGATCATTCATGCGGCCGGTTTTTACGGCTTCTTCCGCCTCCACACATTCTCTAACCGCCTGTTCCAGTTCCTCATAAGTGAAGCTTTCCATCTGCCTCCAGGAATTTTTTACGATAAAAGGCTGGATTTTTATACGGGAAGCGATGCTGTTCTGGTCATAGCCCTGGTTTTTCAGTTCTTTCATCTGCAGAAGCTGATTAAACTGCCGGGCGATGAGGAAGAGGATCCGCATAGGAGGTTCTTTCAAGGCCAGAAGGTCATAGTAGAGATCCATGGCTTTTTTCTGCTGCTTCTGAGCCACCGCCCGGATCATATCAAAGATCTTGTTTTCCGTCCGGGTGATGCAGATCTCTTCTACATCTTCCGGGCGGATTTCGTTTTTGTCCAGCGTGTAGCAGAAAAGCTTCTCCAGCTCCATCTGGATATTTCCCATATCGTCCCCGGCCTTCTCAAGGAAGAGACGCATCGCGGATTCCGTGATCTGTTTTCCTTCTTTTTTCACGCTGGAGAGGATCCAGCGCATGAGGCTCCGCTCGTCCTGGCGGCCAAATTCTACAATGCGGCCCACACTTTTCACGGCCTTATAGAGCTTGCCCCTCTTGTCCACTTCCTCTTCCACGAAGACCATACAGGTGGTGTCCGGCATGGACTTTATGTAGTCCGCCAGCTCGGGGCTGGCATTTTTGAAAAAGCCGGTATCTTCCAGAAGGATCAGCCGCTTATCTGCAAAGAAGGGCATGGTCTCCGCCTGGTCGATGACTGCCTTCGGGTCCACATTTTTTCCCGTATAGACGGAAAGATTCATCGTGTCGCCCTCGGGAAGCACGGCCTCCGTCAGCTTTTTCTTATAGAGCTGGCGGAGATAGGGCTCCTCCCCGCAGAGAAGATATACTTTCTGAAACTCTTTTTTCCGAATGTCCTCTATTAAATCCTTCATGGTTCCTCCTGTTATCCGGTAAAATTACTGTCTCCATTATAGCGCATTCTCTTCTTCCGGGGAACCGGAAATTTTCTGGCTTTTTATTCCGCTTTCTCTGCCGCCTGTTTTTTCATTTCTTTTTTCCGGCGGGTCATAAGGCCTCCCACCCGGCCGGTCTCCTTGGCGGAGAGACTTTTCCAGCCGTCCTTCATCACCCGGTCCAGAAGCCCCAGTTCCTCGGCGATCTCATATTTCAGCTCCTCCTCCGGGGTCAGATTGTGAAGATCGATCTTTTTCTTTTTTGACATGATAAAAGCCACACTCCTTTTTTCTTTTTCTGGAGTATGGCCTTTTATCGTTACTCTTATGCTTCTTTTTCGAAATCCACCTCAATCTCACCCATTCCACATTCCAGAGTGAATTTTTTGTCGGAACCGTTACTGATCTCCTGGCCGCTGCCAAGGCCGGAAAAATCGCGATCTCCAAGACTGATGTTACCCATTCCGCATTCCAGGCTGTAATCGTAATCTTTTTCGGAGCCGACAAGATTCAGATACATGGAACCGATGCCGCATTTCAGATTTCCAAATTTTTTAATTTCCCCGGAGAAATCAAACTCGCCGACGCCGCATTCCCCGTCCAGCTCTTCCACCTGAAGATCGTTCACTGTGAGCGTTCCGACGCCGACCTGGGCTTTCAGCTTCCTGATGTCCGTTCCTTTCGGCACCTCCAGCACAATGGCCACATCCTTGCTGCTGCCAAAGCTGGAAATATTGATGCCAAAGAAATACTGAGCCTTTTTCGAATTGACTTTCAGGGTCGTTCCATTCTGCTCGCAGAAGAATTTGCCGGTTCCGACGGAGCGGAGCACGAAATCCTTACCGGATCCATAGCAGACCGTGAGCTCGCCCACGCCCATATTGAGATCCAGATTTTCTATGTTCTGAAAATGCTGTTCCTCTCCTTCGGTCACCTTTATCTGATCGCCGGTGACAAACGAATGTTTCTCCGAATCATAGCTCACAGAAAGGTCGCCGACTCTTCCTCCCATGGTGTAAGCGGTCAGGCAGAGCACAATTCCAAGAAGCAGAAAGCATCCTGACAAAATAAGAGAAATCTTCATAAATCTTTTCATGCCCTTGCTCCTCCTCTTCTATGAAAAATCTTTCTGCAAAGCCATTTGATCCCCCGCCAGCAGGCCGGAACGCCTCTTCCGATCACCCACATGAGGAGAAGCAACAGCAAAATTCCTGCTGCCAGGCAGATAAAGCCGCTGCCGCAGAACATCAGAGCCACGCCGGGTGCCAGCGCAAGCCTCGCAACACCCACAACCAGAAATACAATTCCTGCAAAAAAGCCCGCCGCCATCACCATAGCCACAGCCACAGCCAGAAGTGCCACACAGACCAGGGCCGACAGGGCCAGAGCAAACACCGTAACCAGCACCGGAATGCCAATCGGGATTCCAATAAACAGCACCAGGCAGACGATTCCGAAGGTCCGCCAGCCGCTAGATTTTTTCAGCTGCTTCTCATAGCTTCCGTAATTTTCCGGAACCGGGCGACTGGAGGTGTTTTTATCGTAAGGGCTGCCGGCATTCTCGTAGCTGTCCGTTCCAAGACCGGTCTTCAGGCCGTTTTTGATCTGCTCGGCGACCTTCTCCGGGCTTTCCAGCTCCCGGATCACCTCCGCTTCCCGGCCTTCGCCCGCATCGTCAAAATATCCCCTGTAAAACTCCAGAGCCGCCTCCCTCTCCTCTGCCGGAATGTCCTGCAAAAGAGCGGCGAGCTTCTCCAGAAACTCCTGTTTTGTCATGGTTTTTTCCTCCCTGTAAAGATACTGGTAATTCTCTCGGAATATTCTTTCCACTCGGTAATATAAAGATTGAGCTGGCGGCGGCCGCTCTCCGTGATCTTATAATACCGGCGGTTCCTTCCTCCGTATTCCATGTCATAGACTTCCAGGCAGCCGTCCTTTAAAAGCCGCCGCAGGACCGGATAAAGGGTAGACTCGGAAACGTCCAGGACGGCCCGGACTTCCTGGGTGATCTTGTACCCGTAGGTTCCTTCCTTCTCCTCCGACACCACAGCCAGGACAATGGCATCCAGAAGTGCTGCACCTGTGTTAAATACCATTTGATCAACTCCTGTGTGATTACTATTTCATGGGCAATACTATATATCATATAATATTGTTTGTCAAGTATGTTTGAAATAAAAAAAATACACAGAGCATATAACCCTGTGTATCTTTTGTTATTTCTATTATTTTCTCATCATATACGCCCGGAACATATCCAGTACACCGGAGAGCTCTTCTTTCGTCTGGATCGCAGACAGGAAGATTGCCTCGAACTGGGACGGTGCGAAGTGACAGCCGTTTTCCAGCATGTACTTGAAGTACTCCGCGAAGGCTTTCGTATCAGAAGTCTTTGCTGTTGCATAGTTGACTACCGGAGTCTCTGTAAAGAAGAGGGAACCGATGGAACCAACATGATTCAGCTGATAGTTCTTGCCGCACTCTTCCAGAATATTCTTCATCTCACCGAAGAACCAGTCGCTCTTGGCATTGAGTTCGGTGTAAACTTCCGGATGGTCTTTCAGATATCCAAGCTGGGCAAGGCCTGCGGACATGGCTACCGGGTTTCCGCTTAAGGTTCCTGCCTGGTAAACAGGACCTGCCGGTGAGATCAGGCTCATGATCTCCCGTTTTCCGCCGTATGCACCCACAGGCATGCCTGCACCGATGATTTTTCCAAAGGTGGTCATATCCGGCTGGATTCCGTAAAAGCCCTGGGCTCCGTCCAGCTGGAGACGAAAACCGGTGATGACCTCATCAAAGATCAGCACCGCACCGTACTTCGTGCAAAGGTCTCTTAAGCCCTGAAGGAACTCCCGTTTCGGCTCCACCACACCCATATTTGCAGCCACGGGCTCCACGATGACAGCGGCGATCTCCTCGGGGAAGGTCTCGAAAAGGGTCTTTACGCTGTCCACATCGTTGTAGACGGCGGAGAGGGTATCCTTCGTGCAGCCTCCCGGCACGCCTGCGCTGTCCGGAATACCGGCCGTCATGACGCCGGAACCGGCCTGCACCAGCATGGCGTCAGAGTGGCCATGGTAGCAGCCCATGAATTTCACGATCTTGTTTCTTCCGGTGTAGCCTCTGGCCGCCCGGACTGCGCTCATGACAGCCTCGGTTCCGGAGTTTACCATGCGGACCATATCGATGGATGGCACGATGCCGGTGATGAGCTCTGCCATCTCCACCTCTTTTTCCGTGGCGGCGCCGTAGCTTAAGCCTTTCTCGCAGGCCTTGATCACGGCTTCCCGGATCAGAGGATTGTTGTGGCCCAGGATCATCGGTCCCCAGGAATTGATAAAGTCAAGATATTTATTTCCGTCCACATCGTACATATAAGCGCCGTCGGCGTGGTCGATAAAGCGTGGGCAGCCGCCGATGGAGCCGAAAGCCCGGACCGGACTGTTGACGCCGCCGGGAATGAGCTTCACCGCTTTTTCAAAAAGTTCTTCTGATCTTGTCATTATCCAATTCTCCCTTCATCCATGAGACGTGCGATCTCCGGTGCAAAATAGGTCAGATAAATATCTGCTCCGGAACGGTAAACACCGACTGCCATTTCGGAAATGATCCGGTCTTCCTCTATATAGCCAAGGGAAGCACCTGCCTTTACCATGGCATACTCACCGCTGACGCTGTAAGCTGCTACCGGGACATTGACGGCATCCCGTACCCGAGTAATCATATCCTGGTAAGCCATGGCCGGTTTTACCATGATGATATCAGCGCCCTCTTCCACATCCATCAGAGCCTCTTTGATGCCCTCACGGCTGTTGTGGAAATCCATCTGGTAGCTCTTCCGGTCGCCGAAGGACGGAGCAGAACCGGCCGCATCACGGAAGGGACCGTAGAAACCGGAAGCATATTTTACCGCATAGGACATGATCGGGGCGGTGTAGTGGCCGTTGGCATCCAGCATCTCACGGATGGCACGGACACGACCGTCCATCATATCAGAAGGAGCTACCATATCGGCTCCGGCTTCTACATGGGAAAGGGCTGTTTTTGCCAGAAGCTCCAGTGTCCGGTCATTGTCCACGTCATGACCGCAGAGCACGCCGCAGTGGCCGTGGGAGGTATACTCGCACATGCACACATCGGTGATGAGATACATCTCCGGGAAGTCTTTTCTCGCCTGACGAAGGGCTTTCTGGACGATACCTTCCGGATCATAGGCTCCGCTTCCTACCTCATCCTTGTGATCGGGAATCCCGAAAAACATCACATTTTTTACGCCTGCGTCCTGAAGTCTGGAAAGGATCTCTCCCTGGGTGTCCACACTGTAGCGGAACTGACCGGGCATCGTAGGGATTTCCTCGACAATCCCGCTTCCCTCTTTTACAAACATCGGATAGATCAGAGATGCTTTATCCATTCTGGTCTCCCGGACCATTTTTCTTAAAACCTCACTGCCCCGCAGTCTTCTGGGGCGCTTCAGCATTTCCATTGCTGCTTCCTCCTTCATGATAATATCTGCCTATATATGTTTCTCAGAGCAGAGCTTTTCCACACAGGCTACCACGCTGTCCATGGTCGCCTGCTCTGCCATATAAGTCTCCATGCCAAGGGCATCGGCTGCCGCTTTTGTCTGACGGCCGATGCAGACGGCTTTCACCTTTGAAAAATCGATCCCTTTTACTGCCTGTTCAAAGCCACGCACGGTGGATGCGCTGGTAAATACCGCATAGTCTACGCTCCCGGCATCAAATTCCGCTTTTTCATCCACAGCTCCCGGTGTCTCATACCGCGTGTCATAGGTAGGAATATCATCCACAACAACACCTTTTTTCTGCAGTTCTTCGATCAGCTCCCTGCCTCCGAGAGCTGCCCGCGGGATCAGGATCTTCTCTGTGCCGGAAAGCTTTTCCGCCAGTGCTTTTCCGAGTGCTTCGCCATCAAAGATCTCCGGTATCAGCTCCGGATAAAGCCCGCGGCTTTCCAGAGCCTTTGCCGTTCCGGAACCAAGAGCCGCGATCTGAAGGCCAGCCAGAGCACGGATATCTTTTTTCTCCGCTCTCAGCTCGTCAAAGAAAACGCGGACACCTGTCGGACTGGTAAATACCAGCCACTGGTAGGTATCCAGTTCTCTGATGGCCTTTTGAAGAAGCACATTATCCGGGACCGGCACCGTACAGATGGCCGGAAGTTCCAGAACCTCTGCGCCTTTTTCCCTGAGTTTCCGGCTCATGGCTGAGACAAGCTCTCTCGGACGGGTGACCAGGATTTTTTTACCTGCCAGCGGAAGCTCCTCATACCAGGCAAATTCCTGTGCAAGATCGCAGACTTTGCCCACAACGATGATAGCCGGCGTTTCTACCCCCTGACGCTCCACCTCTTCTTCCAGTGTAGAGACCGTAGCAACGATCCGTTTCTGACCTGCCAGCGTCCCTTTCTGAAGAATGGCTGCAGGCATAAAAGGATCACAGCCGTTTTCCAGAAGCCCCTTCATGATATCCGGCAGTGCTTTTACGCCCATAAGAAAGACCAGCGTTCCTTTTGTCCGCACCAGCGCCTCAAAATCGATGTCGTATTTTTCATCCTTTTTCTTATGGCCGGTGATGATATGGACCGAAGAGCAGAAATCCCGGTGCGTCACAGGGATCCCGTTATAGGCAGGAACCGCAATGGCACTCGTCACACCAGGGACTACTTCACAGGGAATCTTTTCCAGCTTTAAAAGCTCCATTTCTTCGCCGCCCCGGCCAAAAAGGAAGGGATCGCCGCCTTTTAAGCGGACCACACGTTTGCCTTTTTTCGCCTCTTCCACCAGGATCCGGTTAATGGTTTCCTGCGGTGCCAGATGATTGCTGGAACGCTTGCCCACATTGATAAGCTCTGCATCCTTCGGGATCATGGTCAGGACTCCGGAGCCTACCAGTGCATCATAGACCACTACCTCTGCCCTGGAAAGCACTTCCCTGCCTTTCAGGGTAAAAAGACCCGGATCACCGGGGCCTGCTCCGACCAGCCAGACTTTTCCGACAGGCACCTGCTCCTGTTCTTTCCGGTAATCCTGCCGAAGCTTGATGGCAAGATCTCTTCCGAGTGCTTCCGCCCGCTCCGGATTTCCTTTTACCGTGCCTTTTTTATAACCGCCGGTTTCCTCATCATAGTAAAGTCCCATAAGGAACAGTTTGCCATCCTGCACCCTTGCATGGGCCGCTACCGGTGAAGAACAGCCGCCGTTTAATGTCCGGACAAAAGCTCGTTCGCAAAGTGCTTCATAACGGGAGGTCCGGTCATCGTAGCCACTCAGATAGCCATAGCTTTCCTCCTGTCGGCCCTGAACAGCCAGAATTCCCTGTCCTGCCGCTGGGATCACCTCTTCCGGCTCAAAATAACGGGAGATCCGGTTCTCCAGACCAAGTCTTTTCAGTCCTGCTGCTGCCAGCACCAGTGCTCCATATTCTCCGCCGTCCAGCTTCTGCAATCTGGTCAGTACATTTCCCCGGACAGATCGAAACTCCGCCTTTGGAAACAGTTCTTTCAGCTGAAGAATCCTTCTTAAACTGGAACAGCCGATCGGTTTTGAAAAATCCGGTTCCCGGACTCCTTCCGGCAGCACCAATACATCCCTCGGATCCTCTCTTCTTGAGAAAGCCACCAGTGGAAGTGCTTCCGATACTTCCATCGGCATATCTTTCAGGCTGTGAACCGAAAGATCACTCCGTCCCTCGGAAAGTGCCCGGTCCAGTTCTTTTACAAAAAGTCCTTTTCCGCCCACCTTGTCCAGTGTCCGGTCCAGAATGATATCCCCGGTCGTCTTCATGGTCAGAAGTTCCACCTCCAGATCCGGATGATGGGACTTGATAAAATCCTGCACCATCTGAGACTGGATCACTGCCAGGCGGCTTTCCCGGCTTCCGATGATAATTTTATTCCCCTTCATATGTCTTTTCCAACCCTTCTATACATTCTTCAAACGTCTCCGGACAGACCGTATCCCTGAGACCGAACAACATTTTGTTCACCGATTTTTCCGCCGCCTGTTCCACATTCTTCAAAAGCTCCTCCTGGTGCTCCTTTTCCAGTGGAAGCGTATGAACGATCTTAAGCAGTCTTGCCAGCATATCTTCTGCTGCTTCTTTTTTCAGCTTCTGGATCCTCGGCACCATATCCCGGCATTCATACCAGCTGTCAAATTCTTTCCGCTGCTCTTCAAGGATGACCTCTGCCTTTTTCAGGTTCTCGATGACCTGTTCGCTGCGGACGTCCACATGGAAATCATCAATGTCATAGAGCCGGATATGACGGAGTTTTCCCACCTCCGGATCCACGTCACGAGGTACCGCAAGATCCACCACAACGAGATCATGCTCCAGGTCCACCGGGCGGACATTCTCTTCTTTCAGGGTGAAATTGGGGCTCGCTGTGGCACTGACCACCAGATCGCAGGCCGGAAAATACCCCATGCGCTCGCTGTAGTCGATCCTGCGGCAGCCTAAGGGAATGTCCACAATACCACTCCGGTACTGACGCACGGTAACGGTCACATCTGCCCCTTCTGACAACAGCGTGGAGGCCGTCAGTTTTCCCATTGCACCGTTTCCGATGACCATACACTTCCTGCCCTTGACAGAAAATCCCTGTTCTTTCAGAGTAGCCAGTGCCTGATGGATCACGGAATGGCTGGCTCCTGTAAGGACCACCTCCGTCTTTACCCGCTTTGCCGCTGTCACTGCCATGCGGAAAAGAACCTCCAGCACATTGTCTGTCGCATAGTTTTCCCTCGCAAGAGCCAGGGCATCCTTTACCTGGGTAATGATCTGATCCTCGCCGAGGATCCGTGATTCCAGACCTGCTGCCAGACGGAACAAGTGGGCAGCTGCCTCTTTTTCTTCCCGGAAACTGAAATATTCCCGGTATTCCGGCCATATTTCTTCCGGAAGCTCCCGCACCCGGCAAAGCAGTTCATAAAGATCTCCTTCGTATCCCTCTTCGGTACTCACATAGAGTTCCATCCGGTTGCAGGTGGAGATCAGAACACAGCCCCGGATTCCTTTTTCTTCTTTTATAGAAATCAGTGCTTCTGCACTTTTTTTCTTGGTAAATGAAAATACCGTACGGATATCGATCACCGCTTTGGTATGATCGATCCCTATCATCTGTATCGCCATGAGTCTTTTGATTTCCTCATTTCTTATGGATTTCCCGACGGTTTTCCGCCGGTCGGGCAAAATAGCCCGATTTTCGTTCCTATCATACCACAACACTTCCGGAAATTCAAGAAAGCCTGTGCATCTGGCACAGGCTCTCAAAGTACACGATTACTGCTGATTTTCCACGCTTTCTGCTGTCACCCGCACATCTTTGGTCAGATCCCTGATGACCTCTCCGGCAATGATAAGACCTGCTACAGAGGGAACAAAAGCCGTGCTTCCGGGAATGTCCCGGCGCTCCGTACATTTATGTTTGGCTCCCGGCGGGCAGATACAGTTCGTCCGGCAGCTGCTGGCCATATCATTGATAGGTCTCGTGGGAAGCTCATCAGAATAAACGACTTTCAGCTTCCGGACACCTCTTTTTTTCAGTTCCCGGCGCATGACCTTTGCCAGTGGGCAGACCTTGGTCTTGTAAATATCCGCTACCTGAAAACGGCTGGGATCCAGCTTGTTTCCGGCTCCCATAGAGCTGATGACGGGAGTTCCCGCCTCTTGGGCTTTCATGACCAGGGAAATTTTTGCCGTTACCGTATCTACGGCATCCACCACATAATCATACTGTTCAAAATGAAATTCCTCTGCGTTTTCCGGCAGGAAAAAGCATTTATGAACGGTGACATCCACCTTTGGGTTGATATCCAGCATCCGTTCTTTCATCACATCCGTCTTATACTGACCCACGGTCTTTCTCGTGGCAATGATCTGACGGTTCAGGTTCGTCAGGCAGACCTTGTCGTCGTCAATGAGATCAAAATGCCCCACGCCGCTTCTCACCAGGGCTTCACAGACATAACCACCCACTCCTCCGATGCCGAATACTGCCACTCTGGAATTTTCCAGTTTTTCCATAGCTGCTTTCCCGAACAGAAGCTCGGTCCTTGAAAACTGATTTAACATAAAACCTCCGATCGCTCTCTTTTTACAATGGGAACTCAATAATGCAAGGGGTGAAAAGTCAAAAAGCCGCTCATGACTGCATGATAAGGCTTTTGCCCCCGAATGGTTCTTATCATACATCAGTATCCCTGGATTTTCAATAGAAAATCCCGATACCATCCAGAAGCGTTTGACTTTTTCCCATGACGATGATACACTGACAAAAGATTAACAAAGGAGGTTTTCCACTTATGGAGAAACATACGAAAAAAGCGATCCTGGTCGTGAGCTTCGGCACCAGTGTCAACGAAACCCGTAAAAAGACCATTGACCGCATTGAGGCCGATATCCGGAACGCCAATCCGGATGCTGCCATCTACCGTGCCTGGACCAGCAAGATGATCATCCGCAAGTTAAAAGAGCGGGACGGGGTTACGATCCACACGGTAAAAGAAGCGATGGAAGCCATGATCCAGGATGGCATCCGGGAACTGATCGTTCAGCCGACCCATATCATCAACGGTATCGAAAACGACCTGATGAAGGAGGATGTGCTCGCTTACGCCGCTCATTTTGATTCGATCCGTTTCGGCACGCCGCTTCTAACCAGTACCGATGATATCGAGGAAGCTATCCATGCTTTCATGGAAGTCTGGAAAGAACTCCCGGAAAATGAGGTTCTGGTCCTTATGGGCCACGGCACCACACACTATGCCAACACAGCTTATGCAGCTCTTGATTATACCTTTAAGGATCTTGGCTATTCCAATGTCGTGATCGGTACCGTGGAGGCTTATCCGTCTGTTCCTTCCATTCTCCGAAGCCTCGACGCACTCCACCCGGAAAAGGTCCATCTGGCCCCCTTCATGATCGTAGCCGGTGACCATGCCACCAACGATATGGCCGGCGAAGAAGAAGACTCCTGGAAAAACCAGTTTGAGGCCGCCGGTTATCCCGTGGAATGTCACCTGAAAGGTCTGGGCGAATATCCGGGGATCCGGAAAATCTTTCTGAAGCATATTGAAGAAAGCAAATAAGCATTCTGGAAATTTTACTTGCGTCCTGGTGCAAAATGTGCTATAGTAAATATAAAGTTAAGGGAAGCCAGAGACATACGGCCTACCCTAACGATGAACAATCAAATGCTTTTCAGCATCAGCCGTTCACTATTGGTGGTAGTGGGCGGCTATTTTTTTCTCCCGAAGATTGTATAACACAATCCTATGAGAGCGACAATGAAGATACCTATTTGGATCAGATCCGAATATGTAACGTACATTGGCATCCCTCCTTTCTTTCATCTGGAGGGTTGCCCCTCCGAAGAGGGCAGGCCGCCTTGGGTTGTTCTGACTTCCCATGAATTCAGTATAACATGTACTTTTAATGATTGCAATCCATTAGTTTATTTTTTTTTATCCTCTGTCATCATTGATCATATACAGCAGTGCATTGACGATGCAGGCCGCAATGTTGCTTCCGCCTTTCCGTCCGGCTGCAACGATATAAGGAACGTCAGCGTGCATGATCAGTTCTTTGGACTGGACCACGTTGACGAAGCCTACCGGAACACCGATGATGAGTTCCGGATCCAGTTTCTGATTCTCGATGAGTTCATAAAGACGCACCAGAGCCGTGGGGGCATTTCCGATGGCAAAGATCAACGGTTTCTGAAGGGTCAGTGCCTTGTCCATGCTGGCCGTGGCTCTGGTCGTCCCTTCTGCTTTGGCTTTGGCTGCCACGTCCTCATCCGACATGAAACAGCAGACCTCTCCGCCATAGCGGGCCAGTGCCCGTTTATTGATGCCCGCTTTTGCCATCTGGGTATCCGTCACGATCCAGGCACCGTTCCGGATCGCATCCAGGGCTTTTTCCACTGCACCGTCGGAAAAGCGGAGGTTTTTCGCATAATCAAAGTCTGCGCTGGTGTGGATGCAGCGTTTTACGATAAGCTCCGTTCCCGGGATCAGCGGGGTATCGCCAAGCTCCTCGGTGATGATCTCAAAACTTCTTTTTTCAATGTCTCTTGGAAGGACATTTTCCAGTTCTACCTTCATCTCTTATTCCTCCAGTCCCTTTTCCAGGATCTCATAGATCTTATCCATATCCAGATGTGCTCTCAGACCTTCTGCCAGCTTGTCATACTGACTTTCCTTAAAGGCGGTAAAATCAATGGCTGCCACAGAAGACATATCAATGCCTTTCCGCTCGCCCAGAGCCATCACGATAGTCTTCACCACACCCTCTTTATCAAACACACCATGCACATAGGTGCCGTAAATATGATCCTTGCAGGCTCCGTCCAGCTTTACGGCTTCTTCTTTTTCTGCATGCTTATGACTGTCTGCTGCATGGTTCCGGATCTTTGTGGACGCATGACAGCCTTCTTTTCGCATGGTGGCTCCCATATGGATCTCATAACCTTCGATGGCAACGCCGTTCAGTGATTGCAGCACTCCGGAAAGCCCTTCAAAGCAGCCGCTGACCCGTGTTCTTGTCTTTTCTCCTTCGAAAACCGTGTCAATGGGCAAAAGTCCCATGCCACGGATCTCGCCTCCGGCTTCCACCCCCATGGGATCCTTTAAACTCTCTCCCAGCATCTGGTATCCGCCGCAGACACCGAAGATCACCGTACCGGCCCCCGCTTTTTTCAGGATTGCCGCCTCCAGGCCGTTCTGACGCATCCAGAGCAGATCCTCCATGGTGTTTTTCGTTCCCGGAAGGATGATCATATCCGGATTTTTCAGTTCCGCCGCATTCTGCACATAGCGCAGAGATACGCCTTCAATTCCCTCAAACGGATTAAAATCCGTAAAATTCGAGATCCTTGGAACCCGGATCACTGCGATGTCAACAAGAGCCGCCTCCTGGCTTCCGTGGAACCGCTCCGTCAGGCTGTCTTCGTCATCCAGCTCCAGCTGCATATAAGGAGCCACACCCACAACGGGAATATGCGCCAGCTCCTCCAGCATCTCAATACCGGGATCCAGAATGGTCTTATCTCCGCGGAATTTATTGATGACGAGACCTTTTACCATTTTCTTTTCTTCTTCGGTAAGAAGCATCACCGTCCCTACCAGCTGGGCAAAAACGCCGCCCCGGTCGATGTCGCCCACCAAAAGCACCGGAGCCTTTGCCATTTTGGCCATTCCCATATTGACCAGATCGTCTTTCTTGAGATTGATCTCCGCCGGACTGCCCGCTCCCTCGATAACGATGATATCGTACTCTGCCGCCAGATGATCAAAGGCTTCCTGCACCTTCGGGATCAGCTGCTTTTTAAAAGCGAAATATTCTCTCGCCGGCATATTTCCAAGAACTTCTCCGTTTACGATAACCTGAGAGCCCACATCGTTGGTTGGTTTTAACAGGATGGGATTCATATAGACGCTTGGTTTGATGCCGGCTGCCTCCGCCTGCATCACCTGCGCTCTTCCCATCTCCAGTCCTTCTTCCGTGATAAAGGAATTTAAAGCCATATTCTGGGACTTAAAAGGTGCCACTTTATAGCCGTCCTGTTTAAAGATCCTGCACAAGCCGGCTGCCAGAAGACTTTTCCCGGCATTGGACATGGTGCCCTGGATCATGATTGTCTTTGCCATATTGATTTCCTTTCTGTATCCGTACATCCGCATCTTTGCCGCTTCGGAAGCGCTCAGCGCAGCACCTCTTCGAAGGCCTGCATCAGTGCTTCATTTTCCCGGTGTCCCCGCACGGCAATGCGGAAATAACCCTTTTTCAATCCCCGGTAATTGCTGCAGTCGCGGATCAGGATCGCCCTCTCCAGCAGTCTTTCCGCCAAGTCTTCCGGTCCTTTAAAAAAGATAAAATTGGCTCTTGCCGGAAATACCGTAAGTCCCATTTTCCTCATCTCATGCTCCAGAAAACCTCGTTCCTCACGGATCATAGTCCGTACCTCATCCACATAAAACTCCTCTTCCAGAGCCGCCTCACCTGCCACCTGTGCCAGCGTGGAAACGCTCCAGGGCTGCATGACAGAGCGCATGTTTTTCTGGATGCTTTCACTTGCCGTCATACAGTATCCAAGCCGCAGTCCCGGCATCGCATAGATCTTGGTAAAGGCATCCAGGATCACCAGATCCGGATATTGTTCCAGATAAGGCTTCATGGTAAAACATTCCGCCTGATCCAGAAATTGATTGAAACATTCATCAACCACCAGAATGCAGCCGCACGCCTGACACCGTTCTGCCACCGCCAGAAGAAACGGACGATCCACCGTTCCCCCGGTGGGATTGTTCGGATTGCAGAGAAAAACCATATCCAGTTCTTCCGTGATCTTCTGAAGATAATCCTCCTGATAGGCAAAACCGTTTTCTTCCTTCAATTCATAAAAGAATACCTCACAGCCGCAGCCGGAAAGTGCCTGTTCGTACTCTGCAAAGCCGGGTGCCGCCACCAGAGCCTTCTTCGGTCTGCATCCGTTTGCCAGTGCGAAGATCAGCTCTGCCGCTCCGTTTCCGCAGAGGATAAAATCTGCAGGAATCCCTGCTTTTTCAGAGAGCATTGCCCGCAGAGAACGACATTCCACATCCGGATAATGCACCAGCCGTTCCAGAGAAGCACGAATGGCTTCCACGGAACGCCTGGGAAGCCCCAGTGGGCTGATATTGGCAGAATAATCCATCGCGATCTCCCGCGAATAAATATCTCCGCCATGCTTGTGTTTTTCCATTTTTGTCTCCTTTTTTTCTGCCCGCTTATTCTGCATTTACATTCTGCCGGACAGTGCCAGTATCAGGATTTTCACCAGTGAAAATATAAGAAGAGACAGGAGTGCCGTCGCATACAGAAGCCGGTTGGCTCTTCTGATATCTTCATATTCCACCGGTCTTAGATCATCTCCGATGGTCGGTTTCTGATAAAGCTTTCCAAAATACCAGGCATCACCTGCCAGCTGGATCCGCAGCGCACCTGCCATAACGGCTTCCGTCTGGGCAGAGTTGGGGCTGGCATGATTCTTTCTGTCACGTCTGAAGATCTTCCAGGCGTTTGCCCGGTCAAAACCGGAAAGGCCGGAGGCCAGGACCATCAGCACACCGGAAAGTCTGGCCGGAAGGAAATTCACCACATCGTCCAGCTTCGCTGCAAAACGGCCGAAATACAGGTATTTGTCATTTTTATATCCCACCATGGAATCCATGGTATTGATGGATTTATAAAACCAGCCAAATACCGGTCCTCCGACAGCCATAAAAAGCATCGGCGCAATGATGCCGTCCGAGGTGTTCTCCGCCACGGTTTCCACAGCAGCTTTTGTCACACCTTTTTCATCCAGAGCTGCCGTATCGCGTCCTACGATCATGGAAACAGCCTGACGGCTCCCCGGAAGATCTCCGGCTGCCAGTTTGTCATAAACCTTCATGCTCTCATCCTTCAGGGATTTGGTCGCCAGAAGCCAGTAGCAGAGGATCGTCTCCACCACAAATCTGGCCTGTACACACCAAAAGCTCGCCCCGAAAACAAGCAGAGCCGGAACAGCCGTTGTCACCGCTATCACCAGGACCGCCATCAGGATGCCGCCAAAAAACTCCCCTCTTTCCGTTTTTGGAAAGAGCTTCCGGATCCATTTTTCCAGAAAAGAAATCAGTGCCCCCACCAACCGGACCGGATGGTAGAGAAAATGCGGATCTCCGATCAGAAGATCCAGTAAAAAGCCCGCCAGAAGGGCTAATAAAGATATCATTGTTTCGTCACTCCCTTCTGTTTTTCTTTCCCATTCCTCCTCCGGTCAACACAGGCTGACAAAAATTCTGCCGCCAGTGCCGGATTGCTGTAATAATAAAGATGCGGGAAACCAAAAAGCTGGGATTCCGTTCCGTGGATACAGTCCCAGGAACGCTTGCGCAGAGGTTTTTTCGCATGGAAATCCGTTCCGCAGGAGGTGCTGTCAAAATAGTGGAATTCATGCGCCTTCAAAATCCCGGCCTTTTTCCCCAGGAACTCCCTGTCTTCTGTGTTTCCGCTAAGCTCGATGTAACCGAAACGCCCCAGTTTCTCCGTTTTATATGCTTTTCCGTCGATGACATCTGCCATCTTCCAGGCTTTTCCGTCCATATCCTCCATGGTCGTATGAAGATACATAAAACCACCGCATTCTGCCAGACAGGGAAAGCCATTTTTCAGAAGTGTCCGGATTTCCTGACGCATGGACACATTGCCGGAAAGCTCCCCGGCATAAAGTTCCGGGTATCCTCCATAAAGAAGCAGCCCGTCGATTCCTTCCGGAAGTGCCGGATCATGGAGCGGTGAAAAAAAGGTGATTTCTGCTCCCAGTTCCTTCAAAAGGCCAAGGTTGTCCTCATAGATAAAGCAAAAAGCTTCATCCTTTGCCACAGCGATCCGCGGTTTTTCCTCATGGATCCCTGCCGCCTGTCCAAAAGCCAGAACTTTTTTCAAAGTCTCCGGAACTCCTTCCTCACTGCACTCCAGTGCTTCCGCCTCTTTCGCCAGTCCAATCAGGCCATCGATGTCCAGAGACTTTTCCAGAATTTCCGCCAGATGATCGAATTTTTCGGACAGCTCCTTCACTTCATCTGGAAGCACCAGACCCAGATGACGGCTTTCCAGATTCAGTTCCGTGATCTTCGGCACATAACCAAAGACGCGGATACCAAGCTCCTCCTCGATCTGTTTTTTTATCTCCGGATAGAGCATGGGAGACATCCGGTTGAGGATCACCCCTTCGATATGGCTTTCCTTTTTATAAGTGAGAAAGCCTTTGATCTCCGCAAGGGCAGAAAGGCTCATGCCACGGGTATCCACGACGAGCACTGCCGGTGTTCCGGTCACAGCTGCCAGATCATACGCACTGGCCTTCGTATCGATCCCGCCCAGTCCGTCATAATAACCCATAACACCTTCTACCACAGAAATATCCGTATCCTCGGCTCCCCGTTTCATCAGATAACGGGTGGTCTCTTCATCCGTAAAGAAGGTATCCAGATTTCTGGATTTTGCTCCCAGCACACGGGAATGAAACATGGGATCGATGTAATCCGGCCCGCATTTAAAAGAAGAAACACGAAGTCCTCTCTTTCTTAATGCCGCCAGGAGCCCGCAGGTGACAAGCGTTTTTCCGCTGCCGCTTTTCGGCGCTGTCAGAAGGAAACGGGGTGTCTGCTTCTCAGTCATCTGCCTCCCCCTTTCCGGTACAGGAGATCACGTAAACAGGGTTCTGCCCCATCATCATATGATATCTTCCGATCTCCTTTGCTTCTCCGATCATGGCTGTTACAATGTCACTGTCTGTCACCGGAAGAACCTTTAACGCTTCCAGTGCTTCTGACACGGTTTCAAGTGCAATGGCATTAATGACAAAACGTACCGCCGGATTTTTCTCCAGAGCAGTCCTCATGATGGAAAGGAGATTTCCGGAAGAACCACCGATAAATACATGTGTGGGTGCCGGAAGATCCCTTAAGGCTTCCGGTGCCAGCCCAGGTACAATGGTCAGATTGTCCAGTGCAAACTTTCTCCTGTTTTCCTCCAGAAGTTCCACTGCTTCTTCCTTTTTTTCAATCGCCCAGACGGCTCCTTTGAGACACTGTCTTGCCATTTCGATGGAAACGGAACCCGTTCCGGCTCCCACATCCCAGCAGAGAGAGTCCTCCTGAAGACTCAGTTTAGAGAGAGAAATGCTCCGGATCCCCTGCTTTGTCATGGGAACTTTGGCACGAAGAAACATTTCATCGGAAAGACCATGGGTCGTCAGCTTCTCCGGCTCTTCATTTACCAGCAGCACCACAGAGAGAGCATCAAATTCCCGGTCTTTCAGGCTTTCTGCCGTGCCCTCCGTGATCTGCTCTTCCGGATAGGAAAGACGTTCTCCCACATAAAGCTTTACCTGATCCATTCCATAAGAAAGAAGCTTGTCACAGATCTTTGCAATACCGTCTTTTTCCCCTACCAGGGCAAAGACCTTCCGATTCCGTCTGACCGCTCCGATGAGATTCTGCTGCCTTCCATGAACACTCATGAGGCAGACATCCTCCCAGGCCATATGCAGCTTTCCAAGGAAATAGACCACAGAGGAAATACCGGAAGAAACCTCGATTGTTTCACCGGCAAAGGCTTCGTAAAGCCGTTTGGCCCCGCTGTAAAAGCCCACATCTCCGGAAAGAAGAATGGCAACCCTTTCATACTCCGGATGCGCATAGACATAGGCACGGATCTCCTCCGGCCGGTAGGAAGCAAATTTCGGCTTGCCATAGCTGTCCGTCTCCTGAAGCATACGCCCGGCGCCAATGAGTACATCTGCCTGCCGGATGGCACGCTCCGCCTCCAGGGTCCGGTTCTCCGGATTTCCCATACCGATGCCGATGAGATGGATGGTCCTTCTGGCCGGAATGGAATAGCGTTCCATGAGAAGCTTTTTCACTTCCGGAAAGGATTTTCCTTCTGTTCCCGGTTCCTTCGGACGGCCGATCAGGATGACTTTGGCTCCCGCTTCCCGTGCAGAAAGAAGTTTTTCCTCAAAGCCTCCCACTTTTCCGGAATCCTTTGTCACCAGATAGGCCGCATCAAACTGCCGGAGCATGGCCGTATTCAGTTCCCGGCTGAAGGGTCCCTGCATACAGATCAGATGTTTTCCCACAAAGCCAAGCGAAGCCGCCATAGCCGCAACCTCAGGAGTGGAAAGCACCCTTGCATAAAGCCTTTTTTCAAAGTCCGGAAGGGCCGTAAATGCTTTCAGTTCCTTGCTTCCGGTCGTCAGAAGCACATTTCCCTCTGTCTGTTTCAGATACTCCACGGCTCCTGCCGTATCTTCCACAAAAATACAGTCCGCCGTATCGGTGCTCTCTTCTCTTAAGAGGCGGATGTACTCGGTTTCCGTATGCTCACAGGCCTGACGGATATTTTCGGAGACCACCACTGCATACGGATGCGTGGCATCCACCACGGTTCTGATCTCTTCTTCCCGGAAAAAGGCTTCCATCTCGGCCTCTTCCATCCGACCCTGGTGGATCTTCAGAAAAGGTCCCGGGGAAAGAAGGGTTTCTCCGTATTCGGTCGCTACGGAAACCTCTACAGGAAGTTCTCTTCCGCTTAAAAATTCGGCCAGCTCCCTGCCTTCCGTCGTTCCTGCAAAAATCAGGATCTTACTCTTCTTTTCCATGTCTGTACCCTCTCGGAGTAACCATCTTTCCGTTGATCTCTTTTGTCATGGAATTGCCCACAAAAACAGTCGTAAACATATCCACCTGGGTATCCTTCAGTTCCTTCAGCGTCAGGACGCGGTAACACTCTTCCTCCCGGCCGATGTTCCGTACAAGACCGCAGACGGTTTCCGGGGCTTTGTGCTGCAGCATAAGGTCACAGGCCTTCTGAAGATAATCTTTTCTCTTATGGCTGGAAGGATTATAAAGACAGATCACAAAATCTGCCTCACTTGCCAGAAGCAGTCTTTTTTCAATCTTTTCCCAGGGGGTCAGAAGGTCACTCAGGCTGATAAGGGCAAAATCATGGATCAGGGGTGCACCCAGGACTGCTGCTCCGCCTGTAGCCGCTGTCACACCGGGGATCACTTCCACTTCTACCTCCGGATAATCCACACCGATCTCCAGCATCAGGCCGGACATCCCGTAAACACCGGCATCTCCGCTGCAGATCATGGCTACTGTTTTTCCTTTTCGAGCCTCCTCAAAGGCAAGAATGCAACGGTCTACTTCCTTTCTCATAGGAGTGGTGAGGAATTCCTTTCCTGCAAAATGCTCCTTCACCAGATCCACATAAACGGTGTATCCCACAATGGTATCACAGGATGACAGGGCATTGGCCGCCCGCATCGTCATCTGTTCGTATTCTCCCGGGCCGATGCCCACCACATAAATCTTACTCAAATTCAACGCTCCAATCTTTCACAGCCAGGGCAACGGTGACACCGTTTCCTGCTGTTTTTTTCTGTATCAGTTTACCGCCGCCGCTGAGAAGAACGGCGCTTCTCTCGCACACATTATCCACTCCCGCCACCTGTTTTACAAAAGCGGACGGGGTGAAATCTCCTTCTGCTTCTAAAAGAGTTTCTGCGGAATACGTCTGAAAATCCAGTCCGTATTTTTCACAAAAACCAAGGATTCCTTTTTCTTCTGCTTTCAGATCGATGCTCGCTGCTCCCATCAGACTGTGTACAGACAGATGGTTTCTGGAAAGTACCTCCAGGACCGCCTCTTCAATGGCTGCTTCTTCTTTTTCCTTCCGGCAGCCGATCCCGAGAGCCACCCGCTTCGGGATCAGATGCAGCGTACAGGGAAACGGCCGGAACTCTTCGTTCCATGCGATAACGATCCCTGTCTTTCCATCGAAAGGCTCCGTTCCTTTTAAAAGCTCCAGTTCCTCCGGAATCTCACCCAGGATCGGGAAATCCGTCACCAGACCGATCTTTTTCTCATCCAGAATATCGGCAGAAACCTGTTTTGCCGCTTTCATATCGGAGATCCAAAGCTTTTGCTTTTTGGCAAACACATCCACGGCAAAACGCCCGTTGACATCCGTGGCCGTAGTAATGACCGGAATGGCACCCGTCAGGTTGGCAAGCGTTCCAGCCAGTTCGTTTGCGCCCCCAATATGACCGGACAGAAGGGAAATGGCAAAGATCCCTTTTTCATCCATGACCACCACGGCTGGATCCTTTCGTTTATCCGCTACAAAAGGGGCAATGCTCCGGACAGCGATCCCTGTGGCTCCGATAAAAAGCAGGGCATCCCGGCTTTCAAACATCCGGCCCGTCCAGTCATGAAGAGAACAGGAAAGAGGCGGAAGACCACTGCTTTCCGCATATTTTGCCAAAGCTGTGCTTTCCACATCGATGCCTTCCCGACGTAAAAGCTCACTCACCGACCGGTTCAGTCTGCTTCCCCGTTCGGTGAAGCTGATGACTGCCAGTTTCATTTACTTGCCTCCCTAAATTCCGTTGTAAAAGCCGGATTGTAAAGCTCGGAACGGTTGTAATGACTGTGCGTCACCACATCACCGATGATCATCAGGGCTGTTTTTGTGATGTTGTTCTTTTTCGCTGTCTCTGCCAGGGTTCCCACTGTACATACAAAGGCTTTTTCATCCTCCCAGGTAGCCTTGTATACAATAGCCGCCGGTGTGTCCTTTGTATATCCGCCTGCGATCAGGCGCTCGGAAAGTTTCTCCAGCATTCCGGTACTCAAAAATACCACCATGGTCGCATGGTGTGCCGCCAGAGAAGCAATCTCCTCTTTTTCCGGCACCGGTGTCCTTCCTGCCATCCGGGTGATGATCACGCTCTGAGACACATCCGGAAGGGTATACTCCAGATTCAGGGCACTGGCCGCTCCGCAGAAAGAGCTGACGCCCGGACAGTAATCGTATGCGATGCCTTTTTCATCCAGTACATCCATCTGCTCCCGGATCGCACCGTAAAGACAGGGATCTCCGGTGTGAAGACGCACCGTCATAAGACCTTCCTTTTCCGCCTCAAACATCACATCCAGTACTTCCTCCAACGTCATGACCGCACTGTTATATACCTTGCAGCCTTCCTTTTTTTCGTCCAGAAGCTGCGGATTGACCAGAGAACCGGCGTAAATGATCACATCGGCTTCCTGAAGAAATTTCTGTCCCCGGACAGTGATAAGATCCGGTGCTCCGGAACCTGCTCCTACAAAATGTATCATAAGTTATGCTCCTCCTTTATCACGATCAGTGAATAGTAACCTGCGTTCTCCGGGATTTCATCTGCGGAGGCGTAAATTTTTTCATCCGGCATACCGCAGTTTTCAATCATCACGGCATTTTTTCCGAACCCTTTCACCTGCTCTTTTACGTACTTCATCTGTTTTCCTGCTTTCATCAGCACCTTGGTCCCGGGAAGCTTTAACGCCTCCTCAATCTGATAGGAAGCCGGGATCACATGAAGCGGTTCGCTTCTCTCCACCAGACTCATGTTCATTCTGGCTGCCACCGCACAGAAAGAAGTGATCCCGCTGATGATCTCCACCCGGTAGCCTTTTTCTTCCAGGCGCTGATGGACATACATATACGTAGAATAAACGGTAGGATCTCCCAGCGTAAGGAAGACCACGTTTTTCCCCTGATCCAGCTGATCGGCAATCTTCTCTGCCGCACGGTCATAGTTTTCATTTAAAAGCGCTTTATCCTTTGTCATAGGCATGGTCAGTGCCAGAAGCGTCTTGTCCGCAAGCTCCGGTACTGCCTGCACGGAAATCTGATATGCTACCGTTTCCTCCGGTTTTTCTCCAGGAAGTGCGATCACCTCATTTTCCCGGATCAGCCGCACTGCTTTTAAAGTCAGAAGTTCCGGATCTCCCGGTCCGATCCCCACACCATATAAAGTACCTTTCATTGTATCTCTCCTTCTTTTACTGTTTTTCTTTGTCTTTCCGGAAATGCTTCAGCATTTCCTGTGCTCCGGCCGTTTCTCCCAGAAACCCGTATTCATTGGAGAAAAGAATGGCCTCCGTCGGAAACGCCTCTCCGATCCGATGCTGGAGATAATAGTGGATCCTTGGCAGGATCTCAGCCATTGTTTTTTCCAGAAGTCCTTTTTCCTTTAAAATACCAATGGCTTCCACGGTCGTGATCGTCTCAAGGAGCTGTTTTGCCGTCTCAAGATCCGCCCCGGCCCGGATGGCAGCCGCCGTCATAAGCTCTGCCCTGGAATCCGCACAGCGGGAATGAGTATTCATGATCCCGCCGGAGACTTTGATAAATTTTCCGATATCCGCCACAAAGAGGATTCCACGGATGCCGAGATTCACTGCATAATCCAGTGTTTCTCCCACATAATTGCTGCACTTGACGGAATTTTCCACATCCACATCCGGGTAGCTGCTCACAAAAGCGGCTCCATAGTTTCCTGGTGTGATGAGAAGATAATCCCCGCCGTTTTCTTTTCTCAGACGCATCTCCGCGTGAATACTGGCGATCAGTGCATCTTCACTCATAGGTACCACAATGCCGCTGGTTCCCAGCACGGAGATCCCTCCCAGGATCCCAAGTCTCGGATTAAAGGTCTTTTTAGCTACCTCTTCCCCGCCGGGGATCGAGATAACTACGGTAAAGCCCTCTGTGTAGCCGAAGGCATCCGCAATGTCCTCCACTGCCTCTGTGATCATGGCTCTTGGTGTCCGGTTGATGGCTGCTGCTCCAACCGGCTGTTCCAGGCCTCTTTTTGTCACACGGCCGACTCCCCTGCCTCCGTCAATGGTCACACCGCTTTCTTTTTTCTTCCGCACAGCAGCGTATACCAGAAGACCGTGAGTCGCATCTGGATCATCCCCTCCATCCTTTCGGACGGCACAGGAGACTTCCTCCTCTCCCTTATGGATATCCAGGATCTCCAGATGGAGCAGGATCCCTTTGGGCGTCATCAGATCGATGTTTTCTACTGTTTCTCCGGTCAGGAGCATCCGCGCAGCTGCCTTTGCCGCCGCAGCTGCACAGGAACCGGTGGTGTAACCATACCGGAGTTTTTTGTTGTTTTTGATCACATAGTAATCTTCCAGTCCGTTCTTCATAGAACACTCCTGCCTTTCCTTTTGCCGACCTCCGCATTTTGTCTGCAAAAACCGTTTTCATTATATTATGCGGGGGTTTTGCTGTCAACAAGCGGGGCATAAGAAAAAGACCGCCGCAGGGATTTTCCGTTTCCCGCAGCAGCCTTGTCCAGTACTTATTTTTCCGTCGTTTCTTTCTTTCCGAACTTGGTGGAGGTCACCTTTCGCGGCTTCTCCGCTTCCTTTTTATCCCAGGGCAGAACATCTCCCGGTTCCTTCAGATATTCCAGGATCTGCCAGATCCCTTCTCCTGTATAAGAGCTTACCCGAAACACGGTCTCACAGCCGCAAAGGCGAAGCCAGCGTTCTGCCTGATCCGGGTCTGCCATCGGTGCATCGATCTGGGTCACGATACCAATGACCGGCCGCATGGACTGGGCCACGATATTGGGCGGAAACAGGGAATAGGGTTCCTCCGCATTGATGACCAAACCCACTACATCTGCCTCATAAGAGTAAAGAGCCAGTGCATACCCGAGCCGGTTGGTCTCTGCATATTCTCCCGGCGTATCGATCACCACATCAAAATGATTGACATACTGTGTCTTGTGGTAATGGAGCGTATCTCCTTTCAGTGCCTGGCGAAGGGTGGTCTTTCCACATTCACTGCGCCCCATAAGAATGATCTTTTTCATCAGGTTCTCGTCACTTCACAGATCGTAAAGCCCAGCTTTTCCTTCAGGTACTGATTGATCTCAATGATGGCGTTCTCCACCTCCGCCACTTTTCCTGTAAAGAGCAGGGTTCCGCTGAAACGGTCAATAAAGCCCATATCGATGTTTGCTTTCTTCATGGCAATGTCGGCCGCGATCACGGAGATCTCTGCCGGACTTAAGCTTAAGATCCCGATGGCCGCCCGGTTGTAGTCCAGTTTGGGGTCCAGTCCCAGTTTCCGGTAAATAATAGGATCAGGACTTGCGATCACATGGGCCAGTGTCACCTGCTTGCCGGGAACCAATTCCTGAACGATTCTCATCTTCTGTTCACCCTGTGGGATGAAATCTTCTATATTCATCTTTTTTTCTCCCTTCGCTTCCTGCTTTTTCCTTCTGTCATAACGGTTCCGCAGCTTTCCCGGACCGTTATCTTCTGGCATCATAATACCACACAAATCAACGAAAGACAACAGTGTTTTCTTTTTATAATAACTGTGTTATGATGATAACAAGTGCGTGACAAACGCGGATCGTAAACGTCCGTTTCCCGCGATTGTACACATAAACAGGAGGATTTACCACCATGAAAAAGATTCTTTTGATCGCCACCGGCGGAACCATCGCTTCCAAATATACCAGTGAGGGGCTCTGTCCTCAGATTTCTTCGGAAGAACTCCTTTCCTACGTTCCGACCGCCCGGGATTTCTGTGAGATCGACGCAGTCCAGCCTTTCAATCTGGACAGTACCAACATCAATGCTTCCCAGTGGCTGGCACTGGCTTCTCTGATTCAGAAGAAATACGAGTATTACGACGGCTTCGTCATCTGTCATGGCACAGACACGATGGCTTATACCGCCGCGGCTTTATCCTATCTCATCCAGAATAACCGGAAGCCGGTGGTCATCACCGGAGCCCAGAAGCCCATCGACCTTCCCATCACCGATGCCCGGGCCAATCTTCTGGACAGCCTTCGTTTTGCCTCTCACGACAGGGCGCACGGAGTCAACATCGTGTTCGGCGGAGAAGTCATTGCCGGAACCAGAGCCAAAAAGGAGCGTTCCAAGAGCTTCAATGCTTTTTCCAGCATCAATTTCCCGCAGATCGCCATTATTCAGGACTCCCGCATCATCTTTTATATCGATGACAAGGATCAGAGCACCACACCGTTGAAATTCTGCCATACCTTGAATGACCGGGTCTTTCTCCTAAAGCTGATCCCGGGCATCAGCGGCAGGATCCTGGAAGCACTCTATGACACCTATGACGCAGTCATCATTGAGGCCTTCGGTGTCGGCGGACTTCCCAATTACGGGGACGACAGTTTTTATGAAATGATCCAGAAGTTTATTTCTTCCGGCAAGATCGTCATCATGGCTACCCAGGTCACCCACGAAGGAAGTGATATGGAGATCTATCAGGTCGGAAAAGTAATGAAGGATCAGTTCCATCTGATCGAATCCTACGATATGACACTGGAAGCCACCGTAGCCAAGACCATGTGGGCACTCGGTCAGACCAGTGATTCCACCGCTTTCCAGGAGCTTTTCTACAGCACCATCAATCATGACCTGCTGTTCTGGGACGAGGTCGGAAGCCACCAGTGAACTACTCGGTAACTAAGTTACCAGAGCATCTGAAATCTGGCGGGATACCGCCTTTTTTCAGGGTGCGTCCATGACACCAATACTGCTTGCCTTTCGGCTATACAGCTACTTTTATGATTTCTGGATTTTTTAGTCCAGTTACGGACAGTTCCTTTTCCTTTCCTGATATGGAAAGATATTTCCGCAGGATATTAAATGCACCCACTGCATCTGCGTTAAATCTTACTCCGCCAGTTATATACATGCCCCGTTCTTTTCGATTGAATGCTTCTGCATATCTTTTTGATACTTCTGGTGATAATGGACTGCACTGGCTGGTATAGCTTTCTTCCTGTTTTATCAATGGAATCCCATACAGTTTCAGTTTATATTCCAGCATGATATACATCTTGTTATAAGGCAGTCCGTGAAGCTTCTGGTTGGTCTTGTGTCCCAGATCTTTTCCTCTACGGATATTCCGGATATCTCCCACAACCACACAGCGGATATCTTCCTTTCTGCAGTATTCCGCAATCCATCTGGTCACTTTGTGAAGGTAATCCTTCACTGCATTCTGCTTTTTCCTGTAAAGTCTCTGGATATGTTTCGATGATTTTGGATATTTTATTTCTCTTTCCGACTGCTGTGCATACCATACAGACTGCACTCTGGCAATCTCTTTATGAAAGTATCTTTCCAGAGAAAGATATTTTCTTCCCAGAATAAAAGTCCTGCCATTTCCAGAATCATAACAGGTCATCAGATTATGAAGTCCAGGATCAACAGATAAATAATGTCCATTCTGGGAGAGCTGCTCTGGTTCTTCCATCTCATAAATAACGATAAGGTCACATGTTCCATTTTCCGGGGGATAGATCCGCAATTGTTTTATGTGATCCATGTCTTTGAAAATCTTATTTTCAAGATATAGAAATTTTTCATGGATCCCGTAGGTTTTTTCCATATAGCTTTTCAGATCCTTTGGCAGAGACAGCCGCAGCTGGTCTGAACCTTTCTCATGCCGGATCCCCATCTGCATGTATGTGACTGGTATATTGTCCTGTTTAAAACGGGGCGGATTTGGATCTTTGATCCCTCCGGTCTTTTTCAGGACATAAAAAGATCTCCACGCCTTATCCAGCTGCTTACAGGTCTCCTGTGCTGTCTGTGACGGGAGCTGTCTGTACCACAGATCTCCTTTATGCGCTTTTTTCTGGTAATACCAGTCAGGATACTTTTCCAGTCCCAGTTCTTTATAATGATGACGTTCGTAGTTGCAGACATTCCAGAGTTTGGAAGCTGCATAACACATATGCCCTATGATATTGGAATATTCCGGCCGGATCTTTACCGATGTTCTGTGTGACAGCAGCATTCCTCTTTCCCCCTTCAGACAGTCATGCGAACCAGTATCCACAGTCCGCTTTAAATCAATACGACTTGCTCTGATGTTCAATATAACGGCGGATATTTTCCTCCGGTATTTCACTGACCATACCATATAGTAGTTGATATTACACACGCAAGTCCTATAATGCACAAAATTTTCTTTTATATGCATATATATAGTATAACACAAGAGTCAAAAACACGCAATAATTATCCAAACATATTTTCGATTATTTATATGTGGGTTACGGAATTAAGAGAAAACTAGTAACTGTTCAGAACCCCTTCGGGTTCGTTGCTAGGTATTGTGCAAAATAGAGAATCGAAAAATCTTTTCTACTCTGATTTGCTGTTACTCTGTGGATCAAAGTGATGAATTTTTATTTGTATATCAATCTTGTGGATATTCCTCAAGCATCTGTCTTTTATCCGCTTCATTTTTGTCTTTTGAGACGATTTTACATATATTTATAAGCATTTACACCTTCAAATTTAATACTTATCCACCGTCATTTTGCCGAATGGATTTTTCGACAGATTCGCTTTTTTACAGCGTTTCCGCTATAATGAAAACATAAAATCCAGCGGAAAGAAGGTGGTTTGAATGCCCGTTAATATCACAGAAGAATTCGTTCATCAGCTTATGGGACAGATTGATTTTCTGACAAAGCAAAACAGCACATTAACAGCTACTGTTGACAGCATGAACCTGACAATTGCCGAGCTGAATCAAACCATCAAGGAACTGAAAGAACAGCTAAACAAAAACTCCAAAAACAGTTCCAAGCCGCCTTCATCTGACGGACTTAAGAAACCTGCGGTAAAAAAGAACCGAAGCTTTCGAGAATCTTCCGGGAAAAAACAGGGTGCCCAGGAAGGACATGATGGAGTTCATCTCTCTGTCATTTCCAATACGGATCATACCAGGGATCATATGCATTCTGACTGTGCCGGATGCCCTTATCGCACAACATGTCTTGATAAGGCTTGTGTAAAAGAAACCCGTCACGAGATTGATGCAGTTGTAACTGTAGACGTCACTGCGCATAATCTCATTGAAATGCACAAATTCTCTTTGCATAGTGGTGCGAAAACAGGAACATTTCCCGAAAACGTAAAAGCAACTGTCCAGTGTGTTTAACATTCCATTAGCAACGGGAACCATTAAAAACATGGTAACCCGCTGTGCAGAATCGCTGAAAGATACTTATGAACAGATCCGTTTGAAAATGATCGCACTTGGACTGATCCATTGTGATGAGACCGGGAGCCGCGTAGATGGAAAAACCTGCTGGGTTCACGTTGCATCCGACCAGGATTATACATATCTGACCATAAATCAGAAACGTGGACAGACAGGCATGGATGCTGCGGATGTGCTGTCACATGTCCACGGGATCATTGTGCATGACTGCTGGGGTTCTTACTGGAAGTATCAGGATATGACACATGCCATCTGCTGTGTGCATCTTCTCCGGGAACTAAACGGTGTAATTGAAAATCATCCGGAGCAGACATGGGCAGTCAGGTTTAAGAAACTTCTGCTCGATATGAAAAAGGCGCGTGATAAAGCACTTCTTTCCGCTAAGGATGAGGTCAGCTACTATCACCGTCATAAATTTGATATGGAGTATGATTCCATCATCAAAACTGCATATGAGGAAAATCCCCTTCCTGAAACTCCTGCTAAAAAGCGTGGTCGCAAGAAAAAGGGCAAAGTATTAAATTTAATCTGCAGACTGGATAATTACAAGGCATCAGTCTGCCTGTTTATAAAGAATCTCTGTGTACCCTTTGATAATAATCAGGCGGAACGTGATCTTAGAATGATAAAAATAAAAACCAAGATCTCTGGATGCTTCCGAAGTGAAGAGGGTGCACAGGAATATCTTACAATCATGAGCTATATCGGATCAGCCCGCAAGCATGGAATAAATGCTTTCACAGCTATCCGTGAAGCACTGAACGGAACCCCTGATATCATTTTCAACTAATGGGGTCCTGAACAGTTACGAAAACTATTAATATCAAGTATGAGGATTATTGTACTATTTGCACTGTGCAGATATGCACACTCCTGCGCTTTCATCTCGGTAATTGAATTGCCGAGGATTCCCGCTTATTGTCCTAAAGTTCCAGTTTTCTGCCGTCCAGAACGGCTTCGGTCAGCTGGTCACCGTTTTCATAAACCAGTTTCAGGGAAAAAAACGGATGATCTTCATTCAAAAGCCGAAAGAAGATCTTATCGCCTTCCCAGAGGTTCAGCTTATAAATCTCATCTTTACGAACCCATTCCAGCGTTCCTTCGGGACAATCCGTAAGTTTTCCTTCATAGCCGGTGGCTGTGTAAAGGAAGATACATTCCGATTCCCAGGGTTCACAGATAAAGGTGAGAATGCCTCTGAGACGGTAATCCGTCAGTGTCAGTCCGGTTTCTTCCCTGGCTTCTCTTAAAAGGCAGTCTTCCGGACTTTCGTCTTTTTCAAATTTCCCTCCGATACCGATCCATTTATCTTTGTTGACGTCATTCTTTTTCCTGATGCGGTGAAGCATGAGGTAACTGTCCGAATTTTCTATATAGCAAAGTGTTGTAAGAAGCATATCTAAAATCCTTTCTTATGTAAAAATCAGAGTTTTCTTGGCTTTTTCCACTTGTATGATCGGATCTTCCGACAAGTCCATGATCCGGTTATTTTGAACGCAGATAAGCATTCCCCCGCTTCAAGTGCGCGGAGCACTAAGCGGCGGGT
>OLQE01000047.1_pt1 | contig 104516 bp, 93 predicted proteins | sample 1643161 | NCBI WGS metagenome assembly OLQE01 (sample SAMEA3136650, study PRJEB25190) | human gut metagenome
CCCGTCCTCCGGAGCTTCGGATCGCTAAGATTTTCTCACATCTTTTCAGATGCCCGCCGTCCACGCATACCACCTGCCCCTGGAGGCTTTCTGACTTTCACTTTAATGATTCAATGATTTTTTGATTCATTAAATCGTAGGAATTCCACTGATTCTTATCTGAAACAATATCAACCGCTTCACAAAATTTCTGAATGGTTTTCAGTATACCTGCCGCATCCTTTTTTACCCGTTGTTTTATCCACTCATCTGTAACTGATACAATTTCGTGCGCAGCCATATTTCGAACTTTACGTTCAATTTCCGTAAAATCTCTGATCAATTTCTTCACACTCTGGTCTGTACATTTTCTTTGAATAATCTTATATATCTGACTTGAATATACCACATCATATCGAAAAGCACCATGATATTCTTCATTTAGTATTTTCAGAACTTCAGATCCCTTAAGCTTCTCTTTACTCCATTTGCCTTCCGAACAATAGGAATCGATATCGACTCTGCAATATTTCCACGATGCCATCTTCATCAAATCAATCCCCAATGGTGTGATACCGCGGATAAAATCCGCATATTCGCCTTTTTGATATTTGATTTTTAACACCAATGCATACTCAAACAACTTTTTTCTGTCACCATCTTTGATTGGCATAAACGATTCCAATTCCCTGTTTTCTTCCGGTAATATACTGTTCCAGTCCATGGAAATTCTTTTTTTTGCCACATGAAGCATTCGCAAAATTTCTACCGAAAGATCTTTTTCCATTCCATCTGCAACTTCATACGCAGCATGATAATCATATGCCAGCAAATGCTTCTTTATCACATCAATTTTCAGTTTTCGCAACAGATTGGGAGACTGTACTTCCCTGCATCTGTTATCGAAAGATTCATCATTGTCTTCGTTATTCTTCCACTGTTCCTCAATATCATAAACGTCCCTGTCTTCATATTCCAAATTGCTTCTTTTCTTCGGAGAATTAACCTGAATCGGTTGGAAACGATAACTCTCCAAAGTGGACATCACCATCAACGCACTTTTCATTCCCGGTGTTCCGGAAGATATATTCAAGAGAAGCTGATCCCCCTCTTCCATATCCTTTTCAATGCTGTCTATTGCACGCTGAAATTTCTGATAAAAGATGTCAAAATTCTGAGCCTCCGTCATCTGTGTGTCTTTCCAGAGTTTGACACAAAACTTGTGCCCTGTTTTTTCGCCCAAAAATCTCAATGCTGTTGTATATCTTCCATCTTTCTTTTGGTTTTCTGCCATTTCCTGCGACAAATATAAATATACAACATCCGGCTTATAAACTCGGCAAATATGAAGCATAGACCCATCCTTGTTATATCTGATCGGATCCGTATTTCCAACTGGCGAAAACAAAATTTTCTTTCCCATTTTTCTTCCTTTCTGTCATGATGTCAAATCAATATAATATCTTCTTCCTGTGTATCCACATCTGTGCCCCAGGTTGTTACCTGACCTTTTCCTCTGATTTTATATACCCGCACACTGTCTTCCACATCAATATGATTTGGAATTTCTTCCATTAACTTATTAAGTTTTTTCTTAGAAAGTGTTGCCTCAAAAGCTGACTTCTGAACCCTAAAACCATAGCCTGAAAGAAGTTTTGCGAACTTTGTTCTTCTCTTATTATCAATAATATCATAAATTACCAAGACAAACACTCTATCATCTTCTATTTCCTCTGCGATTTGAAAATAATATTCTTCATTCATAGTTATCTCACCGGATTTGTATTGGCTCATAGTAAGCGACATCTCCTTTTTCAACTGCTTTTACCAGCTGTTCCATCTGCAGAAAAATTGCTCTTCGAAAACTTACCGGATAATCTACATAAGTTAGATATTTTACTTCCGTCTGAAACTTTTTTTCCAGTTTGTTCAGAAAAATCTTAAGACCGGAGGATGCAAGGTAACATCCCGGTTCTTCCATATCAAACACAAAATCTTCTTTCCGTATCTCATGCCCATTGATCAGACTCATTGCTGTTGTATCCACAATTACTGCTCTCCACTCCTCCATCATGTCACTTGCCAACGTCGGATGATTTTCCGCGTCTCTATGCAAAAATCCAAAATAAGGATTCAATCCTTTCATCTCAATTTTTGCGTATACTTCATTCATTAATATAGAATATCCAAGGCTGATCAGTGAATTGAATTCGTCCAACGGTGGTCTTTTCGTTCTTCCGTTAAACTTAAAGTCTTTTTCTATGCACTGTGATAAACCTTGAAAATAGTACTTTGCTCCCTGTCCTTCATATCCCATAATTTCCGCGATTGTAGTACAAGATTGTATTTTTTCTCTGCAGATAAAAAGCATCTTCTGTTCTTCCTTAAGCTCTTTTCTCTTACTTTTCTCATATCTTTTCAATACTACACTTTGATTTTTCAACTTTGAACTGATGATTTTTTTACTCAGTTCCAGAGAAAAATCTGTATCATAGAGATCACATTGCTTTCTCTGTCTTTCTGGTCTGATATGCCCTGTCGACTGCAAACGACCAAAGTATTTGCCGCCTTTTGAAAAATACGCAACAGAAATCCCCCGTTTCATACATTCTTCCATACATTGTGTCGTTACCTGCGCCTTTCCAAGGATCGTAATCCCTTCCAGAGATTCTATTGGAATCATTCTTTTCAATCCGTCTTTATACTGTACAACACAACGGTTTCCTTCCACACCAATCACCGCTCCATTCTCATTAACGTATAGCAGACTCATATTTCACCCTCCCAACTACTGATATAAGCTTATCAAAATTATTGAATCTTCCATTTTTATGCGAAATAACGAAACACCTTTAAAATAGGCCTTTTGCCCATACTCTTTCCACACAGCTTACTTTAGCCAAGCACTATACAGTATAAATATATTCTTTCAGAATTAAATTTTCTTAAAATAGGATTTTTACACAATACGCAATCTGAGATTTCCATTCTTTTTCAATTAATGCCAAAAATTTGCATACAGCTATATTGCAGCATTGTTTCCGCCACCTTACGGGGAATTACATTTCTCAATAATGAGAAACAAAGGAATGGGACTTGCTATAGCAGGGTTTCCGTCCCCTTATGGGGAATTACATTTCTCAATCAGATTCCTTGTGACACGAAAATGACACATCATGTTTCCGTCCCCTTACAGGGAATTACATTTCTCAATCGCACAGGTGCACGGCAACGCACGGGTGTACGGCAAGTTTCCGTCCCCTTACGGGGAATTACATTTCTCAATCAGACAACTCAAAACATTAACAAAGGTTGCAAAGTTTCCGTCCCCTTACGGGGAATTACATTTCTCAATTGTCCACGCATACAACGGAAAACATCTTACGTTTAAATAGTTTCCGTCCCCTTACGGGGAATTACATTTCTCAATTACATCGGAATGATTACGAGAAGCGGCAGGGATTTTCTGGTTTCCGTCCCCTTACGGGGAATTACATTTCTCAATGATTGGGAGGATGGTGAAGAAAAATGGAAATTGAAGTTTCCGTCCCCTTACGGGGAATTACATTTCTCAATAATTAACATGATGATCGATGCTAAACGAGAAGAGTTTCCGTCCCCTTACGGGGAATTACATTTCTCAATATGGATGATATCAAAGAGGTGATGCCCAAAAAAGGTTTCCGTCCCCTTACGGGGAATTACATTTCTCAATCATGAAGAAAAACATTTTTGACAGGACAAACGATCAGTTTCCGTCCCCTTACGGGGAATTACATTTCTCAATCCCACGCCACACGGCAAACAACCTACCTTGACTACAGTTTCCGTCCCCTTACGGGGAATTACATTTCTCAATTTGAAAGTATGGATGACTATGAACAAGTGAAAAACCGTTTCCGTCCCCTTACGGGGAATTACATTTCTCAATTTTTGATTCTGTTCATCGGGGATCGAATCGTTTTAGTTTCCGTCCCCTTACGGGGAATTACATTTCTCAATTCTGCTGTATGGCTTGCAGGCTTTCTTGGATAAACGTTTCCGTCCCCTTACGGGGAATTACATTTCTCAATACTACTTGGATGTTTAGGGACAATTATATTGACCGTTTCCGTCCCCTTACGGGGAATTACATTTCTCAATCGGAAATTCTATTTTGGATTCCGAAAATAATGACATGTTTCCGTCCCCTTACGGGGAATTACATTTCTCAATCCCGTCCCTGGAACCCTAGTAATTAAGTGGGTTCCAGAGACATAATGCGTGGGAAACCGTTTGAGAGAAAAAGCTGAATACGAAAAATAGAAAAAAGACCTAAATTCGCAGTAACTATGCCGTGCGTGGGAAAATTATATAATATCCATCCTGCACACTCCCATTGGCAGAGTCTGTCCTTTATAATAAGTGCATTTATAAATATGAGGCGAAACGCCATATCCCATATCCTTACTATGATGTTTTTCTGGAACACCAATTTTATCAAAAATCTCTTTTGTCGTCCTCACTCCCTGCCCGCCTGGAAACATGGAAGCTACCATTGTTTTTGACTGAAATCCACATCCGCCGCCAAGGTATACACTATCTGAAAAAGGCCTGTCCATATCTTTAAAATGAGAGACAAATTCATCATAATATATTTCATTATGTCTTTCAATCGCTTCTTTTATTTCCGATGCATCCCATGGACAAATCGAAGTGTCAATTGTAAGTGTATTACGAAACGTTGTACCAGGTGCAAGGCATTCCCTCATTAAATTCAGCGGCTTTTCTTTTCCGTCTGGATGTCGTTCAATTTTCTGACACAAAATCAGTTGATCTGTATTCAGCGGTTCACTGTCTGATACAATAAATCCTGCCATAACGTCATTGACCGCATTCTTCTTGTCTTCTTTTCTGTTCAGGAGATGATATCTTCTGTTCTCTACGCATTTAATCTGATTCGTCAGTATCTTCCGATTTCTGCCCCTGGATTTCTCCAATTCCCGAATTATCTCCCTTTGGTCTGTCATATATTTTTCCGGATTTTTTCTGATATCTGCACACAGCAAGACTGTGCGCAGCATCCCTTTTACCGAACTTCCCGGTACATAAGGTTTTCCATAAGGATCTTTTATATACTCCATCACCTGCATAGAACGAGCTGTTTTCCGTATGCCATCCCCGACCTGAATGGTATACTTCATACACTTTTCCGCTTCTTTCAGAGAAATTTTGTTTTGAAACATCCAGTTGCGCAGATTGGTTTTTTCACTTCCCAACATAAATTTTTCAAACTGATTCTCCAAATGCCTTTTTCGAAGCATGCTATAAAACCTGTTGATATCTATGATTCCCACTGTATCCGGAGTGAGAAACAAGTATTCCTTTTTCTTAATCTCATTTCCATTTCCAATAAATACAGGACCTTTCACCTGAAAATTCAGTTTGTATTCTTTAAGAACCCGTTTCATATCGATACCCCCAAAAACATCGCCTTTGCATAACGATAAACCGGATGTTTACCGCCATCCGATACATCTACAATCTGACCGGAAAAACTTGATGTAAAACATGATCCTGATTGAAAAACATATAAATCCCTTTTTCGCATCTGACGATCTGAATAATTCGCAGAATCTATGAAACCGCTTCGTTTGATCAGCTGGAAATATCCATGCTCTGTCGCTTTCTGGAGTTCTTCAGTTTTGGGTAAAGCCGAGGAAATCAGCATATGGATTTCTCCCTTATTCTCCAATAAAGTTTCCAATTCATCTGGCATTTTGCATGTCATAAACTCAAATCTTCCAAGGCCTGCATATTTCTTTCCACCGATTCCGCTATAAGAAACTGCAAAAAGAAGTTCTTCCAGAAACTGGAGTGCATCCTCTTCACCTTTGGCTATAAAATAAAGACCGGCTCCTTCTGAAAACTGAAAAATTTTAATACGATATGGTGTCGTTTCCTCTTCCCCACGAACCTTTGCGGAAACACGCATCGATTCCTGCCCTATCTCCGGAAACTCCAGGTCAATCGGAAATTCACCCATAAAATATTCTTTTATATATTTTGCCGGAATATATTTCAATTTCTTATATTTCTTTTTCTCAACAGAATCTCCTCCCGGCCTTTCTGTTTTTATCCACATAATAGGTTTCGGCAAATAATACTCCTGTTTTACATAAGGAAATGCGTCCGAAATCCATAAACGATTTTTTTCAAAAAGTTCAAGCCATCGGTTCAAAGCCTCCTGTCGAACAGCTTCCTGGCAAAGCGCAGAAAATAAAGTATCTGCGTAAAAAGTTATATCCGTATCCTCCAGCGCCCTTTTCCCGAAATGTACACCATATGGAAACTCCAGCCGAAATAATCTGTATTTACTTTTCCTTTCTACCATTATGATTGGCTGACCCCCTTCAGAATTTTGTTGCATTCTTCCATCAATTGGTCATCGACTTCTCCAATTACCAAAGCTGCATCAAGATCATGAATAACCATTTTCCCGTATCCCCTGGATCCATGACCTCCAAGATAGTCATACTGAAGCAGCCGGAATCCTTCCGCAAGTGTTTCAATATCTTCCAGAAATTCTTCTGTATTTTCCAGTTCGTAAATCATATCCAATTCGAAAACAGAGCCCCGTATAACCCTTTCAATTTGTCTTGGCATTGCTACTGCGGTTGCCCGATTAATTGTATTTTCAAATTTTACCTCTGTCATGCTCTGAATTCCATATTCATGCAGCTGTTTTTCATTTGCCAGTACCATATCCGAAATAAGAATTCTGCTTCGTTTCACATGATTGGGTTTTGCTGTGCCAAACAACCGTGTAAGTCGTTCGGCATCGTCATCTGGCTTCACACTAATGGAAGTATTATACTCTTTTGCAAGCAAGCTTCTCATTTTTCCTTTCAAAGAACTGCCTGGTATTATTGGGAGATTTGATTTGATATCTTTTATTACAGGAGAGTCCACCGCTCCTATTGCAGAAAAAGAATCATTTCCGCCGATGTGCATTCCTGTTTTTACCTCGAAATCGCCTGTAATCTGAATTTTTGCGTACATGATTTTCACCTCATTATAATTTTTTTTCGTAATATTTATGAAAAGCTACCAACGCCTCCATATATCGGCTGAATAAAATATAATTTCGTCTGCTTCCCTGAATCTGTTGGATAATTTCCAGAATCTTGGCCTCTTCCACAAAATCTCTTACCTTTTCCTCTCTTCCCGCTTCATAAATAAACCGAACCCGCAGATACTGAATTCTTTCACATATTTCATCTGACAATTGTTCACCCGTATCATTCAGGATCTGATTATAAATATCAGCTGTAATAGAAAGCAGGTTTCTGATTTTTGATGTTGTAACAAGATTGTCTTCACCTCGTTTTCTCCTGTTTTCCTGCGATTTTTTTACCAGATTACAGATGGTCTGCTCTGCTTTATCCACATAGTTTTCTTCATTAATCAGCATCGTTCTTACCCTCCGTCTTTCTTCTTTCATATGCATATACACAGATTGCCGTTTTCAATTGTCTGCAGTCTTCTTCTGACTGGATCCATTCATAGATACAATTGGAAAATCTACGGTATTTTTCCTGTATTTCCCCATCTTCTTTCGGCTCCAGACATGCCAGAAAGTATACACACCTTGCAAAATTTATCCTTTCCTTCTGATTCCTGATCAACTGCAGCAAATGATACACAAAGTTCATGCCACGCTCCTGTTGTTCTGACTCAAGAAGGAACTCACAAAAGATTCGATATTTTTCTTCCAGTACCTTTTTTTCAAATTCATTCCACCGATACGTTCCATCACTGATTCTGTGTTCCTCCCTTTCATCCCAATGCCATTGTCCGTCTTCCATGAGAGTAACTGCATCCTTACCCGGAAGTTTTTTGGACTGTTCCTCTTGTTCTCCGACTTCTTCTGCGATTGCACTGATTGGGTAGCCAGGTTCATAAATACCGATACCTGCAGACAGCGTCAGGGTTCCCTGGGTATATCTTTGAAAAGCTTTTTTTAAATCCACTGAAAATTCAATAATATCATTCCATGCACCAACAATAAATACATCATCTCCTCCCGAATAAATGATTGTGGCATTTCGTTTCCTGGTTTCAGTCGTCTTATCCATATGAAAAATTCCCTGTTCAAGGATCTGCCGGATATACACTTTAAAAAATAAAGACAAATGTCTGGACAGCACCGCTACACGCGTCAGCGTCATATAACGATCCGCATTTTCGGTATCCCGAAAACCAGAGACAAATGCCTGTCCAAGATTATCCACATCAGCTCTCAATATTCCGATCCTGTTAATTCCTGAAGCCTGTTCAGCAAATTCCTGAAAGCTTTGTCCAGTCGTATAATCCCCCACCCAAATCGGTGTTGCAATATGTTTTCCTGTATACATCCGGTTTTTCGCATAGGTTCGAACATAATACGGATCTTCCACCATTCTTTTTCTGACCTGCGCGGCATTGTCTGCAACCAGGAGATATCCTCCCGGAAGCGGCAGTCCTTCTTCTCCTGACTCTGCCAAAAGGATTGTAAAAAACTCACTGTATAAAATGTTTTTGGAAAATCCACTCATTTTACTGCAGATTTGACACACACCATCCTCATTTACAGAATCAAGCCGTTTACAAACCCTGCACTCTCTTGAATAATCCCGAACCTTTCTGGTATTTAATTTCAGAATCGTTTCCGCTGAATACTTATGTAATTTTTGTTTTGAAATAACACTTCCAAGTTCTCGATACAAAGCCGAGTAACTTCCTGCAGGAAGATTCTGCAGGTCATTGCTGCTGCACGGCACACAGCCGCCAGCCAAATACAGGGAAATATCAAAAAGATCTGTCAGCCATTCGTTTACCTGTTCCAGATACTCTTCAAATATTTTTCTGGCAGAATCCGTATTAGGAAGTATCAGATAACAATGTCCTCCGCCAGAATAAATCAGATTCGCCCTTGATAGAGACAGTCGATCCAGCAGGCAGTCTATCACATGTTCCATCATAATTTCCAGATAAAAGGAACGTGCCCGAAGGGTTTTCAGCGCATTCTCTGAAGCAATGGTATAAATAAACCGCTGAATTCCGGATAAATCCATAGAACAGAGCAAAAACACTTTTCTTTCATAAAACTCGCGGCTTTTTTGAAAAAGTATTGCCCGATAATCATTTTCCTGTTTTCCCTGCAAATACTGATAAATACAACCGGAAAATCCTGCAGTCAATTTTACATGATCATACAGAGAAATATCCGTCAGCTCATCTTTCGCGGTCGACGAAGGTACAAAAGACAAGTTTGCCTCCAGCACCTGCATCAAAGAGTTGATGTGTTCCGAATTCCACTCAAAGCCCTGCAGATTATCCGTAATCCTCTGAATAATCTCCCGATAAAATTTTTCATCAAACGGAATCTTCTTATCCTGAGGATAATTGATCATCCCTTCTGGATTCAAACTTCCCGGAAGATAATATTTTTCCTCATGATTTCCATTCAGCACATTGAAAACACTTTGAAGCGGAACCGTAATTTCAAATCCGGAATCCGCCGAATCACTTTTTCTTCTATCCGCCGATGCCGCAATGTTGTCTGCTATATACACAATGTACGCAAGATCATCTGGTAAAACCATTGCATCTTTCAATAGCTTATAGTGATGGAATCTAACACAGTTTAACACTTCCTTATCTGTCATTCCGACTTCATTTATCAGATAATCATAACCACTCTGACAATGATTTCTTCTGTCATTCCCTTCCCGAAAAACAATTTTTCCAATGTCATGGAGAAGACCTCCAACTACAAGTTTAACTTCCTTATCCTTCACTGTTCACACTCCTTTCCAACATTTTAATAGCTCCCATACCCATCCCAGTTTTGATTCCCACACCGGAAAATTTACCAAAACGTAAAAGCAGACGAATATATCTCGCAATCGTATCTGATCCTTTTATCTGTATTCGTATGGTTCCCATAAATCCAGTAAGTCTTATACCTTCCATGGGAAACAAAGCTGTTTTTAGATGGTACCTGACAATCTCGCTCTGGTTAACAAGTTGCATCAATGTATCTTCATCCATCATATCCAGTTGTCCGGAGGATGCGCTGTATTTTCTCATCAAACTTCCGTAAATCAGTGAAAGATCCGGATAAAACACATATTTACCATTCTGTTTAAATGCGGCAGGTGATAGAAAAGCAAGATCTATATATCGTTCTCCACGCACATGATAAAATTCTTTCATCAATGTTTCATCCGGTATGGTCTGAAGCTGTGTCTCCTGCACCATACACTTGATTTTTCCATCTTTTAGAGTAAATCTTTGCAGTCTGGAAAGTGGAAGCAAAATTTTCTCATAAGCTTCTTCATTCATAGTACGTACATACCAAATCTTGTCATTACCTTCTTGCATCAAACATTGACTATAAGGGTTCAATCGATTCTCATGCAAAAAAGCAGCATATTCTTTTTCCACATGTTCCATCATCAGCCCTTGCAGATTAGAAGATTGCCGATAACTCAGTTCTTCACTTTCAAGTTTCAATTTAAGTTCAGCCAACATAACTTTCTCCCATATAAAAAACAAAATATATTCTTCTTTTTCCTATTAGTATAGCATATTGTATTCTATTTCCAATTACCTTTTGATATTTTTTGAATTTATTCGTCATTTTGTTGACTTTTTTATTATATCATAGTATTCTTTTTATATAGTTGCACATGCAATAATTGTAAATGCAATATTATCTGTGAAGGGGTGGTTTCAGCTTGAAAAAGGTATTTCTCTATCTGCGTCCGCACGTTCCGCGGATGATCCTCGGCGTCACGATCAAATTCACCGGAACGATCATGGATCTGTTTCTCCCATGGATCCTTTCCTATATGATCGATGTGATCGTTCCCAAAAAAGACATGACGGAAATCCTGCTTTACGGTCTGCTGATGCTGATCTGTTCGGTGATCGCCTGGGCGGGGAACGTCATTGCCAACCGGATGGCTTCCCGGGTGGCAAGGGATACAACCGAAAGTCTCCGGCACGATCTGTTCCGCAGGATTTCTTATCTGTCCTGCCGCCAGACGGACACGTTCACTATCGCTTCCCTGGAATCCCGCCTGACTTCGGATACCTACAACATTCACCAGATGATCGGTATGATGCAGCGGCTGGGAATCCGCGCGCCGATTCTGCTCCTTGGCGGGATCACCATGACCATGTTCATGGAACCGGTGCTGACGCTGGTTCTTCTGGCTGTCCTGCCGTTTGTCGCGGTCACTGTGTTTTATATTTCCAGAAAAGGAATTCCCCTGTACACACAGCTGCAGCAGGCGGTTGACCGGATGGTCCGTGTCGTACGGGAGAACGCCTCCGGAATCCGTGTCATCAAAGCGCTTTCCAAAACAGAATACGAAAAAGAACGTTTCAAGGCTGCAAACCAGAACATCGTGGAGAAAGAGACAAAAGCTTCGGTTACAATGGCTGCCAGCAATCCCCTGATGAATCTTTTCCTGAACGCAGGCCTTACGCTGGTGGTTGTGGCGGGAGCTTTCCGGGTGGCTGCCGGTCAGACACAGACGGGAACCATCCTGGCTTTTCTTACTTACTTTACGATCATCCTGAACGCCATGCTTTCCATCAACCGTATGTTTATGCTGTTTTCCAAAGGTTCTGCCTCCGCGAATCGGATCAGTCAGGTACTGGACGCTCCGGAGGACCTGCTGCTGGAAGCCAGGGATCATCAGGATACGAAATATCATGTCCTGTTCGACCACGTATCTTTCGCCTACCATCTGGGACGTTCCCAGGTGATCTCCGACATTTCCTTTGCTCTGAAAAAAGGGGAAACCCTTGGAATCATCGGCGCTACGGGATGTGGAAAAAGTACGATCATCAACCTTCTGATCCGTTTTTACGATGCAGACAAGGGAACCATCCGCATCGACGGGGATGATGTCCGTGGAATTCCTTTCAGCGAACTCCACAAGAAATTTGGAATCGTCTTTCAGAACGATGTGCTGTTTGCGGATACCGTGGAAGAAAACATCCGTTTTGGAAGGGATATCACGCAGGAGGATATCGAGAAAGCCGTTGTGTGCGCACAGGCACAGCCATTCATCGAAGAACTGGAGGACGGACTTGGTTACCGTCTGGCGATCCGCGGTTCCAACCTGAGCGGCGGCCAGAAACAGCGCGTGCTGATCTCACGGGCGCTTGCAGCACATCCGGAAATCCTGATCCTTGACGACTCCTCCAGCGCGCTGGATTATCAGACCGACGCACGGCTTCGCCAGGCTCTGTCCAAAAATTTCCGTAAAACAACTACCATCATTGTTGCCCAGCGGGCAAGCTCGATCCGCCATGCGGATCATATCCTGATGCTGGAAAACGGCAGAGAGATCGGTTATGGCACCCACGAGGAATTGATGGCCTCCTGTGAACCATACCGTCAGATCAGTCTTTCTCAGATGGGAGGTGAAACAGATGAAGCACATGAATGATACTGAAATCCATTCAGAAAAAAGAACCGAAAAAAAGAAAGATTCCGGAAAGAACACTTTTTCCTTCTTTGGAAAAGCCCCGGAATCGGAAGAAGATGAAAAATACAAGAAAGAAAAACCAAGGGACCGACGCTACGTACTGCTCCGTCTGTGGAGTTACCTGTATCAGTACAAATGGCTGCTGTTTCTCGCTTTGTTCCTGACGATCGTCAGCAACCTCCTTGGCCTGGTGGGACCGATGCTCTCCGGCTATGCCATCGATGCGATCCATGGACCCAACGATGTGGATTTTCCCCTGGTGTTTTTCTACGCGGCACTGATGATCGGGTTTTACGCCCTCTCTTCTCTGCTGACCTATATCCTGACCCGCATTACCATCCGTTTCAGCCAGCGCGTCATCTATCAGATGCGCAAAGACGTGTTCGATACACTGATGGAACTGCCGGTGGGCTATTTTGACCGTACCCAGACCGGAGACATCATCAGCCGGATCTCCTACGATATTGATACGGTAAATGCCTCCCTCTCCAATGACCTGCTGCAGATCTGTACCAGCGTGATCACCGTCATCGGCTCTCTGGTCATGATGCTTATGATCGCGCCGGCTCTGGTGTCCGTCTTTGTCATCACGATTCCGGCATCCATTTTGCTGACCCGGTATATGACAAGGAAAGTCCGTCCCCTGTTCCGCAAACGCTCTGCAAAGTTGGGAGAACTGAACGGATATACGGAAGAAATCATCAGCGGCCAGAAAACCATTAAGGCGTATCATCAGGAAGAGACGATGATCTCACGGTTTGATCAGAAAAACACGGAAGCCGTGGACGCCTACTACAACGCGGATTATTACGGAAGCATGACAGGACCGTCCGTCAACTTTATCAACAACCTTTCCCTGTCTCTGATCAGCGTTCTGGGCGCCGTGCTGTACCTGTTCCAGAGCATTTCTCTGGGTGATCTGTCGTCCTTTGTCCTGTATTCAAGAAAATTTTCCGGTCCGATCAACGAAGCCGCGAACATTCTCAGCGAACTTCAGTCCGCCACAGCGGCGGCAGAACGTGTCTTCCGTCTGATCGATGAAGCGCCGGAACCGGCGGATGCACCGGATGCGGTCGAACTCACCGATGTGAAGGGGGACGTGCGGATGGAACATATCTGCTTCGGCTATCTGCCGGGCCAGACCATTCTCCATGACCTGAGTTTTCACGCAGAACCGGGAAGCCTGACGGCAATCGTCGGACCTACCGGAGCCGGCAAGACGACGCTCATCAACCTTCTGATGCGCTTTTACGATCCACAGTCCGGTTCCATCACCGTAGACGGAAAAGAAATTTCCCGGGTGACCAGAAGAAGCCTTCGCCGCGCTTACACAATGGTGCTCCAGGATACCTGGCTGTTTACCGGCACCATTTACGAAAATATCTCCTATGGAAAAGAAGACGCTACCATGGAAGATGTGGTGCGCGCATGCAGAGCGGCTCACATCCACGAAGCGATCATGCAGATGCCGGAAGGATATCAGACGGTCCTGACCGGGGACGGCTCCGGCCTTTCCAAGGGACAGAAACAGATGCTGACCATCGCCCGTGCGATGCTGCTGGATTCCAAAATGCTGATCCTGGACGAAGCGACCTCCAATGTGGATACGCAGACGGAAGAAAAAATTCAGCTTGCCATGCGGGAGCTGATGAAAGGCAAGACCTGTTTTGTGATCGCTCACCGGCTGTCCACGATCCAAAATGCAGACCACATTCTCGTTGTCCAGAATGGAGACATTGTCGAACAGGGAAACCACGATACTTTGCTGAAACAGGGCGGTCTGTATTCCAAACTGTATTACTCCCAGTTCCAGTAACACACCTCAGGCAATGATCCCTGCCTGTTTCAGCCACAGCACCTCATCATGGATCGTCTCCTCATAAGGGCGGGTGGAACTATTTCTTGTCTGCGAATGTCAACTATGTTATAGTTTGTTCAGAATCAACCGGCAGATATGCCGGAAAAGAAAGGATGGGAAACATGAAAAAAAGAATGATGATGCAGACAGAGAACAAAAGGAGGGACTCTGACCGTTAGACCCTCCTGAACAAAACGGAGGATATATGAAATCACAATTTACCAAAAAGAGACTGAAAAAATTTCTTTCCTACTACCGTCCCTATCGGAACATTTTTGCCATGGATATGTTTTTCGCTGCCCTCAGCGCCATTGCTGCGCTTTTGTTCCCCCTTCTGTCCGGTTACATTACAGGACAGGTACTGAGCGAATGGACGGGCCAAACGGAAAAACGGCTGATCCTGGCAGGAATCGGGCTGCTGGTACTTCTCATCATCCGTGTGACAAGCAATGTGATCTACGCCTATTTCGGCCATGCGATGGGCGCGAAGATGGAAGCCGATATGCGCGAGGAGCTGTTTGTCCATTACGAAGCGCTGCCTTTTTCTTTTCATGCGAAAAACAGCGTCGGAAAACTGATGACGGTTATCTCCAATGACTTAAATGGTATGACGGAACTGTTCCATCATGGACCTGAGGATCTAATGATGACACTGATCAAATTTGTCGGTGCCTTTGTCATTCTGATGAATATCCACATTCCTCTTACCATCATTGTTTTTGCGGTACTGCCGGTTCTCACCGCAGTGGCATTAAAAACGGACCATGTGATGGAGCGGCAGCTTGTGAGAGCGAAAACGGATCTTGCAGAAATGAATGAACAGCTGGAAGATTCTCTCGCCGGAATCCGCACTGTAAAGGCGTTTGGACGGGAAGAAAAATCCGCTGCCGATTTTTCCAAAAAGAACCGAACATATGCCGAAAGCCGCTGTATTTATTATAAAGTGGAGGCAATCTTTTATGAAACTGTCGGCGGTTATCCTCAGTTTCTCACGATGCTGACCGTTTTTTTTGGCGCATTGTTTCTTGGACAGGGCTCACTGGACATTCCTGTACTAATCACATTTCTGCTGTATGTGGGTACGCTTGCGGAGCCGGTCTCAACCATGCTGAATTTTATGCGTCTCTATGAAGAAGGGAAAGCCGGTTTTATCCGATTCATGGATATGATGGAGCTTGTTCCGTCCGTGGCGGAAAAAGAGCATCCCGTGGAACTTCCGGAACCCAGAGGAGAGATTGCCTTTGATCATGTGAGCTTTTCCTATGAAAAAGACGGCGAAAAGGTATTGGAAGATCTGTCCTTTCGGATCGAACCGGGAACCTCCGTGGCATTTGCCGGAGCCTCAGGTATCGGAAAGACAACCATTAGTATGCTGCTCGCCAGATTTTATGACGTGACTGCAGGCAGCATCACCATCGACGGAATCGATGTGCGGGATCTTTCCTTTTCCTCCCTGCGCAGCGCCATCGGAATCGTTCAGCAGGAAGTGTATATTTTTAACGGTACGATCCGTGAAAATATCCGGTATGGAAATCCTGCGGCATCCAATCAGGACGTGGAGAAGGCAGCCCGGCAGGCAGATCTCCATTCTTTTATTATGACTCTGGAACATGGATATGAGACAGAAGTCGGAACCAAAGGTATCACCCTGTCCGGAGGGCAGCGCCAGCGCATCAGTATTGCCAGACTGTTTCTGAAGGATCCGAAAATTCTGATCCTGGACGAGGCGACCAGCGCACTGGACTACGAGAGCGAACAGGTCGTACAGAATTCCTTGGAACAGCTGATGAAAGGGCGGACTTCTGTTGTCATCGCCCACCGACTGTCCACCATTCAGAACGCAGACAGGATCTACGTACTTGGAAACCGGAAAATCGTGGAAGCCGGCGCCCACAGAGAACTGCTTGAAAAGCAGGGGGAATATGCGCGCCTGTATTCAATCGGCGCTTCTCAATCTCCGGTATGAGCAGACAGAATCTTTGAAAAAGTTTGCCTATAAAAGTCAAAAGACCTGCTGAGAGGCTGTTTCCTCTCAGTAGGCCTTTTGGCTTTATGTTCAGATTCTTAAAAATCCCTTACTCAACCGTTACGCGGCTGTTGAATTTATCCAGCGCAAGCGCCGCAGCGATACCAACCACCAGACAAATGACATTTACAAGACACTGGCTCGGCACAGTGAAACTGGAAAACGGAATGATCATAACCGTTGCAGCGATCACGATACCGATGATTCCATGAAATGCGATGGAATAATAGTTGTCAAACAGTGCGTTGATTGCCTTCGCCAAACAGATGACCGTAACCAGGGCTCCGATTCCGCCAGGGATCAGAACGCCAAAATCAAAATGTCCGATTCCATCGATAAACGGTGTGTAAAGCCCCAGCGGCATCAGCAGCGTGGAAAAACTCATGCCCGGAGCGATAACGCTCAGCGCCAGACAGAATCCGCAGAACAGATACCAGAAAAAGTTCGGGGTGACTTCCACAGAAAACATCTTCAGTCCGATCAGCAGGGCAAAGATCACCGCCATGCAAATAACCATGGAGAGATAAGAACCCTTGCTTCTTCCCTGCTCTCCCGCTTCCCGGAACAGAGACGGAAGCATTCCTCCGATCAGTCCGATAAACAAACAGACGGAAGGATCCGGATATTTCTCCAGAAAAAAGGAGAGAATGTTTGCAACGCCGAGAAATCCGATCACACCGCCGATTCCCACCGGGATCAGCGGCGGCACATGGGTTTTAAAGTTTTTTACCGGGTTTGACAACAGTTCCATGATCGGTTTGTAAATACCGAAAATAACGCTGAGCACTCCCCCGGAAATTCCCGGAAGAACCGCGCCAAGTCCGATAAACGCTCCCTGCACAATCCGGAATACAAACTGCATCGGATTGAAACCGCCTTTTCTTTCATTACTCATAAGTTTATAAGTCCTTTCACCATTCTATAAGAATATATCTATGTTCCCTACAGAAAATGCATGCCGGACCTTTCTGTCATATCTTCGGATCCGATCTATCAACATCTCCCTCAGAAAAAAAGCAGCAGGAACCGCCGCCCGCTCCCGGGAACAACAGATTGATTATACTATCATTCTGCTTTTTTTTCAAGAGCCGGAAATTTTAAGATAAAATTCAAGAGAGTGGCAGCCCAATCTGCTGAACTGCCACTCTCTGTGAATTATCTACCGATGAAAACCCTGTTTTCTCTCCCGGATTTTACATTCCAAACACAACCCAGATGTAAATATACGCCGGAATAACCGCCGCCAACGTAAACGGAATTCCAATCCTGAAGAAATCACTGTTTTTTACCTCGTAGCCATTCCTTCTCAGTATTCCGATACCGGTAATATTTGCCGAAGCGCCGATCGGAGTCATATTTCCTCCCAGCGTGGCGCCGCTGAGAAGTCCAAAGTACAATACGGTTGGATCCACGCCCATTGCCGCCGCAATCCCCTGCACCACCGGAAGCATTGTGGCAACATACGGGATATTGTCAATGAATGCGGAAAACAATACACTCGCCCAGAGGATCACCGTATAGATGAGGAATAAACTGTTTCCGCCAATATTGGCAAAAATGCCTGCAAGCGCATCGATGACTCCCTGCTCCTTGATTCCTCCAATGATAAGAAACAGTCCGAACAGCAGAAAAATCGTTCCGAAATCAATCTCTCTGAGCGGGTTTAATATGCCGTTCAGAGACTTCTTGCGGATACTGCTGTAGATTCCTCCGATCACCATCAATGTCGTACAGATCAAACCGTTGGTAATAGACGGCGTATTCGGGATAAAGGACGCTACAACCAGCAGAACGATCATCGTTACGATCAAAATGGTCGGAACATAATCCGTCACTACAGTCCTTTTCGTTTCAGGAAGTTTCTGCTTCTCTTTCCGGAACAGGAAATACAGGATCACCGCAGACAGGACCGCTCCCAGTTCCACCGCAAAAAACATACTGGGTTTTCCCTTGTAAACGAAAAAGTCCAGGAAATTCATATCCGCATAACCGCCAAGCAGAATGGCAGTGGTATCTCCTACCAGAGTCGCCGCTCCCTGAAGATTCGAAGAAACAGCAATGGCGATGATCATCGGAACCGGAGATATGTTTGCGCGTTTCGCCATGACAAGTGCGATCGGTGCAACCATCAATACCGTCGCCACATTATCCACCAGCGCAGAGATTGCTCCTGCGAACAGGGCAAGTGCAATGGTCGCCCAGCAGATATTCGGTACTTTCTCGATAATAATATCCGCGAGAAGTGCCGGCATCTTTGACTCAATGAACAGAGAAACGATGCCCATCGTTCCGGCAATCATCAGCAGTACATTAAAGTCAATGCTTCCCACGATCTTATCCAGAGGCAGCATTCCGGATACAATGAAACACAGTGCCGAAGCCAAAGCGACATACGTCCTGTATTTCTGTAATGCCAGCATCAGCACATAAGTTGCAGCAAATAAAATCACTGCATAGATCATGATTTTCCCCCCCCTTTCAGAAAACTTTATAATATTTATTATACAAAATCATCACCGTATTATCAAGCAAAGCTTTGCATTTTTCCAATAAAATATAACTATTTCTCCTCTTTATTGTTCAATTCGCGCAAAAACATTCCTCTTTGTATTTATGGATTTTTCCAAAGAAAAACAGCGTTCTGTTCCCATGCTCCGTGCAGAAATTCATTGCTGAAATATTTCTGCATTTTAAGGCACAAAAACATAACGCTGTATTTTTGCTGTTTTATCTGCTTCCCATTTTCGATCCACAGGTTAATACGTTTCTTAAAACATTCCTACTCGATGAACATCGCGTCTCCAAAGGAAAAGAACCGGTATCTTTCCCGGACCGCCTCCTCATAGGCCGCCATGATATGCTCTTTTCCCGCCAGCGCCGACACCAGCATCAGCAGTGTGGATTCCGGCAGATGGAAATTCGTGATCAATCCGTCGATCATCCGGAACTGATAACCCGGATAAATGAAAATCTCGGTCCATCCGCTTCCCGCTTTGAGAATTCCATCTTCCCCGGTTGCTGACTCCAGGGTCCTGCAGCTGGTTGTTCCAACGGAAATTACCCGATGGCCGGAGGCTTTCGTGTCGTTGATCAGCTTCGCCTGGTCTTCCTCCACCACATAAAACTCCGAGTGCATATGGTGCTGGGTTACGTCCTCCACTTTCACCGGACGGAAGGTTCCAAGACCCACGTGAAGCGTCAAATGAGCGATTTTTACGCCCATCTGTTCCACCTGTTCCAACAGTTCCTTGGTAAAATGCAGGCCCGCCGTAGGCGCCGCCGCGGAACCTTCATGTTTCGCGTACACGGTCTGATAACGGTCTTTGTCTTTCAGTTTATGGGTGATATACGGCGGAAGCGGCATTTCACCGAGCCGGTCCAGAATCTCCTCGAAAATTCCCTCGTAATGAAACTGGATCAGACGGTTTCCCTCTTCCACCACATCAATAACCTCGCCGGTAAGGATTCCATCTCCAAAGGAAATCACGGTTCCGGGCTTGCATTTCTTTCCCGGCTTTACCAGTGTCTCCCAGATATCGTTTTCTTTCCGCTTCAGAAGCAAAATCTCGATCGCCGCATCCGTACCCATCTTACGGCCGTACAGCCGCGCCGGGATTACTTTAGTATCATTAATGACCAGGCAGTCTCCCGGTTTCAGGTATTCCAGGATTTCCCGGAAATGTCTGTGCTGCACCTCCCCCGTCACCTTGTCCAGGTGCATCAAACGGGAGGAACTGCGGTCTTCCAGCGGATCCTGCGCGATCAGTTCCTGCGGAAGGTCATAATAAAAATCACTTGTCTTCATAATCTCTCCTTAATCAGAAGCCCTGAAACGCATCCGAAAAGATTACGGTTCAGGCGTCTATCTGTCTGCCGTATAGAAATTCACACAGTCTTCTTTTCCATAATAAACCTTGTCTTCTTCAAGAAGCCTGCTCTTTCCATCCCTGACTTCCACAACATTCACCGCACAGTTCAGCGGCACGCTTCCATGCCAGAAATCGCTGGTATCCTCATAAACATTCCGCAGCAGCGCGCGGGTCGCGCATCCATGGGAGGCGATCAGGATCGTTTTATCCTGGTACTCCTCCTTGTGGATCAGTTCCATGTAAAATTCTCTGGTCCTTTTACAGAGCTGCTGAATGGTTTCACCGTCCTCCGCCGGCTGAAAATGCAGCGGGTCATGATAAAAATCATCAAAATGCTCCGACGGGATCTGATAATTTTCCTTCCGGCAGCCCAGGCCCTCCCAGGAACCGAAAGACAATTCCTGGATTCTCGCGTCCTCATACAGAGGGACCTTCCGATTGCCCAGAATGATCTGCGCAGTTTTTTTCGCCCGGCTCAGGGGGCTGGTAATTCCAAGGTCAAAGGGGATATCTTTCATTCCCTCTGCTGTCACTTTCGCAAGCCGGATTCCGTTTTCATTCAACTGCGTATCTGATTGTCCCTGGAGTCTTCCCTCCACATTCCACTGTGTTTCTCCATGACGGATAATATATAATAACATCTTTTTTCTCCATAGTATAGAAATACGTGTAACCGTTCAGCAAGCTGAACGGTTACGTTTCTGCTAACAGATTCCGTACGCCTTTTTATTGACGCAGTTCCACACCCAGTCCCTGAAGACCGTTCAGGATTTTCTTCATTGCGCCATTGATATCTTCTTCCTTCAGCGTTCTGTCTTTCGAACGGAATACTACGGTATAAGCCATGGACTTGTATCCCTCTTTGATCTGCGCGCCTTCATAAATATCAAACAGCTGATAATTCTCAAGGATTTTTCCTCCGCGTTGTACCAGTACATGCTCAATATCGCCGGCAAGAACATTCTTCGGAACTACCATGCTCAGGTCCCGGGCAACTGCCGGATATTTTGCAAGACCTGTATACTTCCGGTCGAAAGTTGCACATTCCATAAGATTCAGAATATCGATCACCGCCACATATACACGGCCCCCGATTCCATAATTGTCTGCCACCTGCGGATGAACCTCTCCCAGATAACCCAGTTCCATTCCTTCGTAGAAGACTTCCGCCTGACGGCCCGGATGCAGGAACGGTTTACCTGCTTTCGGATTATATTCCGGGCGTTTTCTCATGCCCAGCTTGTCCAGCAGTTCCTCGACCACACCTTTCATATGATAGAAGTCTCCATCCCCGTACATTCCAAGGGTGAACATCATACGTTCCTCCGGCAGTTCTTTCAGCGGCAGCTCCTTCGGCAGGTAAATATTTCCCAGCTCGTACAGACGCACATTTTTGTTCCGGCGTTTGTAATTGGTTGCCAGGGAGGTAAGCATTCCGTTCAGAGGAATGGTTCTCATAATGGAGAAATCCTCACCCAGCGGATTGCGGATCGTGATGGCATTGCGCTGAGGATCATCCTTTGGCAGCAGCAGCTTGTCAAATACCTTCGGACTCTCGAAAGAGTAGCACATGCCCTGGGAAAATCCGCAGTATTCGGCAACATCCCTCGCGACAGCCTCCACACGCATCTTGAACGGAAGCTTTCCGGTGGTCGCTTCGCCGCTTGGCAGTGTCGTCGGAACATTGTCATATCCGAAAAATCTTACCACTTCTTCTGCGATATCCGCCGTACAATGGATATCCTGACGGAAAGTCGGAGCGATGATCTCATTGGCTGCCTCATCGTAAGCCAACTCCACCGGCTCCAGATAGTTCAGCATTTCCTCTTTTGTCAGACTGGTGCCAAGGATCGCATTGATACGCTCCGGCTCAAATTTCACGCGGACCGGCTCTCTCTTCACCGGATATACATCCACCATTCCTCCGACCACTTCGCCGGCTCCCAGTTCCTCCATCAGCTGGCAGGCACGGTCAATTGCCGCCTGCGCATTGTTCGGATCAAGGCCCTTTTCGAATTTTCCGGAAGCGTCCGTACGCAGACCGATACGCTTTGCAGACAGACGGATGTTGGTTCCGTTGAAGCATGCCGCCTCGAACAATACTGTCTTGACGTTGTCCGTGATCATGGAATTTTCTCCGCCCATGATACCGGCGATTCCCACTGCCTTTTCCGCGTCACAGATCATCAGAACGTTCTCATCCATGGTACGCTCCTGTCCGTCCAGTGTCACAAATTTCTCATCCTTCTCTGCACGGCGTACGATGATCTGGCGTCCTGCAATCGTATCCAGATCGTATGCGTGCATCGGCTGGCCGTATTCTTCCATCACATAGTTGGTGATATCCACCAGGTTATTGATCGGACGGATACCGTTGGCTGCCAGCGCGCGCTGCATCCACTTCGGAGACGGTCCGATCTTTACATTCTTGACAACTCTTGCGCAGTAGCGCGGGCAGAGTTCCGTATCTTCCACCTGTACCTTGATATAATCGGCGGCATTCTCGTTGTTTCCGGTCTCCTTTACCTGAGGCGGACAGAATTTTTTATGGAACGTCGCCGCCGCTTCTCTGGCGATACCGATCACGCTGTAACAATCGACACGGTTGGAAGTGATTTCATACTCGATGATCGTGTCGTCCAGACCCAGCGCATGGATAGCGCTCTCCCCAACGACTGCATCTTCCGGGAAAATGTAAATTCCGTATTCCGGAGCCTCCGGATAAAACTCTCTGGAGCTTCCCAGTTCCTCGATGGAACACATCATACCGTAAGACTCCACGCCGCGCAGTTTTCCTGCCTTGATGCGGGTTCCTCCCTCGCTCTTATTGCCGTCATGATCTCCGGCAACCATTCCGCCGTCCAGAACCACCGGCACCTTGTCTCCCTCTTTGACATTGGGCGCTCCGGTCACGATCTGTACCGTTTCGGTTCCAACGTTTACCTGGCATACGATCAGCTTGTCCGCATCCGGATGCTTCTCAATCTTTTCAATCTGACCGATCACGATCTTTTCCAGATGCTCGTCCAGACGCTCATAATTCTCCACTTTTGTTCCGGACAGTGTCATCGCGTCGGTATATTCCTGCGCCGTTACATCAAGATCCGGCACATACATTTTAATCCATGATAATGAAGTATTCATTGTTTTCCTCCTGGTTTATATTTATTCGATCAGAACTGGCTCAGGAAACGGTCGTCGTTCTCATACAGAAGGCGCATATCGTCGATCTCATATTTCAGCAGCGCGATACGCTCCAGACCCACGCCGAATGCAAATCCGGTATACTCTTCGGGATCAATGCCGCACATTTCAAATACATGGGGATGTACCATTCCACAGCCGAGAATCTCGATCCATCCGGAACCTTTGCAGAACCGGCATCCCTTTCCGCCGCACTTGAAACAGCTTACGTCCATCTCGGCGCTTGGCTCCGTGAACGGGAAATGATGCGGACGGAATTTTGTTTTTGTCTCAGGTCCGAACAGTTCCTTCGCAAACACTTCCAGTGTTCCTTTCAGATCGGAGAAGGTGATATGTTTGTCGATAACAAGTCCTTCGATCTGATGGAAGGAAGGAGAATGGGTTGCGTCCACCTCATCCGAACGGAACACACGTCCCGGAGAAATCATGCGGATCGGCAGTTTGCCCTGCTCCATCACGCGGGCCTGCACCGGAGAAGTCTGGGTACGGAGAACAATCTCATCATTGATATAGAACGTATCCTGCTCATCCTTCGCCGGATGTCCCTCCGGAATGTTCAGCTTCTCAAAATTGTACAGATCGTACTCTACCTCCGGTCCTTCGGCAACCTCATAGCCCATACCCACGAAGATCCGCTCCACCTCTTCCAGAGCGATGGTATTCGGATGACGATGTCCCACATTCGCTTTCTTTGCCGGCAGGGTCACATCGATCACCTCCGCGGCCAGTTTTCTTTCGCGGAGTTCCGCCTCCAGTTTTGCCTTCGCCGCTTCCAGCCTTGTCTCAATATCTGCACGGGCATCATTGACCAGCTGTCCGACTTTTGGCCGGTCTTCCGGCGCAACATCCTTCATTCCTTTCAGAACTGCGGTCAGTTCACCTTTTTTTCCAAGAACATTGACGCGGACATCATTCAGTTTGTCCAGCGCGTCAGACGCTTCAATATCGGCAACCGCATGGTTCAGAATCGCCTGAAGCTTTTCTTTGATTGTTCCTTCACTCATCGCTTTCTATCTCCTTTTTTCATTTCTGCAAGGTTCATCCACACTTCGTGTTCCCAAAACAAGGATTTCTAAACTGCGATCCTCGCGGAGCGTTTTCATTTCATAGCAAGGCAATTTTCTATGAAAATAAAAAAAGTCTCCATCCACAAAGGGACGAGACTGTTGTTTCGCGGTACCACCCTGATTCCCGGAACTATTTCCGGGCACTCATGCTGCGCTGTAACGTGCGCAAAACGGTTATCCCTACTGAAACTTTCAGGACAACTGCTCCGGTGCGAACCTCAAGCGGCCTCTGAACTTAAGGGAGCTTACAGCCGGTGACCCCCTCTCTCTGTAAGAAAAGACTGCTCTACTGACACTTTCTATGCAGGTAACCTATCCTGTTTTCGATGAAATCCATCGGATAGCTTTTATTTTATACAGCCCCCGGAGAATTGTCAAGTTTTTTTTGCTCCGCTGCTCTTGGCAGGAGGACGAAAACAGAATAGTTTCAATGTCTTCGCAGTTTCGCTGCCGCCGCTTCCTCCAGCCTTCGGAGCCTGTCCTCGAAATAGGAGTTGATCTCCGCTCCTATCAGCAGGATCCACATGCAGAAATACAGCCAAAGCATGATCAGTACCAGCGTGGTCAGACTGCCGTACATATTGACCGTTCCCGGTGTCAGGTCTATGTAGATAGAAAATGCCAGCGAAAACAGCGACCATGCCACCGAAGACACCATCGCACCGGGAATCTGGCTTTTCAAAGTTGCTCTCCGGTTGGGAACAAACTTATAGATCATCAGGAATACCAGGCACAGCAGCACCAGGGTAATCATTGTCCTCATTCCGACAATCACGGAAGTCACTTTTGCGATCACCGGAAATCTCCCGGCAATTCCTATCTGGATCTGATTTCCGAAGACCAGAAGAAGCAGCGTCACTGCCACAGCTACGACAAAAACCAGTGTATAGACCGCGGAACGCAGGCGGTTGATCACATATCCTCTGGTCTCCTCTACCTGATAAATGCAGTTCAACCCTTTGCTCAGCGCATTGACGCCTTTCCCCGCCGACCACAAAGCGATAATAGCAGACACGGGAACGAACGCCGCAGACTTTCCGAAGACTTCATTGACGATCACCCGGATAAAGCTGCTGAATTCCTCCGGCATCATCCGTATCAATGCGGTAGTCACGATCTCCTGCGTCAGCGGCGTGTACTTTACCAGCGTCACAAGCAGCAGTACAAACGGAATAAAGGACAGCAGAATAAAATAGGCACTCTGCGCCGCATAAGCGCCTACATGATCCTTATTCAGTCGTTTCAGAAAGCCTCTGATCATCTCCACCATGCCCATGATGCCATTCTCCTTTTTCAATACATCCGCCCTCTTTCTTCCGTATTTCGCCGCTCTGTGCAGCTAAAAATTCAAGCAGCCTGCTGTGTCCACTTTAGAGCGTGTTTAAAAATTCGTTCCTGCAATGTGCAGCAGTTCTTTTGTATTACAGGAATTAGATACTGGTCAGTTCCACATTCGCATAGAAAAAGTCCAGTATCTCCTCATACGTATTTCCCTGCTCCGCCATATGCGCCGCTCCATTCTGAGACATTCCCACACCGTGGCCGTAGCCTCCGCCCTGAAACTGATATCCGGTCACCGTTCCGTTTTCCGTCACCGGATGACAGATAAAGTATGCGCTTGGCATCAGGCTCATCTCCGTTGTGGTTTTTCCGTCATTTTTCAGGATCGGATACCCTTTCGTCGAAAATGTTTCCCGGATCTCATACTCACTGGTCAGTGTTTCGCTGCCGGAAGTTCCGTGTATCGTCAACGTCTCGATGGCTCCGCCGGAGGAACGTTTCACCACCTGAATGGAACTTAGCGTTCCGATGCCATATTTTTCTATGCGGCTGTTCAGATAGTCAATAGGAAGGGTTACCTGCCAGCGGTACCATCCGTCCTCCGCTTCATAGCTGTTCTCATCTTTCGTCGTGATAAAGCTTGCAAACGCTTCCTCCGTACTGATATCCGGCGCCGCATCCTCTCCGAGATAGACACTCTCCAGATACGCTTCATCGCTGCTGGAATCCCACACCTCGTCTGTGCTGGTATGTCCGCTGGATGTGGAGAAAAAGTATGCGGTGATCGGCTCCCCGCCGCAGGTCAGGATCTTCCCGGCGGTAGCGTCCACCGCCTGATCCGTCGAATCCTGTCTCTGTGTATTATTATATACCTGATAGGACACACTGTCATCCACCTGGGCGTGATAATCGGACAGGCTGTTGTTCAGCATCTGCCGGTAGGCGTACGTTCTTGCACAAACCGCCTGGGCTTTCAGCGCTTCCTGCGCATAAGAAGCAGGCATTTCACTGGGAACCACATATTTCAGATATGTTTCCAATGGCAGTTCATTGACAAGAACAAGCCCGTTGCTTCCCTGATATACCTCAAGCGTCCCTTCATAGACCGGCACTCCCTGCGCCCGTTCCAGATTTTCCACCGAGATCCCCGCTTCTGTATTCTCGGGCCTGATAACAATACACCCATTCTGAAACCACTGAGAATCCTGTGTGATTTCCACCGCTTCACCGGCTCCCGCCACGTAATTGTCTCCATTCAGATGGAGCGGGGAATTTCCTTTCAGTACCAGCCTGTCGTGAAAATATCCTGCAAAATCCGTTGTTTTGATCAGCACGCGGATATTTGGTTCCTCAGCGGAAGCGCTCTGTGCCTCTGCGCTCTGTGCCTCTGCGCTTTCCGCTTCGTTCTGCGCCGCCGCATTGCCGGACACCGTATTCTGCGCTGCCGGTTCTGAAGTTTCCTGTGCCTCTGTATCGTCTCCGGCTGCATTCTTCTGCATATACTCCTCCTGTTCCCTCAGAACCAGTTCCTCCTGGGAAAGTTCTTCGGAAACACCGGAAAGATTCTGCACACTGCTTTCCCCGCTCTTCTCCGCCTCTCCGTCCAGTTTCAGCTTGGTCAGACAGAATCCGGCGAACAGCAAAAGGCAGCATCCAAAAAGTATCAGTTCAAGACCATCAAATTTCTTTTTCATGTTTCTATTATATGCACATGAAACATTTGCCATACACCGCGGCATGTCTGAAAATGATACCGTTCTGAAAACTCCCGAAAAGCAAAACCTGCTGATCAGTTCTCTTCCCTTCTGACCAGCAGATTCCGTTAACTCATCTTTTTTAGAAGATAAATTTGTATGTCGTTGTAGTATCGTATGTTTCTCCTGCCTTCAGTACCGGCTTCTCTTCCTTTTCCTCATTGATCGCGTTTGGAATGTACTGAGATTCCAGACAGAAGCCTGTCCGGTTTGTATAGACAGCGCCCTCTTTTCCTTTCACATTGTCAATGAAGTTTCCGGTGTAAAACTGGAACGCCGGAAGGTCTGTATACGCCTCCATGACAATGCCGGTCTGATCCCCTTTCACGATCGCGAAAAGCTGCTGGCCGTCCTCGGTTTTATCGATGATAAAATTGTGATCATAGCCTCCGGTCAGTTTCAACTGTTCAAAGTCCGCGCCGATCTCCTGTCCAATGGTCTTTTCTTTTGTAAAATCCATCGGTGTTCCTGCCACTGGCGCATGCTCTCCCGTCGGGATGGACTTGGAATCGGCAACCGGACTGAAGTGTCCCGCTTTCAGGCATACGGTGTGATTCAGAACATCGCCGCTGTCATGTCCGTTCAGATTGAAATAACTGTGATTTGTCATATTCGCCACAGTATCCGCATCGCAGGTTCCGCAGTAGTGAATCGCCACCTGGTTGTCATCGGTCAGGGTATAAGTAACATCCACAGCAAAATTTCCCGGGAATCCCTGATCCTTGTCCGGGCTGTCCAGATGCAGGGTGATCGCCTGATCCGTCACTTCTTTTACTTCCCAGAAACGGTACTCGTAGCCGTCCGGTCCGCTGTGGAGATTGTTTCCATTTTCATTGGCTGCAAGCTGATATTTCACCCCGTTCAACTCAAAAGCCGCATTGGCGATCCGGTTTCCGTTTCTTCCAATGGTCGCGCCCAGATGACACGGGTCCGTCACATATCCTGCCGCATCGTCATACCCCAAAACCATGTCTTTCCTGCTTCCGTCCCCAGCTGGAACCTTTACAGATACCAGATGTGCGCCATAATCGCAGACGGTCATCTCCATCCCGTTTGCGTTGGAGAAAGAATACAGCTGTGCTTCTCTTCCTTCCACTGTTCCAAATGCTGTTCTGTTCATACCTTCACTCTCCTTGATCACAAATAATAAGAGAGCCATTTTCATGGCTCTCCCTTTGTCTTTTGTAACCCCGGGATGCCGTTTCCTATATTTTGACTCCTAGCACGCAAGCTAGGTGGGTAACCGCAATCACAGCTTCTGCCTTCCGCTGACGTCTGTTTCCAGGGCGGCCTGACATCCGCAGGACAATAATAAGTCTCCCGTTTAAAGTAAATGTAGGTTCAAAATAATAGGATTATCGCACATTCCAGGTAATTACCTTTATGATTTTTTTTTACTGCTCTTTTCTATACATGAATTATAAACTAATTCCCTACGTATTGCAAGTGGTAACTTTTTCTTTTGACATATTTCGACAAACGCTCTTCCATGCCTGCATATTTACCGGGCAGAACGCTTTTTCAGATGATGATGCAGACCATTCCGCCCTTGCTGTCATTTACGATCTTCTGCATGGAATCCTGCAGTTTTACCTGGCTGTCTTCCGTAATCTGCGCAATTTTTGTCCGGATGCCGTCCTCCACGAGCTGCTCAATGGATTTGCCGAAAATGTTCGTCTGCCAGATACCGTCTTCCTGTTTTGCGCTTTCTTTGATAAATGCGATCAGGTCCTTCGCCTGCTGTTCGCTCCCGACAATCGGTGCGATCTCTGTTTCGATATTCGCCTTTATCATATGGATCGACGGACTGGTGGATTTGATCTTCACTCCAAATTTGCTCCCCTGCTTAATTACCACCGGTTCATCCAGGGTGATCTCCTCTTTCTTTGGAATCACAACCCCATATCCGCAGCCGCGGACGGAAACCATGGCATCCTGTACCTTCACATATTCCTCCTTCATCCGGGACAGTTCCTTCAGCGTCTGCATCAGTCCGTATTCATCCTGAATCTCCACGCCGGTCATCTCACTGATCATGTCATAATAAAACTGCTCCCGGATATCCACCCGCACTTCTACGATGCCGGTCGATAAATCCATAGACTGCAGGCTGGTATTCTTTACATACCCACTGGGCAGGTTCACCGTATCCTTCCGGATATCCCTGACATAATGAAGCTTTTCTGACAGTTCCCTTATGTTTGATAAAAGCTCTGCTTTCAGCGGAGCCTGCAGCGGCAGAAGCTCCACCCATTTAGGTATGTAAAACTCAATCTGGCGCAGAGGGAACTCATACAGGACCTTTTCCAGAATGTGTACGATATCCTCCTTGCGGAGCTGATCGCAGTTCACAGGCATAACGGAAACCTGGTATTTCTGTTCCAGTTCCCTCGCCAGTTTCTGCGTCTCTTCCCGATATGGCTTCTGGGAATTGAGCAGGACCATGAACGGTTTTCCCTGCTTTTTCAGCTCCTGTACGGTCCGCTCCTCCGCCTGGGTAAAATTCTCTCTCGGAAGTTCCCCGAAAGAACCGTCGCAGGTCACCACCAGCCCGATGGTGGAATGGTCCGCGATCACTTTCTGGGTGCCAAGTTCTGCCGCCTGGTGGAACGGAATCTCCTGGTCAAACCATGGCGTCTTAACCATCCGCTCCTTGTCTTCCTCCATATTTCCCGCGGCGTCAGGAATCAGAAAACCCACACAGTCGATCAGCCGAAGCTGCACCGGCTCCCCTTCTCCCAGCGTCATCTTCAATGCATCCTTCGGAATAAACTTCGGCTCCACCGTAGTGATCAGTTTTCCGGAACCGCTCAGAGGCAGCGCGTCCCTTACCTCCGCCTGCTGCTCCGGCGGAAGCTCCGGCAACGCCAGCACCTCCATAAACCGCCGGATAAACGTAGATTTCCCGGTCCTCACCGGTCCCACGACTCCAATCAGAAACTGTCCGTTTGTCCTGGTCTGTATATCTCTGTAAACCGAAAACGCATCCATCCAAACTTTCCCCCTTGTCCTGAGATATGTACCTGTGGCATCCAATTGAACTTCTTTGCTGATCTGGATGTCACCAGTTACCGTTCCGCCATTACGTTATGCTGGAATGAGAGAAACGGTAACTACTGTTATACTATATGTAGCCGGAACTCAGGATATACCCGGGAATCCATAAAACAGGCGGTGTCCTTCCCGCCGTAAGCCGGAAGAACACCGCCTGCAGATATAGAAGAATTTTTCTGTCGCTTTTTCCTTACAGATCTTTCTTTTTACAGATATTTTCTCATAGCTGCCTCTACCACATGGCCAACCAGAACGGAGGTGGTTACAGATCCCACACCGCCCGGAACCGGGGTGATCGCTTCTACGATCGGCTCAGCCTTTGCGTAATCCACATCGCCGCACAGCTTGCCTTCTGCATTTACATTGATTCCCACATCAATGACAATCTGTCCCTCGCGCAGATAGGTGTCATCCACAATGCCTGCACGTCCAGCCGCTACGATCACAATATCCGCCTCTTTTACCACAGACGGCATATCTTTCGTTCTGGTATGGCATACGGTAACGGTTGCATTTTTCTTAAGAAGCATCATTGCCGCCGGTTTTCCTACTACCAGAGAACGTCCTACCACCACTGCCTTCTTACCGGTGCAGTCGATGCCATAGTGATCCAGGATCTCCATACATGCCCATGGCGTACATGGCGGAAAGCCCTGATCGGTTCCTGCAAATACGCCGACCATCGATCCGTCTGTAATACCGTCCACATCTTTTTCCGGAGACAGTGCCTTGATCACAGCAGCCTCGTCCAGATGTTTTGGCAGCGGGCGGAAGATCAGAACGCCATGAATTTTGTCATCTTTGTTCACACGGTCTACCGTAGCCATCAGTTCTTCCTGGGTCACATCCGCCGGAAGCAGGAATTTTTCATAGGCAACACCCAGCGTCTCGCATCGTTTTGTCGCTCCGCGCTCATAGGAAAGATCGTCTTCACGCTCTCCCACACGGATGATACCCAGCGTCGGTTTGATCCCTTTTTCTTCCAGTTTTGCCACGTTTGCCTTGATGCGCTCATTCAGAGCGGCGGTTACTTCTTTTCCCAATAATTGTTTTGCCATTGTTCCATGTTCCTCCAGTTTCTCTCAGCCTTTTAAACGTCCAAGGACGCTCTCAAATACATCCTCTGCGATTTTTGTGTATTTCTCCAGCATCTCATCGCATTTTTTATTCAAACTTTCCGCATACTCTCTGTCCGCCATAGACTTCGTGTTGATGTAGACATTCAGAGACGCTCCTTCCAGGGCAGCCTTGCAGAAAGCAGCTCCCACGCCTGCGTCACTGATGGCAAGGACCGAGCCTTTCGCCGCAAACTCTACCAGCAGATCGATTGCCTCACAGCATTTTTCCATGATCTCCATCGGAACGGAACATGCTTCTTTCAGCGCTGCTTCCATCACACGGGCTTTTTCCGCCTTCTCCTCCTCAGTCTCCTTCGGCATTCCATAAGCTTTGGAAAGCGGTTCAAATACCTCCGCGTCGCGCTCTACCAGATGAAGCAGCTCTTTCTGCAGAACATCTGCCTTCGCCTTCAGTTCCTGCATCTCCTCTTCTACCGCCGCGTACTTCTTTTTTCCCACAGTCAGGGAACCAACCATATTTCCAAGAGCCGTTCCCACCGCGCCTACCAGCGCAGACGCGCCGCCGCCGCCCGGAACCGGCGCTTTGGATGCAAGTACAGTTACAAATTCATCACATGGTACTGTTGAAAAACCCATAAACCTATCCTCCATAAGTTTCATAAAATGTATTACAAAGCCGTCAGACACATAAAGGACAGACAAAGAATTTCCGCATGTTTCTTTTGTCTGCCTGCTTTTATGCTCTGGCTCTTCGTTCTCTGAGATATCCTGCAAGAATCTGTGTCAGCGGACTCAGATACAGGCTGACCGTGATCACACACAGAAGCGGCGTCATCACCGCAAACTGGATCAGACGTCCCGGAAGGATTGCATAGAGACTGTATCCCATAAACAATACCATTCCCGCCGTGTTAAAGATAATGGTGGACAGTACCGCCGCAACAACGACGGACGCACAGATCTCCACGGTCTTTCTTTTTGTGCTTCCTTTCGCCAGACGAAGCCCCATTGCTCCCGGCACAACGCCCCAGAGGATCGCTGAAACCGTAATCAGCGGATTGATCGCATAGCCGTCGATCAGACATCCGATGAGATCCGCCACCATGCCGACAACGCCTCCCGCCAGCGGACCCAGCCAGAGTCCGGACATGATCGTCGCCGCCGGACCGAAGCCAAGCCGGAACGGTCCCAGATCGATCGAGCAGAATCTGGTAAGTACAATATTCATGGCGACAAAAAATCCCATGAATACGATGGTCTTTACGGACCACCTTCTTTTTGTTTCCTGATGCATATTTGCATACGCTCCTTTCTTTCGGCAGGCACAGCTTTGTGATGTATAGTAGTACCACATCAAAAGCGACCACCAGAAGAAGCGTGTATCTCTTTTCAATGCAGTAGCGGACGCGGCATTGCATCGTGGAATCTCTCCTTCGTTCTCAGGCAACTTCCCATCCTTTGAGACACTTGACGCGCAATACCTACTCTACTATATGGCAACCGTCCGCAACAGTTCAGCCAGCCAAACTGTTACAAGCATTCAGCTTTTCCTACCTGTTGCACGATATAACCTTTCCTGCCATGTTTTTTACTTGCTCAGTGCTTTTAGCATATCGTTGACTACATCGCCAACTACAGCCATATCCTCTCCCTGGGTAAAAGCCACCGGAAAATTGTCAGAGAAAAGGATCTGTGCAGACGGCGGAAATTCATCATCCCCCTCCCACAGGATCAGCTGCACCTGCAGGCCTTTCAAAAATTCCAGCTCAAAGCCCGCGTTGCCGGCTTTGAGCGGTTTCGCGCCGACGCGTTCCATGATCTCACGGAAAACCTGCAGTCTATTTCCAAAGCCGAATGCCAGCCGAAACAGGCAGCGGCCCTGAAACTGTTTGAAATACACCTCGCCCCACGGAATTTCCCGATAAGTCAGGAATTTTCCTGTGGAAGGTGCGGCTCCGCCTTCCGTCAGGTAACGCAGAAGAAGGATCCTCGCGTTTGCCTTTGTCTCCAGCGGATAGTATCCCGTCTGGTCACTTTCCTCATGAATAATTTCATAGGAGGGCCAGGCGACCGTATAATTCACTCCCATCAGACAGATCTGAAACGTTTTGTTCTCCGGATCATAGGGAAGGGCGCACCGCACCGCGATTTCCTCCGGATCCGCCTGGCGGAATGCTTCCAGATAATGCTCGAAAGGAATTCTTTCCTTACTATCCTTTTCGTAATTCACTTCCATGCCCATAGCTGCAAAATTCCTCTCTGTTTTTCTTGTTATGTATCCGTTCAGCCAACTGAGCGGCTGTCTTGTTACGTATTCTGTCCCAGTGACGGAAACATTGTGGTGTCCGTATGAGGCAGAAAACATGCTGCCACAAATTCATCCATATAAGTCGGAACGGTGGACAGTTCCAGATAGGTCATATTTCTCGCCACCTCATAAGTTTTCTTTTCCGCCTGGGTGGAAATCAGCATGGCATACGCGCCGGACAGCGACGAGTTGCCAATATAATGGAACCGTTCCAGTGGAATATCCGGGAACATTCCGATGGTCACCGCATGCTTCATATTAATGCCGCTGCCGATTCCGCCTGCCACATAGACATCATCGATCATGGACACATCCATATCCAGGGAAGAAAGCATGGTACGGATCGCCGAGAAGATCGCTCCCTTGGCACGGATAAAGTTATCAATATCCACCTCCGTGATCTCCACATCCCGGACGCTTCCCGCTTCCTCTTCAAAAGCCAGCACGTAACTTCCCATTCCATATTTGTCATGGCGGATACGTCTGCCCTCACGGATGAATTTTCCTTTTGGATTGATGATTCCGCAGCGGAACAGTTCCGCAATCACATCAATGATACCGGAACCGCAAATTCCAATAGGCTTCTGCCCTTCCTCACCGATCACCTGATACGTGGGTTCCATCGTCTCCTGATTGATGGAACATGCCTCGATCGCACCGTCTGTGGCGCGCATACCGCAACTGATATCACCGCCCTCAAAAGCAGGACCTGCGGAACACGCACAACTCATCAGGAAATCAGAGTTTCCGAATACCAGCTCACCGTTGGTGCCAAGGTCAATCAGCAGGGACATCTCCGGACGGTTCCAGATCATGCTGACCAATGTACCGGCAGTGATATCACCGCCCACGTAACTTCCGATATTCGGAGCCACGATGATATGTGCGTCCGGATGGATCGCTATACCGATGTCGGACGCATACAGGGAATTCGTCTTAAAGAATGCAGGAATATACGGCTCCATCCGCAGCGGATCTGCGTTGATTCCCATCAGCAGATGCTCCATCGTCGTATTGCCCGCAACCGCCATCCGGTAAATATGCTGGCAGGAGAAACCTGCGCTGGCACACATTTTTGTGATCATCGGATTCAGCGTTTCCTTTACGATCGCATCCTGAAGCCGTTTCTGTCCGCCCGGCTTCGCAGACTCAATGATACGGTTGATCACGTCTGCACCGTAGCGGATCTGTCCGTTTCCGGCAGATGCTTTTGCCAGAATTTCTCCTGAGATCATATCCACCAGAAGAGCGGACACCGTCGTAGTTCCGATATCCACAATCAAGCCTCCGACAATCGCCTTTTTGTCCGCCGGAAGAATGTCATATACAAATACATCTTTTTTTGTCACACGGATGACGCACTGAACTGAGAAATGGCTGGCGCGGAGCACATCCGGCAGCTTTTTCAGTACGGAATATGGAATCCGGATCACAGACAGTCCCGTCGCGTCTTCCAGCGCCCAGGACAATCTCTCATTATCCGGCATCGTATCATCCAGGGTAGGTTCGTTCATGGAAACGGATACGATCCTCATGCTGTTTTTCAGTTCCAGTCCCGCTTCCTCCACCTGATTTTTGATACGTTCAAACAATTCAATTTCTTCTTTTGAGCTGAGATCAGCAACCTTCATACGGCTCTGGTATGCGGACGCGATATCCGGAACCTCCACCGTCACATCGCTGCAGACCGTGCTGACACAGGCAAGGCGCCAGCCTTCGGCGTATTCTTCCTCGGAGATGTGTCTGGTCTTTTTGGAATCCAGCTCTCCTTCAATCAGCTTTACCCGGCATTTTCCACAGGATGCGTTTCCTGAACACGGCGCATCAATGGCCACATTGCTCTTCTGGGCTACTTCCAGCAGTCGTTCTCCCTCTGTCGCATAGGTAACGACCGGGTCACCCTGGTTGAATTGAAATGTCACCTTATACATCGTTTTGTTCTCTCCAGTCTTTCCTGATTTGTTGTTACTGTATTCAGTAACCAGAATTTGTAAATTCTGTGTTCTTATAAATCATTGTTATCTTTTTGTCATAAATCAGTGTAGCATAATTCACATGGCTTTGCAATATTTACTTTTATTTTCCGGCAGGTTTCATAATATGGAGGGGGACGGCCGCGGAAGGGAGGCGGACCGAGGGCGGATGGGCTTGGCTTCGCGTTTTATATTATCTATTCATCCTTATTTGCTTTCGGCGGCTCGGAGCGATGTGACAGATAGTTTTGAACCTCTCTCAGAGTTTGACATTGTACCGGTTGGTCAGTTAGATATTCGAGTGTTCGGTTCCATTCTTCTACGGTGAACTGGTCGGGGTTTTTCATGGCGAGAAGTCTGGATGTCCAGTAGGGACTGTATTTCAGATCGGACAGATATTGACAATTGCATTGTAACTGCAGATACTCCAGTAATTCGACTTTTATCATTAGATTCCTCCTGTCTTTTTGATTTGCGTTTGTAGACGTATCTTTTCTGGGACAGATATCTGCTGTTTTTGGTACTTATTTATGGTACTTGTTTTAGATTCTTAAACTTTGATTTTGAGATTCGATTGTTTTCGACAATAATTGAGATTTGTTTAAATGAGAAAATAATAGAAAAAATAAAGACTGACATCAAATGTCTGGGAATAAAAAAGGAGTCAGGCTCCGGACAGTTTAAACATGGACTGTCCGGGCCTGCTTTTCGCTTGGATACATAGTTTATGGAATTTGTATTTTTTACAGTTCCAGGTAGGAGTCTGCGTACAGGGTGTTGCCTTTGAATACGTCGCAGGACTTGATGGTTTCCATCAGTCTCAGGTCGCACGGATTGACAATTGCGCTTGTCAGACCCTGCATCATTGCCATTGCTACCAGTGCGGAATCCATGATCGGACGGATTGCTTTTGGCATTCCGTTGGAGTTGTTGGACAGTCCGCCGGTGGAGTTCAGGCCCATATCGCTGAACATCTTGATGGCTTCCAGTACCTGCATCTGTTTGTCCTGCATTCCTTTTACTACCAGGAACAGCGGGTCAAACCACAGATCTGCTGCGTCCATGCCGTGCTCAAGTCCACGCTCCAGCATGGTCTGGCAGTGCATCATACGCTCGTCGTTGTCTGCTGCGATTCCTTCTGCGGAGCACAGTGCGATAACGATCGCATCGTTTGCTGCAGCAAGGTCGATGTTCTCAATTCTTCCGCCTGCATCTGCGGAGTTTACGATCGGTTTTCCTTTGCTTCTGTTGTATACGGAAATACCAGCCTCGATTGCTTTTCTGTTTGCGGTATCCAATGCCAGAGGTACGTTGTCGAAGTTCTCCTGCAGCAGTTTTACTGCCCATTTCATCAGATCTTCTCCGTCATTCTCTGCCGGTCCGATGTTGACATCCAGGTAAGTAGCGCCTGCGTCCAGCTGCTCTTTTGCTCTCTTTAAGATCGGTTCCGGATTGCGGGTTGCAAATGCCTCACGGATTACTGGGGAGATACAATGAATTCTCTCACCGATGGTTACAAATTTTGCCATATCTTTTCTCCTTTTCTCCGGGGTTGTCCGCCGCCGGACTTCGCGTTCAGAACCGGCGGCGTTCCCCTGTTATTTCGTTTTGATTAAAGCTGTCCGCTCTCCTGCATGTCTTTCAGGAACTTGACAAGCTGTACAGCCTCAAGCGGAGCTACAATTACTTCCCATCCCGGAAGTTTGGACTCGATATCGCCTTTTAATACAGCAACTTTACCAGGAATGATGACTTTTCTGGTCTTTACTTTGTCTTCCACATTCTCTTTGAAGAAGGATGCGATGGAATTTCCGGAGAATTTACCTGCTGCCCAGGAGGTCAGTACGGAAAGTCCGCCTGCATCGTTGATTACCAGGTTCACCGGAACACCGGAGCGCTCCAGCTCTCCGGATACCAGGAAATATGTAAGCGCAAAGTCTACGGTTGTCACGCATACGGAATTCTCGTCTGCACCGTTCAGAGGATAGATGCCCGGCTCAACTTTCATCGGCTTCTGCGGATCTGTGAACAGGTTCTGACGCAGACCGAACAGCGGAAGCGCCTCAGCGTAGCCCATCTCCTCCATAACAACGATGGAGCCGTATTTCATGGTGAACAGAGCAGCCAGTGCCTGCTGCATATATTTGTCGCCTTTTGCAACTTTAACCAGGTTTACGATGGACGGATAACCAAAGGTACGGTCAGTATCTTTGATTGCCGCACGTCTTGCCTGTACGGTTGCGCCGAAGGTTTCTTTGATGGTATCTTCTGTTGTATCGATCACCAGGTTCTTGTTGCCCAGTTTCTCGATTGCCGCTACCGTATCATACAGCTCATCAATGTTTGCGCCGCCAACACCAAGAACAACACCAGCTTCTGTAGCTACTTTGTTCATTGCTTCATAGTTGGAAGCGTTTGCTCCGTTCAGAACCGGCTTGCCATCTTTGCACTCAGCCAGTGCTTTTGCTGCAACTTCCGGATCCGTACATCCAAGTACCAGAACTTTTCCGGCTGCCGCTGCCCTCTTCACCAGTTCCACATATTTGTCTGCGCCGCTCGCTTCATCGTAGTTTACATACAGAAGCTCTGCATGCATACGCTCACCGATACGGTCATAATCAACTTTTGCAACTTCCGCCAGCTTTGCATCAACTGCTGCGTCGTCCATGCAGCTACACAGAGCAACCGCATAACGTGTCTTGCTCACAAAAGTTTTCTCGTGACGGTACAGAACGGTCTCGCCGCCCAGTGTGTACTCGTTCTCGCCGGTACCGATCTTGATGGTTTTCATCGGCGGAGCAGTCGCCTCGGAAAGCTCTGCCAGAGCGTCCTCAGACATATAAGGACATGCGGAAATATCCATTGCACCCTGAGCAACCTTCATGGAAAACGCCATACAGGTCGGGCATCCGCACTCCTTACAGTTTTTCTTTGGTGTCATTTTAAAAATCTGAATACCTGTTAATGCCATAATCGTTTATCCTCCCGTTCTTTCCTTAGACTAAAGCCTGAATCATTTTGGAAATAGTAGCAACAGACTGAGGATGCTTTAAGATAACGGCATCGGAGCCGGCTGCAAGAGAAGCTGCTGCGGTCTGAATCTCCATGGAGATACCGCGCTCCTCACGGCTGCCCCATTCCGGAGCTTCCTCTTCTTCAGCCATAGCTTCCTTCACATTCCAGGTTTCGGAAGCTACAGGAGTAATGATTGGCATCTGCAGCATTTTGTCGTCCTGAGACAGAGCCGCAGCTTTGATACGATCCAGTGTGGAAACCACGTACTCGTATCCGTATCCGACAGCAGCGGATCCTACGTTCATAACGATGCTTTCCGGTTTTACACCGAGCTGAGTGGTAACTACGTTCAGCTGTTTTGCAAGGTTGATATCAACGGCAGACTCAGCTCCAACCTTCTGGTCGTATGCCAGACCTGCTGCCGCGCCGATTGCCTTGTAGTTTTCTTCTTTTGCAGAAAGAAGCAGTACATTTTTGCCCTGCAGCGCCTCTGCTACTTTTGCGAGAAGTTCTGCGTCTTTTTCTACATTCTTGCAGCCTTCCACAACAAGCGGGAGATCAACAGCATCCGCAACTTCTTTGGCGATTGCAACCAGTTCCTCTACCGGTTTGTCCGCACCGTTGGGATCGCCGCCTTCCAGACGCAGGCATACAAAATCAGCACCCTCCATCTCGGATGCTTTCTTTGCAATCTCACCCATGGTGGATGCTCCCTCGTAATATGCTTTTACGCCCGGAACTTCGTTTTCAAGACCCATATCAGAAATCTCAACGCCTACTTTCGGTCCGTTTGCGATCTCGCCATCGAAGGCATAGAATGGGAAAACACTCTCTCCGCCCAGAGTCACTTTCTTGTCACCGCTGCCAAGTTCAACGGTTTTGATTGCTGCATTAAACTTTTGTGGTTTGCGATTAAACGGCATTGTAATAGCCTCCTTAATATTGATTTGCTGCACGGATCCAGGGCTCCGCTGCCATGGATCCACACAGTATTATTTTATCTTTTCCCACAGGATTTTGCAAGTATTACATGATAGAATCTCGTCCATTCCCGCGGTATTTTATCACAGTCCGGCAAGCCGGACCGTTACGCATTTTTTCCTGCCCGCGCAGACGCGCGGACAGGAAATCTGCGATTTAACTTTTGTCTTACATCATCGGATCCATTCCCAGTGCCGGATGATTCTTCTCGGTCAGGAATGCTACCAGTGTCTCCGGATCTTCCGCGATGGTTTCATCACCGATCATATCTGTGAAGTTCTCAATGCCGTACAGCTCTTTTGCTGTCTCGTTCAGACGGTCTGCCACCTGATCTTTCAGTTCTTTCGGCATCCATACGATACGTGCAACGCCGCCCTCTGCCTTCATGAACTTCTTGGAAGCGATGAAATGCTTTCCATGTCCCATGAATCCAGGAGTCTGAACACCGCCGCCGGTCATGGAAGCCAGTTCCGGGAAGGTCATTCCCAGCGGAGTCATTCCCGCATACTCACGGTTTGCGATACATACACCGTTGGAGAACGGCTCGATACCGCAGATACACTCGAAACATCCGCAGGAGGTCATCGGTTTTTCCATGATGGAGTACAGGGAAACATCTTCCAGAGCGCCCTGAGAAAGTTTCTTCACTGCCTCATTGACATCCTCGTACTCTCCGATTCTCTCATCGATCACGCGCTCTTTGGTGATTACCTGGCACGGTCCGTTCGGATCCAGCTCGTTGGTTGCTTTCGCATCCAGCCATGAAACGGCTCCGCAGAGTCCCAGACGCTCCGGTGTAACAACACATACGTGAGACGGGGAGAATGCCTGGCACATGATGCAGCTGTAGTATACCGGTACGGATTCGTCAGTCATTGTGGACAGACGCTCGTCACGTTTGTCAAATGCCGGAATAGCAATTTCATGACGGATTCTTGTACAGTCTTCCGGATTGGTGTAAATCTTCACCTGACACTTGTCAACAACTGCCTCAAACTCGTTCTTTACCTGTGCGTACAGAACTTCGCCCAGATGTTTTGCCCGGAAACCTGCTGCAAAAGTATCTTTGCTGATACGGATACGGATCATATCACGCTGTCCGGTATGCATTACACCTTCGATGCAGTTCAGGTAGCTGTGGAATTTACGCTCGAATACCGGCTCGAAGTCGGTCTGCATGCTCTTTCCTGCAACCTCTACCACATATGCGATGCTGTGTTTGCTTCCAACTTCGAATTCGTCGAAGTCCGGTCCGATCACTTCGATCTTGTGATCTTCTACCTCAGACATATCTTTGGACTGTACCAGCTCACAGCAGTCTACACGGGAACCGTCGAATTCTACCTGCATATCGCCGCGGCGGATGATCTCACCTTCAAATGCGGACGCGAACGCAACCGGAATGTCGATGTTTGTGATCTTGATCTTAATATCGCGTGCTTCCAGAGAAGTCGCGTTGAATTTGCTGACGTCTTTCTGGATGATCAGGCTCTTCGGAATCGGAGGAACATCCTTGTCATCGTTGGTGATTACCGGGAAGCCAAGTGCGATCGCGCCTGCTCCGCATGCAACGATCACGTCATCCAGCGGCTCAAATGCATTGACGAATGCCGGTACACGGTCTTTTGTATAAGTCATCAGCGCGCCTGCATCGCCCGGAGTGATGTTTCCGAAGATCAGCGCTGCACGGATCGCTACAGAAACTACATGGATCACAGAAGTAACGTCCTTGCCCAGCGGGATCACGCGGACATTTGCGCCTGTCTTGTAGCCCAGTTCCTGGCACTGATCGATGATACCGCCTACCAGTGTTACCAGGATACCCTGTGCCTGATAGCTCTTCACCAGATCTACGCCTTCCTGCGCGCTCGGAGCGGAACCAAGGATAACTGCAACACCCGGGATATCGCCGGTTACCAGCGGCACACCAAGCTCACGGATCACTGCGTCGCTCAGATGTCCGTAGCACGGCTCTTCGTATGGCTGTGTGCCGTCGATGTATTTGATCGCCTCGATAAACTCTGCGCAGAGTGCGGTTGCAACACCGGACATAAATACGTCGTTCAGTTTGTTTTCTCTGGTCATCAGAGATTTTACAACGCCGAGCGCTTCCTTCAGTTCTTTCAGGTTTGTTACTTTTGTTCCTGTTACCGCATAATAGCAGGGCAGAGCGTACGCGGTGTTCGGAAAGCTGATCGCTTTCTCTTCGCCGTGCTGCGCGATTGCAGCATCGATTGCTCCTTCCGTCAGACCATATACGGCGTCATTTCCGCCAAAAACTCTCTCGAATAATGTCATCCGTCTTTCCTCCTATCACATGTTTGACTCATCGATTTTTGCTTTTATATTTCGTATCTCTTCGGTCGCTGTGGCACTGTAATCATAAGGAGATGACCCTGCCCGGTCCGCCTCCATGACTTCAATGTTGTAATGCACCATGCCCAGCAGATCCTCCGCGGGAATACGCTCTCTGATAAACTTCTCATCAGCCTCATCCCTGACTTTGTTTGCCACAACATGAACCTGATGAACTCCCAGCTCTTCCGCCAGGCGCTTGACATTTTTGTAAGTCTGGACACTTCTCGCTCCCGGCTCGATCACCACGATGAACATGTCCACACCTTCCGTAGTTCCCCGTCCGAGATGTTCCAGTCCAGCCTCCATATCCAGGATCACCACATCCTCCCTGCGAAGGACCAGATTGTTGATGATCCGTTTCAGCATCACATGTTCCGGGCAGACACATCCGCTGCCGGCCGTCTCCACCGTTCCAAGAACCAGAAGCTTGACTCCGTTGCATACCTTGCTGTAAGAGTCAGGGATATCATCGACTTTCGGGTTGATCTTGTAAAACTTGTTATCCGCGCTGGCGCCTGTACGCTCTTCCACCAGTTTTCTCATCTTGCTGATCGGAACGATGGAATCCAGAACCTCCTCCGGAAATCCAAGAGCCAGCCCAAGATTGGCGTCCGGATCCACATCCGCCGCCAGTACAGGATGCCCTTCATCCGCGTACAATCTTGCCAGTGTGGCAGCAATCGTTGTCTTGCCTACACCGCCCTTGCCTGTCACTGCTATTTTCATTTTACTCAATCCCTCTATCTGTTTATTTCACGTCTCGGCCGATACAGGAGCTCCCAAGTACGGAAGCCCCCGCCGCAGCCGGGCTTTCCTTTTTTATTTTCCGGATCAAACACCCAGAGCAGCACGTTTTTCTTCAATCCGTGCAAGCATTGCATCGCCGAGTTTATCAATGTCTTTCTCTACGGTATAAGCCGCTTCCACCCAGTCACGAACGCCATTGGTCAGCAGTTCAGTCACTTCGCTGGAACCGGAAACGTACGGCTCCACGCCAAGGAAAGTATCGATACCTGTAGCCACTACATAATTTCCGATGGAAACCGCTTTTTCTGACATCCATTCCGGAGCACATCCTACAACCGGAAGCTGAGAAATATTTACATTTCCGATCTTCGCAAGCTCAGCCACAAGAACCATCATACGGGAGATATCCACACAGGATCCCATATGCAGAACCGGCGGAATATCAGCCAGTTCGCAGACACGTTTCAGACCTGCGCCGCAGAGATCCTTGGCACGTTTGTCCATCAGGCCTGCTCTTGCAGCTGCCTGTGCGGAACATCCGGAAGCTACGACGATAACATCATTTGCGATCAGTTTTTTCATCAGCTCGATATGAGCGGTGTCCGGACGTACTTTCGGGTTGTTACATCCTACCATTGCAACAGCACCGCGGATAACGCCGGAAGCCACACACTGCCACAGCGGCATCAGAGTACCGGTCTCGTCTACCTGAGAGTTGGTAACACCGTCCAGAGTCTTAATAATCGCCTCAACAGAATATCCTACGGTAGCATTTTGTTTCATGTTCGGAATATGTACCAGCTCCGGTTTTCTGTTCTTGAAGTTTTCAACTGCCATCTTTACGATCGCTTTTGCGTTCTCGCCGGCTGTTTTCGCGTTAAAGCGGATGAATTCGGAATCCGGCATCTGAGCAATCGGAGATGTGGTGACAAATTTTGTATGGAAACATTTGCTCAGAGGTCCAAGCGCAGGGAAGATACACTGAACGTCTACAACGATTGCCTCACAGGCTCCTGTCAGAACCACGTTTTCCTGCTGCAGGAAGTTTCCTGCCATCGGAATGCCACGGCGCATAGCAACCTCGTTGGAAGTACAGCAGACACCGGCAACGTTGATGCCTTTTGCGCCCATTTCTTTTGCGTATGCGATCATTTCCGGATCATCTGCATACTCGCAGATCATCTCGGACAGTGACGGATCATGTCCGTGTACGATGATGTTTACTTCATCTTCCTTCATAACACCAAGGTTTGCCTCGGTGTCTACCGGCTTCGGAGTTCCAAACAGAATATCAGAAAATTCTGTTCCCATCATGGAACCACCCCATCCGTCGGACAGACCGGAACGGAGTGACTGACGAATCAAAGCCTCCGGCTTGGAAGAACATCCCATATGAGTCATATGCATGGAACGAGAAACCTCACGGTCAATGGCATGCGGTGCGATTTCTTCTCTCTCCCAGATTTCCTGTGTATGTTCCGGAGCACGTTTCAGGAAACGCTGAGTTCCAAACGGCTTACCGTACTCCATCAGACCTGTCACTGCTACTTCATGAGCCAGATCATAGAGATCTTTGCCCTCGGTTTCAATATCCCACTCTTTTGCGATGCGGAACAGCTTCTCCGGATCTTTTACCTTATAGTTTCCGTCTGCAGATGATTCATACAACGTATGGCAGATTTCTCTTCCGTGATCCGAATGTGTCGCGGAACCGCCAGCCGTAAAGCGAAGGAAGTTTCTTCCTACAATACCGTGAACATCACATCCACAGATACCTCTTGGCGCTTTCGGAGTAATTCGGCACGGACCCATCGTACAGATTCGGCAGCACACACCTTCCTCGCCGAATTTACAATGCGGAGTCTGGTTTTTCACACGAAACTGCCATGCGTCAGCGCCAACTTTTGCACCCGTCTCCAGCAAACGGTTGGTCGCCTGCTCAAATTCCTCTACGGTCGTCAATTTGAATTCACTCATTATGATCCTCCTTAAAATAATCTTTTTTGATTACTTCCTTTCTTCTAATGATGTAACTTCATATTATGAAAAACTTTATCGGACATCCCATCCTCCCCGATCGGATATCCGAGCGCTACGATATCCCTCCGATATCCGCATACCGGAGGGATACGCACTCCCGATCTTTACAGATCCAGATTCTTTACAATTTCCTTCAGCGCCGCGCGCACCGGTGAATCTTCCGGCAGCGTCACGGTAGGTTTCCCGTCACAGTCATATTCGTAAACCATATCATCGTGAGGCACTACGCCGAGAAGATGAAGTCCCTGCTTCTCGATCTCTTCTCTTGTACCTTCGTTGAGCACTCCGCCGGGCGCACGGTTCACGATCAGTCCGATCGTCTTCGGCTTCATATCACATTCCCGGATCAGTTCTGCAATCCTTGCCGCAGCCTGCACCCCTCTTCGGGAACAGTCGCTGACCAGGATCGCGGTATCCATGCCCGGAAGGATTCCACGGCTGATATGCTCCATACCTGCCTCATTGTCCACAACCATATACGGGTAATGGGGATACAGTCTGGCAAGCTGTGTCTGAAGAAGTCCGTTTACGTAGCAGTAACATCCTTTTCCCTGGGTTCTTCCCATCACAAGCAGGTCGAAGTCATCATCTTCCACCAGTGCGCTGTTGAACTTGAACTCCGCGTAATCCGCTTTGCTCATTCCTGCCGGGATCGGGTTGTCCTTTGCCATTTCCGCGCGGGCGATCTCCTCGCGGATATCTCCGAGGGTTGCGTCCACTTCCACGCCGAGCACCTCGTTCAGATTGGAATTTGCATCTGCGTCTACTGCAAGAACCGGTCCTTTGCCCTGCTCGCACAGATACTGGATCAGCATACCGCAAAGGGTTGTCTTACCTACGCCGCCTTTTCCTGCAATCGCTATTACATGTGCCATAAATCAGATGCCTCCTGAATTTGAATTTTAAACAAGGGTACGAAGTCCTGATCTGTCAATGATCTCAGATACGTCTTTCCACTTGTTCAGTGCGTACAGATGGATACCGTTAACGCCAAGCGCGCGGTACTCATCAATCTGTTTGATCGTATATTCGATACCTTCTTCTTTGAACTCTTTTACTTTCTTGTCATAGAAGGTATCATATGGGTTGCCATCCGCATCCTTTGCGTTGAACGGATTCGGGAACAGCCAGTGTCTTGAAATCAGTCTGGACAGTTCACGGTCCATCACACAGCCATTGCGGGACAGCGCCATATTGATGGTAGCTGCCTGATCAAGGATCGGCATGATTCCTACATCTACCGGCATGGTTACACCAGCTTTGCGGATTCCGTCCAGCCAGCGTTTAAACTGCTCCATATCCCAGCACAGCTGAGTCATGATATAGTCAGCTCCGTTGTCCTGTTTCTGTTTCAGAACTGCAATATCAGCCTCCAGGCTGCGGCAGGCGATATGGCCTTCCGGAGAACCAGCTACTGCGATCTCGAATTTGTCACCGTACTGATCGCGGACAAACTTTACAAGATCTGTCGCATAATCAAAATCTCCGCAGGTGGTTGTCTCGCCAAGAGGAAAATCTCCTCTGAGTGCAAGCATATGATCTACACCATCTGCCAGATACTGATCCAGCTGTTCTTTAATTCCTTCCTTGGTGTTGCGAATAACTGTAAAATGAGTAACCGGAATCGTGCCTGCCTTCTGGATCATCTGGCATACTTCCCTGTTGGCTCCTACATTTCCGCCGCCTGCACCATATGTACATGAAATATATTCCGGTTTGTACTTGCATAAATGTTCAATGGTTCCCGGAAGATTTTCCATCCCCTTCTCTGTTTTCGGTGGGAAAAGCTCGAAGGAAAGAAGTTGTTTTTCCTTCATCATTTCTGATAATTTCATGACTGCATACCTCCGCATGTTAAAATTTATAAAAAGCTTTAAAAGCTAAGCTTTTCTTCCGCTTGTTCTGTACATATTATATTGCTTCAGTCACACTGAAGTTTGACAACGCTGTTCGCAAGATCCACCATCAGGATCCGCCCCTGTACTCTTGTCTCGTCTCCCATGATATCACGGATCGTCACATACTCCCCGTCTACATCAATACGGCTGACATTTTTACAGATCACTGTGTTGTCCGGTTCTTTATATACTGTTGCAAGACACATCTTCGGTCACGCCTCCTTCAACTGCTCTTTTACAAGTGTCAGAGCAAGACTTAAACGCATATTTCCTTTCTGGAAATCAGACACGCCCTCCCGGATCTGTTTCGCAGCATCCGCGAGTCCGGCCTTCTCCAGTTTATCCGCCATCTCATCCAGTTCCGCCGCATGATGCTCATTGTGCTGCAGCATATACGTGAGAAGCGCCACATTTTCATCTTTGCATTCGCCTTCGCAGTGCTCATGGCACCCGTTTCCACAATCATGGCTGTGAGAATGTTCGTGAGAATGTTCATGGTGACCGCCATGAGGAACGGGATTTCCATTCTCATCATGTAATAAATGCATAAAATCCTCCTTTTTTTATGCGTTCCATAGGCAGAATGCTTATGGAATGACAAATTTATATCAATTCGATTGTATTATACTCTATTTCTTTTTCAAAATCAATACAACACTTTGCAAAACAGCGTCAAAGTTTTTTAACATTCTTGCTGTAGTTTCTTTATATTTTTGTGGTAAAATAAGCTAAATCTTATATATGGAATTATATCTTTTGCCGAACAGGAAGTATCACCTTATTAATTCAAAAAGTATGGAGGTTGAACCGAAATGAATACAGAATTTTCTACCGTCACTTTAAATGACGGCTTCCGTATGCCGGTGCTTGGTCTCGGTGTTTACAAGGCACTGGGCGAAGGCGAGGTGGAACGGGCGATCGCCCATGCCGTCAACACCGGTTACCGGCTGATTGATACCGCATCTGTCTATAAAAATGAGGAAGGCGTCGGCCGTGGCATCAGCGCCTGTTCCGTCTCCCGGGAAGAACTTTTCGTCACCACAAAAATCTGGAACAACGCCCAGCGGATGAACGATGTGGAGGGAGCCTTTCACCGCAGCCTTGACCGGCTGAAACTGGATTATGTGGATCTGTACCTGATCCACTGGCCGGTTCCGGGATGTTACACACAGACCTGGAAGGCTCTGGAAAAAATCCAGGCTTCCGGCCGCTGCCGTTCCATCGGCGTCAGCAATTTTGAGGAACCGCATCTGCAGATGCTTTTTGAAATGTCCGGTGTGGTTCCGGCAGTGAATCAGATCGAATGCCACCCGCTCTGGAACAGAAAACCACTCGTCACCTACTGCCAGCAGCACAACATCGCCGTTCAGGCTTACGCACCGCTGGCGCGCGGCCTCTACCTGAACCGTGAAATCATCCTTCAGCTTTCGGAAAAATATGGAAAGACTCCCGCTCAGATCGGCCTGCGCTATCTGGTACAGCGGGGTATCTGTGTCATACCGAAATCCACAAATCCTGACCGTATCTCAGAAAACGCGGATATTTTCAATTTTACGCTTTCCGATTTGGATATGGATCTGATTGACTCAATGGACGAGCAGTTCCGAAGCGCTTCCATTCCGGAAGATATGATCGGACAGGGTGTACACTGACCATCAGCAAAATTTTTAATGTCGTTTCCATATGATGATCTATAAAAAAGAAAGGGGCGGTTCAAAAACTTATTGTTGTTTTCGAGCCGCTCCCTTTCTTTTTCCTGATCCTTCTTTTTTATGCTTCTTTATTTTTCCCTGTTTCCGGCAGTCTCCCACAATTCCGGAGCCAGTTCATCTTTCTTTACCCTCTGCATCAGTTCATCCACTGCCAGACGCGGGGATTTGTCATCGAACAGTACCTCGCCCACCGCCTGAATGATCGGCGTCTCAATCCCGTATTTTTCCGACAGTTCCAGACCTGCACGGGCGGAATGAACACCCTCAACGATCATTTTGACTTCATCCATCGCTTCCTGCATCGTATAACCTTTGCCGATCAGATAACCAGCTTTACGGTTGCGGCTGTGTACGGAAGCACAGGTAACAATCAGATCTCCGATTCCGGAGAGCCCGTAAAACGTTTCCGCCCGTGCGCCCATCGCAATGCCAAGACGGGTGATCTCTGCGATTCCCCGGGTGATCAGTGCTGCTTTCGTATTGTCTCCGTAACCGAGACCGTCTGCGATTCCCGCAGCCAGCGCGATGACATTCTTCAGAGAACCGCCCAGCTCGATGCCGAGGATATCCGGACTGGTATATACGCGAAAGACCGGATTCATGAAGATGTTCTGCACATAGAGTGCTGTGTCTCTGTCCCCGGCTCCCGTGACGATCGTCGTTGGAAGTCCTCTGCCCACCTCTTCCGCATGGCTTGGTCCGGACAGAACCGCCACATTTGCAAGCGGAATTTCCTCTGAGATAATATCGCTCATCGTCATCAAGGTATCTGCTTCAATGCCTTTCGCCACATTGACGATCAGCTGTCCTTTTCTGATCAGAGGGGCAATCCTACGGGAAGTGCTCCGCACATACGGCGAAGCCTTTGCCATAACCAGCAGATCCCGGTTCGACAGCGCCCGTTCCATGTCCGTTGTAAATTCCATTTTCTCCGGCAGCGGAACGCCCGGCAGTTTCGTCAGATGTTCCCGTTTTTCCTGGAGCATCCGGATCTCTTCTTCGTTCTCTGAACAGACGGTCACCTGATGTCCATTGTTATACAGCAGCAGTGCAAGCGCAGTTCCCCAGCTTCCTGCACTGATGATACTGATCTTCGCCATAGATTACTTCCTTCCTTTACTGCTTAAATAGGTTTTCCGCTCGGTTCCGCTGAGAAGACGCCGGATGTTTTCCCGGTGCTTCCACACTGCCAGTATGGTCAGAAGCACGACAATTATGTACATCTCATAGAGATACTCTGCCGGCATTGCGAACAATCCCATCTGTCCCAGAATCAGCGTTCCGATCAAAAACACCGCATAAACTACCAGCGACCCAAGCGAAACATAATGCGTCGTCAGAAAAACAACGATAAACAGCACCAGCGCAGCGATCGTAATCCTCCAGTCGAAGGAAAGGATCAGACCTGCGGTCGCGGCAATTCCCTTACCCCCGCGGAATTTCAGATAGAACGGAAAATTATGTCCAAGGATGGTTCCAGCCGCCGCATAGACCGCCAGCAGCCGGATCATATCCGGATATGTCTTCCCAAACAGCAGATGCACCAGAAGTACAGCGAACACACATTTGAAGCAGTCTCCGAAAAACGTGATCACTCCCGCCTTTGTTCCCAGCGTACGCAGGGCGTTGGTCGTCCCTGCGTTTCCGCTTCCATAATTTCTGATGTCAATTCCGTGAAGTCTTCCATAAATATAAGAGGTCTGAAACAGGCCGAAACAATATCCGATCAACAGACAAATTACCCTAACCATTGCATTACTGCTCCTTCTCTTTTCTTTCCCGGATGATAAACCGAAGGGATGTTCCCTTGAATCCGAATGCCTCCCTGATCTTATTCTCCAGATAACGGGTATAGGAGAAATGCATCAGTTCCTTATCGTTGACAAAGATCACAAAGGTCGGCGGCTTCACAGATACCTGTGTCATATAATAAATCTTCAGGCGCTTTCCACGGTCTGACGGCGGCTGCTGCATCGCCATCGCCTCTGTAAGGATCTCGTTGAGCACACCCGTCTGGATCCGCAGCGTCTGGTTTTCCAGCACCATATCGATCGTATCAAAAAGCTTCTGTGTTCTCTGTCCGGTTTTCGCAGAAATGAAAATAATCTCCGCATACGGCATATAAGAAAGCGTATTTCTCACTTTCTCCGTGAAACGGTAGATGGTCTTGTCGTCTTTTTCCAGCGCATCCCACTTATTTACCGCGATCACAATACCCTTTCCGCGGTCATGGGCGATACCGGCAATTTTGGCATCCTGCTCCGTCACGCCTTCCAGCGCATCGATCATCATCACCACAACATCGGCACGCTCCACAGCGGCGACGGTGCGGATAATACTGTATCTTTCCAGTTCTTCTTTGATCTTGCTCTTTCTTCGGAGTCCTGCTGTATCAATGAAAACATATTCCCTGCCGTTGTGAACGATGGTGGTGTCCACCGCATCCCTCGTGGTTCCCGCAATATCTGATACGATCACGCGGTTTTCACCCAGCAGCTTATTGACAAGAGAAGACTTACCCACATTTGGCTTTCCAACGATCGCAACATGGGGAATTTCTTCTTCCTCCTCTTTTTCCCCGCTTTCCGGAAAATGCTTGACCACCTCATCCAGCATATCGCCGATCCCCAGTTTTCCGGATGCGGAGATCGGCATCGGTTCGCCGATTCCCAGATTATAAAATTCATAGACTTCCATCATCTGGCGTTCAAAGTTGTCCACTTTATTGACGGCCAGAACCACCGGCTTGCGGCTGCGCCGGAGCATATCCGCCACCTTTGCGTCCGCATCCACCAGACCCTGGCGCACGTCGGTGATAAAGATGATCACATCCGCAGTGTCGATGGCAATCTGTGCCTGTTCCCGCATCTGTGACAGGATGATATCCTTGCTTTCCGGTTCGATACCGCCGGTATCCACCAGTGTAAAGGTATGGTTCAGCCAGTTGACATCCGCGTAAATACGGTCCCTGGTCACACCCGGTGTATCTTTTACAATCGAAATATTTCCACCCGCCAGCGAATTAAACAGGGTCGATTTGCCCACATTCGGACGGCCCACAATTGCTACTATCGCTTTGTTCATACATTACTCTCCTTTTATGTGTCCATTCATTCTTCTCGTTCAATACTGCGCAGACCAGATCCTTTCCAGGTTCATCCACCACCTGGATCCGGATGCCAAGTTCGCGCTCCACGTCTTCCACGGTAACATCATCCAGAAAAACATTTTCCCCTTCCCGGAGCATATTGCAGGGAAGAAGAAGTGTTTCGCCCAGAGGCTGATCTTTCAGCTGAGCAATCAGATCCTGCCCTGTGATCAGTCCGGAAACGGTAATCATCTCTCCAAAGAAATCATTGCGGATCGGATAAATCTTTACCTGAACCTTTGGATATTTTCTTCGGATCCTCTGCATCAGCCGTTCCAATGTGGGGGCGGCAAGCTTTCCGGTTGCCAGAGAAATACGGATCTCTCTGTCATCTCCGGAACGTTCTTCCAGCTCCTGCTCCACCTCTTCCTCCAGAAGCCGGAGCATTCCCACGCCGTTTTCCAGCTGCAGATAACCGTCGTAGGATTCTTCTTCCGGAATCGGCTCCTCCGCCAGCAGATACCATTCGTCGCTGGCATGGATAAAGTGCAGCCCCCAGGTCTCATACAGTTTTTCCTGCCACCGCCGGATCACCCGGAGTACCTCCCGGGCATCTTCCTTCGCAAACGGCTCCAGCGGATATAAACCGTCCCGGTATTTGCTCAACCCCACCGGAACAACGGAGACACTCTTCAGATGAGGCAGATAAGCCGTCAGATCGGAAATACTCCGCTCCAGTTCCTTTCCGTCATTCAGCCCCTTGCAGAGAACGATCTGTCCATTCATTTCAATTCCAGCGTCGAACAATCTTTTTACCTTATTTAATGCGTCGCCGGCGAAACGGTTATGGAGCATTTTGCACCGAAGCTCCGGATTGGTGGTCTGAAAAGAAATGTTGATCGGTTCCAGACGGTAACGAATGATCCTTTCAATATCTCTATCGCTCATATTTGTCAGCGTCACATAATTTCCCTGAAGGAAAGACAGCCGTGAATCATCATCTTTAAAATAAAGCGTCGGCCGCATTCCGGGAGGCATCTGGTCGATGAAGCAGAACACACAGTTGTTCCGGCAGGAACGGTATTCGTCCATCAGACTGTTCTCAAAAACAATCCCGAGATCCTCGTCGTATTCCTTGTCAATTTCCAGAACCCATTCCTCGCCGTTGGTCCTTCGGATGCCCAGCTCGATATAGGTATCGTTGATCTGGTAATGGTAATCAAACACATCCTCAATCTTCTCGCCGTTCACCGTCAGCAGTTCATCTCCCGGAACCAACTCCATTTCCTCTGCAATACTTCCCGGTTCTATACTTTTTATGATATGCCGGTTCTGTGTCATTCCTCTCTCTTCCTCCGTCTGCCGCCGTGTGACCGTTCATTCAGCGGAACGGTTACGGCCTCTTTTTCCTCTGTCTTCTGGACAGCCTGCTATTTATAATAGCAACTTACTTCACAAAAAGCAAGGTTTCTTTCCATTTTCACTTGACGTGCCTTGTAAAAGAATGTTATAAATAAGTTGATAAATTGTAAAAAATAGTCACTTTTGGAGGTTTCTATGGCAAATTTAGACTTACTGGAAAATTCAATTCCGGTAGCACCATTAAAAATAGCGGCTCTCAAAGGCTGTACAGAAATGGCGAACACGGTTAACAACTATCTGGTGGAATTCCGTAAAGAGCTGGTCAAACGTCAGGCAAACGGCGTAAACTGGTCAGGCTACGCCGAGGATTCCTATCTGATCGACTGTGAGTGTCCGCGTTTCGGTTCCGGAGAGGCAAAGGGAAAGATCAACGAGTCCATCCGAGGCGTGGATCTTTTTATTCTTGTAGATGTATGCAACTACAGTATTACCTACAAAGTGTGCGGTTACGAAAACCATATGTCCCCGGACGATCATTATCAGGATCTGAAACGTATCATCGCCGCAGCTACAGGGAAGGCACATCGTATCAATGTCATCATGCCGTTCCTCTACGAAGGCCGTCAGCATAAACGTTCCAAACGCGAATCTCTGGACTGCGCTCTGGCGCTGGAAGAGCTGATGAATATGGGGGTTTCCAACATCATCACGTTCGATGCCCACGATCCGCGTGTCATGAACGCAATCCCTCTGGGCGGGTTTGATAATTTCATGCCTACCTATCAGTTCCTGAAAGCGCTGATCAGTTCCGTGCCGGATCTGAAGCTGGATAACGACCACCTGATGATCATCAGCCCGGATGAGGGAGCAATGTCCCGTGCGGTATACTTTTCCAATATCCTCGGCGTTGATATGGGTATGTTCTACAAACGCCGTGACTACTCTACCATCGTCAACGGTAAAAACCCGATTGTCGCTCACGAATTCCTGGGTGATTCCATTCACGGAAAAGACGCGATCATCATCGACGATATGATCTCTTCCGGAGAAAGTATGCTGGATGTGGCAAAACAGATGAAAGAACGCGGCGCAAATCGTGTCTTTGTCTGCACCACATTCGGACTGTTCACAGATGGACTGGAAAAATTCGATGAGTACTATCAGAAAGGATATATCAACAAGGTGATCACAACAGACCTGACCTATCGTACCCCGGAGTTGCTGTCCAAACCGTGGTATGAAGCGGCTGAAATGGGCAAGTATATGGCAAGCATCATTGATACTCTGAATCATGACGTTTCGGTAGAGAAGGTACGTTCCACTACCGAGAAGATCACCAAGCTGCTGGCAAAGCACAGATAAGCAGGCCGCAGCTAGCAAAATAAAACAGGGCAGGATGTCCGCTCCTTACCGGGGAACTGGATATCCTGCCCTTTCTTCTGCCTTATATTTGTCTTGCATTTATCTTAAATGTTCCTGCTTTCCCAGTCTTCAATCCCGAAAAACAGTCTGTGCATTTATTCTTCGATCCAGAGAAAGGCTGCAAGATTCCCCCGTTTTCCGCCTGTGGCTCTATGAGAAAACAGCGCATCCGGGTTGCAGCAGGTGCAGAGATTCGGCATCTGGATCTGAGATTCTGGAACGCCGGATTCCAGAAAAATCTGGTAATTGGCTTCCCAGAGATTCAGCTGGTATTTACCGTTTGGTTTCCGGTAAAACAGACGACTGTGGACCTCTTCGGGAAAAGTCTGTGCGAACTGCTCGGTCACATCTTCGCTGACTTCGTAGCAGTCCTGGCAGATAGAGGGTCCGATTGCCGCCAACAGCTCTGACGGATTCGTACCAAAGACTTTCTGCATTTCCCGGATCGTTGCCGCTGCCATTTTATGTACGGTGCCTCTCCATCCGGAGTGGGACAGGCCGATGGCACGGTGTACCGGATCCACAAAATACAGAGGAACACAATCCGCATAAAAAGTCGCCAGCACAACGCCCGGGGTGTCCGTGATCATGCCGTCGATCTCATGAAAGCTGCGCGGGCGGGTGATGCCGCTGCCACAGTCTTCTTTTCCCACACACCGGACATTGGTGGTGTGGGTCTGGTCGGAAGTTACGATAGTTTCAAAATCAAATCCCGCCGCTTCCGCAAAACGCCGGAAATTTTCGGTAACGTGTTCCGGATCGTCTCCTCTGGAGTAGCTTAAATTCATCGAACTCCAAATCCCTTCACTCACTCCGCCTTCCCGCGTGGAAAATGCGTTTCTGATGCCCGGGCATTGCTCCAGAAGCGGATAACTCAGCCAGGTAATTCCATTCTTCTGCCTGACCTGCGGCTTTGGGGCGTTCTCGTCTTTCCATCGTAGGTTCATTTGTCTTTTCCTCCTTGTTTACCATCCGCAGTAAGGAAACGCGTCACGATACAGGGTAATTTCATCGGGCGTCACTGCAATCACATCAAACCGGCAGGGAACATCTTCCAGAATCCTGTGCTTGACCCTGTAATAGTCTGCGGTTCTTGAAATCCGTCGCTGCTTCTTCCAATCCACCGCTTCCTCCGGGCGCTGAACCGTTCTCTCCGCTCGGTACTTTACCTCTGCAAAAACCAACGTTTCCCCATCACGGGCAATCAGGTCAATTTCCCCGTATCTACTGTAAAAATTTCTTTCCAGGATCTGATACCCCTGCTGTTCCAGATATTCCGCCGCTGTCTGTTCCCAGGCGGCTCCAGTTTTTCTCCGATTCAAACGATCTTTCCTTTCCTGCTGTCAGAAGAAATGCGTCAGAAAGCTTCTTCTGTGGATCGGTGACGGCCCATATTTTTTCAGCGCCTCGATATGCTGTGCCGAACCATATCCCTTGTTTGACGCAAATCCGTATTCCGGAATGTGTGCGTCATACTCTTCCATCAGACGATCCCTCGTCACCTTGGCGACGATGCTTGCCGCGGCAATGGAAACGCTTTTCGCATCGCCTTTGATGATGGGAACCTGATAAATATTCACTCCCGGAATCTTCACCGCGTCGTTGAGCAGGACATCCGGCTGTATCGGCAGTTTGGAGATGGCTTCCCGCATCGCCTCATAAGTCGCCTGCAGGATGTTGATCTCATCGATCCTCGCCGACGATGCATAACCGATGCCCACCGCCACCGCCTCTTTCATGATCACATCATACAGCTCTTCTCTCTTTTTCGCGGTCAACTTCTTGGAATCATTCAGGTAGAGGATCTGACAATCTTTCGGCAGGATCACCGCTCCTGCCACGACCGGTCCCGCCAGAGGCCCCCGTCCCACTTCATCGATCCCGCACACATATCCCCGGGATTCGTACTGCTTTTCGTATCCCTTCATCTGCTCGGTGCGCTCTTTTTCCTTTTCCAGCGCTTCTTCCTTTTTCCGGTACTTCAGGATCAGATTCCGGACACCTGTTCTGGTATCCTCCTGATATTCCTGGTACAAAGAAGGCAGCTTCTCTGCCGACGCTGCCTCAAATTCTTCTCTGATCTGCGAAATGGATTTCTGCTTTTCTTTCATTCCTGCTGCTCCTTTGGATACTCCAGGGTGATCCTTCCCAGCTTTCCGTTGCGGAATTCCTCCATCAGGATGCCGGAAGCTTTTCCATAATCCAGGGTATTGCCCTTCTGAATACATTTCCGGTTTTCCGCAATCTGCTCCAGGATGCGAAGAGGTTCTTCCTCCTCCTGCACCTGATACCGCTCCTGAAGGATTCCCGGATATTCGCTGACCAGATAACGGATCACCTCCAATGCCAGTTCTTCAATGTTCAGGATCTCATCGTTGATGGAACCGATCATTGCCAGCCGAAGGCCTACGTTCTGGTCTTCAAATTTCGGCCACAGGATTCCCGGTGTATCCAGCAGCTCCAGGCTCTTGTTCAGCCGGATCCACTGTTTTCCCTTGGTGACACCCGGTTTGTTTCCGGTCTTGGTGCAGGCTTTTCCCGCGTAGGCATTGATAAACGTAGATTTTCCCACATTTGGGATCCCTACGACCATCGCCCGCACCGGACGGTTCAGGATTCCGCGCTTTCTGTCTCTTTCGATCTTTTCCCGGCAGGCTTCCTGTACCACCGCCTGAATACCCTTCAGGCCGGCGCCGGACCTGGAATTGATCTTCACCACATAATAACCCTGTTCCTTGAAATACTCCATCCATTTCTGATTATAACGTTCATCCGCCAGATCCGCTTTGTTCAGCAGGATCAGACGTGCCTTGTTTTTTCCAAGTTCATCGATGTCCGGATTCCGGCTGGAAACCGGCACCCTCGCATCTACCAGCTCGATGATCAGGTCGATCAGCTTCAGATCTTCCTGCATCTGCCGTTTGGCCTTCGTCATATGGCCGGGATACCATTGATAATTCATTCTTTCATTCCTTTCCTGTATCGGGCATTGCCGCTGCAGTCTTTCAAAGCGCCCGGTTCTTACCGCCGGATCAGTGCAAAATCACGGATCGGCTCTGTACGAAGCCAGATCTTTCCGACAATACATTTCTCATCTACCATACCGATGGTGGTATACCGGCTGTCCTCGCTGCTGTTTCGATTATCTCCAAGAACAAAATATTCATTCTTGCCCAGGGTGAGCGGTTTTTCCGCGACGCCGGGATTGTCGATCGCAGGCATGTCTTCCTCCGGATACGCCTCTCCGTCGATCGTCACCTGTCCTTCATGGATCATGATCGTCTCTCCCGGCAGTCCGATGATCCGCTTGATATGAATGCTGGAATCGCTGTCCTCGTTCAGACGAAACGCTATGATATCTCCCCGCTGCGGCGAAGAAAAACGGTACGCTGCGGTGTTGATCATCACCTTGTCTCCCGCCTTCAGGGTCGGATCCATGGAACCTTCCTGCACCACCGCACTCTTACACATATAAATAGAAAATAATGCGGCGAGCAGAAGAACAACGATGATCTGTACCGCCCACACCAGTGCTGAGCGGACTCTGCTCTTATATAAGTACTTTTTCACATATCGGGTTTTGATTCCCATTGGATAAATTCCTCTTACACTCTCAGAAAGTCACAAGACCGGAGAAACCCCAGCGGTCCCTCCGGCCTTCCGTCAACGTCATTATTTTACAAGCTCTTTTACCTTTGCAGCTTTTCCTACGCGCTGTCTCAGGTAGTTCAGTTTCGCACGTCTTACTTTACCGCGTCTGATCACTTCAACTTTTTCTACATTCGGGGAATGCAGCGGCCAGGTTTTCTCTACGCCTACTCCGTTGGAAGTTTTACGAACGGTGAAAGTCTCTCTGTTTCCGCCGCCCTGTTTTTTCAGAACTACGCCTTCGAATACCTGGATTCTTTCACGGTTTCCCTCTTTGATCTTTCCGTATACTTTTACGGTGTCACCTACACGGAACTCCGGTGCCTGTGCTTTTAACTGCTCGTCTTCGATTTTCTTGATAATGTCGTTCATTGTTTTCTCTCCTTTTACTTTGGATGTTCATAATGCCTTTTGCAACAGCGGACCATCTTCTTTTTCTCACAACATCAGATATTATACTATATACTTCCGTAAGAATCAAGGTTTTTTTACGAAAACCACCGAAGCGGAACCGGCGCAGCGCAGCGTCGGGACACGGGCGGACAATGGGCGGGGTTTATGGAATGCGTGCTCACTCCGACATCCGGACAGAACCGGGCAGTGTGTTCGTCAGGGTCAGAACACGGTCCTGGTTGTGGCGGCGGTAGGGTGAAGGACGGTTGGTTGTGGCAAAACACGCTCTAGGGACGGATGCCCTGATAGATTTTCTCGCGGAGACGCAGCAGAAACTGCAGCCGTTCCCTTGGGGATTCGGGAGTCAGGCAGGTGTCGAGGATTCGGAATCCTTTGTCCTGCAGCGCTGTGGTCAGGCGTTCTGTCAGTAGCTTCTGCTGGCTGGCTGATTGGTCCTTATTCTCCGAATCTCCGTAGACGATCAGTGCAGCAGGGGTATTTTTTCCGTGAAAACTTTGGAAAAATTCCTCATGTGCAGCAAGAGGACTGTCATCCGGCAGATCTGCGGGAACAGCAAACAGAAGGAAATCCCTGGATCCAAAGTTGTTGTATTGTTTCCGGATTTTTTTTCTTCCTACATCCAGAAAAGTTCCGTAGCGGGTCATTTCTTCCGTCGTCTGCAGGAGGATCTCTTTCCAGGATGTTTCGGGAGCGTAGAATGCGCAGGTGACGGATACGGCGTTTTTCAGCAGGTCCGGGCGGCGCTCTTTTGTCCGTTCCACGGATTTTTCGTACCGCCATGCTTCGATTTTCTTGTGATCGCCGGATAGCAGAACCGGCGGTACTTTTTTTCCGTGCCATTCTTCCGGGCGGGTGTAATGTGGGTACTCCAGCAGATTGTCCTGCAGGGATTCAAACTGGGAGGATTCTTCGTTGCTCAGTACGCCTGGGACAAAGCGGGAAACCGCGTCGATCAGTACCATGGCACCCAGTTCTCCGCCGGTGAGCACGTAATCTCCGATGGAAATGTAGTCTGTGACCACTTCCTCCAGCACTCGTTCGTCAATTCCCTCGTAGTGGCCGCACAGCAGGATCAGATCTTCTTCCATGGCAAGTTCTTCCACCATCGTCTGATTCAACACCCTGCCCTGGGGCGTAAGATAGACCGTTCTTGCGGATTTTCCAATCTTTTCTTCCACAGACTTGCAGGCACGGTATACCGGCTCCGCCTCCATAACCATTCCGGCGCCGCCGCCGTAGGGATAATCGTCCACCCGATTGTATTTGTTGGCGGAAAAATCCCGGATATTCGTGGTCTCCAGAGTGATGCAGCCTTTTTCCATCGCTTTGCCCAGGATGCTGGTGTGCAGTCCCTGCTCGATCATCTCCGGAAACAGTGTCAATACATGAAAATTCATAGTCACCTCCGCCTGCTCAGATCAATCCGGGCAGTAAATGGATCTTCATCGTCTTCTGTTCAACATCCACGTCCAGGATACAGTCGTGAATGGCAGGCACAAGCACCTCTCCGTGTGCCTCCGTCTCTATGATATAGACATCGTTGGCTCCCGTTTCCATGACATCCTTCAAGGTGCCGAACGCATTTCCATCCTCTGTGAAAACCTGCATGCCGATCAGATCACCGATGTAATATTCGTCTTCTTCCAGCGGAACCGCGTCCTCCCTGGCTACCCAAAGGCTGCACCCGCGGTATTTTTCAATGTCGTTGATATTGTCGATCCCACGGAATTTCAGGATCGCAAACTGCTTAAAAAATTTCACGCCTGCAATCTCCAGCTCCATCCGCTCTCTTCCGGTATCCAAATATACTTTCTTCAGATACTTAAACCGTTCCGGTTCACTGGTGGTCGGAAATACCTTCACCTCCCCCCGCACACCGTGGGTGGAGGAAATGACGCCTGCTTTCAAAAATTCTTCCATTTCTTTTTCCTTTCTAAAAAAATCCTGCATTTTGCCATCCCTTCGACTGATTCAAGAGGACGCCAAAACGCAGGAATCTTTCCTTTTTTCTGCTTGAAAATACAGGAGGCCGCCGCGGTATCCGCAAAACACGGCCTCTCCGCAACAGTCTCCTGTGGTTTTACTTTGAAATTTCGTAACGATTCAGTCGCTGAACTGTTACAAAATTTCAACGACTACTTTCCTGTCGCTTTTCGAGGAAGCCGCCTTGACAACGGTACGGATCGCTTTCGCGATACGCCCCTGTCTTCCGATTACCTTTCCCATATCGGAAGGAGCAACCTTTAACTCAATCAGCAGATCATTTCCGCTTTCTGTCTGAGTAACAACGACTTCATCTGGATTGTCAACGAGAGATTTTGCAATTACTTCAACTAATTCTTTCATTACAACCTACCTCCGCAATGACTTATTTCTCGATACCAGCCTGTTTCAACAGTTTAGCAACGATCTCTGTCGGCTGTGCGCCGTTGTTCAGCCATTTTTTAGCTGCTTCTTCGTTGAAGCTTACTGTGTGCGGCTCACGGTTCGGATCATAGTATCCGATTTCCTCGATGAATCTACCATCTCTCGGGGAACGGGAATCCGCAACAACGATTCTATAGAAAGGAGCTTTTTTCTGTCCCATTCTTCTTAATCTCATTTTAACTGCCATTTCACTTTCACCTCCTGTAATTTTTATGTGTATTTAAAAGGGAAGTTTGAAACCTCCTCTTTTACCACCTCTGCCTTTGCCGGCCATCCCGGCAACCTGTTTCATCATTTTTCTGGACTGTTCAAACTGTTTGATAAAACGGTTTACTTCTGCAATATCCACGCCTGCGCCTTTGGCAATCCTCTGTTTTCTCGACGGATTCAGCAGGTCCGGATTGCTGCGTTCCTTCGGTGTCATGGAAAGTACGATTGCCTCTTTGCGGGCGATGTCTTTCTCATCCACCATGCTCTCGATGTCTTTCATTTTACTGCCGACACCGGGAAGCATATTCAGCACACTGGAAAATCCTCCCATGTTGCGCATCTGTTCCATGGAATCCAGATAATCGTTGAAGTCGAACTGTGCCTTCTTCATCTTCTGTTCCATGGCTTTCGCCTTCTCTTCGTCGATGTTCGCCTGCGCCTTTTCAATCAGGCTCATGACATCTCCCATTCCAAGAATCCGGGATGCCATTCGATCCGGATAGAACTGTTCCAGATCCGAGAGTTTCTCTCCCATACCGACGTAAAGAATCGGCTTTCCTGAGACTGCCCGGATAGAAAGCGCCGCACCGCCTCGTGTGTCACCGTCCAGCTTGGTCAGTATCACACCGTCAATGCCGACTTTTTCATTGAACATCTCAGAAACATTCACCGCATCCTGTCCGGTCATCGCGTCCACAACCAGAAGCGTCTGATCGACCGGAACTGCCGCTTTGATATCCTGAAGCTCCTGCATCATCTCTTCATCGATGTGCAGACGTCCCGCCGTATCAAGGATCAGCACATTGTAGCCGTTGCTTTTCGCGTGAACCAGCGCTGCCTTGGCAATGTCCACCGGGCGGTTCTTGTCTCCCATTGTGAAGACATCCACGCCCTGCTTCTCACCGTTCATCTGCAGCTGTTTGATCGCAGCCGGACGATATACGTCGCACGCCGCCAGAAGAGGTTTTCTTCCTTTGGCTTTCAGCTTACCGGCAATTTTTGCGGTCGTTGTTGTTTTACCGGCGCCCTGAAGACCTGCCATCATAAGGATGGTCACTTCATTGCCGGGACGGAGCGCAATCTCCGTTGTCTCAGAGCCCATCAGACGGACAAGCTCATCGTTTACGATTTTGATCACCATCTGACCCGGATTCAGTCCGTTCATCACATCCTGTCCGATCGCCTGATCCTGAACCGATTTGATAAACTGCTTCACCACCTTGAAGCTCACGTCCGCTTCCAGCAGCGCCATCTTGACTTCCTTTAAGGCTGTCTTGACGTCCGCCTCAGTCAGCTTTCCCTTGCTTCTCAGGTTTTTGAATACGTTCTGGAGTTTTTCGGTTAAACTTTCAAATGCCATAAATCAAAGCTCCTCTAAAATATCCGTGGAAATCCTTTCAATCTGCTCCATCAGCTCGGAGACTGGCTGGTCTTCGGGATTTCCGGTCAGCTGGCGAATCCTGTTGACATTCTCTTTGATCGTCAGAAACTTTTCCACCAGATGCAGTTTGTTTTCATACTCTTCCAGACTCTTGTTGCAGCGGCGGATCATATCGTGGACACCCTGTCGGGAAATCCCCCGGTTCTCCGCTACTTCACTCAGGGAAAAGTCATTCAGCACCACGTCTTCGTATACCTGACGCTGATGTTCTGTCAAAAGCTCACCGTAAAAATCATACAGTAATGTCTGTTCTAATATCTTTTCCATGCGCTCACCTTGGCTATCATAGCACAGGAGATTCACAGTGTCAAGTATTTTTTCTTGACATTTTTACAAATTCGGGCGCACCAGCTTCGGCGCATAGCCTGCCTGCTCCAGTGCACGGATAATCTGGTTCTTGTGATCTGTGCCGAATGCTTCCATGGTAATCCTCAGTTCCACGGCCGCATTGCGGTTGATGGAAAAGAACTGGTTGTGATCCAGCTTGATGACATTTCCTTTTTCCTCCGCGATCACCTGGGAAACGCGCACCAGCTCGCCCGGCTTATCCGGCAGCAGAACAGAAACCGTAAAGATCCTGTCTCTCTGGATCAGACCGTTCTGTACCACAGACGCCATTGTGATCACATCCATGTTTCCGCCGCTGAGAATGGAAACCACTTTCTTTCCCTTCACATTCAGATGTTTCAGCGCCGCCACGGTCAGAAGGCCGGAATTTTCAACCACCATCTTGTGGTTTTCCACCATATCCAGGAAGCTGACGATCAGTTCGTCATCCTCCACGGTGATGATCTCGTCAATGTTCTTGCATATGTATGGGAAAATCTTGCTTCCCGGAGTCTGCACCGCGGTACCGTCAGCGATGGTGCTGACCGGGCTGACTGTTGTGACCTCTCCTTTTTCGATGGACGCCTTCATGCAGGCCGCTCCTGCCGGCTCCACACCGATCACTTTCACATTCGGCTTCAGAAGCTTCGCCAAAGTGGAGACACCTGTGGCAAGTCCGCCTCCCCCGATGGGAACCAGAATGTAATCCACAAGCGGAAGTTCCTTTACGATCTCCATTGCGATCGTTCCCTGTCCGGTGGCAACCGTCAGGTCGTCAAACGGATGGATAAAGGTATAACCGTACTCATCCGCCAGCTCGTAAGCTTTCGCGCAGGCTTCATCATACACATTTCCATACAGCACAACTTCGGCGCCGTAGCTCTTTGTCCGCTCCACTTTGATCAGCGGTGTCGTGGTCGGCATAACGATCACGGCTTTTGCTCCGTAGCACTGTGCCGCATAGGCAACGCCCTGGGCATGGTTGCCTGCCGAAGCGGTGATCAGTCCCCGGGAACGTTCTTCCTCGGTCAGCGTACTGATCTTATAGTAGGCGCCGCGCAGTTTGTAGGCGCCGGTAAACTGCATATTTTCCGGCTTCAGGTATACTTTGTTGCCGGTAGCCGCGCTGAAATAGTCGCTGTATACAAGTTTTGTCTCCTGTGTCACTTTTTTTACTGTCTCGGAAGCTTCCTCAAACTTCTCAAGCGTAAGCATTTCTTCTGCCATATGTCATTCCTCTTCTTCTCTGCTGGTTTTCACATCAAACAATGCGTTGACAAACTGTTCCGAATTAAATTTCTGAAGATCATCGATCTTCTCGCCGATTCCGATGTATTTCACCGGGATATCAAGCTCTGACTGGATCGCCACCGCGATACCGCCTTTTGCCGTTCCATCCAGCTTGGTCAGGATGATTCCGGTCACATCGGCAACCTCGGCAAACTGTCTCGCCTGTACCAGTGCGTTCTGGCCTGTGGTTCCATCCAGCACCACCAATGTCTCCAGGTGTGCTTCCGGATACTCTTTGGACAAGATCCGGTAAATCTTATGAAGCTCTTCCATCAGATTCTTTTTATTGTGCAGACGTCCTGCGGTATCGCAGATCAGTACATCCGCATTTCTCGCTTTCGCCGCCGCAACTGCGTCATAGACCACCGACGCCGGATCCGCTCCATTCTGTCCTCCGATAATGTCCACCCCGGCGCGGTGTGCCCATTCCGTCAGCTGCTCTCCGGCAGCCGCCCGGAATGTGTCCGCCGCGGCAAGCACAACTTTTTTCCCCTGGTCCTTCAGAAGACCTGCCAGCTTTCCGACAGAAGTGGTTTTTCCCACACCGTTGACGCCGATAACCAGGACTACGGATTTTCTGTGTTCAAACTCGTAAGCAGTATCTCCCACATCCATCTGCTCCTTGATGCTGTCGATCAGAAGCTGCTTGCACTCTGCCGGATCTTTGATCTTTTCACGGGCAACACGTTCTTTCAGATCCTCGATGATCTTTGTGGTAGTACTGATCCCGATATCTCCCATCACCAGAATTTCTTCTATCTCATCATAAAAATCATCGTCGATGCTGGAATATCCGCTGAAAATCGAATCGATTCCCGCCACGATGCTGTCACGGGTCTTGGAAAGACCGCTGACAAGACGTTTGAAAAACCCTACTTTTTCCTCCGCCATTTCACTTCCTCCTGATATTTTTTATTTTTATACAAAATATTCCTTAATATTTTATCTTATTTTCCTCTATTTGTCCAGTTCTCCTTCGATCAGGCTCACGGACACCAACGTAGAGACACCTTTTTCCTGCATGGTAATACCGTACAGACGGTCCGCAGCGTTCATTGTTCCCCTCCGGTGTGTGATCACAATAAACTGGGTATTCCGGGTCAGCTTATGCAGATAGGTCGCAAACCGGGTAACGTTGGAATCATCCAGCGCCGCCTCAATCTCGTCCAGAAGACAGAACGGAGAAGGTTTCAGGTTCTGGATTGCAAACAGCAAAGCGATGGCTGTCAGCGCCTTCTCTCCTCCGGAAAGCTGCATCATATTCTGAAGCTTCTTGCCCGGCGGCTGGGAAATGATCCGGATGCCTGCCTCCAGCACATCCTCATCCTCCATCAGTTCCAGAGTTCCCCTTCCGCCTCCGAACAGCTGCTTGAATGCCTTGTCGAACTCCTGACGGATTTCGGCGAATTTTTCCGTAAACTGCCGCCGCATTCCCTGGTCCAGCTCATCAATGATTCCCTGGAGCGTCTTTGCCGCCTGCACCAGATCCTCGTGCTGGCTGCTCAGGAATTCATGGCGCTCCCGGAGCTCCTTGTATTCCTCAATGGCATTGACATTGACCGGTCCAAGCTTCCGGATCGCTTCCTTTGCCTCAGCGATCTGCCGCTTCATCTCACCGCGTTCCGGAAGTTCCTCCATCCGATACTCCAGCGCCCGGACAGGGGTGATCTCGTACTCCTGCCACATGTAGGCATTCTGGCTTTCCCGCGCTTCCTCCAGCTTCTCTTTCTGGCTGTTCAGCCGGTAACATTCCTTGTCCATCCTCGCAATATGCTCGGAAAGCTCATCTCTTTTCCGGAAGAATTCTTTATGTTCGCCATTGAGGGTCTCTTTCTTTTTCAGATACTCCTCCATCTGAGTTTTTTCCTGTTCCGCATGCTCACCGGCTTTTACAATTTCCTGTTCCAGGGCTGCAATTTCTTTTTCCTTCTGTACCGACTGTTCTTTTTCCTGTCCCGCCTGTTCTTTCAGATGCTCTTCTTCCTGTTCCAGCCGTTCCAGATCCCGGGAAATACGAAGAATGTTTTCTTCCAGGAATTCAAATTTCTGGGATACATTGGCATGGGAGAGCCGGATATCCTCCAACTCCTTCTGCATCTGCCCGTCCTGAAGATGCAGTTGTTCCAATTCCGCCTGCGCGCGTCCTGCCGCTTCCTCCTGCTCGCCTTCCTGTCTCCTGGAAAGTTCCATCTCTCCTTCGATGGTCTTCCGGCTTTCGGTGATCTCCGCAATCTGGCTTTCAATCTCCGCGCCCTCTCTTTGCAGAGAAGCATAACCGCTCTGGATTTCCTCCGTCTTTTCCACTGCGCTCTGCATATTCATCCGGGCCGTATTCTGCTCCAGATATAATTTCTGCATCTGTTCGGTGAGCTCCGTCTTTTTCCGGCGAAGCTCATTTCTCTCGTCGCGCTTCCTGGTGATCTGCTGCTGCATGTCATCCAGCTCTTTTTTCAGCTGGCGGATATGTCCTTCCAGCTCCTCGATCTCCCTGCGGCGCCCCAGCAGATTGCTGTTGTTCCGGAAAGAACCTCCGGTCATGGAACCGCCGGGACTGAGAAGTTCTCCTTCCAGCGTGACCATCCTGAGGCTCTGACGGTATTTCCGCCCCAGAGCGATGGCATGATCAATATGATCCACCACCAGGGTACGGCCGAGAAGCTGCACCGCCATCCCCCGGTATTCTTCCTCAAAGCTTACAAGATCACTGGCAACGCCCAGGACGCCCGGTTCCTGAAGCACACCATCCTGTACCGATGCCTGTCTCTTCTGCATACTGGTCAGCGGAAGGAAGGTAGCGCGGCCGAATTTTCCTTTTTTCAGATATTCGATCAGATGCTTGGCGGTCGTCTCGTTGTCTGTGACAATATTCTGAATACTGCCTCCCAGAGCGGTCTCGATCGCCGTCTCATATTGCTTTTCTGCCTGGATCAGATCCGCCACAACACCCCGGATGCCCGGATAATTTCTCTTCTGCTCCATGACTTTACGGATACTGTTGCCGTAACCGTCATAACGCTCGGTCAGATTCTTCAGAGATTCCAGTCGGGATTCCTCCCTGTGGTAAGTTGCCTGACCGATTTCCATCTGACGGCTCGCCTCCGCCAATTCCTTCGTCAGGCTTTCGATCAGCCCGTCGTTGCTACGGGACGTTTCCTGCAAAGCGGCAAGCTTTTCTTTCACTTCCTGCCAGGTCTGCTGGAGCTTCTGAAGTGTGGATTCCTGTCCGGCCTCCTCTGTTTTCAGCTGAAGGATCTTCTGGCTCAGTGCAGACTTCCGGATTCCAATCTGTTCCAGCATGGCGTCGTATCGCTGCAGTTTTCCTTTGGTGGAAGCTCTCTGATTCAGAAGGGTGATGATCTCGCCCTTGCTCTTCTCCACGATCGCTTCCTTTTCCTGGATATTCCGCTGCAGCTGTGCGCGCTGCTGTTCTTTCTCCTCCCGGTCTTTGGACACAGTCTCCAGCTGTTCTCTCAGTTCCTCCTGCTGCTCACGGTAAGAAGCCTGTTCTTTCCGGTATGTTTCTCTGTCCCTGCGGATCGCCTCCGCTCTCTGTCCGAACTGCTCCTGATTTCTTTCCAGAGCCAGGATCTGTTCTTTCAGAAGTTCCAGCTGGCCTTCCATCTGCTGCTTCTGCACCGCATTCCGGCCCGCCTGTTCCTGTGCCTCATGGATCGTCGCATCCAGCGTTTCCAGTTCTTTTTCCAGACGGTCGTATTCCTGCTTTGTCTGTTCAAAAGCCTCCTTGGTCTCCTGCAGCTCCCCGCTGGCAATCTCATACCTCTGATCGATCTTCCCCAGGTCTTCCCGGATCCGCTCCAGTTCCATCAGGAACATGTTCACGTCCAGAAGTTTCAGCTCTTCTTTTTTCTTCAGATAGACTCTTGCCGTCTCGGACTGACGCTCCAGAGGTCCCAGCTGTCTGGTCAGCTCACTGAGGATATCCGTCACACGCACCAGGTTCTGCTGTTCATCCGCCAGTTTTTTCTGGGTCGCAGCCTTTCTTCTCTTAAATTTCACGATTCCCGCCGCTTCATCGAACAGTTCTCTTCGTTCCTCCGGCTTTCCGCTGAGGATCCGGTCGATCTGTCCCTGTCCGATGATGGAATAGCCCTCTTTTCCGATACCGGTATCATAAAAAAGTTCATTGATATCTTTCAGACGGCAGGCGGCGCCGTTCAGAAGGTATTCACTCTCTCCGGAACGGTACAGCCGCCTTGTCACCGTGACTTCATTAAAATCTATGTTCAGTTTGTGGTCGGTATTATCAAAAGTGATCGCCACCGACGCGTAGCCCAGCGGCTTTCTCGTCTCTGTTCCGGAGAAAATAACGTCCTGCATATTGCCGCCGCGCAGAGATTTCGCGCTCTGTTCACCGAGCACCCAGCGCACAGCGTCCGCAACGTTGCTCTTGCCGCTGCCGTTTGGACCTACGATCCCCGTGATTCCTTCATGGAACTGCAGGTTCATCTTGTTGGCAAATGACTTGAATCCCTGCATTTCTATGGATTTTAAATACATAGTTACCTCCAGGCTGTCTGTGCTTTGACAGCACTTCTCATCCCTTTTCTCCCTTTTCCTGCTTCCGGCAGCTGAGGATCGCATAGTATGCCGCTTCCTGCTCCGCTGCCTTCTTTGTTCTTCCGCTTCCCGTTCCCAGGATCTTATTGCCTACCTTTACGGCAACCCGGAAGTTCTTGTCATGGTCCGGCCCCTCCTCTTTCAGGACCTCGTAGGCCATAGGCTCTTCGGTTCTCGCCTGTATGATCTCCTGAAGGATAGTCTTGCTATCGTAAAAGAGCTGCTTATGTTCTATATCATTCAGGATATAGTTCAGGATAAACTCTTTCGCATTAGTAAAACCACCATCCAGAAAAATCGCTCCGATGGTCGCTTCCATCGCATCGGAGACGATGGAATCCCGGTTTCTTCCCCCGGTTCCTTCCTCACCCTTGCCCAGCAGCAGATAACTGCCAAGATCAATCTGCCGCGCGCAGAATGCAAGAGACGGTTCGCAGACCATGCTGGCACGTTTTTTTGTCAGTTCCCCTTCCGGAAGCTCCGGAAAATTCTTGTACAGAAATTCACTGCTGACAACCTCCAGCACAGCATCTCCCAGGAACTCCAGACGCTCATTGCAGTCCAGCCGCTCCATATGGTGTTCATTGACATAAGAAGAATGGCGCATTGCCATGACCAGGAGATTGAAATCCTGAAAATGATAGCCAATTCTGTGTTCCAGTTCCTTAATCTTTTTTAAACGATTCATCTTCTTTTCCTTCCGGATCCTGCGATCCTTCTTTCTGATTACTCCCGCCTGCCCGATTTTCGGTTTCAGGCTATAGGAAAAAGCCATAACGGCTCCGCCAGCGGAACCGTTACAAAAAGGCTGCTTTCCGGCACAGTCTTTGCTGACCGGATAACAGCCTTTTTCCATTTTTTATCCGATTGCTCTTTTGATTTCTTCCACTGCATCTGCCACGGATACGATCTTTTCCGCATTCTCTGATGCGATATCAATATCAAATTCTTCCTCGATACCCATGATGATCTGGAATACATCCAGAGAATCTGCTCCAAGGTCATCCACAAACGTAGTCTCCATAGTAATCTCGTCCGGGTCCACATTCAGTATTTCAGCGATAATCTCTTTCAGCTTCTCATACTCCATGTTCTTTCCCCTCCTTTTCTTTCTCTTTTGCCAGATATTCCTGAATCTTCTGACTGATTTCCTGCTCGGTAAAGGTAATACACTGGAGAATAGAATTCTTAAACTCCACCTCTTTGGAACTTCCGTGGGTCTTTACCACCAGTCCCTTCAGTCCAAGCAGCGGTGCGCCGCCATACTGGCTGGCATCGAAACTTTTCAGCGTTGTTTTCAGCGCAGGCTTCACCAGCAACGCGCCGATCTTGCTCCGCAGAGAAGTCATCATGCCTGCTTTTACTTTTGAAATCAGTGTCGCTCCAACTCCCTCATACAGTTTCAGGATTACATTTCCCACAAAGGCTTCGCAAACGATCACATCCGCCATCCCTTTGGGAATGTCCCGCGCTTCGATGCTGCCGATGAAGTTGATCTGGCTGTTTTCTTTCAGCAAAGGAAATGTTTCCTTTACCAGCGCATTTCCCTTCTCTTCTTCCACGCCAATGTTGACGATTGCCACCCTGGGCCGTTTCACTCCCATGACACGTTCCATATAGACGGAACCCATCACCGCAAACTGCACCAGATGAGAAGGGCGTGCATCAACATTCGCGCCGCAGTCGATCAGCAGAGAAACACCTTTTTCCGTCGGAATCAGCGGAGCAAGCGGCGGGCGCTCCACGCCTTTGATCCTTCCTACGATCGTCTGTCCTCCCACAAGGACAGCTCCTGTGCTTCCGGCGGAAACAAAGGCATCCGCTTCCTGATGCCGCACCATGTTCATTCCCACTACAATCGAAGAATCTTTTTTGGTGCGGATCGCGTGAACCGGCGGCTCACCTGTTTCAATAATTTCCGAAGCCGGGACAACGGAAATCTGCTCTTTGGGATATTCGTATTTGGCAAGTTCTGCCTCTACTTTTTCCGGCTGACCTACCAGCGCGATCTGTACCCGCGAATCGGCTTTGGCTGCTTCCACAGCGCCTTTGACCGGCTCCGCCGGAGCGTAGTCGCCTCCCATCGCATCCACAGCTACTTTTATCTGGTTGCTCATTTTTGGTCCTCTTTTCTGTTTCCCTTATTTTACGCCGTTTTGGGCGTACACGCGTCTGCTATAACTATACTAGACAATTTCTCAAAAATCAAGTAAAAATAAGGCGGACGGCGAAGGGACGGGGACGCTACGAATAGATCGGCTTCTGCTTTCACCTGGAGTTCTCCGCCGCAGGCCTCTGTAAAGCTTTTGGCGATGGAGAGTCCGAGGCCGTTTCCGCCGTCGCTGCGGCTTGTATCTCCGCGTACGAAGCGTTCGGTAAAGTCTGTGTTTGTGTCCAGTTCCGCTGCTGAGATGTTTTTTACGGATGCACAGGCTTTTCCGTCCTGGGTCATAAGTGTCAGATATACCCTTGATCCTTTCAGGGAATACTGGAGTGCGTTCTGAATTAGATTTTGAAATACCCGGTACAGGCGCTGGCCGTCTGCCTGGATTAGAACAGGTTCCTCTGGAATCGTTGTGCGCAGAGTCAGTTCGCTTTTTTCAATCTGAATGTTCATATCTGCCAGGGTTTGACGCAGGAGTTTTCCGAAATCCAGTTCTTCCAGATGGACCGGCAGCTGTCCGGATGCGGCTTTGCTTACCTCAAACACATCCTGTACTATATTTTTCAGGCGTTCGGATTTTTCGCCCAGGATCCGGATATAGTCCTTTACATGCTCCGGCAGGTTTTTCTCCTGTTCCAGCAGATCAATATAGCTCACGATGGAAGTCAGCGGCGTTTTCAGGTCATGAGAGACATTTGCCACCAGTTCTACTTTCATGCGTTCACTTTTTGTGCGTTCTTCCAGAGCCTTTTCCATTCCCTGGGAAATTTCATTCAGATTCTCTGCCGCCTCTCTCAGGTCTGTGTCCTCCGGAAGTTCCAGATAATCCGACAATTCTCCTGCACGCACTTCCGCAATCCGGTCGGTCAGCAAACCGATATCCTCCGCCATCCTTCTGTTTCTCTTCAGATATTCCAGACTGAATCCCAGAGCCAAAACTGCACAAACCAAAAGAAGGAGCAGCAGCAGAACCACTGCGTCCCAGTACATTGCATCCCATAAAAACAGGAAAAACCATACCAGAACAGCCAACAGCAGCAGACACGGTGCAAACGCCAGCCACTGTCTTCTTACCAGCCTTTTCTGCAGCGGGAGTTCCAAATCTCTGGTCTGCAGGCTTTCCCGAAACGGACGCAAAAGGCTTCGCTGTCTGCCCTTATTATATGTTCTGTCAAGAAAGCCAAAGTAAAACAGCCAGAAACAAAGTGTCAGCCCTGTTCCCTGTGAAAACAAAGACCAGAAGCTTCCGGTCAGAAAACCTACAAACATAAGAAGGACGGGCAGCCCCCAGAATATCAGCGCCTTCACCTCGATCCAGAGTTCTCCAAGCTGACAGCCAATCCATTTCTTTGCTTCCCCAAGAGAATCACGCAGATGAAGAATCGGAAGCAGCAGAAGAAGCAGCACTCCCACACAGGCCGCGTATATTCTGAGCTGGAACATCCCGCTCTGCTCCACCTGATCCTCATACATATTGTACAGTGTCCCGCCTCTCTCGCATCTCCTTCCGCTTCAAAATTTTCATACCCGGGCACCTGCCAGTGGCTGTTCCGCCCGTAAATTCCATTTCCATAGACATCTAGGGGTGTTCCGTCTTTGATGATTTCGACTTTACCGTCTCCTTTTGCATTATAGCAGAGGGTAAAATTGTAGGATACCTCTTCCGGAAGATACGAGGCAAAATCCGGCATATTTCCTTTTTCTGCCTTCTGTGCAGTCAGTCCTTCCAGATTCGTACTGAGGAGTTTTCCCTGATACATAACCGCAAATAAAACATTGCTGTCCCCTTCCAGTTCTTTCAGATAAGAATCCCGGTACGATTCCGTGCCATTTGAGCCGTCTGATGCTAAGCCTCCATGCCGTCATAGGCCTTCAGCACCTGATAGCCTTCCTTTTCCAGCAGCAGCGCTATCGCCTTTACGATTTCACGGTCATCGTCCACCACCAGCACACATTCGTTCATCTCGTTCTCGTCTCCTTTTTCTGTCTTCATACCTGTTTCTCAGACCGGAACACGGTCCGGTTCAAGAGTATATTTCGCGCGCTCTTCAGGTACGGTCTAAGAGTAAATCATATTTCTTACAAATGCTTCGTTGGATTTCTTACAAAAATCTTACGGTTTCAAAGTCTCATTTTCACACAGCCAAAAATCCCGCAGGAACAAACATGCCGCAAAATACATTTTGACATGCATTTGCGGCATTTTATTTTCTGCACAATATTGATTTTTTGTTTTATGGATTACTGTACCCAGCGTCCATTGGAATCTACGGTATAGCCGTCCACTACAGTATCGTGAGCCATGGAACCGTCGGAATTCAGATAGTACCATGCATCGCCTTCCTGGTACCAGCCATCGTCACGCATATATCCGTTTGCGTCGAAGGAGTACCATTCGCCGTTAATTTTTTTCCAGCAGGAAGTTGGATAGCTGCCGTCATCGTAGCGGTACCACCATCCGGTTTCATTCTGGATCCACTCGCCTGCGGGAAGAACCTGTACCTCAATCGTGCTGCTGGTGGCCTTGGACATGGACTTGTCCAGAGTGTTGGTCGCCACAACATAATAGTACGTAATTCCTTCTTCCGTCAGTTCCGGTACGCAGGTTGCCTCTGTCGCTCCCTCGATCGGGGTGCCGCCGCCGTTGGAGTTTACTGTGTTTCTGTACCACTGGTAGGTCACAGTTCCGCCGTTGGTAACCGTCGCTTCCACGGTCAGCGGGGAAGCTTCCTCATTCATACGGGCGGAAACACTTCCGGACAGATCCACGGTGAAGCTTGGTTTTTCCAGTGACGCGTCCGCTTTTACCGCATCCGGATCATCCATCTGCGCCACTTCGGACGCTGTGGTAACCGTTGCTCCCTGACCGTCTGCCTCTTCAGTTGTGTTGCAGCCGGTCAGCGTCGTGATTCCAAGTACACATACTGCTGCAAATACAACGATTTTTTTCTTCATATTTATAACCCCTTTTCATTCTGTGTGTCATTTCTTTGCAATTCGGCTTCATTATAGCATAGGGCTTTTGCACCCGTCAATTCTTTCACCTAATTTTCACATCTTGCCGGCAGCCGTCCAGCCATTGAACGGTTACATCTTGTCCTGCTTTTTTCGCTTCGCCTGGTTCAAGCCTTTCGACATATGGGAATACTGGCTGTTGAGAAAACTGGTCCGTTTGATCGCATCCTCTCCGTATTTCCCCCTGATCGCGTCGATGGCTGCGTCCAGCTTTCTCTGTTTCTCCGTTTCCGCTTCGCCAAAAAGAGTCATCTGATGGTATTCTTCCTTTGCCGCTTTGGATACCTGGACACCGATCAACCGGACCGGCCGGTTTTTCCACATCTCTTTCAGCAGACGGCAGGCGGAGGTATAGATTTCATTGGTACTGTCCGTCAGATGTCCAAGATTTTCCTGGTGGGACCACCGCCGGAAACTGCTGTCCACCAACTGTACCGTCACAACGGAACCCTTCATCTGATCCATCCGGAGGCGCGCTGCCACCGTCTCGCAAAGAGAGAGCAGAACAAGACGCACATCTTCCATTTCCGTCAGATCACTCGGCAGCGTCACGCTGTTTCCATATCCTTTATTTTCCACGCCCTTGCTGACCATCGGAACAGATTCGATGCCGTTGGCATAATCCCGGATCATTGCCCCCTGGGATTTCATGTTCCTGTTCAACGCTTCCCTGTCGCTCTGTGCCAGTTCTCCGATGGTATGGATGCCAAGTTCTTCCAGCTTCTTCTCCGTCGAACGGCCGATTCCAAACAATTCTCTCACCGGAAGCGGCCACATCTTCTCCGGCACTTCCTCCGGAAACAGCGTATGTACTTTGTCCGGTTTCTCAAAATCCGACGCCATTTTCGCCAGCAGACGATTGGTGGAAATGCCGATATTTACCGTAAAGCCAAGCTCCTCCCGGATGCGCATGCGGATCTTTTCCGCGCATTCCAAAGGTTCTCCGAACAGTTTTTCCGTTCCCGTCATATCCACAAACGCTTCATCGATACTGTACTGCTCCACACAGGGAGAATACTCCGCAAGGAGCTGCATCATCTTTCGGCTGCACCGGACGTACTGATCGTAATCCGGCGGAAATACCAGAAGTCCCGGACACTTTTCCCTCGCTCTTGCCAGAGGCTCCCCGGTACATACACCGTATCGCTTCGCCTCCACACTCTTCGCCAGAACGATTCCATGCCGGTTCTGTTCATTGCCTCCAATCGCCGCAGGAATTTTTTGAATGTCCTCCGGATATCCCTCCTCGCCACTGTGCAGAAGACTGGACCAGCTGAGAAATGCGCTGTTGACATCAATATGAAAATAAATATGCGGTCTCTTCATCCTTACCACTCCGTTACTGTTCCTATCTTATCCTGCGAAATGCCGGGTATATACAAAACAGGGCTCTGAGATTTCTCTCAAAGCCCCGTTTGATTTCTAAGAATTAGTCCACAGCAATGACTTCTTTTTTGTTGTAAGAACCACAAGCCTTGCATACTCTGTGCGGCATCATCAGAGCACCACACTTGCTGCATTTTACCAGGTTCGGAGCAGACATTTTCCAGTTTGCTCTTCTCTTGTCGCGTCTTGCTTTGGAAGATTTATTCTTTGGACAGATGGACATATTTACACCTCCTTAAATTTGCTGAATATATCACGGATAGCAGCCATTCGCGGGTCAGGAACTGTGGTATCACAGTCACAGGTCTGAAAATTCAGATTTGCACCACATCGGCTGCAGATTCCTTTACAGTCATCTTTACACAGCACTCGAATCGGCCATTGGACTAAAAGCTCGTTGCGAACCAGCGCATCCACATTCAGAGAATCCTTATCCACAAAACTGGAATCTTCTTCCAGATCCTCTCTCTCTTCTTCACTCAGATTGAAATCAATCTTCCGGTCAAAAGACAGAAGAAACTCTTTTTCCACCGGACAAAGACATCTGGCACAGGCAAGCTCCGCCTTCAGCTTCGTACCGCCGGTGATATGCAGGACATAGTTCCCTTCATGTGTCAAAGTAAGATCCACAGGCTGGCTTTCAAGGATCGGATATGTTTCGCCTCCAATTTCCACTTCAGAAATTTCCAGCGGAACATGATGAGATTCTGTTTTTCCCTCCTGGGATAATAACTTTACAAGGCTGATTTCCATAACAATCTCCTAATCACACATTAATAGATTATAACTTTGAAGGTTTCATTTGTCAACTGTTTTTTATTACTACTTTTTCACACGGTCTGCGCAGTAAATGCGCAGACCTGGTTGACATATTATTTAACCAATTCGACAGTCTCCTCGCAGATCGCGATCTCTTCGTTGGTAGGGATCACGCATGCCATGATCTTGGATTCCGGTTTTGTGATGATCACTTCTTTGCCGCGGCAGTTGTTTGCCTCTTCGTCAAAATCCAGACCCATAAACTGGAACGCCTCACAGATCTCCTTACGAAGCGGGATCGCATTCTCTCCAAGACCTGCGGTGAAGGTGATCACATCCACGCCGCCCATTGCAGCGATATAGGAACCGATGTATTTGATAATGCGGTAAGCATATGCTTCCAGGCAGTTGATAGCGTCCTGATTTCCTGCCTCCGCTGCTGCGGATACGTCACGGTAATCGCTGGAGATACCTGTCATTCCCAGCATACCGGACTTCTTGTTCAGGATATTCAGTACTTCGGAAACATCCAGATTCTCTTTATGGCACAGATACTCAACAACAGCCGGATCCACATCTCCGGAACGGGTTCCCATGATCACACCTTCCAGCGGAGTAAGACCCATGGAAGTATCCACACATTTTCCATTCTTTACTGCGGACAGGGAAGCTCCGTTGCCCATGTGGCATACGATGATCTTCAGGTCTTTGATATCTTTGCCCAGGAACTCTGCGGTTCTCTTGGATACATATTTGTGAGAAGTTCCGTGGAAACCGTATTTACGGATCGCGTATTTCTCATAGTATTCCTTCGGCAGGCCGTACATATACGCCTTCGGCGGCATGGTCTGATGGAATGCGGTATCGAAAACAGCTACGTTCGGTACGCCAGGCATCAGCTTCATGCAGGCATTGATTCCCATCAGGTTTGCCGGATTATGCAGCGGGCCAAGATCTGCACACTCTTCGATTACTTTGATAACTTCCTCATCAATGATAACCGGCTGTGTGATCTTCATTCCGCCGTGCAGAACACGGTGTCCGATCGCGTCAATCTCTTCCAGAGATTTGATCACGCCTGATTTTTCGTTTACCAGAGCATCCAGAACCATCTGGATCGCCTCGGTGTGGCTCGGCATCGCTGCCTCTGTCACTTCTTTTTCCCCGTTCTTCGGTTCGTAAACCAGACGTCCGTCGATGCCGATACGCTCGCAAAGGCCTTTTGCCATCACGTCACGGTTATCATAATTGATCAACTGGAATTTCAGGGAAGAGCTTCCGCAGTTTACTACTAATACGTTCATTCTATCTTTCCTCCGACTTATTTACATTTCCTTTTACTGATTCTGGCACTGTACCGCTGTGATCGCAACAACGCCTACGATATCCTCTGCGGAGCATCCGCGGGACAGATCGTTGACCGGAGCAGCGATTCCCTGGGTCATCGGGCCGTATGCTTCTGCTTTAGCCAGACGCTGAACCAGCTTGTATCCGATATTTCCTGCATCCAGATCCGGGAAGATCAGTACGTTGGCATGTCCTGCCACTTTGCTGTTCGGAGCTTTGGAAGCGCCTACGCTTGGAACGATCGCTGCATCCAGCTGCAGTTCTCCGTCCAGAGCCAGATCCGGGTTTGCTTCTTTTGCGATTCTGGTAGCTTCCACTACTTTGTCAACATCTGCATGTTTTGCGCTTCCCATGGAAGAATGGGACAGCATTGCCACGCGCGGCTCATTGCCGGTCAGCAGTTTGTAGGACTCTGCGGAAGACTCTGCGATCGCAGCCAGCTCTTCCGGATTCGGATTCTGGTTCAGTCCGCAGTCGCCGAATACGAAGACACCGTCATCTCCATACTCGCAGTCCGGAACTACCATCAGGAAGAATGCGGATACCAGTTTTGTACCCGGTTTTGTCTTCAGTACCTGCAGACACGGACGCAGGGTATTTGCGGTAGAATGGCATGCGCCGGATACCAGACCGTCTGCATCGCCCATCTTTACCATCATAACGCCATAGTAGGTGTAATCGTTCATCAGGGTCTCTTTCGCTTTTTCCGGGGTCATTCCCTTCTTCTCACGAAGCTCTACCAGCTTGTCGATATATGCCTGAGTTTTTTCGTAAGTTGCAGGATCGATGATGGTTGCTTTGGATACATCCAGACCCTCGCTGCCTTTCTTTACGGCTTCCTCAGAACCGATAATAATCAGATTTGCAAGATCCTCTGCAAGGATCTGTGCTGCTGCCTCATATGTTCTTCTGTCTTCTGATTCCGGCAGAACGATTGTTTTTTTGTCTGCTCTTGCTCTTTCTTTGATTGTGTCAATAAATCCCATGATTCTTTGACTCCTTTCGCTAAATTTGCTCATTAATTTCATTATAGTACGTTCTCCCTCTACCGGCAAGTTTAGTTATAATTTTAACAATGTGTTTTGTGCCCGGAAACCCTTGTATTTACTGGGTTTTTATTGTATCATTTCCCTGACACAGATGTATTTTTTTCGATACAAGACAAATGGATTCACTATTTCCGTACAGTCCATTGGTTTTCGTTTGTGCGAAATTCCTTCGGACCTATATCGTTGACCAGGAATAATGAAAGGAAAGCCCCTATGAACATCACAGGAATCATCGCAGAATACAATCCCTTCCACAACGGCCATGCCTATCAGCTTGCCAGAGCCCGTGCACTTACCGGTGCAGATTATATAATTGTCGTCATGAGCGGCGATTACGTCCAGAGAGGTACGCCGGCAATTCTGGAAAAGCATCTTCGTGCCCGTCTCGCCCTGAAAAACGGCGCGGACCTGGTCCTAGAACTTCCGGTCCGTTATTCCACAGCCAGCGCGATGGATTTTGCCTCAGGAGCCGTGTATATTCTGGACGCACTGAACGCTGTCACCCACCTTTGCTTCGGCAGCGAATCCGGTGATCTGGATCTTCTGGCCACCGCCGCAGAGATTCTGGAACAGGAACCGGAAGAGTACCGGACAACGCTTCAGACATTCCTGAAACAAGGCGCCTCCTACCCTGCCGCGCGCCAGAAAGCCTTTGAGACCTGCCTGACTTCCCGGCGCTCCGATCTTCCGGACGACCTTCTGAAGTCCCCGAACAACATCCTTGCCATCGAATACCTGCGGGCTTTGCTCCGGCTGAAAAGTCCGATCCAGCCGGTCACCGTCACCCGGACCAGCGACAATTACCACTCCGGCATTCTGGAACACACCTACGCTTCCGCCACCGCCGTCCGCAGGGCAATGATGGAAAACAGCCTGCAAACTGCTGCCGGTTATGTCCCGGAAAATGTCTTTGCCGCTCTGGACGAAGCGGTGCGCAGCAATTCTCTGTTGACGGAAGACGACTTCTCCCTGCCTTTGAAATATCAGCTCCTCCAGAGCACTCCCGAAACTCTGACCGGCTGCCTGGACGTTCCGGAATCTCTCGCCAACCGCATCCACCGGCGCCTGAACGACTATACCGGCTTCAGCCAGTTCGCTGAACTCCTGAAAACCCGCGAGACCACCAGAACCAGGATCAACCGTTCTCTGCTCCACATCCTCCTGCAGCTGGACAGGACACTGCGCCCCATGGAATACCTCCGGATTCTCGGTTTTCGAAAAAGTTCCGCGCCGCTGCTCACCCACCTGAAACAGCAGACCGCCCTTCCGCTGGTCACCAGCCTCAAAAAAATGCCTTCATCAGCAGCCCGCGAGGATCTGTTCGCATCCAACCTCTACCACTCCGCCCTCGCCTGCAGGACACAGATCCCGCAGCCGGAGGAACGGAGTGTCCCGGTGGAAATTATTTAGCACATATCCCAAAACAAGATCTGAAAACAGGGTGTCCGCCCGTGAAGCACCGCATCCATATGCGAATTCTTCGGGCAGACACCCTGTTCTATTTTGTTCTGCTTTGTTCTGTTTAATTCTTAAAACTGTGGATCGGTGCCGGAATTCTTCCTTTCCGGTTCACAAATGCCTCACAGGAGAACTGGTTCACCGGCATCACCGGGGCATATCCAAGCAGACCGCCGAACTCCACGGTATCACCGACGCCCTTGCCGATCACCGGAATCAGACGTACCGCCGTCGTCTTCTGGTTTACCATACCGATCGCCATCTCGTCAGCGATAATTCCTGAGATCGTAGAAGGCTTTGTATCTCCCGGAATCGCGATCATATCCAGTCCCACCGAGCAGACACAGGTCATGGCTTCCAGCTTTTCCAGGGTCAATGCGCCCTCATTCACCGCATTGATCATTCCCTGATCTTCAGAAACAGGGATAAACGCACCGCTCAGACCGCCCACATAAGAAGAAGCCATCACACCGCCTTTTTTCACCTGATCGTTGAGCATTGCAAGCGCGGCTGTTGTTCCCGGCGCTCCGGCAGACTCCAGACCGATCTCTTCCAGGATCTCCGCCACAGAATCTCCGATTGCCGGCGTCGGAGCAAGCGACAGGTCAATGATTCCAAACGGGACACCCAGCCTTCTGGATGCTTCCTGGGCAACCAGCTGGCCGACACGGGTGATCTTAAACGCTGTCTTCTTGATCGTCTCACAAAGCACTTCGAAATCAGCGCCGCGTACCTTTTCCAGCGCACTTTTTACAACACCCGGTCCGGAAACGCCCACATTGATGATCGCGTCTGCCTCAGTGACGCCATGGAACGCCCCTGCCATAAACGGATTGTCATCCGGCGCGTTGCAGAACACTACCAGCTTCGCACAGCCCATACAACTGTCTTCTTTTGTCGCCTCTGCCGTTGCCTTGATGATCTCTCCCATCAGCTTGACCGCGTCCATATTGATGCCGGTCTTTGTGGAGCCAAGATTGACAGAACTGCACACCCGTTCCGTTTTTGCCATTGCCATCGGGATCGAACGGATCAGCAGCTCATCCGCAGGCGTCATTCCTTTACTCACCAGTGCGGAATAACCGCCAAGGAAATTGACGCCTACATCCTTTGCCGCCCGGTCCAGCGTCTCCGCGATCGTCACAAAATCCTCCGGCTTCTTGCAGGCAGCGCCGCCCACAAGGGCGATCGGGGTCACCGAGATTCTCTTATTGACGATAGGAACTCCATACTCCGCCTCAATCTCTTCTCCCACAGCCACCAGATTTCGCGCCATGGTTGTGATCTTATCGTAAATCCTGCGGTTCACTTTGTCCAGGTTGGAGTCAATGCAGTCCATCAGGCTGATGCCCAGGGTAATCGTCCGTACATCCAGGTTTTCCTTGGTGATCATCTCATTGGTTTCTTTTGCTTCATACAGGTTAATCATCTATTCTTTCTCCTTTGCCTCAGATACGGTGCATCATATTGAAGATATCTTCATGCTGACAGTGGATGACAACACCAATCTCTTCTCCAACCTTCTCCAGCTCCTTTGCCATCTCCGCATTGGATTTGGAACTGCTGGAAATATCTGCAACGATGATCATATTGAAATATCCCTGCACGATCGTCTGGGAAATGTCCTCGATATTTACCTGGTTATCCGCCAGATAGTTACAAATTCTTGCAATGATTCCTACGGTGTCTTTTCCTACGACAGTGATAATGGTTTTCTTCATTTTTTTCTCCTTTTCTCTCTTCATACCTCAATCAGCGGTGACACTTCGCTTCGTTTCGCCACGGAAAGATGAAAATCGGAAGAATGGAAAGGAATATCCCCTGCCGTCACTTCCGCAGCTACCGTCTCATAAGCCAGCGCCTCGTAATTGTTTTCTTTGCTCAGATGCCCAAGAAGCACTTCTTTCAGATTGCTGTGCAGGATTTCACATAACAGCTGCCCTGCCATGGTATTGGAAAGGTGTCCTTTCGCACCGGCAATCCTCCGTTTCAGAGGATACGGGTAGGAGCCAACCTCCAGCATCTTTTCATCGTGGTTCGCTTCCAGAAGCACTGCGTCCAGTCCTTTCAGATGGTCCACAATGTAGGAATCATAAATTCCCAGATCCGTAGCCACCGCCACGGCGCGCCCGCCGTGCTCCATCCGGTAGCCTACCGGCTGCGCGGCATCATGAGAGATCGCAAACGGATGGATATCCATATCTCCCAGCGTAAAAGGCTCGTCTTCCCGGATTTCATGGAAAATGCCCTCCGGAAATTTTCCCAGATTCCGGCATTCCAGAATCGCGTGAATGGTTCCCTCTGTGGCGTAGATCGGTATCTGGTACCTTCTGGCAAGGACGCCCAGTCCCTGTACGTGATCAATGTGTTCATGGGTGATCAGGATCCCATCCAGTTCCTTCGCCGTCCGATCCAGGCTGTTCAGTCCCATTTCCACACGCTTCCCGCTGATCCCGGCGTCGATCAGAAGGCTGGTTCTCTCACTTCCCGCAAAAATACAGTTTCCGCTGGAACCACTGGCAATACTACAAAGTTTCATATTTACTCATCCTCTGGTCAATCTGTTTTTTCGTATCTTCGAATTCCCCGCTGTTGTCGACCTCAAAATCGCAGTGTTCGGAAAACTCTTCCTCGGAAAGCTGATTTTCCATAATTCCGTCAATCTTCTCGTCCGAATAATTTCTGTCCCTGCGAAGGCGGTCTCTACGCACCCGCTCATCCGCGTAGATATACCACAGCTCGTCACAGATCTCGTCGTAATGATCTTCGATCAACAGGGCAGCCTCAATGAACACATAGGAGGTCCCCTGTTTCTTTTCGTTTTCGATCGCACGGCGGATGTAATCTTTCACCGCCGGGTGGACGATCCGGTTCATCTGTTCCAGTTTTTCTTCATCCCGGAAGATCAGCTCCGCGATCCTCTTTCTGTTCAGATTTCCCGCCTCGTCTGTGATCTGCTGGCCAAACAGGCGGACGATCGGCGCATAGCATTCTTTTCCGGGCTGCATCAGCACATATCCCACTTCATCCGCTTTGATCACCACAGCGTCATAGTTCTGGCCGATATAGGTCATTACCTCCGTTTTCCCGGCGCCGACACCGCCGGTAATTCCGATAATTCTCATTTGTACCATCCCCTTTTATTTTGCTTCATACCAGCTGTTTCCGGTATGCATGTCAATTTCCAGTTTTACCTTCAGATCTGCCGCATGCGTCATCTCTTCTTCCAGAATCCTCTGTACCTGGTCCACTTCCTCCAGCGGCGCTTCGATCAGCAGCTCATCATGCACCTGAAGCAGGAGACGGGCTCTCAACTGTTCCCGTTTCAGCCGTTCATTGACACGGATCATCGCGATCTTGATGATATCCGCTGCCGTTCCCTGGATCGGTGCATTCATCGCCACCCGTTCGCCAAAAGAACGCTGCATGAAATTGCTGGATTTCAGTTCCGGCACCGGTCTTCGGCGCCCGAACATAGTCACAGAATATCCCTGCTCCTTCGCCTGCTCGACACAGCCGTCGAGAAATCCTTTGATTCCCGGGTAGGTCTCAAAGTACTTTTCGATATACTGCTGCGCCTCTTTTCTGGAAATGCTCAGATCCTGGCTCAGCCCAAAGGAACTGATGCCATATACAATCCCGAAGTTCACCGCCTTCGCATTTCTTCTCTGCAGCGGCGTGACCTCATCGAAAGGTACATGGAATACCTCGGAAGCAGTGATCCTGTGGATATCCTCCGCCTGCCGGTAAGCCGCGATCAGTTTCTCGTCTCCGGACATATGCGCCAGCACGCGAAGCTCGATCTGGGAGTAATCCGCGTCGATAAACACACATCCATCCGCCGGAAGGAAAACTTTCCGAATCAGACGCCCCAGTTCCATACGGACCGGAATGTTCTGAAGGTTGGGTTCCGTACTGCTGATACGTCCCGTCGCGGTGATCGTCTGATTGAAGGTGGAATGAATTCTTCCATCAGGACCAATGAACGCAGACAGTCCGTCCGCATACGTGGATTTCAGTTTTGCCAGCTGCCGGTATTCCAGGATATCCGAAACGATCGGATGATCCGGCGCCAGTTTTTCCAGCACATCCGCCGCCGTGGAATATCCGCTCTTGGTCTTGCGCCCTCCGGGCAGCTGAAGTTTCTCAAACAGGATTACCCCAAGCTGCTTCGGGGAATTGATATTAAACGTCTCCCCGGCTTCCTGATAAATCTTCTCTTCCAGTTCACCAATTCTCACCTGCAGGCGTTCCCCGTACGCTTTCAGCTCTTCCGCCTCCACACGGATCCCTGCTTCTTCCATATCCGCAAGGGTAAACGCCAGCGGGATCTCGATTTCCTGATACAGGCGGCTCATTCCTTCCGCCTCCAGACGCTGTTCCATGATTTCCCGCACCCGGTACACCGCATAGGCCATATTTCCCGCGTAACAGCCGGCAAGCTCGTCAGAAACCGCGGCCAGATCCGGAAGTTTTGCGGTATCAAAGATTTCTTCGGTGGACGGCAGGTAAACCTGAAGATATTCCTTTGCCAGATCATCATAGGTATAGGTATTTTTCAGAGGATTCAGCAGATACGCCGCGATCCCTGCGTCGAATACCTGTTCCGGACGGATATTTTTTACGTTCTTCAGAAGTTTTTTGATGTCCATCACACAGACTTTTTCGACTGCGGCAAACAACTCTTCCGTCTTCTCTTTCAGAAAGCCGACAGTCACCGTTTCTGAAGCAGGGATATAACAAACTTCCGGCTCTCCGTCTTTTTCCCATGCCACAGCAAGTCCCAGAATTTCATGAGCGGTACTTTCCAGAAGTTCCAGCCCCACAGCCGGCTGCACCGCCGCCTGTTTCAACAGTGCTTCCGCTTCCTCCAGATCCGTCTCCACCCGGATGAACAGACTGTCCTGTTCTTTCACCGCCGCGGAGTCAAATCTTCCAAGCAGGTTTTTAAAATCCAGCCTTCGGAACATCTCGTATGCTTCTTCCGTGTACAGATTCCGGATCTTTGCATGTTCCAGGTCACATTCCACCGGGGCATTCGTATCGATCGTCGCCAGCTTCTTGCTCATCACAGCCAGATCGTAATTGTTTTTCAGAGATTCTTTCGCCTTGTTGGGCCGGATCTCCTCCACATGGACATAGGCATTTTCAATACTGCCGTATTCCACGATCAGTTTTGTCGCCGTCTTCTCCCCGACCCCCGGAATCCCCGGGATATTGTCGGAAGTATCTCCCATCAGCGCTTTCAGCTCGATGATCTGTTTCGGTTCCACCTGGTATCGTTCCAGAACTTCTTTTGCATGGTAATTTTCAATGGTCGTTTTTCCCCGCACCGTTTTCGGCATCCGGATCATGATCCGGTCTGAGGCAAGCTGCAGGATATCCCGGTCTCCGGAAACGACCGTCACTTCCATTCCTTTTTTCTCGCAGCGCTCGGCAAGCGTTCCAAGAATATCGTCCGCCTCGTATCCTGCTTTCTCCACCAGTTCGATGTCCATCGCCCTCAGGACTTCCTTCAGCATCGGCACCTGCTCCCGCAGTTCGGATGGCATCGGTTTTCTGGTTCCCTTGTAGTCCGCATACATCTGATGCCGGAACGTCGGCGCATGGACATCGAAGGCTACCGCCAGATACTGCGGCTGTTCTTCCTCCAGCGTGCGGAACAGAATATTCAAAAAACCATAGACCGCATTGGTGTGCAGCCCCTCGGAATTCGTCAGGTCCGGAAGACCGTAGAAAGCACGGTTCAGAATACTGTGCCCATCGATCAAAACAATTTTTTCACTCATACTAAAATAATCCTTTCAGCCAGGGTAACTCAATAAAATTCAGATAATGCATGGTAAACAGGATCAGCAAAACCGTCAGCAAAAAAATCAGTACGGAAAAAAACACGTTCCTATGTCTTTTTCTGCGTACCGAACGCTCTTTCTCTTTCAGGTCTTCCTCCAGAAGTCCTTTCAGGTTGTAGGACGCCGTTTCATCATTATCCAGATAACGGGCGGCGTGATTGATGATAAAATAAGTTTCCAGCTCGTCATAGCAGGCCGGACAGCTGCGGACATGGGCGATGAACTCTTCCATCTCTTTTTCCGGCATTCTGTCCCGTACATAGGCCTGTATCAGCTTTTCTGCCCTTTCACACTCCATCGCCGGCAGCACCCCTTTCTGTCTGTTCCCTCTGCCATCCGGGTGAAGATACGGCAAAGGATTGTGGTTTCTTTTTATTTCTGTTACTTACTATACACTATTTTCCTGTATTTTGAAAGCATTTTCTTTTTTTACCGCCGCGCAAGGATCCTTTCTGTAAACGAAATGCCCCGCAGCAGGCTGCGGGACATCCGATTTTACCGTACGTCAGGTTATGCTTTTACAATATTTCCGGTCTCCAGACCTGCTTCGAAATCCAGAGCATTCTGAAGGGTCGTCTGCGCAATCGCGGTCAGCGCTTCCTGGGTGAAGAATCCCTGATGGGAGGTAATCATCACATTAGGGAAAGACAGAAGCCGCGCCGTTGTGGAGTGTTCCAGAATCTCGTCGGAACGATCCTCGAAAACATTCGGGGTTTCTTCCTCATATACATCCAGGCCTACGCCGAAAAATTTGCGTGCCCGGATTCCCTCGATCAGATCCTCTGTCTTTACCAGGCCGCCGCGGGAAGTATTGACAAGGATCACTCCGTCTTTCATCTTTGCGATGGTCTCGCGGTTGATGATATGATAAGTGCTGTCCATCAGCGGGCAGTGAAGAGAAATCAGATCACTCTGCGCCAGAAGTTCATCCAGTGTCACATAGGTCACGAAATCTTTCAGTGATTCGTTCTCATAAACATCGTATGCGATCACTTTCATTCCGAATCCACGGCAGATTCTTGCCATCGCTGCTCCGATTTTTCCGGTTCCGATGATTCCGGCGGTCTTCTCATAAAAGTTGAAACCCATCAGTCCGCCAAGGCTGAAATCATTTTCACGCACCTTGGTGTAAGCCTTGTGCATTCTGCGGTTTACCGTCAGAGCCAGCGCCATCGCGTGTTCTGCCACGGCTTCCGGTGAATATCCCGGTACGCGGCGTACTTCCATTCCGTATTTTCCAGCCAGTTCCAGATCCACGTTATTGAAACCTGCACAGCGCATCAGGATCAGGCGCACGCCCGCCTTGTGAAGCGCTTCCACCGTTCCCGTTCCCACATCAGAGTTTACAAAGGCACATACTGCGTCATAGCCCTGCGCCAGCGGTGCCGTCTGTGGCGCCAGCGTACTTTTCAGGAAATCCATCTCCACGCCCGGATAATTTCCTGCCTCTTTACTGAAAGATTCCTTATCGTATGTCTGTGTATCGTAAAATAAAATTTTCATATGCCGTTCCTCCTTGGATCAAAAACCTCTCTGCTTTCCGGCTGCCATGTTTTAAACATTTTTCCGGAAGCAGTATTTCCCTGTTTCGCCCTTACTATACATCTTTGTTAATTATTTGTCAATATATTTTTTTTCATTTTACAATATCTTACAGCAGTTCCTCCAGAAACCGGGACGGCTCCATCTTTTTGTCAAACCGCTCTTTCACAGTACAAAGCGTCAGCTGTTTTCTCGCCCTTGTCATACCCACATAAAACATCCGCCGCTCCTCCTCGATATCTTCCGTCAGCACTGCTTTCTGATACGGCATAACCCCTTCGTTCACGTCGAGAATGTAAACACAGTCGTATTCCAGGCCCTTTACGCTGTGCAGCGTGGAAATGGTAACGCCGGATTTTTCCTGCTGCGCTCTCCGTGCCTCTTCCGCCAGCGTCTCCTTGTACTCCTCAATATGCCGGAACCATTCTTCTGCCGTACGATGCCCGCGGGAAAGTTCCTGCAGTTCATCCAGACGTTCCAGAAATTCCTCCGGCTTCATTCTCCGGTATGCCGCATATTCTTTCAGATATTCCTCATACCCCATGGCAAACCGGATGTAATTCACCGCGCCGAAGGGCGTCATCCTGCCAAGAAGCTGAAGATCCTGTTCCAGTTTTTCAATCCGACGGCACATCCAGTCCTTGCCTTCATAATAATCGTACAGCGCCTCAAAACTGACCTGGGCGCTCTCGAAAGCGTCCCTTGCCAGATAGCGGTTGGGGCGGTTGCAGATCTGAAGGAAATCACTTCTCCTGCGGCTTCCCATTCCAAGCTTCAGATACGTCAGAATGTCCCTGGAAATCCAGTGTTCATACAGATTCGGAAGACGGTCCCGCATCTGAAAGGGTATATTGTCTGCCATCAGCTGTTCCACTGCCATCCGGCTTCCCGCGTTGGTGCGGAACAGAAGAGCAATCTCCTCATACGGCGTTCCCTCCGCTGCGCAGGCACGGATTCCGTCTGTCACATCCTGAAGCTCCTCTTTTACCGTGTCATATTCCCGCAGAGCAACCGCCGCACCCTGTCCATGGCTCGCGGTGATATTCTTCGGAAACCTTTTTTCGTTATGGGCGATCAGCTTTCCTGCCCGGCGGACGATGGCGCCGCTGCTCCGGTAATTGATATCCAGCGTAACAGTTTTTGCGTTTGGGTAATCATTTGGAAAATGGAGCATGATCTCCGGACGTGCTCCTCGAAAACGGTAGATGGACTGGTCGTCATCTCCTACTATGAACAGATTGTCCTGCGGCTTTGCCAGCATCCGGACAATGTCGTACTGAATCGGATTGATATCCTGAAATTCATCAATCAGAATGTATTGAAATTTTTTCTGCCACAGGGAAAGAATCTCCGGATGTTTCTGAAACAATTTATAACACCAGACCATGATATCATCAAAATCCAGTTTTCTGTTCTTCTGTTTCCATTCCTCATAGGTACGGTATATGGTACGGAAAGTCTCTTCCGGGCATGCCGTTGAATAAAAATGTTCCAGCTGGATCCGGTTGTTTTTCACAGTGCCGATCTCCCGGTTCAGATTCGCGATCAGCTCTTCCTCATCCTCGGTATCCCTGCAGTAGGTATGCACCAGCTCTTTCAAAAGCCGCTGTTTCTGTTCCTCGCTTAAAATATTTTCGCCCGACAGACGATAGGCGTTTCTCAGGATCCCATAAAACACCCCATGGAACGTTCCGAAAGTCACCTGGGTGGACGGTCGGTTCATCCGTTTCAGGTATCGCTCCTTCATCTCTCTGGCGGCAGCCTTCGTAAAAGTCACTACCAGGATCGCGCCGGCGGGAACCCCCTGCTCCACCAGACGGCAGGTCCGTCCGGTGATCACGGCTGTCTTGCCGGATCCCGGACCTGCCAGAACCATCATCGGTCCTTCCATATGCTCTACCGCCTGCCTTTGTGCCTCATTATACTCCATAGGCAGTCAGGCAAGGGCAGCCTGCAGCTTTTCCACCGCAGCGTTCAGACGTTTCAGGGACTCTTCCTTTCCAAGGATCTCCAGGATCTCTGTCGCCCCTGCCGGCGTCATCTGTTTTCCGGACAGCGCGGTACGGATCGGCCACATAATATATCCGGTCTTATATCCCTTCTCTTTTCCGAAGGCGGACAGCATCTCAAACAGCGCGTCGTTGCTGTAGTCCTCCTGTGCCTCCAAAAGCGGAAGAACTTCCTGAAGAAGTGTCAGAGAAGTCTCCTCATTGGTTTTCATCTTTTTGTGTACATACATGGAGGTCTCATACTCCGGAACCTCCTGGAAAAAGTCTACCAGATCATAAATATCCGGGAACACTTCGATCCTGGTCTTCACCATTCCGGCAATTTTACGGAGATCCAGATCTCTGGAAATGGCTTTTTTGAGATATGGAAGCGCCATCTCATAGAATTTTTCGTCATCCATCGCCTTCATATATTCTCCGTTCATCCAGCGCAGCTTTGTCATATCGAAGACCGCCGGAGATTTGCTGATATGGTGGTAATCAAAAGCCTCCACCAGCTCTTCCAGGGAAAAGATCTCACGGTTGTCCTGCGGACACCAGCCGAGCAGCGCCACAAAGTTGACTACCGCCTCCGTCAGGAATCCCTGCTCGATCAGATCTTCGTAGGAAGAATGGCCGCTTCTCTTGGACAGTTTCTGGTGTTCCTCGTTGGTGATCAGCGGACAGTGGACATAAACCGGCACCTCCCAGCCAAACGCCTCATAGATCCGATTGTATTTCGGCGAAGAGGAAAGGTACTCGTTGCCGCGCACCACATGGGTGATCCCCATCAGATGATCGTCCACCACGTTGGCGAAATTATAAGTCGGGTATCCGTCGGATTTGATCAGGATCAGATCCTCCAGCTCCTCATTGTTGACGGTGATATTTCCGTAAATCTCATCATGGAACGTTGTGGTCCCCTCCGTCGGCATATTGAAGCGGATGACGTAGGGCTTGCCTGCCGCCAGATTTGCTTCCACTTCTTCTTTGGACAGATGCAGACAGTGTTTGTCATAAATGGAAATTTCCTTTCCATTGACGTTTCTCTTGCACTGGCTCAGACGCTCCTGGTCACAGAAACAATAGTAGGCGTCTCCCTGCTCTACCAGCTGTTTCGCGTATTTCAGATAAAGTCCGGAAGCATTTCTCTCACTCTGCACATATGGGCCGCAGCCGCCGTCCTTGTCCGGACCCTCATCATGGTGCAGTCCTGTCTCGGACAGCGTATGATAAATGATATCCAGCGCACCTTCCATAAAACGCTCCTGGTCTGTATCTTCAATGCGGAGCATGAAATCTCCGCCCTCATGTTTCGCGATCAGATATGCGTACAGCGCAGTACGCAGATTTCCCACATGCATACGTCCTGTAGGACTCGGTGCAAACCTTGTTTTTACTTTGCTCATTTGTTTTCACTCCTGTTTTTCTTTCTATCTGTCTTTCGAAAAAATACCGTTTTGTTCCATTCTGCCCTGACAGCAAGGTGGTTCCGGAACGTACGCCTGTATATCAGACATACGTTCCGGAACCACCTTATTATAAACCACGCACTCGCCGGTTGGCAACTGTTTCTACGGATATATCTTTGGGAGAATTTCCGGAAGATTTCCAATGCACACTCCATCCGCCTTGACGTCCGAATAATGCTCCGCCCAGTTGACGAGCAGTACCTTGGATCCGTTAAAATATTTGATAAAACTCTTGGTCAGATAAGACTGCATGGTAGAACCAAGGATCAGCAGAACATCCGCTCTGGATACCAGTTCTGTCGCGCGGGTAACCTTGTCATTGCTGACCATCTCGCCGGTCAGCACGATCTGAGGCCGCACCACCGCCCTGCAGTTTTCACAGTAAGGAATCGGCTTATGATCCAGAATATAATGGTAATCATATTTTCTGCCGCATCGCGGACAGCTGTTTTCAAAAATGGTTCCGTGGATATCCACAACGTTTTTACATCCGGCACGCTCACACAGTCCGAAAATACTCCGGGAAATAATACCGATCAGTTTGCCGTCCTGTTCCATCCTCGCCAGCGTCTGATAAACCGCATTGGGTTCTCCGCAATGTTTCAGAACCTCTTCTCTGTAGAATTCGAAAAACTCTCTTGTCCGGTTGTTATAATAGGACTCTGAAAAAATCTCTTCCACCGAGAGGCCATAACGGGATTCGATCTCGTACTCAAAATCCCCGTCATACAGCTGACATCCTGTTTGGAAGGTCGTTCCTCGTCCTACCAGACATACCACACGTTCCGCATCTGCCAGTACCTTCTTTACATACTCCAAACTACTCATCTGTATTCGGCCCCCTTTTCTGTTTTTTATCCCACGAAAGTCAGGAAACTCTTAGATTTCAATCCCGCTTTCTTTCAGGTAATTCATCACATCACCTACGGTATTGAGGTCGGAGAGATCCTCCGTGTTCATCTCGATTCCGTATTCATCCTCCAGTGCCATGATCACTTCCAGCAGGTCCAGGGAATCTGCACCCAGGTCATCCTTAAAAGAAGTCTCCTCTGTAATCATGTCGGCATCGCAGCCCAACTGCTCTGCAAGAATCTCTTTCATCTTTTCTAACATCGTACTCTAACTCCTTTCCGTCCAGAAGACAGCTGTTTTTTTCATGAATGAGTGTATCTGTTCTTTATACATTTGTCAATACATTTTTCTCATGTTCCTGCACAACAACTGTTTCCTTAAAACGTATGGAATTTGCCACCGAAAGAGCAATCCCAAGTTCTGTCATCAGGAACATCATGGACGTTCCTCCATAACTGATAAACGGCAGGGTAATGCCGGTTGCCGGCATCATATTCAGAACAACCAGAAGGTTCAGGATCACCTGGATCGCAATATGGGCAAAAACGCCTGTGACCACCAGTGTACCATAAAGATCCGGCGCATTCTGGGCGATCATGAAAAGCCGGTACAGAAGGTATCCGAACATCAGAAGCAGAAGAATCGCTCCAAATACCCCAAGTTCCTCACATACAATGGAAAAGATCATGTCATTCTGCGCCTCGGGAATCGTTCCCAGCTTCTGGGTGCTGTTGCCCAAGCCCTTGCCGAAAAATCCTCCGGAACCGATCGCATAGAGCCCCTGATGGATCTGATAGCTTCCGCCGGAAAGCCACTCGTAGATACGCTGGATCCGGAAACCTCCGTCCTCCGATTCCAGCAGATTCAGATGATCCTTCAGATACAGAAGGATTCCCACCCCGGCAACGGCAATGCCTCCCCCAAAAATCAGATATTTTTTGATATCCGGGTAAGAGACCAGCCAGATCACCACTGTGATCAGGAAAATAATAATGCCTGTACTCAGATTTTCCGTCAGTTTCCAGGCGCCCACTGCCTGCAGCGCTCCCATAGAAAGAATCAGCAGCTGCCCCTTCCAGGACTTATACTTCTTCCCCATCTTGAGAAGAACCATTGGCAGGAATACGATCACTCCGATCTTTGCAACCTCCGACGGCTGGAACTGGATCGGACCAATTCTCAGCCACCTCCTGGCGCCAAGCTCCTCCACACCCAGCGGAGACTGTACCAAAGCCATCAGCACAAACCCCGCCGCATACAGAGCCCCGGCAAAACGCGCCATGAAATGATAGGAAATCTTGGACAAAAGAACCGCCCAGATCAACGCAATCGCAGAGTTTCTCAGCTGATGCCGGAAGAAATACATATTATCTGAAATATTGGCACTGGCATAAGCTTCATACGCACTGGCGCTGTACAGTACGATCAGTCCGAAAGACAAAAGCAAGATCAGACATGCCAGCAAATTGTAATCATAATACCCTATGATCCTTTTTCTTGTTCTTACCCCCGTATTATTACTTCTACTCATATAACTATAACCCTTCTTCACCTGCCGCTGCCCAGCCTCCCGTTCCGAAAACAGATCTGCTCTTCGGCAGTCCGCTGAACCGCTGTTTTTTCTGCACTCGTCCCTTTCGGGAGCTTCTCCCCTGGAGTGTGTTTGCAACTGGCAGGAAGCAATCTCAAACACACCTTTAATAACTACAGTATATCATAGTTGCAGACCTATTTCAAAGCATATTTCAGCAGTTCTGCAAAGCCCGGAGACTGGCTGGTCTCACCGAGGATTACCTGGCGGACCAACTCAGGTTCATCCGTGATGATGTTGTCCACCTCGCAATTGACCATCCGCTGGATATCGCCCTGATAATTCAGTGTCCACGCATAGACTTCCTTTCCAAGATTGTGGACCTTTTCCACAAACTGTTCGGTGATATAGGTGTGCTTCACCGAAAAGAAATCTGCACCGTCCATATCTTCCAGATCCCCGTAAGTCATATTCATCGTATAGCCCGTACGGATGTCCGGGTTCAGCTCTTTTGCCTGCTGCAGAAATTTATAATTCATGGAAGTCAGCACACAGTTGTCCACAAAGTCCTGTTCCTCTATGATCCGGACGACTTTGCGGACAATATTTTGATTATGCCCGTTATACTTCACCTCGATGTTCAGCTGGATCTTTCCCCGCGCCGTCTCCATTGCCTCCTCCAGGGTCGGTATTTTTTCTCCGCGGAAACTTTTATTAAAACGCACCCCGGCATCCAGCTGCTGAAGTTCCTCATAAGTCATTGTCCAGATGTTCGCATTCAGACCGGTGGTCCTCTTCAGGTTGGAATCGTGCATCAGCACTACTTCCCCATCTTTTGTTTCCTGCACATCGATCTCGGCAAAATCCGACATACTCTCAATGGCATACTCCAGTGCGCTTATGGTATTTTCCGGCGCTTTTCCTGCCCCTCCCCGATGGGCGGAAACAGAAATATATTCGGCGGAAGCCGTCGCCCTCGGATGCTCCCGTTGGACCATATAAATCAGATAGACACTTTCCGCCCCAAGAAGCAGGACGGTCAGCAAAACCGCCGTCACCCTGCCCGCCAGGATCCTGCGCAGCCGGGAAGGCGTTTTTTTCGTTTTACGTTCGATTTGATAATCTTCTCTGTCTGCCCTCACAAAGAACAGATAGAGATACAACAATGTTCCTGTGATCCCCAATGACGCAGCGATCCCGCTCAGCACATATTTTGCACCGTCCGCATAGACCAGTACGGAACTGACCAGCGCCTGAGGCTGACCCGCCGCCATGACATACAGTACGATCAGCACATGGGAGGCCAGGTACAGAACAAACAGCACAGCCAACAGCAAAACCTGCAAAAGAAAATACTTTTTCAGTTCCTTTCCAAGCGCCCTGCCGACCTGTTTCCAGCTGCCGCCCAGCGCATTCCACACCCTCTGCAAGGTCTTCCGTTCCGGTTCTTCCATCAGTATGCGGAACGGAAGCGAATACGTATACAGGATCGACAAAACCAGAAGCACTCCCGCCAGAATACCCGGGAGCACAAAATTCGGAAATGCCTCAAAAATCCTGACCACGGTATTCTGCAGAAGTTTCATGTGCACGATCATCCCATAGACTGCCTGAAGAAGCAGACAGGGCACGGAACAGGCAATGTACAGCGCCCATCCCGCCGGCCTTCTCCGCAGAAAGCGGACGCACCCGACAGCACCCATGCAAAGCATTTCCGGCACATGGACCTTCTGCTTTTTCCAGGAGGCTTCCATACATCCGAACAGCGCACAGACTTCAAACAGGATCAGCAGCATCACCAGCAAAAGCCCCAGCAGGATGAAAAGAATCGTCAGCGGGTAACGGATGAATTCCATGAAATTTTCCGCAGTCATATAGCTGTAACCCTGACATTTCAAAGAAAATTCAACGGCTGCATCCGCTGTCCGCGTGACAAGCTCATTAAAAAAGATCCGGTAAAAAATTTCAAAAATAAGCAGGCTGATCCAGTTTTTCTGTAATAACTGCCAGACATCGCTCAGAAGTCGTTTCATGGTATCATCCTTTTCCTGTTTCTGCTGCAATCTCCCGATCCTCAAAATACCGGAAGATTGCAGAAATGGTTGCTGCACACACAGTGAACAGCAACCACAGATCATCTGTATAGAATACTATTATATCACAGAACAGGATTTCTCAAAACTGTTTTCCGGCTTTCCGTTTTCTTTTTCAAGCAGCCCCTGCCCATTCTACTCTGCGTCCTGCCGCTTCCATTCGCGGCTCAGCTTTTTCAGAATGATCAGTGCCAGAACCGCGGCAAGCACAGAAGTTCCCGAGAAATTCAGCCAGATGCCTGTCAGTCCCAGCGGCCACAGCGCTCCGATCAGAACCAGTGGAAAGATCAGCGCAGTGGAAACGGAGATGACAGATGCCGGCAGCGGTTTCTCGATGGCAAGCATAAAACTCTGGCCTGCAAAAGAAAACCACCGGGTAATATAAGTAAGGCTGAAAAGACGCAGTGCGGTGACGGAAATGCTCAGAATCTCACTGCCCGCATCCGCCACAAACAATGACGTGATCTGTTCCGGGAAAAGGGCGATGACAAACACTGACAACAGAGACACGACCCCGCTGGCAGTAAAACAGCATTTTTCGATTGCCCGCACTCTGGAAAATTTCTGCGCGCCCCAGTTGTATCCAACCGCCGGCTGAAGGGAATCGCACATTCCATACAGAAGCGGCTGAATGAACCCGTCAGCATACATCAGAATACCATAGACGGAAATGGCTGTCTCTCCGCCCAGACGCACCAGGAGCACATTCATCAGGATCGATGTGATCCTTCCTGCGATATTGTTCAGGAAGTTCGGACTTCCGCAGGAGATGATCTGCCGGATCATTCTTCCCTCAAATCGGGGACGGCAGAACCGAAGCAGCGCTTTTCCACGGAAAAAGGGCACAAGCGCAATCACGGCACAGATCATCATGCCGGAGCAGGTTGCCAAAGCCGCTCCCCAGATTCCCCAACGGAACACACCAAGGAACAGAAACTCCAGAGCTGCGCTGAGTACGGACATCAGGATATTCAAAAACATACTGCCCCGGATAAAACCGCAGATCCTCAGATAGTTGTCCGCCGCAAAAATAATGGTCGTCACCGGAGAGCAGACTGCGTAAACCCTCAGGTACTGGACGGCAAGCTCCGCAAATTCTCCTTCCGCTCCCATCAGCCGGATCAGCAGCGGTGCGATAGCAAACAAAACAGCTCCGATCAGCACGCCTGCCCCGACAATCATCAGACAGGCACAGGTAAAAATATTGTTTGCCCGTTCCTCTTTCTTCTGTCCCAGACAGACCGAGATAGGGACGGAGGATCCGACACCGATCAGATCCGCCAATGAAAAATTGATGATGACAAACGGCATCGCCAGATTGAGCGCCGCAAATGCTGTATTTCCCAAAAACTGTCCCACAAAAACACCGTCAATGGTCTGATAAAGCGCCGAAGCCAGCATGCTGATCGCCCCTGGAATGGCGGCAAGGAAAAAAAGCTTCAGCGGCGGAGTTTTTGAAAATAATTCTGTAGAATCCATAAATACACCTTTTCCTTTCCAATCATCTTCCTGTACTTTCATACATCAACGGAGGCTTGTCCCGTCTTCGTTCATTTCCTTCTGCAAAAGCTCTACATATTTTCCTGTAAGAGACAACAGAAGTTCCCGTTCTTCTTCCTGCAATCTCCGAAACGTTCTCTGTTCCGCAAGAACCAGCGGCGCAATGACGGTCCGTGAAATTTCCTGCCCCTTATCCGTCAAAAAGATCCTCTTGTTTTTCTGATTTCCCGATACAGCCTCCAGAACGATCACTCCCTGCTTCTCCAGGCTTTTCAGGGCGGAATTGATTGTCTGGGGAGGGTAATGCCAGTCCGCGCAGACATCTCTCTGGGTGTAAGTACCGCTGTTCTCATACAGAGAATACAGCAGCCATAACGCCGTGTCCGAAATCCCATGGTTCTTTGCATACTGGTGATATATTTCATCCACCTCTTTATAAAGCTGATTGAACACGGCAAGTGCTTCCGTAACATTCGTCTTCTCTTTCATTTTTCTATAGACGCCTCCATTTTATCCGAAATCGGATAAAATGGATTATAATCCGAAAACAGATAATTGTCAAGACTGCCAGCGCGTGTTTGGACATTGTCATCTACCGTTCCGCCATCTAAACGGTTATCATTGTTTGTGGCAGCTTTCAGAGTTCATAGACTACAAATATTCAAACACGCTTCGGCAGCATCCATTGAAGTACTTTGCTGGTCCGGTACCGTCAGGTACTTAAAACTGATACCATATCATGTCTTATTTTTTACAGGGCGGACATGAAACCGGCGCGTCAAAGCTTGGGTTGAACGCGTAGAAATTCTTAAAATCAAGTTCTTCCTGTACGGATCGGAGCGCTTCGCCAAACCGCTGGAAGTGTACGATTTCCCGCGCCCGGAGGAAACGGATCGGATCCGCAACTTCCGGATCTTTGACGAGACGCAGGATGTTGTCGTAAGTGGTCCGGGCTTTCTGTTCCGCAGCAAGGTTTTCGAATAGATCCGTGACCGAGTCGCCCTTGGACTGGAATTCACAGGCATTGAACGGAACGCCCCCTGCCGCCTGCGGCCAGATTCCCACGGTATGGTCCACATAATAGTTGGCAAAGCCCTGTTTCTCGATTTCTTCCGGTGTGAGATTGCAGGTCAGCTGGTGAACGATCGTCGCCACCATTTCGAGGTGCCCCAGCTCTTCCGTCCCGACGTCCGTCAAAACTCCCATGGTAATCCTGTTCGGCGCGGTAAACCTTTGGGACAGATACCGCATGGAAGCTCCCATCTCTCCATCGGGACCTCCCAATTCCGTTAGAATATGTTTGAAAATTTATTCCTGCAATCTCCAAACACACTCCCGAGATATTCTTCTGCCGCTCCATCGTTCAGAAATCTTACTCTTCTCCCTGCCCGCTTTGCTCCAGACATTCCAGCACCTGCTTCTGTTTCTCCGGATTGCTTTCCAGATACATCTGCAGCCATTGACTGATCCTGCCGCTCATCCGCTCCTGAAATTCTTTCCATTCCTCCTCAGGCATTGTTTCCAGCTCTCTTGGCTCTTCATTTCCTTCCTCTGTCTCTGCAAGATACGTTTTCCGCTCCAGCTGTTTCATCCGTTTTCGCTGATCACTCATCACTTCTCTTCCCTCCGTTCCAGGCGCCTTTCAGGGAATAAGTCCCTGTTCCCTGCCATAATCTATACCATATTATAGCCTTTCCGGGAGGTTTCTTATGACAGGCGCCGCCTACATCCGTGTGTCCACAGAAGACCAGCTGGAATTTTCTCCCGACAGCCAATTGAAAAAGATCCGGGAGTATGCCGATCAGCATCAGATCACGATCCCCGAAGACCAGATCTATCTTGACGAAGGCATCAGCGGCCGTTCCGCCAGCAAACGCCCGGCATTTATGCGCATGATCGCTTCCGCCCGCAGCCATCCTGCTCCGTTCCAGGTGATCCTCGTATGGAAATTCTCCCGCTTCGCCCGAAACCGCCAGGACAGTATCCTTTACAAATCCATGCTCCGCAGGGAATGCGGCATTGAAGTGATCTCCGTTTCCGAACCGCTCTCCGACGATCCCACCTCTATCCTTGTGGAAGCCCTGCTGGAAGCGATGGATGAATACTATTCCCTGAATCTCGCGGAGGAAGTCCGCCGGGGAATGAATGAGAAATTTTCCCGGGGCCAGACAGTTTCCATCCCTCCCTTCGGGTACCGGATGGGAGACACAAAATTCGAGCCGGAGGAAACCACCGCACCTTTCGTCCCTCTGATCTTTCAAAAATTCTGTCAGGGTGTTCCCATCCGCGGGATTGCCTCCTGGCTGAACCATGCCGGAATCCGGACTTCCAGGGAAAATCTATTCGAAAGCAGGACCGTTGAATATATTCTGTCCAATCCCGTCTATACCGGAAAACTGCGGCGGAGATTCTCCCATCAGCAATCCTCCAGGGACAGATTTTATCAGGATCCTGAGGTACAGGTCGTTCCTGCTTCCCACACCCCTCTCGTCTCACAGGAGCTGTTCGATGCCGCACAGAGACGTCTTTCCTTCCGCAGAAAATATTTTTCCTCTCCTCCGGTGCAGGTACCTTCCGTCTCACCCTCCGTCCCGCGCTCTGCCGCCTCACATCCTTCCGCCACACGTTGTGCCGCTTCACATTCTTCCGCTCCAATGTCCGAGAGGCCTTCGTCACTCTTCCGCGGGCTTGTCCGCTGCAGCTCCTGTCAGAGCCTTCTGCTTTCCACCGCCCACGGAACGGCGCTCCAATGCGGCTCTTACACGAAAGGCCGCTGCTTTGTCAGCCATTATATTTCTCTGAAACTTCTGAAAGCGTCCGTCCTTCAGGCACTCCGGGAATGTCCGCTCAGCCTGAAAGGGGATTCCATCCCGATGCTTCTTCCGGTCCAAATGGATCCCCCGTTCTCTTCTGCCGACGCTCTGATCCAGACGGCAAAAAAGCGGCTGGAACGGCTGCGGGCTGCTTACGAAGCGGGAACCGATACGCTGGAGGAATACCAGGAACGAAAAACGGAACTTCTTGAACAGATCACCGCGCTGAAAGAGACAAAAAAAGAAGAACAGGAGGTTTCTGTTTCCTCCTGCTCTTCTTTCTCATGGAATTATCACGGGCTGCTGTGCCTTCTGGATTCCGGCATTCTCACCGGGACAGAAGCCAACGAGCTGCTCCGCCTGATGCTTTCCCGTATTCTTTTCAATCGACCGGAAGGCAGCCTGCAGCTTATCTTCCGTTTCTGACGGAATCCGCCTGTTCTGCCTCCAAAAGCTGTTCCAGGGTATCAATATCTTTCAGTTCCTCTTCCCTGGCAGCAGGAACCAGTGTACATTCGTCCAGATGACGCCGCAATACCTTTTTCCCGCCGCAGTCACCTTCCAGCCGCATCAGTTCCTCCACCGCCGACCTTGGGAAAGAAACCGGATTTCCGAGGGTTCCCTCCCATGCCGCGCAGGCGTAAATGGATTTCTGCGCCTGTTCCAGAAAGCGCCGGATGGTTCCTTCCGTCAGCATTGGCTGATCGGTGACTCCGAACACATAATGATCCGCCAGTTTCCCCGATACAGCCAAAGAATGCTTCTGTGCAGCCTTCAGTCCGTTTCGAATGGACCAGGAAATGCCTCCTGAACTTTCGGGACTGAACACCGGAACCATGGAAAAATGCTCTGCCGTCTCCAGGATTTCCTGTTCTCTGGACACCACATAAATCTTTCCTCCGTCCAGCCGTCCGTCCGCAGCGTTCTTCCAACGTTCCAGGGATGTCCGGTACATCGGCTGTCCCCGCCAGGAGCAGAGAAGCTTGTTGTCTCCCTCCCTGCTCCGGAACCGCCTGCTGTTTCCGGCAGCCAAAAGGATCAAGTCAATCATCCGCAAGCACCATCGCAATCTTCTCCGGTGTGATCGGAAGCTCCCGGAACCAATGTCCGGTTGCGTTATAGACCGCCTGGGCGATCGCCGGGGACGGTGTGTTAATCACAATTTCACCAATAGACTTCGCGCCAAACGGGCCGGTAGGCTCATAGCTGCTCTCAAATTCCACACGGATCTTTCCGGTATCCAGTCTGGTCGGGATCTTATACTGCATCAGAGAATTTTCAAACAGGTGTCCCCTGTCGCTGTACTGGATATTTTCATACAGCGCCATACCGATTCCCTGGGCAATTCCTCCCTCGGTCTGAACCCTTGCCAGGTTCGGATTGACAACGGTTCCGCAGTCGACCACCGCAACGTAATCCAGCAGTTCCACGTGGCCGGTTTCCTTGTCCAGTTCGATCTCCACCATACCGCACATAAACGGCGGCGGGGAAACCGGAGAACTGTTGGTCTCCGTCACCTCCAGCGCCGTATGGTTTCCATTCATCGCGCTGGTTCCGATGGTCTTCAGATCCACCGACTCTCCCGTAGCGGTACACAAAACTTTCTCTCCGTCAAACTCTGTTTCCTGAGAGCTGCATTTCAAAAGTTCCGCGCCTTTTTCCAGAATCTTTTCCTTCAGTTTCGCACATGCCTTCTCCACAGCTTTTCCGGTCACATATGTCGTACTGGAAGCATAAGAGCCGGAATCATACGGAGAAGCGTCCGTATCTGCTCCAAACACAGTGATCGCGTCCACCGGACAGTCCAGACACTCGGCTGCCATCTGGGACAGGATCGTATCGCATCCGGTTCCCATGTCCGCCGCGCCGATCACAAGCGTATAATAGCCTTCCTCATTCATCTTGATCGTGGCGGAACCTACATCCACGCCTGAGATCCCGGAGCCCTGCATTGCCATCGCCATACCGACGCTCCGTACTTTTCCGTTGCCCATATCCCGGCATGGATATTTTTCATCCCATCCGATCATCTGTTTTGCACGCTCCACACAGCGGTCCAGCGCACAGCTGTTCGTCTGCTCTCCGTAATATGCGGGCATGATCTGACCTTCCCGCACCATATTTCTTTCACGGATCACCACCGGGTCAATGTTCAGTTTTGCCGCCAGCTCATTGACCGCCGACTCTACCGCAAAGATTCCCTGGGTCGCACCGTAGCCGCGATACGCACCCGCAGACATCATATTGGTATAGACAACATCATAACGGAACCGGTGCGCTTCCAAAGAACCGTACAGCGGAATGGATTTATGTCCGGACAGTCCTACGGTTGTCGGTCCGTGTTCCCCGTATGCACCTGTGTTGGAAAGTGTATAGACATCGATTCCGCGGATTCTTCCGTCCTTCATCGCTCCGACGCGGACAGAAACTTCCATCTCATGACGCGGGGAGGATGCTGTCTGGCTTTCCCTGCGGGTGAAGATCATTTTGGACGGCTTTCCGGTCTTCCATGTCACAAACGCCGGAAATACTTCCGCCACAACACTCTGCTTCGCTCCGAAACCGCCGCCGATCCTTGGCTTGGAAACACGGATCTTTGATTTCGGGATTCCCAGAGCATTGGAAAGGATTCGACGTACATGGAACACGATCTGGGTCGAACTGAGGACATTTAGTCTTCCATAGGCGTCAATAGAACAGTAAGTACGGAACGTCTCCATCATCGCCTGCTGGCACGCTTTCGTGTGATACGTGTGCTCCACAACGATATCACAGTCCTCCAGAACCGCATCGATATCCCCGTCGCCGCTCTCACCGGAGGCACAGAGATTTCGTTTGTTGTCCGCGCCTACCGGACACAGGGATTTCCAGGTTTCCTCCGGATGAATCAGAATCTCATTGTCCTTCGCTTTCCGAAAATCCAGCAGAGGTTCCAGCACCTGATATTTCACCTTCAGGATTTTCAGCGCCTTGTCTACGGCTTTTTCACTGTCACCTGCAACGATCGCAACCGGATCGCCCACATATCTCACATGACGGTCCAGGATCAGGCGGTCATAGGGACTCGGCTCCGGATACGTCTGTCCCGCCATCGTAAAACGCTGCTGAGGTACATCCTCCCAGGTATAAATTGCTTCAATCCCGGGTACTTTTTCTGCCGCTGCCTTCTGCACGCTCTCCACGATCGCGTTGGCATGCGGGCTGCGCAGAACCTTGACGATCAGGCAGTTCTCATTGACCAGATCGTCCATATAGACTGGCTTTCCTGTCACCAGCGCCATCGCGTCTTTTTTTCTCACCGGCTGGCTGACTGCTCTCATTGCTTCGCCTCCTTTTTCCATTCCAGAAAGTTCAGAATTCCCCTGAGCTGTCCCTCATATCCGGAACATCGGCACAGGTTTCCTGCCAGATATTCTTTGATCTCCTCTTCGTTCGGATCCGGATTCTCACGGAACAATGCAAGGGCGTTCATCATAAATCCCGGATTGCAGAATCCACACTGCTCCGCTCCCTGATCAGCGATAAACGCTCCGAACTCTTCCGCTTCCTCCTGAAGCCCTTCCAGGGTTTCGATCACATGGCCATCCGCACGGACCGTCAGGACGGAACAGGACAGAACCGGCTTTCCATCCATCAGCACCGTGCACAGACCGCAGTTGGAAGTCTCACATCCCCGTTTTACACTGGGACATCCATGACTGCGCAGAAAATCGATCAACAGCAGGTCACAGGCAACCTCTTCCTGAATTTTTCTTCCATTTACCGTTACCGTCACTTTCATTTCGCTTCACCTCCCAGCCCCTGACAGGCTCTTCGGGTCAGCACCTTCACAAGATGCGTCCGGTACTGTGCCTGCGCTCTTTTATTCGAACCAGTCACCACATGCTCTGCCACATAGTCAGCAAAAGCTCTTGCAGATGCGTCGGTGACACCATTTTTCAGCAGATCCGCTTCGTCGTAGATGGCAACAGCCCTCGCCGGCCTTGCTCCGATCACCGCACAGACTTTTTCCTCCCGCCGCGTTACCGCACAGGTAAGCACCGGAAAATCCGTCTGTGTATTCCGCATGGACAGGTACACACTGTCCTGAGGAAATTTTTTCAGAATTACCCGCACCAGGATATCATTGTCATAGTTCCGTCTGGAAAATTCCTCCAGGGACATTCTTCCTCCCTGGAACAACTCCACCTCCGCGCCCAGCGCCATAAATTCCGTCAACACATCGGAAAACCCGAATCTTCCGAAAATACTTCCACCCACAGTGGCAAGATTGCGGAACTGAACACCCACAATATGGCGGACGCTTTCTTTCATACTTCCCTGTGTATATGCAGCAAGTCCCGGATGCAGCTCCAGCTGCCGCAGGCTCACCATACATCCGATCCGAAACTCCTCCGGAGTCTCCTCAATCTTGTCCAGCCCAAGACCCGACAGATCGATCGCCGTTCTGATATTCAGCGGGCTCATCTTCATCCAGAGCATTCCGCCGATAATGCGGTTGGTCTTTTTCTGATTCAGCTCATACGCCTGTTCCAGACTCTCCGCTTTCACATATTCCTGAATCGTCAGCATACAACATCTCCTTTCTGCTCTTTTGCAGTCCGTTTCATTTTCTCTATTATAACATGTTTTTTTACGTTTGTCAGAAATTCCGAACACACATACTGTAAAAGTTTGTAACCGTTCAGCCTTGCTGAACTGTTACATGCAAAATCCATTGAAAATCGCCTTCGGCGATGGGATTTTGCACTCCTG